>ENA-OZBF01000429-OZBF01000429.1-human-gut-metagenome-genome-assembly--contig:-NODE-429-length-19723-cov-9.751271_pt1 | contig 19723 bp, 9 predicted proteins | sample MGYA00243980_ERZ653522 | MGnify/ENA primary metagenome ERZ653522 (study PRJEB26926, sample SAMN06165106) | human gut metagenome | biome: ENVO:00009003; feature: ENVO:2100002; material: ENVO:00002003...
TGCTGCCGCTGACCAAGTTCGGGCTGATGCAGATCACCCGCCAGCGGGTGCGTCCGGTCGCCGTGCAGGATGTTACGGACGTCTGTCCCACGTGCAACGGCACGGGGCGTATCGAGCCGACCGTTCTGCTCGACAAGAAGATCGAGAACAAGATCTCCTATCTGGCCCAGGATGCGGGGCACAAATATATCAAGTTGCGCGTCAGCCCTTACGTTTCGACCTACTTGAATCACGGCCTGTGGTCGTTGCGCCGCCGCTGGATGTGGAAGTATAAGATCCAGTTGAAGATCGTGGCGGACCAGAGCGTCGGTATCGTCGATGTCCACTACTACGACAAGGAGGGCAAAGACCTGTATAAGGATTAGAGATACCGGATGCCGCAGGGGCGGAGGCATGGACTCGGTCGATGTGCCGGATGGGATTCGGCCCCTTTTACTGGCCGGAAGGCGGACGAAGTCCGGAGCCGGACAAAGGCGGAAGGTGGAAAGACATACATGTTCGGTCGCAGGTACGATCTGCAGCCGATACGAATACACGGAGTTGAATAATCGTTTGAGCGCCTTGCGGAATCGATTCCTGCAGGGCATCTTTTAGCTGGGCGGAATATGGGTCCCGGAAATAAACCGAATATCTTGCAGTTGATCGCCGGAGCGGAGCCTCTCGGCGCGATGCGTCGTGCGTACGATTCGGCGGGGCGGACCGTTCTTCTGCGCGATATGGTCGGCGGGGCTCTCTCGGTTTATGCCGCTGCCCTGATCGCCCGAACGGGCGGTACGCACGTCTTCGTGGCGGAAGACCGCGATGCGGCGGCCTACCTGCTCAACGATTTTTATGCCCTGCTCGACGAAAAACAGGTTTACTTTTTTCCGGGCTCCTACAAGCGTTCGATCGTTTACGGTACGGAGGATGCGCAGGGTGTCGTGCAGCGGACGGCGGCGTTGAGTGCTCTGCGTCGGGAAATGGCTGCGGGCGAATACCGGATTATCTGTACCTATCCGGAAGCTCTGGCCGAACGGGTGACCGACCCCGACTCGATGCGGCGCGAAACCGTGCGGGTGAAGGTCGGCGACCGGCTGGCGATCGGAGAGCTGGAGGAGTTGCTGGCCGATTCGGGGTTCACGAAGGTGGATTTCGTTTACGAACCCGGACAGTATTCGCTGCGTGGCGGTATCTTCGACGTGTTTTCCTTTTCCGAGAGCAAACCTTACCGGTTGGACTTTTTCGGGGAAGAGGTGGATTCGATCCGCCGATTCGAGATTTCCAGTCAGCTTTCCGCCGACCGGCTGAACGAGGTGGAGATCGTTCCGAACCTGAACGGTTTTGCCGGGGATCGGATTTCGCTGCTCGCATTTGCAGGAGAGGCGACTTACTGGTTTTTCGATCCCGACTACGTACTGCGGCGCGTGAACGATCTGCGTCGCAAGGTTCTGGGGGAGATGGAGGAACCTGCGGAGATTGACACCCATCTGGTGAGCCGGAAGGTGTTGTTGCAGGACATGGCCGGGATGCGTTTGTTCGAATTGCGTGATAGCCTGAAGGAGCGGCCGGCCGATGCGACGGTCGCGTTCCGCATGGCTCCCCAGCCCAAGTTCAACAAGAATTTCGAATTGCTGGCCGACGACATCATTTCCAATGGACAGCGCGGTTATAAAACCTATATCCTGTCGGAAAACCGGGCGCAGCTCGAACGGCTGGAGAACATTTTCTACCAGTCGGGGCGTAAGGAGGCGCAGATCAACCCCCTGCCGATCACGCTGCACGAGGGTTTCGTCGATCACGACCTGAAACTTTGTTTCTATACCGACCATCAGATTTTCGACCGCTACCAGCGCTATCGGATCAACGGCGAGATCAAGCGCGACGAGCAGATGACCGTCGCAGAGTTGAATCAGCTCCGCATGGGCGATTATGTGGTGCATATCGATCACGGCGTGGGGCGTTTCGGCGGTCTGGTCAAGATCAACGAGAACGGCAAGGTGCACGAGGCTATTAAATTGATTTATAAGGATAACGACGTGCTGTTCGTGCATGTGCACGCCTTGCACCGTATTTCGCGATACAAGAGCGGCGAAGGCGAAGCGCCCAAAATCTACAAATTGGGCAGCGGAGCCTGGCAGAAGCTCAAGACCGCGACCAAGAAGGCCGTCAAGGACATCTCGCGCGAACTGATCGCCCTCTATGCCAAGCGCAAAGCCAGCAAGGGATTTGCCTTTTCGCCGGATACCTATTTGCAGCAGGAGCTGGAAGCTTCGTTCATGTGGGAGGATACGCCCGATCAGCAGACCGCGACGCAGGCCGTCAAGCGGGACATGGAGTCCAATCAGCCGATGGATCGTTTGATTTGCGGCGATGTGGGCTTCGGCAAGACCGAAGTGGCGATCCGAGCGGCGTTCAAGGCCGCGACCGACGGCAAGCAGGTGGCCGTGCTGGTGCCTACGACGATTCTGGCCCTGCAACATTACCGCTCCTTCGTACATCGGCTCCGGGATTTTCCCGTGAAGGTCGAATATCTCAACCGGACCAAGTCTTCGAAAGAGACGTCCCGCATCCTATCTGAGCTGGCCGAGGGTCGCATCGACATCCTGATCGGTACGCACAAGATCCTGGGCAAGCAGGTGAAATTCCACGACCTGGGATTGCTTATTATCGACGAGGAGCAGAAGTTCGGCGTGGCGGCCAAGGAGAAGCTGACGCAGATGAGCGTCAATGTCGATACGCTGACCCTCACCGCGACGCCGATTCCCCGCACGCTGCAATTCTCGCTCATGGGGTCGCGCGACCTCTCCGTCATCTCGACGCCGCCGCCCAACCGACAGCCGATCATTACCGAGTCGCATCTCTTTTCGGAGGAGATTATCCGCGACGCTGTCAATGCCGAGCTGGATCGGGGTGGACAGGTCTATTTCGTCCACAACCGGGTGGAGGATCTGATGACGCTTCAGGGTATGGTTACTCGGCTCTGCCCCCGGGCGCGGGTGGGAATCGGCCACGGCAAGATGCCGGCCGAACAGCTCGAAAAGCTGATTATGGATTTTATCTACGGGGAGTTCGACGTGTTGATTTCGACCACGATCGTCGAAAACGGCATCGACATTCCCAACGCCAATACGATCATCGTCAATAATGCCCAGAATTTCGGCTTGAGCGATCTTCATCAGTTGCGCGGACGTGTGGGACGCGGCAGCCAGCGGGGGTATTGCTACCTGCTTTCGCCCGGCGACGAGCTGCTGACTCCGGATGCCCGGCGGCGCCTGCGGGCCATCGAGGAGTTCTCAGATCTGGGTTCGGGATTCAATATCGCCATGCAGGATCTCGACATTCGGGGCGCCGGCAATCTGTTGGGCGCCGAGCAGAGCGGCTTTATCGCCGACATCGGTTTCGAAACCTACCAGAAGATCATGCAGGAGGCGATCGCCGAACTCCGCTCGGAGGGACTCGAGATGCCCGGCATGAGCGATGCCGAGCAGGGCGTGGTCGATAAGATGAGCTATATTTCGGATAGCGTGATCGAGATCGACGTCGAGGCCGAGCTGCCCGACTCCTACGTGCAGCAGCCCGCCGAGAAACTGCGCTTGTACCGGGAGCTGGATACGGCCCGCAACGAGGAGATGCTCAAGAGTTTCGAGGCCAAGATGATCGACCGCTTCGGTCCGTTGCCCCGGCCCGCTGCCGAGCTGCTCAATGTGGTCCGCCTGCGGTGGGAGGCCGTGCGGCTGGGTATGGAGCGCGTGAAGGTCAAAAACGGCTTGATGATCGTCCATTTCGTAGGCGACGACGATTCTCCTTACTACAAGAGCGATACGTTCATGGAGCTTTTGCGCAAAGTGACGCAGCGCCCCGACCGATTTGTTCTCAAGCAACACAATAATCGCCTGGCGATGACCGTTAGGGGGATTAAGGATGTCGCAGCGGGATACGAGGTGCTTAAATCTTTGTAGAAAGAGCTGGGGAGTATTTTTGATGTATGGACTTGCCCGAACGCGACCGATATGCCTCGTCTTTTTCCCGAAGTTCCTCCCTCGGGAGAGGGTCGGAGGACGGCATAACGCTCCGCAGGGTTGTGGGGTGCCGCCGAAATCGGTAAGAGAACGGTCGTGGTAACCGAAAAGTATATAACTGCTATAAAAACTGAATCCGGACGGTTGTGAACGATTCGTGCCGCAGTGAACTTGGAGAGCGGCCGTGCCGGACGGAAAGAACGAAGCAAAAAATTCAACGATGAACCTGACGATCGACATGGGTAACACGCGGGTCAAGTACGCTGTATTTGACGGCGGTACCGTCGTTTCCGACGGATGTTCGGAAGAGTTCGACGAAGCGGTGATAGATCGGATTCTTGCTGCTCATCCCGGTATTACGCAGGCTATTGTTGCGACTACGCGCGGTCCGGTCGATGACACCGTCGCGCTGGTGCGTCGCCGCATCGGGCGCTGTCTGCGGCTCTCACCGCAACTTCCTCTTCCCATTCGTAACGGTTACACTACGCCCGAAACTCTGGGTGAGGACCGTCTTGCGGCTGCCGTCGGCGCTGCGTCGCTCTACCCGGGCCGCAATCTGTTGATCGTGGATTTCGGGACGGCCATTACCATCGATCAGGTTTCTGCCGACGGGGTTTTCCGGGGCGGTAATATTTCTCCCGGCGTACAGATGCGCTTCCGGGCCTTGCACGATTATACGGCGGCGCTTCCCCTGTGTGAATCCTGTGAGGACCAGACGCTTTTGGGGCGTTCGACCGTCGAGGCGATCCGGCAGGGCGTGATGAACGGCATTGCCTTCGAAATCGAGGGGTATATCGCCCGGCTGTTTCCGGAAATCGATGCGTTGTCGATAATTTTTACCGGCGGGGATGCAAAATTCTTTGTTAAACGAATTAAAAATACGATATTTGCACATTGTGATTTGGTCTTTCTGGGGCTGAACCGAATTTTAGAGTATAATGCAAGTGAAGAAAGCCGCCGTTAAACTGTGCCTCGCGCTGGCCGTCATTGTACCGTGCATGGCATGGGGACAAACCAGCAGTATCAACGCTTTTTCACCGTATTCGATGTACGGTCTGGGTGAACTGCGGACCCCGGGAACGCTTCAGACACGTTCGATGGGCGGTGTCGGCGTCGGTATGCGTAATGCGGCTGCTGTCAATTTGCTCAATCCGGCGGCTTACAGTGCCGTGCGCCCCAAGTCGTTCCTTTTCGATTTCGGTCTTGAAGGGCAGTGCTTTTACAATTCCCAGAAATATTACGGGCAGACGCTCAATACAAGTTATTATACGGTCAATTTCCACGACATTGCGTTTCAGTTGCCGATTGCCAAGCATTTGGGGTTGGGCTTCAGCCTGACGCCTTACAGCAGCGTCGGTTACCGGATGAAACAGGAGGTGGACGACGATGAAATCTGGGGTAATATCGGCCGCGTGCAGTACCAGTGGGACGGCGACGGCGACGTGACGGAGGTGAAGCTCGGTCTGGGCTGGGAGATCTTCCGCGGATTCTCGATCGGAATAGCTGCCCAGTACTATTGGGGCGACATTCAGCGGATTTATAAAACCGCTATTTTGGAGAATATAACCGGAGGAGGTCTTATCGCAGACGCGACGGGAACCGAAACCTACAGCGTTTCCCGTTTTAAGGGACAGTTCGGCGTACAGTGGTCCCCGATCAGCAACCGTCGGCGTATTCTGACGATCGGTGCGACCTACGATATCGGCGGCGACTTGAATCCGAATGTGACGACGAAGGTGCAGACCGGCGATATTTTCAATACGGTCGCTATGGATATGGGAAATCGTCTGGGGCTCAAGCTGCCCCAGCAGGTTGCCGTAGGTATTTATTACAACACGCCTAAAATAGCTGTGGGGGCGGATTACGTCTATCAGGACTGGCGAAGCGGCAATTCTCGGTTGGTCGAGAAATCCGCAGCCGGTTTCGATGTGGCTTACCGGAACACGAATACGGTTAAACTCGGGGTCGAATACACCCCCAATAAAGCGGATGTACGCAGCGCATTGAAACGCTGGTCCTACCGGGCCGGAGTTCGTTATGGTACCTATAACCAGACTTTCGGCGGAGTGGATGTCAATGAATACGCCGTGACGCTGGGCGTCGGTATTCCCCTGACGGTGTTGGGCGGCATATTGGGTGCGTCGTCGGTCGATCTGGGTGTCGAAGTCGGCGGACGCGGCAGTTTCAAGGCGATCAACGAACAGGTGAGTCTGGTTAAACAGACCTATTGCAAATTTTCGCTGGGTGTGACATTGTTCGGTGATTATTGGTTCGTTCGTCCGAAATACGATTAAACCACACATAAAAAATAAATTATAAAGAAGAATATGAATCGCATGAAAATTTTGCTGTCGGCAGTATTGGTGTTCGCTGCGACAGCTTCGATCGCCCAGGATTTCAGTGACCCTCGGTACGCTCCGTGGGGAGATACGCCCGAACAGCGTAAGCAAAACATTCTGACGAGCAACCTGCTGAAGGAAGCTGTCGATACCCGCGATTACGACGCAGCCGCTGTTTATTTCCGTACGCTTGCACAGGAGGCTCCTTCGGCTTTCGAAGCGACCTTTATTCGGGGGGCACAGGTTTATTCGAACAAGGTGCAACGCGCACAAGACCTGAATGAGAAAAAAGCTCTGCTCGATTCGCTGATGATGATTTACGACCTGCGTGTACAGTATTTTCCTTCCAGTCCCAATTACGGTACGGCTTATGTCCTTGACCGTAAAGCTCGTGAATACCTGACTTTCAATCCTTCCGACCGGGAAGGCGTGCGCAAGTTGTATAAGGAGGCGATCGAAGCCGGTTTGCAGAGCGGTTATGCTGCGCTGCCGGATGTCGCATTGGTATATTTCAGCAATTTGTGCGATGATTATAAGATGGGCGAGGTCTATCCGGATGCCGTTTTGGATGAGTACGCTCGTCTGGCCCCGATTTTCGAGAGTGATGCTCCTGGAGTAAAGGAGGCGAAAACACAGTTCGATACTTGTTTTGCGGGTAGCGGTGCTGCCGATTGCGAGAACCTGGAGAAGATGTTCCGTCCGCGTATCGAAGCGGCTCCGGAGGATATGGAGTTGCTCAAGCAGACGGTTTCGCTGATGTCCCGTTCGCAGTGCAGTTCCGAATTTTTCCTTCAGATCGCCGAAAAATATTATGCGATGGAACCTTCTGCCCAGACGGCCATGATGCTGGCTCAAGGATTTCAAGAGCGGGGCGACTTCGCCAAATCGACTACTTACCTGCGTGAGGCGATTGCTGCCGAACAAGACGCCGTTCAGAAAGAATTGCTTCTGGTGCGTTTGAGTATGACCGAACTGGCAGCCAAGAATCCTACGGCGGCTGCAGTTGCGGCTAATGAGGCCAAGGCGCTGAATCCCAATAACGGTATGGCTTATTTCGCCCTGGCGCAGGCTTATGCGGCTTCGGCTGCATCTTGCTCCGGACTGGAGGGTCAGGCTATTTTCTGGGTCGCTTACGATACGATGACGCAGGCAGCCAACCTGCTTGCCAACGACGCCGATGCCGGCAATTTCGCTCAGACGGCGCGTGATGCGGCAGCAAACTACCGTCGCGGATTCCCGACTGCCGAGGAATGCTTCTTCAACGAATTGATGGAGGGTGCACGTTATACGATTACCTGCGGTCCGGCCCGCGGTATCGTGACGACCGTACGCCCCCGGTAGCGACATAGTTTGTACGAACGATGCTCCGAAGCATTCAACGATATGCACAGGTAGCACTTCTCATCGCGGGAAGTGCTATCTTGCTATATTCGTGCGACAAGGAGTCGGTGGCCGAAGAGCCTAACGATGAGGCTTTGATGACCGAGTACAGCGAGCATTTGACGATGACCAATACGGAGAACGGCCGGAAATCCTATGTTTTTACGGCTCCTTTGGTGGAAGGTTACTCTTTGGCAAAAGAGCCTTATCAGGAATTTCGCAAGGGCGTGGATATCGTGACATATCAGAAGGACAGTACCGGAGCGGTCGATGCTACGCTAACGGCTAACTATGCGATTCATTACGGGAATCGGAAATTATGGGAAGCCAAAGGAAATGTCGTAGTGAAAAAATCCAACGGACAGGAGCTCTACACCCAGCAGTTGTTCTGGAACGAGAAAACGCGCCGGATCTGGTCTAACGTCGATTCCAAGATCGTGGAAGAGAGCGGAAATTCCTACATCGTCGAAGGATTCGAGTCGGACGATCAGTTGAAAGACTGGAAATTTCGCCGAATCAAAGGGCGTATGTGGGTCAATATCGAGCCGACACGGGACGCGGATTCTACGTCGGTGAAACCCGTTGCGGACAATGTTTCCGCTGCGAAGGAGGCAGTTTCCGAACAGCCTGTCAAACCGGCCCGGCCGATACGGGGGAACGACCGGAAAATTCAACTGACTCCCGTAGAAAGTAACGATCGTTCCTTATGATAACTTCGGTGTTTATAATTCTGCTGATGTTGTTGCTTTCGGCTTTTTTTTCGGGGATGGAGATCGCTTTTACGAGCAAGAACCGCCTGAAACTGGAGATCGACCGGAAGCAGAGTCGGCTGTTCAATTTCATCGCCGACATTTTTGCCCGTCACCCCGGGCAGTACATCACGACGATCCTGGTCGGGAATAATATCGCCCTGGTTATCTATTCGCTCTATATGTCGCTGTTGTTGCGCTCGCTCGCGGCGGCAGTGGGTTGGACGGAGATCGCTCGCGGCGGGTCCGTCGTTCTGGAAACGGCGGTTTCGACAATCATCATCATCTTCGTCGCCGAATTTCTCCCGAAATCCGTTTTCCGGAACAGCCCGAATTTTTATTACCGCCTGTTTGCTCCTGCGATCTATTTCTTTTATCTGCTGCTTTTTCCGATCGCCAAGCTGACGACCTGGATTTCCCAGGGGATTTTGTGGCTGATGGGGCGTAAGCCGAAGGTTGCGATGATGGAGCCCATTTTCGACCGGACCGATCTGGCCAGCTTGTTCGAATCGGGGAAGCCGGAGGCGCAGCATGAACCGGATAATGAGATCAAACTCTTTCAGAATGCCCTGGATTTTGCCGATTTGCGCGTGAGGGATTGCATGGTTCCCCGTATCGATATGGAGGCGGTCGATATCGATGATACCTCGATCAAAGCGCTTACGGCGCGTTTTGTCGAGAGTAAGTATTCCCGTATTTTCGTCTGGAAAGAGAGTGTCGATAATATCGTCGGCTATGTCAATTCGAAGTCGCTGTTCCGGCATCCGACGTCGATCGATGAGGTGCTGATGGAGGTGCAATACGTCCCGGAGACGATGCCGTTGCAAGCACTCATGCAGCGGCTCATCCGTCATAAGAGCAATATTGCGGTCGTGATCGACGAGTTCGGCGGTACGGCCGGTATTATCTCTTTGGAGGATGTTCTGGAGCAGATTTTCGGCGAAATCGAAGACGAGCACGATGTGCCCGACCTTACGGAGAAACAGGTCGGCGATTCGGAATTTGTCCTTTCGTGCCGATTGGAAGTGGAATATCTCAATGAAAAATACGGGCTTGCCATACCCGAGAGTGACGAGTACGAAACGCTGGCCGGGTATATCATTTTCCGGTATGAAGGGCTGCCGGCGGCCGGAGAAACCGTGCGTTTCGAGCATCTTGAGATCAAGATTCTGCGCAGGACCCGTTCCCGGTTGGAGTTGGCGCGCGTGAAACGGTTGTAGTTTACGGGATATTTTCGACCGGTGAGGGGCAAGTGCGTTTTTTCGATATGCCGGATGCGGAAAATGACGAAAGAATTTGGTCGTTTATCATGGTTTTCAGAATATATTTATTATCTTTGAACACTCATTTTGAAACAATAAATTAAAATAGTTTATATGGCAAGTTTAAACACGTTACGGACCAGATTCGGTGTGGTTTTGTCGATTATCATCGCGTTTGCACTGCTGGCATTCATTCTCTCGCTTAAAACGGATATGGGACTTTCGGGTAACGACCCCAAGGTCGGTGTGATCGACGGTTCGAAGATCAGATATTCGGAATATATTGAGGTATACAACAACCTGAAAGACCAGAGCAACATCTCCGAAAGTAATGAAGAGCAGATGGATCAGTTGGCTGAAATGGCTTGGCAGACTCTGATTGCCAACCACGTGTACTTGCCCGGTTTCGAGAAGATGGGAATCTCGGTGACCGATGCCGAGCGTGAGGGACTTATCAGCGGCGAGTATTATTCCGGGACGATGGCTGCGGCTTTCACCGACCCCCGTACAGGACAGTACAGTGTGGAGGGTGTGAGTGATTTTATCGCCCAGGCAACCGGAAATCCCCAGATGCAATATATGTGGGGGGCTTTGGTCGGACAGGCTATGCGGGAGCGCGAAATCAATAAGTATAACGGCTTGGTCAAAGGCGGTGTATATGTCAATCGGCTGGAAGCGGAAGAAGGCGTCGATGCGCAGAATAAGACTTTCAGCGGTTCTTGGGTCGGCAAGCGTTATCACGATATGCCTGATTCTCTGTTCTCGGTTTCCGATTCCGAAATCAAGGCTTATTACAATAGCCATAAGGCCCGTTATGAGCAGAAACCTTCGCGCACGCTCTCTTATGTGGTGTTCGAAGTGGCTCCGAGTGCAGAGGATATGGCGACTTTGGAGAAGACCGTTCGGGAAGTCGGCGATGAATTTGCCGCGTCGGACGATCCGAAAGCATTTGCCAAGAATAACCGTTTCGGTAAAATTACAGACAATTATCGGTCGGTTGCCCAGCTTCTGGACGATGAGGCCGAAGCGCTGGCCAACGGCAAGCAGTATGGTCCCGTCCTGAAGAACGATACCTGGACGATGACCCGTGTCGTTGAAACTTTGAACGCTCCGGATTCCGTGGGCGTCCGCCATATTGTACTCACCTACGACCAACGCGACCTGGCCGACAGTCTGATGACGGCTTTGCGGCAAGGTGCGGATTTCGCACAGGCGGCTCGTACCCATTCGCTCTATATGCAGGATGCCGGAAATGGAGGCGATGCGGGCGTGATGCCTTTCTCTGCATTCCCGGACGAGCTTTCGGGACTTCTTTCGACGGCTAAGCAGGGGGATATTCTCCGTGTCGAAGTGGGTGACGTTATTCAGATTTTACAGGTTTATCGTCTGGACAAACCTTCGAAGCACATGCGCCTTGCGACGATCACTTATCCTGTTGAGGCTTCGTCGGCGACCCGTCGCAATGTGCATAGTCAGGCAAGTCTTTTCTCTGTCGAGGGCAAGGGTTCTGTCGATGCGTTCAACGAGGCAGCGAATAAGGGAAACCTCACTCCTCGTGAAGCGAAACTCACGCAGGGTGACCGTCTGCTGCAGGGATTGGCTGATTCGCGTGAATTGGTGCGCTGGGCATACGATGCCAAGGTGGGCGCGATTTCCGAGATTTTCCCTGTGGGTGATGACTATGTGGTCGCAGTGGTAACTGAGATCGACAATGAGGATTATACGCCGATCGAGAAAGTAGCGAACAATATTCGCCAGACGCTTATAACCGATAAGAAGTTTGAAAAGATCGTCAGCGAAATGAAGGGTTCGACTATCGAAGAGGTCGCCCAAAACCTTGGTACCGAAGTCGTTCCTTTCGAAGATGTCCGTTACGGATCGTTCTTTATCCGTAACATGGGTGTCGAGCCTCGTGTGATCGGAGCGATTACCGCAACGGAGCAGACGAATACGCTGTCCGAGCCGGTCAAGGGAAATGTAGGTGCTTATGTTTTCGTGGTGACGGATATTCAGGAGGCGGAAACTCCGCAGAGTATCGAAGCTGAAAAGGTACGTGCCGAGGCGTCGTCGCAGGGGATGATTCAGCGTCGTCTGTTCGATTTCCTGGAGCAGATGTCGAATGTGGAGGACTTGCGCGGCAAGTATTTTTAACCGTTACCGGTAGATTTTTTCCGGAATAGTTCCGGCCGAAAAAGAGGGATGTAGCTTATACATTCCTCTTTTTTATTGTCGTTATTGCGATGGCATAGGGGGATGACTTCTCTTCTTAAAAGCGATAAGAGCCGGTTTCCTGAATTCTCTTCTGTGAGGTGCTCGGAGTGGTAGTCCGGCCAATCCGCCATTCTCTTTTTCCGCATCTTCGAAATGTCCGTGATTTTATCGTATATTCCGGAAGTCTTTGGGGCTGGGGGAGGAGAACGACGGTCTCGGCAGTCGAGTTTCTTTCCGGATAGGTGTTTGCGGTATGAAATCGGCTGTTTTCGAGAGTCGGGGAGGGAGGATATTCGCTGTCTGTCTAACGGGAAATATGGCCTACAAACATAATTTGTAGGGTTTGTGGAAATGGCACTGTGACAGCATGTATTCGGTCGTTGTTTGAGATCCGCCGCTGTATTTGCGCGGACTCTGGAGGTGAGGCCGGCGATGGAATTATGAAGGTCGATGGCAAAGTTCTTTTTCGGTCGGCCGGTTCGCTTACCCCATTAAAAAGCCCCGCATCTTTTGATGCGGGGCTTTGATAATAACAGAGGAGTGATCCGGATTATTTCTGCTCGTCGAGCAGGATCTCCATGATCTTGATCGCTGCGGTCGCAATCGGGGTACCGGGGCCGAAGATGGCGGCGGCACCGTCACGATACAGCTCATCGTAATCCTGTGCCGGGATCACACCGCCGACGATGACGATGATATCCTCGCGGCCCAGTTTCTTGAGTTCGGCGATGATCTGCGGAACGAGCGTCAGGTGGCCGGCGGCCAGCGACGATACGCCCACTACGTGAACATCGTTCTCGACAGCCTGTTTGGCTGCCTCCTCGGGAGTCTGGAACAACGGACCCATATCGACATCGAAGCCGATGTCGGCGTAACCGGTCGCAACGACTTTGGCGCCACGATCGTGTCCGTCCTGACCGAGTTTGGCGATCATGATGCGCGGCTGGCGGCCCTCCTTCTTCGCGAATTTGGCAACCAGTTCCTTCGCGTGTTCGAATGCGGGATCTGATTTCACTTCTGAACTATATACACCTGAAATGGAACGAATAACTGCTTTGTAACGTCCTACGACCACCTCGCAGGCATCCGAAATCTCGCCCAGCGAAGCGCGTACCTTGGCGGCCTCGATAGCGAGTTCCAGCAGGTTGCCCTTGCCGGTCTTGACGCATTCGGTGATGGCCTCGAGCGCCTTCTTCACGGCTGCTTCGTCGCGGTTCGCACGCAACTCCTTCAGACGCTTGATCTGGCTCTCGCGTACGGCCGTGTTGTCCACAGCCAGAATATCGATCGGTGCTTCGTGATCCAGACGGTATTCGTTTACGCCGATGATCTTCTCGATGCCCGAGTCGATGCGGGCCTGCTTGCGGGCTGCCGCCTCCTCGATACGCATCTTCGGAATACCGGTTTCGATGGCCTTGGCCATACCGCCCAGTTTCTCGACCTCCTCGATACGCTCCCAAGCCTTGTGAGCGATCTCGTTGGTGAGGGTTTCGATGTAATAGGAACCTGCCCAGGGATCCACTTCGCGGCAGACGTTGGTTTCCTCCTGAATGTAGATCTGGGTGTTACGGGCGATACGTGCCGAGAAGTCCGTCGGCAAGGCGATCGCCTCGTCCAGTGCGTTGGTGTGCAGCGACTGGGTGTGGCCCAGAGCGGCACCCATCGCCTCGATAGCCGTGCGGGCTACGTTGTTGAACGGATCCTGCTCGGTGAGCGACCAGCCCGAGGTCTGGCTATGCGTACGCAGGGCCAACGATTTCGGGTTCTTGGGGTTGAATTTTTTGACGATTTTCGCCCAGAGCATACGTGCCGCACGCATCTTGGCGATCTCCATGAAGTGGTTCATACCGATCGCCCAGAAGAACGACAGACGGGGTGCGAAAGCATCCACCGACATACCGGCTGCAACGCCCGCACGCAGGTACTCCAGACCGTCGGCCAGCGTGTAGGCCAACTCGATGTCGGCCGTGGCGCCTGCCTCCTGCATATGGTAGCCGGAGATCGAAATCGAGTTGAACTTCGGCATGTTCTTCGAGGTGTATTCGAAGATGTCGGCGATGATCTTCATCGAGAATTTCGGCGGATAAATATAGGTATTGCGCACCATGAACTCCTTGAGGATGTCGTTCTGGATCGTACCCGACAGTTGATCGAGGGTGCATCCCTGCTCCAGACCGGTCACGATGTAGAACGCCAGGATCGGCAGCACGGCGCCGTTCATGGTCATCGACACCGACATCCGATCCAGCGGAATACCGTTGAAGAGCACCTTCATATCTTCTACCGAGCAGATCGACACGCCGGCCTTACCGACGTCGCCCACTACGCGCGGGTGATCGGCGTCGTAGCCGCGGTGTGTCGCCAGGTCGAATGCCACCGACAGACCCTTCTGTCCGGCAGCCAGGTTGCGGCGATAGAATGCGTTGGACTCTTCGGCCGTCGAGAAACCGGCGTATTGGCGGATGGTCCAGGGACGCATCACGTACATCGTCGAGTAGGGGCCGCGGAGGAACGGTGCGATACCTGCCGCATAGTTCAGGTGCTCCATCTCCTCCAGATCCTTTGCCGAGTAGGAGCCCTTGACAGGTATCTGCTCGGCAGTCAGCCACGGTTCGGTTTGGCCGCAGCCTTTCGAAGCGCAGCAGCTCTTCTGCTCGCCTCCGTCATATGTTAAATCTGAAAATTTTGCTCTCATGACTTTTGCTTTTTAGATACCCATTTCTTTGAGGTAGAACTTCAGTGTTTCGAGTACGTTGCTCTTGACGTTGATGAAATTCTTGATGCCCTGGGCTTCCAGTTCGGGCATACATGCCGGAGCGCCCGCAACCACGAGGATCGCCTTGTCGCCGAGCAGCTCTTTCACTTTAGGAGCCGCCTCTGCGTAGTCGTCGTCCGATGCGCAGACTACGACGATCTCGGCTTTCGATTCCAGAGCGGCCTTGACGCCCTCTTCGATCGACTTGAAGAACGTGTTGTCGATTACTTTGATACCGGCGCATGCGAAGAAGTTGCAGGAGAACTGGGCACGGGCACGGGCCATAGCCAAGCTGCCGCAGGTCAGCATGAACGCCTTGGGCGCCTTGCCGCTGCGATCCACGTGCAGACGCATGGCTTCGAATGCCATGGAGCCACGATAGGGAGCCAGCGTGTTGCCTTCGCTCACGGGGCGGGTTACGGCGGCTTCGGTCAGCTCCTTGCCGGCGACCTCCGTAAAGTTGGGGTATTGGTTGGCGCCCAGCAGGATTTCGCGGCGCGTTGCGATGTTCTTGTCCTTGGCTGCGGCCGATGCCTTGACGCGCTCTACGATGAAGCCGCTTTCATAGGCTGCGGTGTAGCCGCCCTTCTCCTCGATTTCGCGGAAGAGTTTCCACGCCTCGTTGGCGATCGAGTCGGTGAGGTTTTCGATGTAGTACGAACCGCCGGCCGGATCGACGACCTGATCGAAGTGCGACTCGTGTTTGAGCAGCAGTTCGACGTTGCGGGCGATGCGCATCGAAAATTCGTTGGGATCTTCGTATGCCTTGTTGAAGGGAGTCACCTCGAGCGAGTGTACGCCGGCGATCGATGCCGACATCGCTTCGGTCGTGCCGCGCAGCATATTGACGTAGGGGTCGTATGCCGTCTGGTTCCACGTCGAGGTCACGGCGTGCGTGAACATCTTGCAGGGACAGTTCTTCGCGGGGTTATAGGCTTTCACGATGTTGGCCCACAACATACGGCCTGCACGCAATTTGGCGATTTCCATGAAGTAGTTCGAGGTGATGGCCTGCGAGAAACGGATCTTTTTAGCGGCCTCTTCGATCGTGAAGCCCATATCCATCAGGCGTACCAGATAGTCGTGACCGGCAGCAAGCGAGAAGGCGAGCGCCTCTACGATCGTCGAGCCGGCGTTGCTGAAGATTTCGCCCGATACCGTGATTACGCGGATACCTTTGTAGGTTTTGGTTTTCCGAACCAGGTCGGCGATCTTTTCGAAACATTTGGCACCGTTCTCCGAACAGAAGCTGCCTTTCGAAGTCAGTTTCTTGACCAGCGGGTCGATGCAGAAATTGATGTGCACCTCTTCCGCAGGCAGTTGTTCCTTTTCGATCTTTGCGATCACCAACTCTGCCACATGGGCGGTTTTACTGCCGCTGAAGGTAATTTCGACTGCAGGGATGTGAATATCCTTGAGCAGCGTATTCAGATCTTCTGCAGAGAAGGTCTCCGGAACGATCTGGAATTCGATCGAATCGACGCCCGCATTGAGGATCTTGAGCGCGATGGCGTTCGCCTCCTTGGGGCAATTGACGATGACCGTCTGGTGGATCTTCCAGCGGTTGTGGGCGCGGGTACCCCGCACGTAGGGGAAAACCCCGGCTTCGGAGCCGAGGAACTTCAGTCCGGCGAGGTTTTCAGCCCGGTAGTAGGGACGGACGTTGAAACCTTCCGGCGTTTTCCACACCAATTTACGCTCGTAGTCCGCACCTTTGAGGTCGGCCTTGATTACCTCCTCCCACTGCTCGGTCGAAACCGGCGGAAATTCGGTAAACAACTTTTCACGTTTGGTAGTTGCCATAATAAATTAGAGATTAGTATTGAAATATGTTCAATTGCTTTTAAACTGCCCGTAAAGATATAAAATAATTGCCGGATTGTAAGCAAGAAATGCGGAAAATAGCCGGTTTGTATCAACGAAGGCTCTTTTCGGCGGAGGTTTTGGAAATGCCCGGATCATGAATGGGACGATTTTTTGAAAAAATGCTATTTTCCGGAAAATAATGTCTGAAATCGACCGGTATGACGAATTTTCAGGCTGTTTTTTCGGGAAAAGTTGTTTTTTTATTAGTTTTTTCGAAAAATATTCGATTTTTTTCTGGGAGATGCGGTTTTTTGTACGTTTTTGTCGTGTCGAATATTTATCTTTGTACGCAGAAAGGATGCCGTCCGTCATCCGGGCGGAAATGTACGGGTTTTACGGTATTCCGAGTTCATAATTCGAATTGATTCCATGTCATTGCTCCGATTCAAAATGGTGGAGGCGGCCATCAATCACAAAGCCGTCGAAGTGAAGGCTCCCGAGGGAAGTCCTTCCGAGTATTTCGGTACGAAGGTATTCGGCCGCGAGGCCATGCGCCGGTATCTCAACAAGACGGTTTATGCCCAACTGCTCGATACGATGCAGCGGGGGACGCCGCTGACGCTCGAAGTCGCCGACGGCGTGGCTGCCGGAATGCGCCAGTGGGCGCTCGACCACGGTGCCGACCACTATACGCATTGGTTTCAGCCTCTCACGGGCGGTACGGCCGAGAAGCACGACGCCTTTGCCGAGCCGGACGGCTGCGGGGGTGTGCTCGACGAATTTTCCGGCAAGGTACTTGTCCAGCAGGAGCCCGACGCTTCGTCGTTTCCGAACGGCGGTATCCGCAATACGTTCGAGGCACGCGGTTATTCGGCGTGGGACCCTACCTCGCCGGCCTTCATCGTGGGCGGTACGCTCTGTATTCCGACCGTCTTCATTGCCTATACGGGCGAGGCGCTCGATTATAAAGTGCCTCTGCTGCGGTCGATTTCGGCCGTGAACAAGGCTGCGACCGAGGTGTGCCGCTATTTCGACAAGGAGGTGAACCGGGTGATTCAGTATTTGGGTTGGGAGCAGGAATATTTCCTGGTGGACGAAAGTCTTTGGGCCGTGCGTCCCGACCTGATGCTGACGGGCCGTACGCTCATGGGGCATGAATCGGCCAAGAACCAGCAGTTGGAAGATCACTATTTCGGCGCGATCCCCACGCGGGTCATCGCTTTCATGGCCGATCTCGAATACGAATGCCTGAAGCTGGGCATTCCGGTCAAGACCCGTCACAACGAGGTGGCACCCAATCAGTTCGAACTGGCTCCCGTGTACGAGGAGTGCAACCTGGCCAACGACCACAACCAGCTGTTGATGACCATCATGGACAAGATCGCCCGCCGTCATAATTTCCGGGTGTTGCTGCATGAAAAACCTTTCAAGGGAATCAACGGTTCGGGCAAACACAACAACTGGTCGCTGGGAACCGATACGGGCGTCAATCTGCTCAGTCCGGGTAAAACCGCATCGGAGAATTTGCAGTTCATTACCTTCCTGGTGAATGTGATTTCGGCCGTGCACAAGCATAACGGCCTGCTGAAGGCGGCCATCATGAGCGCCACCAACTCCCACCGCCTGGGGGCCAACGAAGCGCCTCCGGCGATTATTTCGACCTTCCTCGGTACGCAGGTTTCGGCCGTGCTGGATAAACTCGAGGCCAGCCGCAGCGATTCGGCGATCCGCTTCAATGCCAAGAACGTTTTCAAGATGAGCGGCATTTCGCATATTCCGGCTTTGTTGCGGGACAATACCGACCGCAACCGCACTTCGGCTTTCGCCTTTACCGGCAACCGTTTCGAGTTGCGTGCCGTCGGTTCTTCGGACAATTGCGCCGAGGCGATGATCGTGCTCAATACCGCAGTGGCGGACGAGTTTACGGCGTTCCGCGAGCGCGTGGATGCGCGTATCGAGGCCGGAGTCAGGAAGGAAAAGGCGATTTACGAGGAGCTCAAGAGTATGATCCGCTCTTCGCGGGCGATCCGTTTCGACGGCAACGGCTATTCGGAGGAGTGGCGGGCCGAAGCGGCACGCCGGGGGCTCGATTGCGAAACCTGTGCGCCGCGTGTATTCGACCGCTACCTCGATCCTTCGTCGGTCGAGATGTTCGCCCGCATGGGCGTACTCTCGAAGGTGGAACTCGAAGCCCGTACGGAAGTGAAATGGGAGACCTATATCAAGAAGATCCAGATCGAAGGCCGCGTGTTGGGCGATCTGACGATGAACCATATCGTCCCGATCGCTTCGCGTTACGAAGCCCTCCTGCTGGATAAGGTCTATAAGATTTTGCAGATCGGACAGGGCCTGGACGCTTCGGCGGATATCGACCTGATCAAGCGTATCCAGCAACATACGGCTCTGATCCAGCAACTGACCCACGATATGATCGAAGCCCGCAAGGTGGCCAACAAGATCGAGGATCAGCGGGAGAAGGCGCTCGCGTACCACGATACGGTGGCGGTCTATTTCGACCAGATCCGCAAACACGTGGATCGTCTGGAGGAGATCGTGGACGACCAGATGTGGCCGCTGCCCAAGTACCGGGAGCTGCTGTTCCTGCGGTAGTTGCTTCGGCTTGCCGCTTCTGCGGGCGGAAACGATAATCGGGATAATCCGGCGGATTTGCCGGATTATTTTTTAACTTTGTATGCCTCGAAAACTTCGGGGCAGAATCAATGTAGGGATTTATGTATCGCAACCTGAGTGAATTTATCGCCCGCCTGGAGCGGGAAGGCGAATTGCAGCGCGTGAGCGTGCCGGTGGATCCGGTGTATGAGATCGCCGAGATTACCGACCGCATGTCCAAGCAGCCGGACGGCGGCAAGGCGCTGTTGTTCGAGCAGACGGGGACGCCGTTTCCCGTGCTGACCAATATGATGGGTTCCGATCGTCGGATGGCGATGGCGCTCGGCGTGGAGTCGCTCGACGAACTGACGCGACGGCTCGATGATTTGTTGCAGCAGGCCGTCACGCCGAAAAATTCGCTCCTGGATAAACTGCGGATGTTGCCTTTGCTGGCCGAGATGTCGCGCTGGCTGCCGCGTACCTCGTCGTCGCGGGGCGAATGTCAGCAGGTCGTGCTGCAGGGGGAGGAGGCGTCGCTCGATGCGCTGCCGGTGCTCAAGTGCTGGCCGTGCGACGGCGGACGCTTCGTGACGCTGCCGCTGGTGCATACCCT
>ENA-OZBF01000514-OZBF01000514.1-human-gut-metagenome-genome-assembly--contig:-NODE-514-length-17205-cov-4.353761_pt1 | contig 17205 bp, 19 predicted proteins | sample MGYA00243980_ERZ653522 | MGnify/ENA primary metagenome ERZ653522 (study PRJEB26926, sample SAMN06165106) | human gut metagenome | biome: ENVO:00009003; feature: ENVO:2100002; material: ENVO:00002003...
ATCTACACCCTAGAGTTCGTCGGCAGCGTCAGATGTGTATAAGAGACAGGCCCTTCACCCAAAGTAAGTTTCTGATCCACAAGGATTTTCAGCGGGGAAGTGCCTGTCACCTTGCCGTAACAAACTTGAACAGGCTTTGTTGCTTCAACAGCTTCCACCGCTGCTTTTTTCAAAGTTTTCAAAAGTTCAACTGCATCAGGCAACAAATTCACCCCCTCTAAGTGTTAAATCCATGAAGTGTTGATCCAGTTTGAAGGTGTGCTTCACTTTCTCAACCAACATGAAATTTTTCAAATTCATATCGCCCAAAGCAAGATTGATAACAACCATGCTTCCGGCTCTAACCCGTGTATCACCCAAAGCATTCACAATTTTCAGGTTACGGGTTTTCTTGTTGTAAAGCTGCAACAGGGCATCCGCTTTTGCCTGTCCGTTCTCACCTTTGGAAAGGGTATCGAAATACTGCAAAACGCCCCATTCGTTTATATGGCTTCCGTCCTGTGCGATATAAACTTCACGCTTTCCCGTGCTTTCATTGTCATAGGTCAGCTTGATTTTGTTGTATGTGTCGCTGTCAATGCTGGAAGTGTATTCAAAATTTTCCCCGGTTTCTTCATCAATCATCAGGTATGCCCCCGGTTCGCCAACATACATTGAACCAAGGTTCTTCAATGTCAGCTTGCCGAAATCGTCATACAGGACAAACATTTCTTTGGTGTTCTGCAAAGTCAGGTCAAGGGCGTTTTCAATCATATCAAACAGGGAAGTGTTATCTTCCACCCGTGAAGCGATTTTGAACCCGGTATCTTCCAGCGTACCCACATTCAAAGAAAAGTCCGCTGCCACCATCTGAATGAATTCGGAAGCGGTCTTGTTCTCATAAACATAGGTATCTTTGTTTTGAAGGTATCGCAACTGATCGTAAGCGGTGACGGTGATGATTTGGTCTTTATCCCGCTTCTTACTGAATACGAACCCGAAAAAAACGGGCTTACCGTCCACCTTTAGGCGAACGGCTGCACCCTCTTGAAAATTGATTATGCTGTCTTTTACGATTTTGAAGGTTAGCTTGCCGGGTGTGCTTCTTCTTTCCGTACTCCATTCAATTCCTTCTTCCGTGATTGGCAAATACGCCTTTTCGCCGGAAGGGTCAGCAATTAAAAGTTCTACATCCAAATCAGCACCCCCTTAATCAAATGTTCCTTCATCCACCCAACCGTAGACATTTGAACTTGAATCCGTGTGTATCAAGTGCCACGGGTGGGCTTTGCCTGAACCGTTCGCAATGGTAATTCTTGCTTTTCCGGCTCTCGCTGAATAACCTTTCGCCCCAGGATAAGAACTGTAATAGTGTGTTCCACCGTGGAAATTCACAATGTCACCCACCTTATAGCTTTTACTTTCCGGCTTTGATTCTGTTGACCTTGTAGGCTGCACAACGGCTTTCGGTTTGGAAGCGGCAATTTTGATATTCACCGTTTTTGTACTGTATTCCCGGTACTGCTTCAACTTGATTTTCACAATCAAATCAAAGCCTTCCTTTGCCTGTTCCGTGATTTTGTAATCTTCCATTGATACCTTCAAATTCGTTGCAAAAAGAATTCCACCGCTGGGCTTCATTCTTGAAACAATAAACTGGAAGGGCTTCTTACTCGTTTTCAAATTTTCAAAATAGGAAAGGAAGAAAGAAGCCCCTAAAAATCCAGCTTTATATTTTGCAAACGGATATTTGGTTTGTGGAATCCTGCATTCAAATTCAACATCCGTCAATTCAGCCTTTTTCAGAATGTTAATCTGCCCTTCATCAATCAGGGTAAGGGTTGAATTGGCATTGTTGATTTTCACGGTCAACTTGTCGGGGGTGATTGGTAACAAGCACAATCCAAGATAAAAGTCATATCCATTTTTACTCATTATTCATGCACCCCTTCCGTGATAATATCAACCGCTTCATTCACCGCATCGGTCAGCCCGGAAACAACACCGTCCAAGTCCATAGAACCCGAAACATTGTTGTTATTGGTCTGTTCAATGGTGATTTCAGCCGTTGTAAATCTGTTGATTGCTTCCTGTTCGGCAATATCACGAAGATATTTCAAATCTTCTTCCGTAATGTCCAACGAATCCTTGATAGAACCTGTGTTGTCGGCAATATCGCCCACACCGTCACCGATAGAACCTGTGTAATTGCTCAAATCGGCATAATCACTTGCGGAAGGAATATTTGTATTGAACAGGCTGGACGGGTCAAAATTGGAAATGGTATCTTCAATACCTTCACCGAAACTATACCCGGCATCCCACGCCCCGGAATATTCAAAGCGTTCAAGGTGATAATCAAAAGCGTTGACTTTCGCCATGACTTCCGTTCCCTTGCCAAAGGTGGAATCCACCCAACCACCAAGGGAATCCCGCCACCCGGAAACAGCACCCGCAAGATTTGAACCGAAAATTGTATCAATCGCACTTGCTAAAGACTGCAACAGGGAAAGGATTGTATCAACCAAATCAAAGAACAACCGGGCGATTGCCGCCACGGGGTCATTGAACACATTTGCAAAGAAGTTCGCAAATGCCGCAATGAAGTTCCAAAGCACAACGAAAATATCAATCACAAAGTTAATCAGGGTAACGAACAGGTTTCCAATAAACGCACCCGCTACCGCAAACACTCCGCAAATGATACCCGTTGCAGAAACAGAAGTTCCCGCAAATTTGTTTACCGCCGCAACTGCCGCATAGAACAGGGCAATCAGGGCGATTATAAGAACGATGATCCACACGATAGGGCAAGCGTACAGGGCGGCATTCAAACCGTTCTGTGCTGCAATTTCCGCTGCCGTGGCAGCGGTCAACGCTCCCGTTGCCGCTGCATGAATCATCTGTGCAACTGCCATTGCGACATGAATTCCCTTGCTGATAGCATTTATCATGTTCACCGCAAGTTGCCAACCGTAATATACGGCAAGGGCGGCGGCTACACCGTAAATGATAGGGGATAACCACGACCAATTATCAGCAGCAGCACCCGCAACGCTTACCAGCAAATCAAAGATTTCAAGGGCAATGCCCGCCACAACGGAAAGCCCCTCAATGGCGTTGTTCACAAACTGCTGGAAAGCATCACTGTTTGCAATTTCGTTCAATCTGTTCAAAACAGGCTGAAACGCCATCAAAGCGGTGTTCTGAAACGAAGTCCAAATCTGCGAAAATGTTTTCGGCATACTCGCAAATTTTTCATTAGTTTCATCAGCCGCCGCAAACATAGCTGCTTTCACAATGTCAGCCGTGATTGCACCGTCCGCCGCCATATCTTTCAACTGACCTTTAGGGACTTCCATATAATCAGCGATAGCCTGAATGATATTCGGGGCTTGCTCCAAAATGGAATTGTATTCCTCACCACGAAGAACACCCGAACCCATAGCCTGTGTAAGCTGCAACATAGCGGCATCAATGCCCGCTGCTTCTGTTCCGGCAATGGTGAACTGCTTGTTGATTTGTTCCATGAACGCAACGATTTCTTCCGAACTGCCGAAAGCATCACCCGCCATAAGTCCAAGTTTGGAAACAGCATTAGCCGTTGCCTGATAAGAACCCCTTGCCCGTTCAGCGGACAAATAAATCATGTTCTGCAAGTCCTGTGTGGTCTGCAATCCATCATTCATCAGGTTCAAACGGGCGGTTGTTGAAGTCAGTGTGTCGGACAGGTCAAGGGCTTTCCCCACGGTCTGAACCGTGGCGTAAGCTGCAACAGCACCCTTGATTGCATTCATCAGGTTATCGGCATTTGCAGCACCTTCATTGATTTCCTGATTGAAACGCCCCTGTTCGTCCACATTGTCACGGATATAGCGTTCGGTGTTGCCGATTGTTTGCGACAACCGCAAATAGGCTTCATTTGCCGCCTGAACATCCATATCAGCAACAGCACGGTTCAAATTCTCCTGTTCCTGAACCGCCTGATCCAACTGCCCCCTTAACCGTTCCAGTTCCGCATTTGCGGTTTCCGTTCCGATATTCAGGGGATTGTTTTCTATTTGCTGAATGCGTTGCTGGATAGCCTGTAAACGGCTTTCCATTCTCCCCATATCAGCAACAGCACTTTCCGGGAACAGGTTGGTTTGTGCCGCTGTGCTTGCAATGCGTTCCTGTGTGGTGTTCAAAGTGTTCAACATATTATTTGCACTTTGAACTTCTTGTTCAAACCTTTCAACCCCCGTTCCAGTGAACACTTCCATATTGTCCGATTGCCAAACAATAGGAACTTGAACAGGTTCTTGTGGTTCGACAAGTGGATCAGGAACAACGGGTTCAACCGGAAGCTGTACCGGGGCTGAACTTTCCGGGGCGGTAGGTGAATTGGTTGTTGGCGTTTCAATCCCTTGCATAGCTGCATCCAATTCCTGAACTGCAATCGTAGCCTGATTGATAGAATCCCGTGCGGCTTCAATGGAAGAAGTGTCAACCTGTGCGTTCATGCTTTGGTGCAAATCTTCCATAGCGGAAAGCCCAAGATTTACGGAATTGATAACCTGATACAGAACACTTGTAAAATTGTCCTGTAATTCAATAGCGGTTCTGATTGTAGCCATGTGGATCACCTACCTTTCTTTTTAGATTTTCGCTTTGCTTCCTTTTCTCTTTCCTTGTCATTTTTGATTTTGACCTTTATTGCCGCCACAACAAAGGCTTTTTCCTGTTCATCCATACCAAGGAAAACAGAAGGTAAAATGTGCAATTTAAGAAGGGCGTAGTAAGCATAATTCGCTTCCCAATCCCCTTCTTCTATTAGTTTTTTGCTTCTTCAACCTTATCCTCAAAGGAAACATTGAAGCCCTGAAACTTCTGCACATAGGCGGCAAGTTCGTTATACTCACCCGGATCATCAACCATAGCAAGCAGAAGTTCCTCCGGGGTCTTTACGCCGTAGCTGTCCTGAAGCTCTGCATCGTACAGGTCAGGGGTAACAACGGAAGCCGCAATCATGCGCTGAATGTAAAGGCTGGACTTCATCTTCTGACGGTACATACCCGGCTTGCCAGTAACGGGGATTTCAATGGTGCAACTCTCCCTGATTTCCTCGTTTTCTTTGGAAGTGATATGCTTGAACTCCCAATCAAGGGGGTTGCCCTGTTCATCACAAAGGGATTTGGTGACAGGGTGCATTTCGTTAGCCTTTACCTTCTTGTTGGCTTTCATAAATTTGCTGAATTTAGACATTTTACATTCTTCCTTTCTTGTTTATCAGGGGCAATATAAAACCCCTTATATGAGCCTATATAAAGCCCACATAAGGGGTTATTACCCGCCGTGTCAGTGATTAGTTAGTAAGAAAACCGTCCAAGTCCTTGAACGCTTCCGGCATCTTGAAGTCCTCAAAGGTGAAATCCATATCTTCATCAAGATATTCACCGTCTGCATCAAACTTTGCAAGAATGCCGCCGTCAATGTTGCAGTCAATCAGAATCATGGTCTGTCTACCAGCCCCGGAAGTAGGATCTTCATTGGAAATCTGAATTTCAAAATAAATATCCTCGCCCGTGTCCTTGTACTGAACCATCATCTGACGGAAGATAGAAGTGTTGTAATGGAAGGTTGCCGAACCCGTACCCTTCCAGCCGGAAGCCTTGTTGCCCTTGCCAGTCTTGCCAAGGATGGGAACTTCCGTTTTCGTCTTTTCAAACTTTGCTTCAAGGTTGATCGCCTGCATAAAGTTATAACGGCGTGTGCCGATAGTAACAAAACATTCAGCCAAAGCCGCAAAGACGGTATCTTTCGCTTTCATAGTCACATTCTGAATCATGCCTTTTCACCCCTTTCCTTACGCAACAGTGACGGTCATATACAGTTTGGACATTGCATTCACAACGGTAACTGCATCCGTCACAACAACAGATTTCTTTGTGTTGCCCTGCTCCACAACAACATCAGAATCAGAGAAATCTTCAATCGCTCTGATTTCCTCAAGCTGTTCATGGTGCTGGACAATATCCGACCAAAGGGAAGTTCTGCCCGCCTCATCGTTGGGAACAACGCCCAAATATTTAGTATTGAACAGAACCGCAATATCATTTGCAATCTGATCAATTACACGCACGGTCTGATTGTCCTTGAATACATCGCCCTGCGTGTCGGAAGTAGTAACCATAGTGTTAATATCTTCAAGCACACGCACATCAGAACCGACCTTGTGAAGCATGAACTCACCTGCATCAATCGCTTTCTGCAAGTCAGTCTGTGTATAGTCGGTATCAACGGTAAATTCGCCGTTGTACTTCTTGTTCTGATTGGACTTGTTCACCTCGCAACCAGCGGAAACGCCAGTCACCCAATAAACAAGGGCTGCTTCACTCCAACCATCATCAAGAACCTCGTTCTTAACGCTGATTGTGCCGTAATAGTCAGCGGAAGCGTACTGATAAAGCACAAGCTGAAACTTGATACCCATTTCATCACGCAAACGCTTCACAAAGGAATTGAACAGCCCCCTTGTGGTATCGTCCGTAACCACAACGCCCATAGTGTTGTAGGTGTAGGATTCAATCTTATCAAGATACTTCTGATAAGCCGTGCCGTTCACCGTGCCGTTCGTACCACCCGCAAGCGGGGTTGCTGCCGTAACTGCCAGCGTTGCGGAAGTCTTGAACTTCACGAAATCATTTGCGACAAGTTCAGCCGCATTTTCAACGGTCTGTTCGTCCACAATGTCACCGTCAAGCACCGTTTTCACATCGAACATCTTTTCATTGTCAGCGTTCTTCTGAATAACGATTTTCACATCATTGCCACGAACGCCGGAATAAAGGGCTTCTGCGAAAGTGTTGCTCGCCTTTGTACCCCCGGAAGTCAGCTTGTACGCATAAAGGGTTTTGGTGTTCTGAAACAGATCACGAAGCCCCTTCATCTTCTCATGGGTATAACCGTAACCAAAAATTTTCAGGGTGTTCTTCTGAAAATCGCTGTTGGTTACTTCAAAAATTTCACCGTCCACACCCCAATCAAGTTCAAGGGGCATCGTTGCGATACCTCTTTCAGAAAGGGTTGCAGAAGCGGAAGCTGCCGAAACAAAGTTGATATATGCACCCGGCAACTTTTTGTTCTGAACCACGAAAGTTCCACCGCCTAAAGCCATATTATTTCACCTGTCCTTTCATGTAGTTTTCAATCATTTCTTCCACGGCATTCACTGTGAAAGTGGCTGTGTCAGGGTATTTCATCAGAAGGGCGTTCACAATGTCCTTTCTGCCCTGAAAACGCTTTGCGGAAAGCAACTGTTCTTTTGAAAATTCACTTTCAACAACAGCCGCTTCACCGTCAGCGGGTTTTGCGCTTTTTCGTGCTGCCATTATTTCACCTATCCTTTCACGGAAACGCTTTCCGAAAGTTCTTCCATAGGAACGGTATCTTCCTTCTTGTAAACATAGAAATCATAGTTCACAAAGAAGTTCAAAACCCCGTCCACCATTTCAGCATTCATTTTTGTTCCCCGTACCAAATCCCCGGAAACGGTGATATATTCAAGGCAATCAAACAGCCGTTCCGAAACGGCGTTGCATTCCTCTTTCTTGCGGTCTTTGTCAACCGGGAAATACTGAATACACATTTGATTGGTCTTGAAATACCGCTTCCCAAGGAAAACACGGTTTGTTGGATTGATACAGAACACAAAAAAACAAGGCTCTTTCAAACCTTGTTCAACGCTTTCTGTATATGTGGTGTAGTTATCACCAAATTCAGCATTTAAGGAAATGCTGATACCTTCAATTATAGAATTTATCATTTCATGCACTCCCCTAAAAACTTCTTGATTTTGCTTTCAAGCACTTTCGGGGCTATGTTCTGAATTTCCTGTTCCGAAATCGTAAGCATGAACCGACCTTGAACCCACCCTTGATGATTGGCTGTCCTGTGTCCGTATTCCACATAACTTGCATACTCAACAGGGTTGACAATCTCAATCACAACGGTATTTCCAAAGTGGTTTATTTTCAGGGAATCAGCGTATGCTTTCGCATTGCCTTTTCCGCTGCCGCTTGCGGCTTCTTCATGGGTTGCGGAAGTCCAGCCCCGGCGAAGTGTACCGCCTTTTTTACCTGAACTGTTCGGGTACTGCCCGACAGGTGTTCGCTTGATAACTTTAGCAAGTAGGCGGGCGGCAAGTTCCTTTGCACAAGCATCAATGAACGCTTCAACATTGCCTTGCTGAATTTTGTTCAACTGCTTTTGAAGTTTTTTCAAATCTGCCGCCGTAAAACCGCCCATCTTACCCAATCAAGCCCACCCCTTAAACAGTTCAAGCATGATTTCTTGATGACTGGAATAAACGGCGGGTTCACCACTTGCGGAATATTCGGCTTTTCTTCCGTCCTGTTCCACTATGATTTTTGAACCCCCATTTATCACGATTTCCGGCGATATGAATAACTTTGTGCTTTGGGAAATTGCCGCCGCTGCATCTGTTTGAACAACGGCGTTCAACTTTTCAAAGGATAATTTGCAAGGCTGATTTTCAATCACGGTTACTTCTGATTTGCGGGTGATTTTGGTTACTTCATCCCGCACATCCCGGCGTTCAACAATGGTGCAAACACCTTCATAGGTGCTTTCAATCGCTTTCCGTGCCGCTTTTCGGGCGGCTGCAACTGCTTTTACCATCTGATTTTCCTGTAACAAGAAAACTGATCCCTGCCGTAAGTCAGAAGATAGTTCAGGAAATTGTTCAAACGCTGTTCAGCGGTCAAACTTCCTTCCCCGGTTGCAAATACTGTGTTGGTGTCACCCGTCTGTATCTGCTTTACCGCAAAATCCAAATCAAGCCCTGCAATGCTATCCGGCGAAAAGGTTTTCTTTGCCGTCAAGAATTCACCTACCGCCATATCAACAGCGATATTCACCAATCCGTCAGGTACAGAAGATACATTGCAATCATTCTTAATAGTGTTTTCCACCTTCTGAATAGAAAAATTCAGGATGATTTCATCACCATCCTGAATTTCATATCCGAAAGACTGCAAGCGTTCCTTTACCATATCCAGCATTGGGAATCACCACCTTACTTAACCACGGGAAATAATGCGGGCAATCGGAATTGCCTTGTGTGCAATACAATCCGTGCCGTTGCTTACCAGCGACCAGTTCTTTCCGTTTTCCAGTTCAGCATTAGTCGGGCTGTTGGTTGCCTGACTTGCTTTCAGGTAGGAAATACCAGCCACGGAAACGGCGTTGCGCTTACGGGAAATAAGGGTATCTTCACCGCCACGGGTTTTTGCATCACGAACCATTTCGTAAGGCACTTTTGCGCCGACAGGCTCAAAGCCGATTGCACCTTCACCAAGAATGTAGGTGGTGTAAAGGGAAACATCACCGCCCGTAGAACCCACATTCTTGACCTCAACAGGCATGGAATCATCAATCAGAACCAGTCTGCCGTTCCAAGTTGCCATACCAAGATCACGCTCAACGCCTTCTGCATCCGTGTATTTCAGGTATGCAATCAGCTTCATGTTTTCAAGGTTGGTTGCAACAGTGGAATGACAAATAACAAGGCTGAACTTCTGCTTGTTATCGCCGCAAGCCTGCTGAATTGCACTGTTCAGCGTGGTTGCACTTACCTTCATAGCGTCCGTAGTGACCGCATCCGTAGAAGGTGCGGAAATATCGTAAGTATGGGCAGAAACAAAGGCGGCGTTTGCGGTCTTTACATTGCCCGTACCAGTGGAAGCCATAGCGAAGATACCTTTCAGAATAGAAAGAATGGTATCCTGATCTCTGTCATTCCAATAGCGGTTAATCTGATTACGGACATTCGCCATAAAATCAACGCCGCCCGTCACATCATAGGAGAAATCCGCTTCCGTCCAACCCATCATTCGACCATAAGTGAAAACACCCTGTTCAAAGGTATCAGTCTTTTCCGGGGTAAGGTTGGAAACACCGTCATAGTTCTGTGCATCGCCGCCAATCAGCCCAAAATAGGGAAGAACGGCGTAAACAGTACCCGTCTGACCGTTGTTGACAAAGGTTTCACGCAAACGCTGATCCGCAACGATTGCCCTACTCTCTTTCAGCTTATTCAGCTTCACATTCGGGATAGCAGACATATACTTCCCGAAAGCTCTTTCATTAAAACTTTTCGCATCAAATTTTGCCATCGTTATTCAATCCTTTCTTGAACTTTTTTGAATTTTGTTATTCAGCATCAGGGTTGTTTTCGATATAGTTCGCCAGTTCCTCATAGGTCATTTTGGACATATCGACTTTCGTTCCCGGCTTTACTCCACCGGAAGCACCCGGCTGAAATCCCTTGAAGGTCTGCTTGCCCTGCTGCTTTGCTTCAAACAGGTAAGAATCCGACTTCTGAACGGCGGTAAGCTGTTCATCCCACCCGGTCAGCTTGCCATCTTCACCAAGTTTGACTTTGGAAGTGTCAAGCAACGCCTTAACTGCCTTTGCGTTCTTTGCTCCGGCTGCGGTCAGGGCGGCATCAATGGCGTTATCCAGCTTCAACTGTGCCATTTCCGCATCGTGGGCTTTCTTCTGATCGGCGTTCTGCTGCTGCAAGGTTTCAATCTGCTTTTTCAGTTCGGCATTGTCACCGCTGGACTTCTTCAAATCCTCAAGCTGCTTATCTCTATCAGCAACAGACTGTTTCAGGGTCTTGTTTTCCTCGTTAACCTCATTAAAACGGGCTTTGGTAACGAAATTCCCGTCAAGGGAATCCATAACCTTCTTTGCCTGTTCCTCTGTCAGCCCCATTGCAATCAAATCTTCTTTTTTCATAGTTTTGTACCATCCTTTCATTTCCGTTGTTTACCGTGGGTGACGAACCACGCAATGAACCTTGTTCTTTACCGTCTGCAATACGAAAAAGACGATTTGCGGGGGTTACTGGATTTCGTGAACTGCTGCTTCAATCATGGCATCCAGCTTATCGGCATCAATCGTGATACCCTGCTTGTTCAGCCAGTCCAAAACATAGGCTTTCTTTTCCTCGCCACGGTCAGAACCCTTATAAAGCTGTTCTGCTGCCGCAACAGCGATTTTCACCCAACCCATGATTTCCTTCTGCTGCTGAACGGTGGTGTTCTTCTTCACGCACGGAACGATTACGGTTGTAATCACCGCACCGAAAAGAACAAGTGCCGCCTGTGCAACGGTTGTCAAATCAATCATATCTGTTACCCCCTTTCTGAAAAATAGACCTCATATAATCAGCATATACCGTTGTTTTCAAGGTCTTTGATATAGCTGTTACCTGAAAAATGGCATGAAAAAAGCACCTTTGAAAATAAACTTTCAAAAGTGCTTATTTCTTCCGCTTTTCTTGTTCGTAATACTCACAATTTGCGGTGTTGTTGTAAACCTCATTCGGTTTATCACCGGGTTCAATCGGTGTGTAAGAGAAAAAATCAGGGGTTGTTTTGTTTATTCGTCCTACACTGATTTTTCCGTAAATGTGGCACACGGATTTATCATACCCGTATTCTTCACCGCCTATAACCCTTTTATCCCTGAAAATGCAATCCTTACATTGGGAATAATGGTTCAAGGCGGCATTGTTGGTAAGGGCTTCATCCGCATAGCGTTCAGACAATGTTTTCTTTTCCATGTAGCCACCTTCTTTCTGTTATCGTTGCGGGGTCTGTTCAATCACTTCAAGATCAATGTAAATCATGCCGGGTGTTTTTTCAACCTTTGTCACACGGAACTTTGTTCCCTGCTGCAATATAATTTCCGATTCTTGACCGAAAGAACCTTGCTTTGCAATACCATCCCAATTCTTACCCCCGCCATTTCCGAAAGCCGAAAACGGTTCAACATACATCATTTGTGTGCCGGAAGGGGCGTAAATATTCAGGATAATATCACCGCTGAACCCTTTGCCTTTGGCAACGCCACAAGAACAAAACCCGTATTCAGTCGGTGTTGTATTCAAAAGCAACTGTTCCAACTCTGCCTGTGTCGCACTCTGCAAGCGATCCATAGGAACATTGAAGAATTTGTCCATGCCCTTAAATCTACAACCACGCTGCAACCAAAAATCTTCCTTGTATGTCGATTTGGAAATAATATCGGTCATAGCGTTTATTTCTTTCCGCATCTGACCGGGCTTCCAACCCTGATAGGAAACGCCGATTTGGTCTAAATCAACATTTCCAACACCTAAGAACTTTTCGCTGCCGTATTCAATACCGCGCAACGGTTCGTTGAATTTATGATAGCTTTGGGTGTAGTCATAGATTGCATTTTTCTGAATCGGTGGGGAAGTGCGCCAAACCTCACCGCAAGTATCACGCAAAACATCGTCCGCTTCTTTGGTTGTTTTCGCCCAAATAGCGGCATCCTTGCGTTGCTGCGAAAAGGCATCGTCCACCGAATCAATTATACCACCTTGTTCAAGTTTTTTCAAATCGGCTTGAACTTTGGTGATTTGGGTTTGAATTTGCTTCAACTCTTTCTGAATGTCAGCGTAGGCTTTGCCCTCTGTATCAAGTTCTTCCAACTGCTTGTATAAATCCTGATACTTCTGCATCAAATCGGGGTCAGTTTCAGTAATGAACTTCCCTTCATAATACTTCTTCTTACCCTCAATGTTCAGCCCCGCCCAATCAGCGGTTGTCACATCCTTGTTGTACCAAATGCCGGAATAGGTCTTGACCTCGAAATCATCAAGCTGTTGCTGAACGGCGGCTTTCTGTGCTTCAAGTTCCACTTGCTGTTTTGCAAGGGCTTTCTTCTGCTCCGCAATCAGCTTTTCATTCAACTTCTGCTGCCACTCTGCTTTTTTGGCTTCAATGGCTTCCACCTGTGAATGAAGGTCTTTCAGCTTTGCAAGATCATCCCCATCCGTGAAATCTTCAAGGCTTCCAAAGTCCTTCAAAACTTCATCGAATGTCCAACCCCCGGAAACGCCCTTGAATTGGGCTTCCAAATCTTCAAGCTGAACATCTGCATCAGCAATTTTCGCTTGTAGTTTCTTCTTTGTCAGATATTCCTTCTTTGGTTTCGGCGGTTCAGGTTCTTCATGGTGGGTGTAGTGAAGGGCTGAACCATCGTCCAGCACATCAAACCCGGACTTGTCACCGCCATCAACAAAGGTTTCCTTCCATTCCTGATAATTCATATCATCGGGAATATAGTAGGTTTTCCCGGTTTCTTCATCCCTTGCTGCCCGTTCCCCAATGTCAAACTGTTCATCGAAATATGGAACGGTTGTTGAACGGCAATAAACATGAAACGGCGGGGCGGTCACTCCCGGCTGATAGTCCTTCATTGGAAAATGCTTCCCGTCAAGGCTTCTGCAAATATCGGAAGTGTGGGAATCCAGCGTTGCAACAATTTCATACTGTTCAACGCCCAAACTTTCAAAGCAATCCTTCTGTGCGGCTGAACTGAAATAGGCTTCTTCCGTCATTACAAGCCTTCCGGCGTTGTTTTTGGAAGTGTTCATCTTCTTTGCAAGGGAATCAATAGCCTTTTGCGGGTCAGCACCCAACATGATATTTCGGGAAAGTTCGTTGTGAACTTCCGAAATCAGCTTGTTCTTGTTTCCCCAAATTCTTTCAGAAAAATTGTACCCATCAGCCGCCCACGGTTTAGCAAGCACCTTTTCAATCTGCGCCTGATCCAGTCCGGCAATATCCCAACCAACATTGAACCCATGTTGAAGTTCATACGCCGTGTGATAATACCCGCTTTCAAAGGCATCCGACAAAGCCCCGTGCATAGTGCCGAACTGCTTTGCATACATGACTTCAAGGCTGTGCTGTGTCTGTACTTTCAGGGCTTCCAGCTTTGAAATATGGTACTTTGCAGAAGCATTTTCAAGTTCTTTCATCCAACCGCTGTTTAAGGCGTTGTCCTGTCCGTACTTGATATATTCCTGCACATCCCACTTAAATTCTTTCAGGTCTGCACCCTTCAAATACTGCCGTGCTTCCGCAAGGGAAATTCCGTTGTTGGTTGCAAAACGCTGATACCAGCGGGCAATCTGCCCTTCAAGTTGCTTTTGGGCTTCCTTATACTGCCGTTCAATATCAGCATAGGCTTTCACGCCCTTTTGGTTCTGCGCCTGTTCAAGCTGTTCAAACCGCAACTTCCAGTATTCAGCGTTATTCATTCACCGTACCCCCTTTATCATCAGGCGGGGCGTTGCCCTTCTGCTGCTGTGGCGCAAACGGGTTGAATTGCTGGGCTTCAAATTCTGCCTGCTGTTCCTCTTTCTGCTTCTTCAAGCGTTCAAGTTCAAGCTGCGGATCATCAACCCACGGGTGCATACCAACAATAGTTTCATCGGAAAGAATACCAACGGACTTCTGACAATTATCTATTGCTTCACTCTCGTTGATAAGAATATCCCGGTTGAAGATAATGTTGACTTCCTCACCGTCAAAGTTGCCCTGCCCGGTATTGGCAAGGTGGGCGTTCACAAACCAAAGGATTTCTTCAAAAGCTGCTTGCAGCTCTGTTTCCATGTCATTAGCATCTAAATCAATGTCTGAATACATGGATTGAATATTCATTTGGTTGGGGTTGCCGGAAAGCCTATCATCCTTTGCATCGTAGCCCATGCCGTTCTCAATAATGGCTTTTTTGAAGATTTCAATGATAGCCTTATAGTTTTCAGCATTGACTTTGATTTCAAGGGTTTCAACGCCACCTTTGGTTTCCCCGTCATAACGAACCTTCACCGCACCGTATGTTGCAAGGTTCTTTCGGAATTCCCCTAAATTCGTTCCGTCATAGTTCTTCAATACAAGAATGGTGTTTCGTGCGTCCTCTTGCATATTGTTTTCAAAGTCGGACAGCATAACATTGATACCGTCTTGAAGGGTTTTCACCTTCTTCAAAAGCGGGATTTCACATTCATTGTATTTCAGCGGGATCAAGGGAACTTTCGCCCAATTCAGGGGAAGGGTGTTTCCGTCCTCACCCGTGGTTGTGGTGTACGGGGAAGTGTTATCATCAACGCCCTGTAAATCAGGAATAAGGGTTGAACCGTCCAAAATGAAGCGGTGAACACCGTTCAAATCGTAGATTTCAACCTTTTCAATCAGCACGGGCGTTGTACCCTGATACCCAACCACCAAATACAAGCGGACAGCCGCTTCAAGAATGGTGTGTTCCGTGTCCTTCCAAAAGGGAAGCACTTCATAGCCGGGGAACATTCGGAAGGAAAATTCGCCCGTTTCGGTGTAATAAGGGTACAACCAGCAGATACCGTTGTTCAGCATTGCCTTTCCTGCTGCTTTCAGGGTTTTCATAAAACGCTTGTTGAACACTTTTTTCAAAAGTTCAACATACTGCTGATTTTCGCCCTCAATGGCAAAGGGCTGACCTAAAAGGTAGTTTGCTTTTTGGTTCACCAGCTTTGCATACTGATTATCAATCAGGCGGTTGTTGGGTAGGTTATCAACTTCTTCCAGCTTGCCGCCCTCACCGATCATCATTCGTTTTCGGTGCAAAATATCGTGTTCATTGTCATAGTACAAATGCCCCTTGATTTGCATGATACGCTGCGGGCTGTCCTTCCACTTCTGAATTTCCCGTTCAAAGAACTGCTTATCGCTCATATCTGCACCCTGCAAAATCAGGTTCGATACTTTGACCGCCAATGTGTAAATCAGGCTCACCCTTTTCACCTTCTTTCTATCGCATAATAAAGACAAAAGCCCCGAAATACTATGATTTCAAGGCTTCTTGTTACTAATGTGTTATTTTTAGTCGAAACTGAACGCATCCGGCAACAGGATTTTGGAAACACCGTACCGCATGGAATCCATACCGTGCGAAAATTCGTGATCCGGCTTATCCGTTGGTTTACCGTCTTTGTCCTTGCTCCAACAGTAGTTGTCAATTTCTTTTTTGAACTCTGTGCATCGTGGATGAACCACAATCTGATAGTTCTGTATAAGCTGAATGCCGTGGTTCACACTGTCCTTACCCTTCCGGGAAGGCTCTGCCTGAATACCTTCTTCCTGCAACTCTGCAATGGATTTCGGTTCAGCACTATCACAAATAATCTTCTGCCCGCCGTAACCCATAGCCTTGATTTGTTCAGCTATGATTTTGTTGGTTACGCCTGTTTTATACCATTCATCGAAAATGTAAATACGCTTTGCAGCGTTATCCACCATTTCACAAACAAAGGCGTTCGGGTCAGTAAAACCAAAGTCAAGGTTGAACGCCGATTTGATACCGCTGATTTTGCGAACCTCGTTTATATCGAAATCTTCACAAACAACATTGGTGTAGATCAGCCCTTCCGCAATACCCCATTCCCCATCGCCTTCAATGCGATAACGGCGGGGGTTATTCTGCTTCATCTTCAAGAAAATGTTGCGGTCAGCTTCATCCAACCATTCATTGCATTGCCATGTGGTAGTTTTTACAAACACATCTTCATCAGGTGTATCAAAGAACCGGGCTTTCAGCCAGCTTGTAGCACTCCACGGGTTGAAGGTCAATGTGATCTGTTTGAAATATCCGTCAGGCACTTCACCACGGATTGACATATCAAGTTTGTTGAAATCATCTTCATTCGTGATTTCATAGGCTTCTTCAATCCATACGAAACAAAGAACACCGTAATCAACCGAAATCGAAGTGATTTTCAAACCATCGTCCAACCCACGGAAAAGAATCTTCTGCCCGGTTGAACGCCGTATGATCTGCATCGGGGAAACGGTGCAATCAAAATACCCATCCAGCCCCAAACGGTGAATAGCCCATTTCAAATCTGAAAAGACTGAATCACGCAAGGTATTTGAATAACGGCGAACGCATAAGCCGTTGCTTTCCGGGTACTGAAACAAACGGTGAATCATGTTCAACGCTGTTGTTTTGCTTTTCTTTGAACCACGGCTTCCCTTGCACACACGGTATCTTTTCCGGGTGTTCCAAAAATCAGCGTAGTTCCTGCCAACGGTTTCTTGCAATGATACCTTCACGCAATCACCGCCTTATTCTTTCAGGTCATTTACAATAACCACGGGTTCAAGGTCAATTCCAACATTATCTTTGAACATACCGTAACGCTTGCCGATCAGTTCAGCAGCTTTCAGCCGTTCCTTTGCAGAAACATCAATGTCAGTAATGGTCTGTACGCCATCACCGACAAGCTGCAAAGTCTGTTCCGTGTGTTCGCCACGCATTACGGAAGTAAGATATTCAAGAACTTCCTGTGCATCAGCCGTTCTTCTG
>ENA-OZBF01000517-OZBF01000517.1-human-gut-metagenome-genome-assembly--contig:-NODE-517-length-17164-cov-4.464843_pt1 | contig 17164 bp, 20 predicted proteins | sample MGYA00243980_ERZ653522 | MGnify/ENA primary metagenome ERZ653522 (study PRJEB26926, sample SAMN06165106) | human gut metagenome | biome: ENVO:00009003; feature: ENVO:2100002; material: ENVO:00002003...
GCTTCTGGTGGGGCAGCTCCTTGCGCAGGATGCGCAGGCGCTCCCAAGGATCCTCATCCAGGAAACGGATGCAGGAGTCAAACGTAGCGCCGCCCCAGCACTCCACAGAGAAGTACGGGATTTTGTCCATTTCGGGCAGGATGGGGCGCATTTCGTCCATGGTCATGCGGGTGGCCAGCAGAGACTGGTGGGCATCACGCAGGACGACCTCAGTAATCTTAATGGGTTTCTTAGCCAATGTGATTCACCCGGCCTTTCTATTAGTTCATGGTGATGAGCAGGTCGCCGGAGTTGACAACGTCGCCCTTGCGCACATTGACGCTGGCAATGGTGCCGTCCTGCGGGGCGCTGATCTCGTTCTCCATCTTCATGGCCTCGAGGATCAGCAGGGTGTCGCCAGCCTTGACGGAGTCGCCGGCCTTGACCTTGACATCCAGGATGTTGCCGGGCATGGGAGCGGTGACAGAGACAGCACCGGCAGCGCCAGCGGGGGCGGCAGCAGGTGCCGGTGCAGCGGCGGGAGCCGGTGCGGCTGCGGGGGCAGCAACAGGAGCGGCAGCGGCAACGGGGGCGCCAGTGCCTTCCTCAACGGTGACATTATAAGCAACGCCGTTTACGGTAACGATCAGGTTTTTCATAGAAAGTTCCTCCCTATTTCAAGGTTGATGATTACAGCGTGATATTGCCGTGCTTCTTAGCCAGACGCACAGCGCGCTTGCTGGCCAGCATATCCAGGGCCTGGACAACAGCGCCGCGGGCGGTGGCGGCATCGGCAACGGCGTCAGCGGCACCGTTGGCAACAGCGGCGTCAGCGCTGCAAACGTCCTTGGCGTAAGCGGCGGCCTTGGCCTTGGTGGCGTTGACGATGTTATCGGAAGCAAAAATTTCGTCCTTGTACAGAACGGTGACGGCGGCCTCAGGGGCCAGCGGAGCCACAGTGCAGCCCTGCACGGCGACGCGCCAGTCAGCGCAGGCAGCAAAGACGGTGTAAGCAGGGCCGACAGCCTCACCGGCCAGAACGGCGACCTTGACGGTGGTAGCCTCGGCATAGACACCGGCCATACGGGCGGCCTGGCGGATACCGCCGGCCTCGTCGTCACCCTCGCTGCGGCCGAAGCCCTCGGTGTTGACGACGGTCACGACCGGGATGCTGTACGCATCGCACAGGCGGACAAAGCGGGCAGCCTTGGCGGTGCACTTGTGGCACAGAGCCTTCTTCTCGGTGGCGACAATGCCGACGGCGCTGCCGTTGATGGTAGCCAGCGCGGTAACGACATTCTTGCCGTAACCGGCGTACAGTTCGACGGCGCTGCCCTCGTCAGCCAAAGCGGCGACGGCGTCAGCGGCGGTGTACTTCACAAGGTCGAGAGCCTTGGAAGGTGCGGAAAAGTCGAACAGAGCGGGGCCGGCCAGGTTGTTGGCGGGCAGCAGGGCGACAATGGACGCAGCCTGCTTGGCAGCGGCAACAGCGTCCGCGGCGGTAACGGCGGCGACACCGGCCTTGGCGGCGAACGCGGCAGAACCGGCGTTGGCGACCTTGTCCTCAGCGTTGAACGGAGCGTTCAGGAACAGCTCGGCGTCCTCAGCCATGACACAGACGTCAGCGGCGGCGGCGTTGATGGCGTTGGTGCCGGCGCAGGTGCCGGTAACAACGGCGACCTGGGGCACAACACCGGACACGCGCGCAATCTCAGCGGTCAGGCGGGCGTTGGCGTTGAGCAGGTCAAGGCCGCCCTCCAGCTTAGCGCCGGTGGAGTCATAGAACGTAACGACCGGTGCACCGGTCTCGGCGGCCATCTCCAGCACGCGGATATTCTTTTCGATATCCTGCACGCCGACGGGAGAACCGTCCTCAAACACGACGTAGGCGTTCTGGCCGTTTGCACAGCCGTAAGCTGCACTTACAGCGCCGTCAGTAAACAGCGGCGCGTAGGTGCCGTCATCAAAAAATGCTGCAAGGATCTCTGCCTTGCCGGGCTTATTTGCTGCCATACAGTTTCCTCCTATGGTAAAACTGACTGTTTTTTATAAAATCTTATAAAAATATTTTACAAAAATCCGCCATTTAACATAATTATACTACGATTGCGCTATTTTCACAAGTGGAATTTTGCACGTTTTTCAGGATTTTCTGCAATTTTAGTCAGAATTTGTGCGCTTCCTGATGGGGCCGGGGCGGCGTGCCGTGCCGGAAGGGCGGCTTTCACCCTTATTAGACGATTTCATGGCCGCGTTGCGCAGGGCGTTGATCTCGCTCTTTTTCAGTTCGCGGTACTCGCCCGGCTGCAGCATACCCAGTTTGACCGGGCCTTCGGCGCTGCGGCGCAGGCGCACGACCTGCAGGCCGACTGCCGAGCACATGCGGCGGATCTGACGGTTGCGGCCCTCGTGCAGGGTGATCTCCAGCACGCTGCGGCCCGGCTCGTCCACCACAACATGGATGACGCAGGGCTTGGTCTTGACGCCGTCGTCCAGCACGACGCCGGAGGACATCTCAATGATCTGCTGCTCGGTGGCGCGAGGGTTGACCGTGACGCGGTACAGCTTGCCGACGCCGCCGGACGGATGGGTCAGCATATTGATGAACGCGCCGTCGTCTGTCATCAGCAGCAAGCCCTCACTGTCCTTGTCCAGGCGGCCGACAGGGCGCAGCATGGCGGGCACGTCGGACACCAAGTCCATGACGGTCTTGCGGCCGCGATCGTCGGAGCGGGTAGTCAGGTAGCCGCGGGGCTTGTGCAGCATGATATAGGTGTACTGGCGCTTACGCACGATGCGGACGGTCTTGCCGTCAATCATGACCTTGTCAAAATCAGGGTCCATCTTGTCGCCCAGCCCGACCGGGTGGCCGTTGACCTTGACTTTGCCAGCGGCAATCAAACGCTCGGCCTCGCGGCGGGAGCAGATACCCTGGTCAGCCAGTACCTTTTGAACTCTTTGTTCTGCCATGAAAAATTTACTCCTTATCAGCGGGGACATCAGCACCCGGCTTTTCTTTCTTGATGAGCGCGGCGATTTTGTCCACCAGCTCCGGCAGGGACGCAATGACGTTATCCACGGCGGAAACTTTTTCCACCAGCTGGACGGTGCGCACATTGCCGTTGGACACGACCAGGAACGCCACCGGCGTGACCGAGACGCCCGCGCCGCTGCCGCCGCCGAACATCTGTTTGTTGGAGTTTGGCCCGACGTCGGAACCGCCGGATGCAAAACCGAAGGTGACGCGGGAGACCGGGATGATGGTGGTATCGTCCACATGGATGGGATCGCCGATGATGGTTTCGGCGTTGACCATGTCGCGAATTTTTTCGATGGTGACGCCCATCAGGCCCTGGATAGGATGCTCAGCCATAAGAAATTCCTCCTTTTATAATACGAAAATCGTTTATGAATTTTTGACGGCGGGCTGCAGCTGCGGGTCTTTCCACAGCCGCCAAAGCAGCCGTAAAAGCAACCAGAGCAGCACGCCGGTACCGATGGATACACGGAAAGAGATATTGCGCTCCCCTGTCCGCTCACCGGTGAAATCCGGCTCGAGCCAGAGGCGGTCGCTCTGCAAACGGATGTACTGCTGCAAAAACGCCAGCAGATTGTTCAGCGCTGCCATCTCCGCGCCGTACAGCTCGGCGGTGGCGCTGGCCTCGTCTGCGGTGACGGTCCAGAATACATCCAGATGCTGCACCCGCACGGTGCGCAGCAGGCGGCGGCCCAGCCAGCCGGTATGCCCCAGCATACATTTTGCAAAGGCCATCGGGTCATCGGAGAGCAGCTGCATAGCGGCGTCGATGTGGTCAGAAATGCCGAACGGCAGACCACCCTTGCTGTTCTGTGCGGGGGGCGTTTCCTCCGGTGCGGACGTTGGTGTGGTTTTGGCCTCGGCTTGCGCAGCTGTCGCTGCGGGCCGCGGTGCGGGGGCAGGCAGTGCAGGCTTATCCGGCTCGACCTTGACGGTCACGCTGGCCTTCTCGCCCTCCACGGCCTTGATGACAGTGGGCGGCGGGGATGTGTCGGGCTTTTCCGGCGACTTCTGCGTGGGCTTGGATTTAGCTTTGGACTGTGCGCCCTGCGTGCCGCCGCGCGGCCAGAGGGTGAATTTCAGCGGCCCGTAAAAGGCTTTGGCGAATGCCTCCCCCGGCCTGTACGCCGCCTGTATGCCCAGCGGCAGCAGCAGTGCGACGACCAAAAGCAGCAGGATTGCCAGCAATACCCAGCCGATCAGCCGCAGAATGAAGAAAAGAATGGCCATAGGCAATCACTTCCATTCCAACTGGCCGTCGTCGTCCTCTGCTTCCTCCGGCTCGCTGTTTTCCGGTGCTTCGCCGTGCAGCGGCGGCAGGTCGGCCAGGCTGCCCAGACCGAACACTCGCAAAAAGGTATCCGTGACCTGAAACGCCACCGGCTTGCCGGGCAGATCCAGGCGGCCTGCTTCTTCAATCAGCCCTTTGTCCAGCAACTTCGTGACGGTGGACGAGGAATCCACGCCGCGCACCTGCTCGATAAAGCTGCGGGAAACCGGCTGATTGTAGGCGATGACAGCCAGTACTTCCAGCGCGGCGGGAGAAAGCGGCGCGTTGCGGCGGGTGTCCAAAATGCGCTTCACCATCTCGCCGTAGTACGGGCGGGTCGTCATCTGCCAGCGGTCCGGTTCAAAATACAAAAGGACCATACCGCTTTCCCGCTCGTCGTAGAGCTTCTGCAATTTCTGCAAAAGTTCGGCGGTCTCGTCTGTGTCCAGCCGCAGGGCGTCGGCCAGGCGGGCGGTCTCCACCGGCTCGGCGTGGGCAAACAGCATGGCTTCCAGTGAACCCAACTCCTGTCGTTCTGTCATTACGTTTTGTCCTTTCTTCTGCGGTGGGTATGGTCAAGCTGCAAAGCGCCGCTGTCATCTACCTTGACGCGGCCTGCGCGGATCAGTTCCAGCAGTGCCAGGAATGTGGCGACATTGGTGCTGCGGCTCTCCTCGTGGCTGAACAGCTCCCCCATCTTCTGCAAACTGCCCTTGAGCAGCCCGCGCAGCATATGGGAGACCCGGCTCGCCACCGAGACAAACGGCGCTGTGACCAGAGGTTCGAACTTTTCCTGCGTGGGCTTTTTCTTGCGGGTGCTGCGGCCCATTAAGTTGAACCATGCCTGCACCAGCCAGTTGGGATCATGGCGGCGAGTGTACTCGGCTGCGCCCACCAGCGGCATCGGCTCACGCGCGACGGTATACAAATCCCGCGCACGGCTGCCCAGCTGGGCGGCGACCTCCTTGCAGGCGCTGTACTCAATCAAGCGGCCGGTCAGCTCGGCCTTCATCCGCTCGGCCTCGGGGCTGCGGGGCAGCAGCAGCGCACTTTTCATCTGTACGAGATGGGCCGCCATATCGATGAACTCGCTGGAAATCTCCATGCGGTTCTGCTGCATTTCACGGATGGCGGCGGTGTACTGCTCGATCAGTTCCATGATGTTGACATCATAGAGGTTCATTTTATTTTTGCCCACGAGATACAGCAGCAAATCAAGCGGGCCTTCAAAATCTTCAATTTTAAATGTCAGAACTTCCGGCAAAAACTCAATACCCCCACAATAGTTCCACAAAGCCTGTCAGGCGCAGCATCAAATTCCACATGGCGTTGACCAGCATCGAGAGCGGCGTGTTCAAAAGGCCCAGGAATACCAGCGCCAGCACAGCCAGCATGATATACCGCTCGTACTTCATCGCCTTGAAGTAAAGCCGCTGCGGCAAAAACAACAGCGCAATGCGGCTGCCGTCAAACGGCGGCACCGGCAGCAGGTTGAACACGCCCAGGCTCAGGTTCATGGCAACCATATAATAAAGGAACATCGACAGCGCGGGCACAGCCTGTCCCGCGCCGCTGTACCAGCAGAGCTTGTACAGGATCATCGATACCCACGCCAGTAAAAAGTTGCTGGCAGGCCCGGCTGCGGCGGACAGAGCCATGCCGACTTTCGGGTTCTTATAGTTGTAAGGGTTGATGGAAACCGGCTTGGCCCAGCCGACACCGCCCACCAGCATGCACAATGCGCCCAGCGGGTCAAAGTGGCGCATCGGGTTCAGTGAGAGCCGCCCCGCCCGCACGGCGGTGTCGTCGCCCAGCAGGTGGCTGGCCAGCGCATGGGCGGACTCGTGGAATGGTATGGCAATCAGCACAACGATGGCGCGCAGCAGATACTGCAAGATCACTGCGGGAGACAACAAACCGTTCAAAAGTACACACCACCCCATTAAAACTTAGTCTATTATATCGTAGAAATGGCAGCAAAACAAGCCCCGCAGAGTGGCAAAACACAATATTTGGGGGCAAAATTGAGCAAAAACGCAAAATTATGAAAAAAATTCAAAAAAAATCTTCGAAAACACTTGCATTTTCTGCCATCATACGCTATACTGTTAAAGCTATTGAAAAGGAGGTGCAAGCAATTATGGCCAAATGTTCTTGCTGTGGCAAGGGTGTCACGTTCGGTATCAAGGTTTCTCACTCTCATCGTCGGAGCAACCGTACCTGGAATCCCAATGTCAAGCGCGTGAAGGCGATCGTGGACGGTTCCCCGAAGTATATCTACGCCTGCACCCGCTGCCTGCGCTCTGGTAAAGTTACCCGCGCGGTCTGATTGGAAGGAAAAAATGCCGGTCACATCCGTGTGACCGGCTTTTTCTCTTTTGGTTTGCTTTTTTAAGGAGGTTCGCCCATGCTCCCCCATGACTCCGTAATGCTATTGAGCTATGTCAACACCCAGTTGCGCGACAGGGACGCTTCTCTGGATGCGCTCTGCGACCGCGAGGATGCCGACAAGCAGGCGTTGTGTGCGGCTCTGGCCGAAATCGGCTATGAGTACAACGCCGAGCAGAACCGATTTGTGTGATACCCCCAAATAGAGAGAGGAAGTTGAAGAACCCGATGAATTTTATCTTTGTCAGCCCGCATTTCCCCAAGACCTACTGGAATTTCTGCGACCGCCTGCACCGCAATGGTGTCAATGTGCTGGGCATCGGCGACGCGCCGTTCGACGAGATTCCGTGGGAACTGAAAAACTGCCTGACGGAGTATTACCGCGTGAACAACCTCGGTAACTATGACGAGATGCTCCGTGCTGTCGCCTACTTCACCTTCCACTACGGCAAAATCGATTGGATCGAGTCCAACAACGAATATTGGCTGGAAATGGATGCCCAGCTGCGCACGGATTTCAACATCACGACCGGCGCACAGAACGACTTCATCGAGCGCATCAAGTACAAGAGCAAGATGAAGGAAAGCTACATTGCCGCCGGTGTGCCGGTGGCCCGCCACCATATGGTCAGCACCCTGCATGAGGCCCGCACCTTTATTAAGGAAGTCGGCTACCCGGTCATTGTCAAGCCGGACAACGGCTGCGGTGCCGAGGCCACCTACAAGCTGAATAACTTTACCGAACTGAAAAAGTTTTATGCAGAGCCGCATAATGTGCAGTATATTATGGAGGAATATATCAACGGCACCATCGTCAGCTTTGACGGCGTGGCCGACAGCCATTGCGTGCCGCTGTTCTACACCTCCAATGTGTTCCCCACCCCGATGCTGGATATCGTCAGTGAGAACGGCGATTTGAGCTACTGGACGCAGAAAACTGTGCCCGCCGCGCTGAAGGATGCGGGCTTCCGCACCATCAAGGCGTTCGGCGCAAAGAGCCGGTTCTTCCACTGCGAGTTTTTCCAGCTCAACGAGGACAAGCCCGGCCTTGGCAAAAAGGGCGATTACGTTGCGCTGGAAGTCAATATGCGCCCGGCCGGCGGCTACACGCCCGATATGATCAATTATGCGAACTCGGTGGATTGCTACCAGATTTGGGCCGACATGGTCTGCTATGATGAGGTGCGCAACGCTGAGCTGGACGGCCCCAAGTATTTCTGCGTCTATGCAGGCCGCCGCGACTGCCACGAGTACAAGCACACCCATGCACAGATCATGGCCAAGTACGGCAGTCGCATGAAGATGGCAGAGCGCATCCCCCAGGCCCTGCGCCTGGACATGGGCGACCAAATGTACACCGCCGTCGTGCGCTCCACCGCCGAGCGCGACGCGTTCATCCGCTACGTGCAGGAGAAAGCGTAAAAAAGCCTTCTCACGAGGGAGAAGGTGACCCCAAAGGGCCGGATGAGGGAAGGCGTGCCCATGATTACGCATAAATGGGCTGCTGCAGCAAGCGCGCCCCACATCAGTCGCCTTCGGTGACAAGCTTCCCCCAAGGGGAAACCTTTATACAAAGAGAGCCTGACCATCCCCGGTCAGGCTCTCTTTGTATACCTTACTTCAATTTCACGCTCTTATGGTATACGCCCAGCGCAATCACGGCGGTGATGACCTCCGTCACCCAGAAGGCGTTCCAGATTCCGTTTGCACCCAGCACGCGGCAGAACGCCCAGGCCAGCGGCATGATGACTACCACATAGCGGCACAGCGAAATAACAAGCGACTGTACGCCCATGCCTAGGCCCTCCAGCGCACCGGAGACAACGACCGAGATCGTCGAGACGATGAAGCCCGCACAGATAATGCGCAATGCGACTGTGCCGATGGCGATGGTCTCCGCGCTGGAACTGAACAGCCCAATCAGTTGCCCGGACAGCGCCAGGCACAGTATCGTGCCCGCCGCCATAATGGCCGCGCACATCCCCATGGCCGTGCGGTAGAGCTTCTTGACACGGTCATACTCCCCTGCGCCGTAGTTGTAGCCAATGATGGGACGCAGGCCCTGCACAATGCCGTTGGCGGGCAGATACAGGAAAGTCTGCAATTTGTAGTAGATGCCCAGCACCACAACATAGCTCTGGGAGAACGCCGCCAGCAGTCCATTCAGGAAAGAGATAAGCACCGAAGGCAGCGCCAAATTCAGGATAGCTGGCACGCCGATGGCGTACAGCTGCAGGTCCAGCTTGGCGTCGGCCCGCAGGCAGGCGCGGCGCAGCTTGACCGGGATGGGCCGCACGTTATAAACGATGAGGTAGAACACGACCGGTACCAGCTGGCCGATGCCGGTAGCCAGCGCCGCGCCTGCAATGCCCATTTCCGGGAAGGGGCCGATGCCGAAAATCAGCAGCGGGTCAAGGATGATGTTGCAGACGGAGCCGCCCATCAGGCCGATCATTGTGACGTTCATCCGGCCAACGGCCTGAAAAATCTTCTCAAACGACATGGCCGCCATGATGACAACGGCAAACATAAAGGCGATGCGGGAATAGGTCAGACCCATGGCGATGACCGATTCATCGCTGGTGAAGGACCGCAGAAAGCGCGGCATGATGGCCGTGCAGACGATGGAGATAATGACGCCGTGGATCAGCGAAAGCACCATGCCGTGGGTGGCGGCAGTGTCAGCCTTTTCCTTATTGCCTGCGCCCATGTGCAGCGAGATCAGCGCACTGATGCCGACGCTGAAACCAACCGCGATTGCATTGATGAGGTTCTGCACCGGGTACACCAGCGAGAGCGCGGTCATGGCTTCCTCACTGATGCGGGCAACGAAGAGGCTGTCCACAATGTTGTACAGCGCGTTGACCAGCATGGAAATGACCATGGGCAGCGCCATCGAAGTCAGCAGCGGGAAAATCGGTTTTTCTTTCATAAAAGTATCGTTCATGGGTTTCTCCTTTTCGGCACGCAAAAACGCCACACAACAGCCCGGCGGGCCATTGTGTGGCGAAAAGTAGTATCAAAACTGTAAAAATCCACACCTTATTTTAGGTGCCTTTATTATACAAACTACCGCCGAATTTGTCAAGATGCTTGCGCCGGGTGCGCAAAAACGGTACAATAAAGACAAAATAGTTTTGTAAGGAGAATCTCTGATGAAAAAAGTGTTGGTTTCCGGTGCAGGCGGCTTTGTGGGGGCACGCATTATGGCGCAGCTGGCAGGCCGGTATGAACTGTGCGCTTTCCCGAAAGGGATGCTGGCCGCCGCCGATGAAACGGCGGTGGCTGAGCTTGTGTGGCACGAACAGCCCGACATAATTTTGCACACAGCGGCAATCTCGGACACTGGATACAGCGAAAAACACCCGGAGGAATCCTATCGCGCCAATGTGCAGCTGCCGCTCTGGATGGCCCGGTCTGCGCAGACGACGGGCGCAAAGCTCGTGTGTTTCAGCTCGGACCAGGTCTACGCGGGGCTGACGGACATTGGGCCGTTTGCCGAGGATACGCCGCTCTCCCCTGCCAACGTCTATGGCCGCCACAAGTTGGAAGCCGAACAGCGCGTGCTGGATGCCCGGCCCGATGCTGTGCTGCTGCGTGCTACCTGGATGTACGATCTGCCCGGGTATGGCTTGCCGATCCGTGGAAATTTTCTGCTGAACCTGTACAGTGCGGCTTTGCACGGCGGCACACTGCGGTTCTCCTGCCGTGACTACCGCGGCATTACCTACGTGCGCGAGGCTGTGGAGCAGCTGACCCAGGCAATGGAACTGCCCGGCGGCGTGTACAACTTTGGCAGTGAGAACAACTGCAACATGTACACGACCGCGTTGCGGGTCTGTGAGACGCTGGGCATCCACCCGGAGATTGAAAAACAGGAGTGGCCGCGCAGCCTGCTGATGGACGGCAGCAAGTTCCGCAACGCCGCAGGTGTGGGATTTGCAGACACACAGGCCGGTATAAAGCACTGCTTGCGGGAGTATGGGCTGGAATAAGTGCGGCGGAAATCAGCGGCGCACCATGCGGTAAAAATCGCCGTCCCCGGCGGTCGTTGCCTGGTGAACGATGCCGCCGTCAATGGCGAAGTCTGCACGCTGGTAGCAGCGGATGGCAAGTTCGTTCTTTCAAAATATCGCTTTCTCAAAGACGTAATAAAAAACCGCCAAATCCTTTCGGATTTGGCGGTTATACTGAGTAGACAGCCCAACGTTTGGTCCGAGTGGCGAGAGTCGAACTCACGGCCTCTTGAACCCCATTCAAGCGCGCTACCAAACTGCGCTACACCCGGTCGAACCGGGCTGTCTCAAATCAGCTTATATATTATAACCGACTGCGCAGAAAATGTCAATACCCTGCACCATAAAAAGTTGCGGATTTTGACATTTTTAATTTTCATGGATTATGCTGCAACCGTAGTGGCTGTCCCCAAAGTCCCGATTGTTGACCAACTTGACCCCAAGTTTACCACAAAACAAAAACCGCCAGACCCATAAGGATTTGGCGGTATACTGAACAGACAACCCAACGTTTGGTCCGAGTGGCGAGAGTCGAACTCACGGCCTCTTGAACCCCATTCAAGCGCGCTACCAAACTGCGCTACACCCGGTCGAACCGGGCTGTCTCAAATCAGCCTATTCATTATAGCGGAGTAAATGACAAATGTCAAGCAATTTTGAAAAATAAATGGAAAATTTTGTCCGAATTTCAGTCCAACTCCAAGCGCATCAAAATAAGCTCCTGCCATGCGCCGCTGCGGGTGCGGAAACCGCGCGGATTGCGGCCATACTCGGTGAAACCTACGTGCTCATACAGCATTCGTGCGGCGGTATTCTCGGCCACGACGTCCAGTTCCAGTTGGGTATACCCTGCCGTTTTGGCGCACTCAATACAGGCCTGCGTCAGGGCGCGGCCGATGCCCCTGCCCCAATAGGCCTGGTCAATACTGATGCCGAACTCGGCGCGGTGGCGCAGCTTCTCCTGACTGCCTATGGGGCTTATGCCGGCGGTGCCGACGATTTCGCCGCCGATAACAGCGCAGATTTCAATACTGTTGGAGCTGGCAGCGGATTGGGCGAGAAAATCCCGCTCATTCTCTACGGTCATCGGGCTTTCCCCCGGATAGGTCAGCAGAAACTCGGTCTGTGTGTGGGTTAGATTGAAAATGCGCAGTACCTGCTCGGCGTCGTCTGCCCCAGCATTGCGCAGCACACAGGGCGTGCCGTCGCGCAGGGTCAAGTTCTTTTGATATTGCATGGTACCCTCCTTAGCGTACTAATGTGTGTACTTATAAACAAAAACGTCGTAGATTCCAACGAATCTACGACGTTTTTTCATGGTGGAGCTGACGGGAGTCGAACCCGTGTCCGAAAAGAAATCGGTTAGAGTATCTCCGGGCGCAGTGTGCTTATTGAATTTCCCTTGGTGCGGGCGAACACACACGCACTACACCGCGGTAGCTTCATAAATTCATGCCGGACCGCAAAGCTTAAGCCCGTTCACGTTCAGTACCTAATCGACGCCCTGACCCCGCGCGGTACTAACGCGGGCAGAACGGTAGAGCCTAATTAGGCAGCTACGGCAACAGGATAATTGTTGTCAGTTAATTTAAGTTGGCGCTTTTATCGTGGGTCACCGCCACGGCCCGCTGCTCACGCCTCTCTCTCCCCGTCGAAACCATTACAGCCCCGCATATTCGGCAGGTGTGAGCCTGCCGGGAAAGATAAGGGAAAACAACTTATCGCTGCGTTTTCAGTGCGCGGTCAATGTCGCGCTTGGCATCGCGTGCCGCAGCAGTTGCACGCTTGTCATAGAGCTTTTTGCCTTTACAAAGACCCAATTCCAGCTTGACGCGCCCTTTTTTGAAATAGAGCGAAAGAGGAACCAGCGTATACCCTTGCAGCTTGATCTGCTGGCCCAGGCGGCGAATCTCCGCTTTGTGCGCCAGCAGCCGCCGCGGGCGGCGCGGGTCTTTGTTGAAGATGTTGCCCTGCTCATAGGGGCTGATGTGGATACCTTTTGCTATCAACTCGCCGTCATCGATATCCGCCCAGGAATCCTTGAGGTTTACCCCACCGGCGCGCAGGCTTTTGACCTCGGTGCCGACCAGCTCAATGCCGGTTTCCAGCGCTTCGACCACAAAGTATTCGTGGCGCACCTCACGGTTGACGGCAATCATTTTCTTTCCGCTTTTGTCCTCGGCCATGGGCACACCTCCTTCGCGGTGATAGGATATTTATTGTAACGCGGCTGCGGCGAAAAGTCAAGGGCTTTTCGTCACATCTCGCCGCGACCGGCCATAGCGCGGTACAGCGTCGTCTCATCGGCATATTCCAAACTGGAACCCACCGGCAGACCATAGGCCAGGCGGGTCGTCTTGATGCCCAGCGGCTTGATGAGTTTGGCGATATACATAGCGGTTGCCTCGCCCTCCACCGTGGGACTGGTGGCCATGATGACCTCCTTGACGGTGTCGTTCAGGCGGGCCAGCAGTTCCTTGACGCAGAGTTGGTCTGCACCGATACCGTCCATCGGCGAGATCAGGCCGTGCAGCACATGGTACAGGCCGTTATATTCGTGGGTGCGCTCGATGGATTTGATATCCCGCGGGCTTTCAACAACGCAGATGACGCTGCGGTCCCGCTTTTGGGAGGCGCAAATCTTGCAGACCTCACCGGCAGTATAGTCCTGGCAGATGCGGCAGCGGTGCAGGTCTTTCTTTGCGTGCTCAATGGCTTTGGCAAGCTCCATTGCCTGCTCCGGCGGCATGGACATGACCTGGTAAGCCATGCGCACGGCGCTTTTTCGGCCAACACCGGGAAAACGGGCAAACTGATCCACCAGGTTTTCCAGCGGCTCAACATTTTGCGGCATAGTGTGCCTCTCAGCCCAGACCGGGGATGTTGAGCCCGCCGGTCATCTTGGACATTTCTTCCTCGGAGTCCTTATCCACGGCAGCAGTGGCGCTGTTGACGGCGGCGGCAATCAGATCCTCAAGCATTTCGATATCGTCGGCTCGGAGATGTGTATAAGAGACAGAATTTCGTGCTTGCCATTCATGGTGACAGTGACCATCTCACCGCTGGCAGTGCCGGTGTATTCCTTGGCTTCCAGTTCTTCCTGCTTAGCGCGGATGCTGTCCTGCATCTTCTGCACCTGGCGCATCATGGCGTTGGGGTCGGGACGGCCGTAGCCTTTGGGCATTCTTGCTTTCATGGGTGATATCCTCCAAAAATAATTATTTATCAACGATTTTCAAATCGACGCCCAATTCCTGCATATTGTGCAGGGTCTCGTCAATGCTGACAGCCGGGGCATCGCTGGCGGCTTCCTTCGGCTCCTCATAGGGGCCGATGCTGTATTTGATCCGCGAGACGCGGTAGATGGCTTCTTTCAGCCGCTTGCTGACTTCACGATTGTTGCGGATGTAATCGCGGAAGGCGTCGCTACATTCAAACAAAACGCGTTTGCCGTCGCAGTAGGCCCTGGTGCCGCGCAAAAACGAGATGAGCATGGCGTCATTTTCTTCCAGATCCGACAGGACGGCGGGCCAGAAACCGAACGGTTCCAGCGGGCCGGCCTGGCGGGGCGGTTCCGATTTGCGGGGTGCTGCGGCAGGGGCCGGGCGTGTCGGCGGGGATGCAGGCTGCGGTGCGGGTTTTAACTCGGGCTGCAAGAACGGCGGCTCGTCGTCGATGGGCGGCGGTACGTCGTCTGTCTCCCCCGCTGCGGGGGCTGCCATGGGCGGCTGTGCCTGCGAAACTATCGGCGGCACAACGGCAGGTGCAGCCTGTACCGGCGGCGGGGCCGCAGTGAACGCCCTGGGGGCAGACGCGAATGCCTGCGGTGCGGCGGGTACAGGGGCTGCCTGCTGGATGACGACCTGTGCGGCGGCTTCAGGCTGGGTCAACGAGAACACGGCCAGTTCCAACTCAATACGCTGGTCGGTGCCGCGGCTCATCTTTTCCAGTGCCGAGCCAAAGGCGTTGATGGCGCGGATAGCTTCGGCCTGCGGGAAGTCTTTGCGCTGGGTGTAGGCGGATTCTTCCTCCGGCGAGATACCGGTCAAAAGCGACGTGCCGCCCGGCAGCGCACAGAGCATCAGGTTTCGGTAATGCCCGGCCAGTTCCATGCAGAGGCGGCGCATATCGACGCTCTGCTGGCGCAGTTCGGCGATTTTTTCCAGCGCGGTGACGGAATCATGGGCGTTGATGGCGTCGCTGATCTCGAACAGGTATCCCCTATCCGTGACGCCTGCCATGCGGCGCACAAGGGCTTCGTCAACTTTGTTGTCGACACCGGCACAGGTGTCCAGGATGGAGAGTGCGTCACGCATCGCGCCGTCAGCCAGGCGGCCAATCAGCTGCGCAGCGTTCTCGTCGAGGTCGATTTTCTCTTCCCCGGCGACATACAGCAGACGCTTTGCGATATCATCTGCCGTGATGCGGGTGAAATCGTACCGCTGGCAGCGACTTAAAATCGTGACCGGAACCTTCTGCACCTCGGTGGTAGCAAGGATGAAGATGACATGCTCGGGTGGTTCCTCCATCGTTTTCAGCAGCGCGTTGAACGCGGCTGTCGAGAGCATATGCACCTCGTCGATGATGTACACTTTATATTTGCAGACAGACGGCAGGTAGGCAACTTCGTCGCGCAGGTCGCGGATATCGTCAACGCCGTTGTTGGAGGCAGCGTCCATCTCGATGATATCCATGATGGAGCCGGAGTCAATACCCTTGCAAATTTCACATTTGCCGCAGGGATCGGGGCTGGTGGTGTCCAGGCAGTTGACAGCCTTGGCAAAAATTTTGGCGCAGGTGGTCTTGCCGGTGCCGCGCGTGCCGGTGAACAGGTAGGCATGGCCGATACGCCCGGCTGCAATCTGGTTCTGCAAGGCCGTGACGATGGCCGTCTGGCCTACGACGTCGGCAAAGCGCTGGGGACGCCATTTGCGATATAAAGCGCGGTACATCGACACATCCCTCCTAAGATACAAAAACAGCGGGCAGAGCACGCGGCTGCGCTGCTTTGCGTACAGATGCAGGCTTGACCGCGGCACTAGGCAAGCGCCGCTTAATGCTGCTCGGTTCCCCGCCTGACATGGTTCACAGGCTGCCCACGCGCGGGACCTGCATCTGTACGCGAAACAGCGCAATTCAGCCCTGTCCGCTTTTAGTATTATACAATAAGTTCAGGATAAATGCAAGCGTTTTGCATCAATCTTCCTGCAGACGCTCCACCATCTGGTAAAGGGCTTCGGCGCTGTTGAAGTTCTGGGGCATGATCTCCGATGCCGGGATGGAGATATCGTACTCCTCGTTCAGGGCAGAAATGATTTGCAGAATGTCAAAAGAATCAAGGATGCCGTCGTCGATGAGGGTGGTGCAGGTGGAAAAGTCCACGTCCTCTTTGATCTCGCTCAAAATTTCCAGTAAACGTTCCATGATGAATTTCTCCTTTTTTATCTATAAGTTCGGCGTGTTGAGGGGGTACGTCGGCGTGATGCCGCGCACAAGGCGGGGCGTACCGTCCTGCCACAAAACGACCCGCGGCAGGTCGCGGCTGAGAAACAGCCCCAACCCCTCGGTGACGGAGTAAGCCCCGGCATTCTCAAAGACAAGCAGGTCGCCGGGGGCAAGGCCGTCCAACGGCATACTGCGCACCAGCACATCGTTGGTGGTACACAGGCTGCCGCAGAGGGTCCAATCCAGCGTCTCCCCTGCCTGGGCGGCAAAGTGGCGCAGGTGCGGGCGCTTCATGCCCATGATTTGGCCCAGATAGTTCAGGTGGTTCATGCCGCCGTCCACAATGCAGTAGTGCTGGCCGTCGTGGTCCTTGCAGTCCATGGCAGTAGTCAGGTAATAGCCGCATTCGGCGGTGTAAAAGCGGCCCATCTCCACGGTTAGGTGCGCCCAGCGGGCGGCTTCCTGCAAGGCAGGGGCCAGCGTTTTGGCCGGGGCGAGGGTGTCAGTGAAATCGTCGCCGTTAAAATAAGGTACCGACAGGCCGGGGCCGTATTCCAGTTCTGACAGGCGCAGGCCAAAGGTCTGCTCGATCTCGTCATAAAGCTCGCGCAGCATCGCCAGTTCCTTTTGCTGATTCGCCAGCTTTTTGCGCTGGGTGCCCACAAAATAGTGGATGCCGATGAACTCTAAATCGGGCGTTTCGGCACGGTGCGCCAGCGCGTGGAACAAATCCGTTTTGGACATACCGAACTGACTGCCCGCATTCAGCCGCAACAGCACCGGCAGGTGCTTGCCCGCCGCGAGGGCGGCCTCTTGCAGATAGCGCACCTGCAAAAGGGATTCCGCCGTGTAGCTGCCGACACCGTCTGCCACGGCGCGGACGATATCCACCGGCGTTTTGTTCACGCCAGAGTAGATGACGCGGGCGTCGGCGGCATGAAGCTGCTCGCAGATGGAAAGCTCGCCGGGGCTGCACACTTCCAGCCGCGCGGTAACGGAGGACATCTGTCTCTTATACACATCTGACGC
>ENA-OZBF01000553-OZBF01000553.1-human-gut-metagenome-genome-assembly--contig:-NODE-553-length-16278-cov-6.072243_pt1 | contig 16278 bp, 16 predicted proteins | sample MGYA00243980_ERZ653522 | MGnify/ENA primary metagenome ERZ653522 (study PRJEB26926, sample SAMN06165106) | human gut metagenome | biome: ENVO:00009003; feature: ENVO:2100002; material: ENVO:00002003...
GCATACGAGATCGAGTACGGTCTCGTGGGCTCGGAGATGTGTATAAGAGACAGCTGGTGGAATGGTCATTTGTCCGCAGACACAAGAAAGAATGGGGATGTAGGTATGTTTTAGCCTCTCTCATAATAGCGGTATCTGTTATGCTTACGGGGGTATGTGTGACTTTATATCCGGCTTTTCTACAGGATGCAAAAAGTTATTCTCCCTATGACATGGTGTACTCAGAAATCTATGGAATGAATCAGGTTTCAGTACAGGATGTCCTTCATATATTGGAGAAAAATGGTGTTACTGTAGAACAGGTCATTCAGCTTCCCTATATCAGAGATGATGTTTTTAATTACCTTCCTGTGACAGAAATAAACCGGGATTTTGGATGTGATTATCAGATTCAGGAAGGCGAGTTTTTGAATTTGTTTCAGTACAATCTGGAAGATGGGTATGAACATAACATACAGCCAGTATCTACTGTAACGATTTCCGGGGACAGAAAGCTGCAGTCTGTTGGAACAGATGTAAAGATACTGTTTAATCAAAATCCGACCTTTGCAGATAAAACACTGATCATCAACGATTCTGATTTCGAAAAATTAAGTGCAGATATAACAGGTAGTGCTGGTATCGCAAACTTGTTTCAGTTTCAGAATTGGGAAGATTCTTATGCGGGAGTATGTGAAGTAAAAGAATATCTGCAGGAAAGCAATCAGTTAAATGAAGATGAGCAGACATATTATGAATTGTCTTCGAAAGTGGAGAAATACCAGGATGCAAAGAAATCAGGACAATTTTTATTATTTTTGATGGCATTTGTGATAGGGCTTATGATAATGGCTGAGTTTCTGTTAATTCATTCACGTATCCAGGCAGAGAAGGAAGAAAATAGCAGGGTCGTTTGTAGTTTGCGCATGTTGGGAATGATAGACAAGGAAATGGTAAAGTGCCTATGCTATAAGAATTTTCTAAGATTTATACCGCCATCGGTTGTGGGAACAATCCTTTCTTTCCTGCCATCTTATTATCTGAATGAGAGTTATGGAATGGGGACGAATGGAATTCTGGCAGGAATCGTATTTGGAGTGATTTTGACAGTCGGAATATTCGTAGTGATACGCAGGTATTCTGAAAAAGAAGAAAAACTTTATGAAAGTGGTTTTATAATACAAGGAAGAGGATTTTTCGAGAGGATTTTTTGATTATAGATAAGTAGAAAAAGATTCAAATCCTGTGTATAATTAAAAGATAAAGATAGAGACAACTCGAAGTTTTTAGGGCTAAAGCCAATATAAATAATACTAGACAGATTTGTCCAATAGCGTAAATACGGCATTTTCTCGCTTTGTGTCGTGTTATGTTTAGTAGAATAATATTACTCTGTCGATGAAAGGAGGAAACAGTATGGATCAGAAAAAAATCGGAAGTTTCTTAAAAGAACTTAGGAAAGAAAAGGATATTACACAGGAACAGCTTGCCGAAAAGATAAATGTTTCAGGTCGAACGGTTTCTAGATGGGAAACAGGTTCTAATATGCCTGATATTAGTTTGTTGGCTGAATTGGCTGAATTTTATGATGTTAGTATACCTGAAATCATTGATGGAGAAAGGAAAAGCGAGAATATGAATGAAGAAGTAAAAGAAACAGTATTGAAATTATCTGATTATACAGAGACAATTAATCAAAAAATTAAAGGAAGGTTATTTGTACTTACGGTTATTGCAATAATAGGAATGATTGCATTTGTTATTATTGAAGTAATGGGATTAGACACACCAGGAAGTATCTACGAAAGAGTTGCAAGTGCGGGACTTGGATTAGATTTTGGTGTATTAATTGTATTAGCCATGTATCTTTCTGGACTTTTAGGTAAAATTAAAGCTAAACGAGAGATGAGAAGAAGCTCTAATCAAAAATAATACAGTTTATTTTATGATTAAGTAATGAGAGTGGTAAATTTCTAAAGGAAAACGAGATATAGAAAACTATATAAGAATAATCAACAGGCAGGCGGTCTTATAGCGAGACTTCCTGCTTTTATATTGTATAAATATGATTTCTTTTGCTGTAGCAAATATTGATTAAAATATTGGTAATCATCAAAAATCCCCCCAATAACAAGTAGAGGTATAGCAAGGAATTGGGTGAAAATGACAAATAAGAAAAAATCACCCAACGAAATGGAAGAAAGTACAAAAAATGACGGGGAAATTATCGAAATATGCAAAAAATCCCCAATGACAGACAAATATGTAAGGAATGATTTGGGGGAATATTTGAATTATCCGAAAATTCCCAATATTGGAAACTGTGAAAATCCTGTGGCAAGATAAAGCTGTTAATAAGAAAGAATTCCCGGAAGAATGTGCTAGAGAACGTGAAATTATGGGGCAGGAATGCATAAAGTGGATAGAAGAAGTGTGGTAAAAATGTGGCAGAAGATGGATTAAAAAATGGGATAGAAAAGAATTTAACCTTGCACCTCCACCGAAAATAGTGTATAGTTTGCTTGTTTTTGAATACTAGAAAAGTATTGGAGGAATGGGAAATGGCAAAAAATCTGGTAATTGTCGAGTCACCGGCAAAGGCAAAGACAATTAAAAAATTCCTGGGTGCATCCTATGATGTTATCGCATCGAACGGACATGTACGGGATATGCCGAAAAGCCAGATGGGTATTGATATTGAACATGATTACGAACCGCATTACATCACAATTCGGGGAAAAGGTGAATTATTGGCGCAGCTTCGTAAGGCAGTCAAAAAAGCAGATAAGATCTATCTCGCGACTGACCCTGACCGTGAAGGAGAAGCAATCTCATATCATCTGATTGCAGCCCTGAAACTGGAAGGCAAAAATTATAAGAGAATCACTTTCAATGAGATTACGAAAAATGCAGTCAAATCTTCTATAAAAAATGCCAGGGAAATTGACATGGATCTGGTAGATGCACAACAGGCAAGACGTGTGCTTGACCGTTTGGTTGGATACTCGATCAGCCCGCTTTTGTGGGAGAAGATCAAGAGAGGCTTGAGCGCCGGCCGTGTGCAGTCAGCCGCTTTGAAGCTGATCTGTGACCGGGAAGATGAGATCAATGCATTTATTCCGGAAGAATACTGGAGCTTAGATGCGTATCTGTCAGCGAATCCGGCACTGAAGCCGGTTTGCTTTCATTATGCGAAGGATAAAGTCAAAAAAGAAGAACTTGATCAGGTAAAGAAAGAAATCGACGGAAAGCCATTTACGGTTTCGGAGATAAAGGTAAGCGAGAAGACGAAGAAACAGCCGCTTCCGTTTACAACAAGTACGTTGCAGCAGGAAGCTGGAAAGAAGCTGAATTTCGCAACAAATAAGACGATGCGTATCGCGCAGCAGTTGTATGAAGGCGTGGAAATCAAGGGCATGGGTTCTATCGGTTTGATCACATATCTGCGTACGGATTCAACACGAATCTCTGAGGAAGCTGATAAAAATGCAAAAGAATATATTGCACATCAGTTTGGCGAGAATTATGTCGGTGAGGCAAAGGATGTAAAGACCGGCAAGAAGATTCAGGATGCGCACGAGGCGATCCGTCCAACAAATGTGGAGTTATCTCCGGTGAAATTAAAGGAGCAGCTTCCACGTGACCAGTTCCGTTTATACCAGCTTATCTATAACCGCTTTTTAGCAAGCCGTATGGCACCGGCAGTTTATGAGAACAAGACAGTATATGCCACGGCAGAGGAACATAAGTTTAAGGCTTCTACATCGAAGGTTGTGTTCGATGGATTCATGTCTGTATATTCGTTAGATGAAGAGAAGGAAGAAAAGACAAGACTGACCGGACTGGAAAAAGGTACAACACTTACCTGTGCAGAGCTTGAGGAAAAACAGCATTTCACACAGCCGCCGGCACATTATACAGAAGCACTTTTGGTAAAGACAATGGAGGAGCTTGGAATTGGACGTCCATCTACATATGCATCGACGATCACAACAATTCTGAACCGTCGGTATGTGATCCGGGAGAATAAGAATCTGTATGTGACAGAGCTTGGTGCGGCAGTCAATAAAATGATGTCGGATGCATTCCCGGCAATTGTGGATACCGAGTTTACAGCAAATATTGAGTCGCTTCTGGACAGCATTGAGGAAGGAAAATTAGAGTGGAAGGTTGTTATCCGGAATTTCTATCCGGATCTTGCAGAGTCTGTGGAGAAAGCAAAGGAATCGCTGGAATCGGTCAAGATTGCAGATGAGGTATCGGATGTGCCTTGCGATCAGTGTGGACGTATGATGGTAGTCAAATATGGTCCGCATGGAAAGTTCCTTGCGTGCCCGGGATTCCCGGAGTGTCGGAACACAAAGACATACTACGAGAAGATCGGTGTTGCATGCCCGAAATGCGGCAAGGATATTATTTTGCGCAAGACGAAAAAGGGCAGACTTTACTATGGCTGTATTGGATATCCAGATTGTGATTTCATGTCCTGGTCGAAGCCGTCGGATAAGAAATGTCCGAAATGTGGCGGTTACATGGTAGAGAAAGGAAATAAGCTTCTGTGTGCCTCTGAGACATGCGGTTACACCTGTGAGCGCGAAAAAAAGGAAAACGAGTAAATATTTAGTGGTCAGAAAAGATTTTTGTTGAAGCATACCACAAAATATGGTAGGATAGTTACTGTATGGGAATCTGTACAGTAACTATTTTTTTAGTTTGAAAATAAGGAGGAAGTCGATGATCACATCCGGTATTTATAACTATGTGAATATTTTGGACAAAGCGGCGGATGCTGCGAATCTGCGAAACGAGCTTCTGACGAACAATATTGCGAATGTAAGCACGCCGAATTACAAGCGGAAAGATTTGGATTTTGAGTCGGTTCTGCAGGGAGAACTTGCAGGGGAAAAGAATCTGAGCAAGGCAGTGAAAAAGGCAAATCAGAATCTTGAGACATTGGATGCACAGGTTTACACGGATAATGCATCGCTTTCATATCGTCTGGATGGAAACAATGTCGATATTAATACCGAAGAGGCAAGACTGGCGGAAAACCAGATCAAGTATCAGGCTCTGGTTGATCTGATGAATCAGGAGTTTGCCAGATACAATACCGTACTTAGTTCCGGTAATTAATGTGGAAGTATTCTGATGGATATTTCCGTCGGATGACAGATTAGGGAGGTAACAGCGATGGGTGTATTTTCAGCGATGAATGTATCTGCAACCGGCATGACGGCGCAGCAGATGCGAATGGATGTAATTGCACAGAACATTGCGAATGCGAACACCACACGTACAGAGAATGGTGGTGCATACCGCAGAAAGACAGTGGTGTTTGAAGAACAGGATACAACATCCTTTGACCATATGTTAAACGGCTATATGTCAAACTATGAACCAAATGGTGTTAAAGTGACAAAGATCGTGGAAGATCCATCAGATCTGCGTCTTGTATATGAGCCGGACAATCCGGATGCAAATGCAGATGGATATGTGGAATATCCAAATGTGGACACAGTAACCGAAATGACGAATCTGATTGATTCAAGCCGTTCTTATGAAGCAAGCGCAACGGCATTTAATGCTGCGAAAAATATCGCGGCAAAAGGATTGGAATTATTTAATAGCTAATTGGTATCAGGAGATAGATAAATGGCAATTACACCAGTGAGTTTGTTCAGTGATGAATGGACAACCTTAAACAGTATTCAATCTGCAAATTCTGCAAGCTCTGCAGAACGTGCAGATAAAAAAGCGTCCAGCTCGCAGGGTACAGCGTTCGATACGTTTTTAAATGCGGCAGTGGATATGTATAAGGAAGCAGATTCTTTACAGAAATCAGCAGAGTCTGCGGAGATGAGCTATGCACTTGGGTATTCGGACAATATCCATGATGTGGCAGCTGCTGCACGGAAGGCAAGTATTTCCCTGCAGTATACAGTGAAGGTTACAAATGCGGTGGTATCCGCATACAAAGAATTGATGAACATGCAACTATAAATTTATGCATATAGAGTAGGTATCGTATGAGAGAATGGTTTAGTCAGCTACCATCGAAGATAGTTGAGTTTTGGAAAAAGTATACAAAGAGACAGAAGGCGTTATTCTTCTCGGTATTGGCGGCAGTTCTGGTTGCTGTGATCGCATTGGTTGCAATTTTAAACCGGACTTCATATGTGGTATTGTCCACCTTTGAGGATACGGCGACAGCTGCTCAGGCAGCGAATCTGCTGGAAGATAATTCGATTACATACAAGGTCAGTGACGATGCGTTAAAGATTGAGGTTGATGAGAACCAGGTGTCACAGGCACGTCTGCTCCTTGGCGAAAATGGCATTGGAACGAATAATGGACAGTCAGATTATGACAGTCTGTTTAACAATAGCTTCAATACGACAGATTCGGAGAAAAAGCTCAAGGCAAAGCTTTACAAGCAGTCTGAGATGGAACGGGATATTGCATCCATGCAGGGTGTGACGAAGGCTTCGGTTACAATCAATCTGCCGGAAAGCACAAACACGGTTTATGCGAGTGACCAGACTGCTTCAGTCAGCATTATGCTTACCATAAATGGTGACTACAATCAGGAAAGCACAAATGCAATCGTAGAGTATGCGAAAACCTGTGTTGGTAATTCGGATACAAAGGCAATTACAATCGTTGACAACAAGGGCGAATTGTTGTTCTCCGGTCAGAACTCTACCACGAGTGCATCCCCGGTTATCATGGTACAGCAGCAGGTGGAGGAGTATTACAACAGCAAGCTTTGGAACCTGATGGTAAATTCGGGCGTGTATGACGAGGTATCTGTATCGGCAAATCTGGATGTGAATATTTCCCAGCAGGAGATTGAAGATATCAAATATTACTCGAATGACGAGGATGATACCGGTCCGAAATCCTCCCATTATTACTATCTGGCGGAAAATACTGATGGTACCGGTGGCGTGGTTGGTACGGATGCAAATGGTGAGGAAATCACAGATTATAACCTGCTCGATAATGCAAATGCAGGCTCGACTTTGAGCGTTCTGCGTGAAGATTACGAGACGAGCAGTACGACAACCCGTACTGTGACGCCAGTTGGTGATGTCAATATGCAGAATTCCAGCATGGCATTGTATCTGACCCGGTATGAGAACTACTATGAAGATCAGATGAAGGAACAGGGATTGCTGGATGGTACGACGTTTGCGGAGTATCAGGCAGCAAATTCGACACCGACAGAGAATATTAACCCACAGGAAATGGTCGACATGCTTGCCAGTGCAACCGGTATGAAGGCGGCAAATATCTATGTGGTAGAGCGGATCGTTCCAGTCTTTTACCCGGCTGAGACGAAGTCCGTACCGGTACAGAGCATTTTGTCAATCGTACTGGCTGTGATTATTGGTGGATTGTTGTTATTTGTTGTGTTCCGCAGCATGAAACCGCATGAGGTTGTCGAGACAGAACCGGAGCTTTCGGTAGAGGCTCTGCTTGCGACAACGAAGGAGAACCAGACTTTGGATGATATTGAGTTTAGTGATAAATCCGCTTCCAAGCAGCAGATTGAGAAATTTGTGGATGAAAACCCGGAAGCAGTGGTGGCATTGTTACGAAATTGGCTAAACGACGATTGGGAGTGATACTATGGCGACAACATTACATTCATCGGATATTACAGGCGTGCAGAAGGCTGCAATTTTGCTGATCGCGCTTGGACCGGAACGTTCCTCTAAGATTTTTCAGCATCTGAAGGATGATGAGATAGAGGCGTTGACATTGGAGATCGCCAATACAAAAAGTGTATCGGCAGAATTAAAGGATGAGGTGCTGGATGAATTCTATGAGGTTTGTCTGGCACAGCAATACATTGCAGAGGGTGGTATTGCTTATGCGAAGGAACTTCTGGACAAGGCACTTGGCGAGGATCGTGCAAGAGATGTCATCGGCAGACTGACCGCATCTTTGCAGGTACGTCCATTTGAGTTCGTACGAAAGGCAGATGCAAGCCAACTTTTAAACTTTATTCAGGACGAGCATCCGCAGACAATCGCGTTGATTCTTGCATATCTTCCGGCATCGCAGGCGGCAGCCGTGGTCAGCGCGCTGGCACCGGAGAAGCAGGCAGACGTTGCAAAGCGTATCGCAATGATGGATCGAACCAGCCCGGATGTAATCAAAGAAGTGGAAAAGATATTGGAGAAGAAACTGGCGTCTCTGGTCAATCAGGATTACACGATTGTCGGTGGTGTGGATTCCATCGTCAATATCCTGAATACGGTCGACCGGAGTACCGAGAAACATATTATGGAAAACCTCGAAATCGAGGAACCGGAATTGGCAGACGAGATCCGCAGAAAGATGTTTGTATTCGAGGATATTCTGCTGCTTGATAACCGTGCAATCCAGACTGTACTCCGTGAGGTGGAGAACAACGAGCTGGCAGTGGCTTTGAAGAATGCAAACGAAGACGTACAGAAGGTGATCTTCGATAACTTGTCATCCCGTCTGGCATCTATGATCAAAGAGGACATGGAGTTTATGGGTCCTGTCCGTCTGAAGGATGTCGAGGATGCACAGCAGAAGATCGTAAATATTATCCGAAAACTGGAGGATGCCGGCGAGATCGTAATTTCCCGTGGTGGAGGTGACGAGATTGTTGTCTAATATTTTTAAATCCGGGATACCAGGCGTGCGTACGGTGTCACAGGAACCGTTTGTGATCGATGCAAACAGCCGTGTGATCGAACCGCCCAAACCGCGTGTGATCCGTCCGAAGAATGATGTACCAGAAGGTTCAGCGGAAGCAGGAGATACTTTCGAGGCAGGCATTACAGAGATGGCTGCGACGATCAATCTGGAAGAGCATAAAGAGCTTTTGGATGACGCGATGGAGAAGGCAAAACTTTTACAGGATGATGCGCGTGAACGGGCACAGAAGATTTTGGAGGATGCCAAGGCGGATGCAGAGGCAATTCGCAAAGCTGCACAGGAAGAGGGTTTTGCAAAAGGGCTCGAAGATGGCAACATGGAAGCGATGCGCCGGGCGGATGAGTATCTGGAGAAGATCAGTCGGGAACGCGATCAGGCACTTGCGCAGGCGCGGGAAGAAATGATGGAGAATATCACAGATACTGAGGAACAGATCGTGGATGTTGCGTGCAAGCTGATCCAGAAGCTGACAGGTATACTGGTCGATGATTATAAGCCAGTGATGATTTACATGATCAATCAGGTGTTAAATGAGGATGAGGATTCCAGAAAGTTCGTCATCCGGGTATCAGAAGAGAATTATACATATATTGCAGATAATGCGGATCGATTGTCCGGAGCTGCGAATCCGGGAATAACCATAGAGATATTCAGCGATACAAAACTACAAAAGGGGCAATGTCAGATCGAGAGTGACACGGGTATCGTGGATCTGTCCATGGACGTGCAGGTGCGGAATTTGATTACCGCTATCAAATTATTATCTACGCAATAAAGGCATAATCGCAGATAGGAATATCTGCGATTCTCTATATATAGCCATAAATGGAGCAATGAAATGTTGAAGAAATTTGACCGAGCAAGATACGATGCACTGTTATATCGTGATTTCAGTGTGCATTACGGAAAAGTAAATAAAGTTGTCGGACTGACGGTAGAATCGGTAGGACCACCGGCAAAGCTGAATGACCTGTGCGAGATCATCTCGAAGGATGGTCTGACAAAGGTCATGGCAGAGGTCGTCGGTTTCCGCGAGAATAAGGTACTACTGATGCCGTATGATTCGGTCGATGGAATCGGACTGGGGGCAACGGTTCGGAATACAGAAGGTGTCCTGCAGGTTCCGGTTGGTGAGGAATTGCTTGGCAAGGTGTTGGATGGCATCGGACGACCGATGGACGGCAGTACGCTCACGACGACGGAGACGTATCCGATTGATGCGCCGCCACCGGATCCACTCAAACGAAAGTTGATTGATGAAGTGCTTCCACTTGGGGTAAAAGCGGTGGATGGACTTTTAACGATCGGAAAAGGACAGCGTATCGGCATCTTTGCTGGTAGTGGTGTTGGAAAAAGTACTTTGCTGGGTATGTTTGCCAGAAATACGAAAGCAGATATTAATGTGATCGCACTGATCGGAGAGCGAGGTCGTGAGGTCGGTGAGTTTATCGAGCGAGATCTGGGGGCGGAAGGTCTGAAGCGTTCTGTGCTTGTAATCGCAACCTCGGATAAACCGGCACTGATCCGTAATAAGGCGGCAAAAACAGCAACCGCAATTGCAGAATATTTCCGGGATCAGGGCAAGGATGTCCTGTTGATGATGGATTCCCTGACCCGTTTTTCGATGGCACAACGGGAGATTGGACTGGCATCTGGAGAGCCTCCGGTTACAAGAGGATATCCGCCATCAGTATATGCGGAGCTTCCAAAGGTATTAGAGCGTGCAGGCAATACGCATCAGGGTTCGATTACCGGACTTTATACGGTGCTTGTCGATGGCGATGATTTCAACGAGCCGATCACCGATACGGCGCGAGGTATCTTAGATGGACACATTGTGCTGTCGCGAAATCTGGCACATAAAAACCATTATCCGGCGATTGATATTATGGCGAGTATCTCGCGATGCATGAGTGCGATTGCATCGAAAGAACATAAGCAGGCGGCTGGCAGATTGAAAAATGTACTCGCAACCTACAACGACGCAGAGGATCTGATCAACATAGGTGCCTACAAATCCGGCTCCAACCCGGAGATTGACTATGCAATCACGAAGATCAATCAGGTCAATGCGTATCTGATGCAGGATGTGGACAGTAAGTTTTTGCTGGAGGATGAGCTGCAGCAGTTGTATGCGATTTTTGAATAAGACAGGATGAAGAATGTATGGCGAAGTTTATATATCGAATGCAGAATATCTTGAATATCAAATATAAGCTGGAGGAGTCTGCCAAGCAGGAGTACGCCGAAGCAAGGCAGGCACTTGCGGCAGAGGAACAGAAGCTTGATGCATTAAAAAAACGCAAACAGGGATATTATGAAGCGTATCAGGCATCCATACAGGGAAGGCTGGATTTCCTTGAGATTGAAGAAAATGCAAACAGTATGGATATCTTAGATATGATGATCGAGGAGCAGAATGCAGTGATCCGGCAGAAGAGCAAAGAACTGGAACTTGCCAGACAGAAGATGGCACGCGAGATGCAGGAACGGAAAATGCATGAGAAGCTGAAAGAAAAGAAGTTCGATGAATTTAAACAGGAGTTGAATGCGACCGAGAAACGGGAGACCGATGAGGTGGCGGGATATCAGTTTACAAGTGCAAAGGAAGAGGTGGAAGACAATGGCAAAAAATAAGAGAGAAAAAGGAGAAAACTCCGGTAGCAATAAAGGTGTAGGTATCCTGATCGGTGTTTTGATCGTAATTACATGGCTGAGTGTGATGTGTCTGCTCATAAAATGTGATGTAGGTGGATTTGGAAGCCGTGTGCTCCGCCCAGTATTTAAGGATGTTCCAGTGATCAATAAAATATTGCCGGATGCTTCGGATGAGGAAGTTGCGATTGAGAGTGATTATCCATATACGAATCTGGAGGATGCTTTAAAGCATATTGCAGACCAGGATGCAGCGATTGGCAGCAAGGACGCAGAAATCTCCGAATTAAACGACAAAGTGACGGAATTACAGGCAGAAGTCGATCGTCTGACGACCATTGCAAAGGATCAAAGTGACTTTGAAGATGAAAAAAAGAAATTTTATGACGAAATAGTCTATGGAGATTCGGCTCCAGATACCGATACATATAAAGAGTGGTACAATGAGCTTGATGCGGAATCCGCTGCTGAGATCTATCAGCAGGTATTAGAACAGGATCAGGCAGATGACAGTATCAAGAAAATGGCACAGTCGTACGAAGAAATGAATGCGTCGGAAGCTGCAAAGATTTTGGAGACGATGGGCAATGATCTCGATACAGTTGCACTGATCATGAACAATATGGATGCGCAGTCAAGGGGAAAGGTGCTCGCGGCGATGGATCCGGATTTTGCGGCTGCGGTAACGAAGAAGCTTTTGCCATAGAGCCATTGTATAACTCCAAATAAGAAAAAAAGGAGGAACGCAAATGATTGTAGGAATTCAATCAGGTGGAATCGGAAAAGTCGATATGAGCCAGACGGGCGGAACCACAGACAAATCAAAGTCGAAGGACAAAGCCTCTGGAACATTTGCAGATCTGATGAATCTGGCAGCAACCAATCCGAATACCACCACGCAGACAGCGGATTCTGCAACGATGAAAAACGATGTAGATGCGGTAAAACAGGCAGACACAACGGTTTCTGGCGAGAAAAAGCAGTCAGATCTGAATAAGTATACAAGATCAGATGCGAAGACAGAAACAACGCGTACTACCGGTGCAGAAAAAGCAAAGCGAAACGAAGCACCACAGGAAGCAGAAGGCGACGATTTAAAAGCGGAATTACTTTCGAATAAGCTGAAAAAGCTTCTGAATGTGGACGATGAGACATTGCAGAATCTCTTGCAGACAGCGGGACTTACAATGCAGGATCTGCTTGATCCGGCTGTGATGAAGGATTTTATTTTGCAGATCAATGATGCAACATCTGTGGATCTGCTGATTGACGAATCCCTGAATAATCTTATGCAGCAGGCAATGCAGCTTCTGGATGAGGTTTTGAATGTGGTGGATGAGACAGTGATTTCAACAGAAGTGCCAGTTGAGGAACTGCTTCCAGAGGAGTCGTCATCTGCACAGACAGAGCCACAGGAGACGGTTTTGGATGCAGAAAAGCCACAGACAGTGGAAGCAAAAACAGAGACGGTTGCACAGACGACACCGGAGGAGGATGTTACCCGGACGGATGGTAAAAGTGTTGAAACCCAGACTGTTGACACAGAAGTACAGGTGACTGTGCAGACAGAGGATGCTGGAGATTCGGATGCTTCTGCAGATATGATGAAACAGAATGCAGAGGGTGTGATTTCCAATCTGAATCAGGCGATGGCACAGGCGACAGGCGAAGAGATTGCCGCAACGCCGTTTGATACGTCGGTAACACAGACGGATATTGTCCGTCAGGTAGTGGATGAGATCAGAGTGAACTTATCGAAAGATGTCACATCGATGACCTTACAGCTGAATCCGGAACAGCTGGGAAAAGTACAGATTCATGTATCCACGAAAAATGGTGTGATGCAGGCACAGATCATTGCAGAAACAGAGGCGGCAAAGGCAGCCGTGGAGTCAGGGCTGGCAGTTCTGAAGGAAGCTTTTGAAAATCAGGATCTCAAAGTAGATGCCATTGAGGTAATGGTTGGAACACCGGATTATTTCATGGAAGAAAGCGGTGCGGAAGCACAGATGGAACAAAAAGAGCAAAAGTCAGGAAATTCGACTGGCCCGGTTAATTTCACAGGCAATTCAGACGATGATATAATTGAGGATGTGTCTTTGGAGACAGAAATGATGAAGGCACAGGGAAATCAAGTAAATTATATGGCGTGATAAGACCTAAGAAAGGAGGCAGAACATGGCAGTTGATTCAGCAATTAGCAGTATCGCAAACAGCTCAAGCAGTTATTCCGCAACATCCAAGGGAAAGACATCCGGAAGCGATCTGGACAAGGAAGCGTTTTTGAATCTGCTTGTAACACAGATGCAGTATCAGGATCCTTTAAATCCAAGTGATAATACAGAGTATATGTCACAGCTTGCACAGTATTCTGCTTTGGAGGCGCAGCTTAATATCAGTGATACACTGGATAAGGGAAACAACCTGAATCTGGTCGGCAAATATGTAATTATGAACACGACCGATTCTTCCGGTAAACAGGCAATGATCAGTGGACTGGTAGAGTATGCGACAGTTAAGGATGGTGATGTGTATCTGTCGGTCAATAACACATATTATCCGGCAGAGGATCTGGATTCTGTGATTGACTATGATTATTATCTGTATTTGAAACAGCATGCAAACAGTGATGGAACGATTAATAAGGATAATAATACAGGCGACAGTACGAACGGTACGGATAATGTCGGTGGCAAGACAGATGATTTGGATAAAACAGATGCTGCGGACAAGACGAAAGAAGCTTAGAAAATGACAGTTTATGCAGAACAAGGAGGGAATGCATATGCGATCTTTCGACGTCGATTTTCTTTCCGTGGGACAGGCTGCAAATCTGTATTTCCAGAATGTGAAGCCGGAAAAAACGACAGAACAAAACAAAGAAGTTGTCAGCTTTCAGGATGTACTAAATGCAAAAGTAGAACAGGAAGTGAAATTTTCCAAGCATGCAAATCAGCGGCTGGAAAACCGGAATATTGAATTGTCCGAGGATCAGCTTGAACGTCTGAATCAGGGCGTTGGACAGGCACGGACAAAGCAGATTCAGGAATCACTCGTGATGATGGACAATCTTGCATTTATCGTAAATGTTAAAAACAATACCGTAGTCACTGCGATGGAGCAGGGAGAAAGCGGACAGGTGTTTACCAATATTGACGGAGCCGTCATTGTATAAGAAAAAGCCGGACCGATAAGGAGGCTTTTGGTTTTCCGAATGACAGAGGAAAAACTAAAACAAGATTATGGAGGTCAAAAATTATGATGAGATCACTTTATTCCGGTGTTGCCGGACTTAAGACACATCAGACAAAAATGGACGTTATCGGTAATAATATCGCGAACGTTAATACAACAGGATTCAAATCTTCATCGGTGTTATTCAGCGATGTTTTATATCAGACAAGTGCCAATGCGACCGGTGCGACAGCTACCACAGGTGGTACAAACGCATCTCAGATCGGTCTTGGTGCCAAGACATCATCCATTCAAACATCAATCACACAGAATGGTAGTGCACAGACAACAAACAATACATATGATATGATGCTTTCCGGTTCTGCGTTCTTTGTAGTCAGCCGTGGTGGAACAAATTATTTTACTAAGGTAGGTTCTTTTGGCGTTGATGGAAGTGGTTGCCTTGTAAACGGAAGTGGATATCAGGTTATGGGATGGCAGGTTGATCCGGATAATCCGAATCAGATCAAGAAGGATACGGTATCGGCACTTTATCCGGAGTCTGAAGATAACAAGGTGTCATCTCCACAGATGACAACCGATGCACATCTGACCGGAAATATTGATATGACAGATCCTGAACTTACATCTGTGGATGGACGCGCAATTTCAGTATCCATCTATGATGCACTTGGTTATAATTATACAGTAAAATTCAAGTTAACGCAGGATCAGAACCAGGCGGATAAGTCTTTGTATAATCTTGAGATTGTGTCCATCAAGGATTCAAATAATATTGAGATAACAGGAACGGACGATCCGACAACGGCTACTGTTGAAGGCGGTTATACAGCTACAATCGGAGGCGCCAATTCCATTCAGGTTAAATTCGATGCGGATACAGGTAACTTTGAATATGTTGGAGCAGCGGGACAAAAGAATGCGATGCTTGAGATTAAACCGAATAATCCGAACGAGAAGGGCGATGTGTTCCAGTCTGTAATCAATGGTGAGGCTGTCGATGGAATTGATGTCAATTTCTCGTATCTGACAAGATTTGAATCAAACGGTAAGTCTACAGTAAAGGCAGTACGTGGAGCTGCGGATTCTACCGGAGGCGGTCGCTCCATGGGTAAGTTAAATGATGTCAGAATTGATGAGACAGGTAAGCTTTATGGCGTTTATACGAATGGTGAGACAAAATTGCTTGGACAGATATCTGTTGCAACCTTTGCAAACCCGATGGCGCTTGAAGCACTTGGAAACAGCGTGTACACAACTACACAGAACTCTGGTTACTTTGATGGTATCGGAACATCTGTTGATGAGGATGGTGGAAAAATCTCGCAGGGCGTTTTGGAAATGTCAAATGTTGATTTGTCGGCAGAGTTCACTGATATGATTACAACCCAGAGAGGATTTCAGGCAAATTCACGAATTATCACAACTTCAGATTCCATGCTTGAAGAGCTTGTAAACCTGAAGCGGTAGTTTATAAATAAAAGGGCAGGTATTTTCTACTTTTGACGATGTGAAAAAGTGGAAAATGCCTGCCTTATTTTGTAGACATAAAAATCGAACTGTGCTATAATTAGCCTAATTGTAATGTCGGAAAATGTGTAATCTTTCAGGGAGTACAGAGATATGATTGAAGTAACCAGATTAAAAGGGAAAAAGATGACAATCAATGCCGAACTGATAGAGACAGTGGAGGAGACTCCAGATCTGTCTCTTATACACATCTGACGCTGCCGACGAACTCTAGGGTGTAGA
>ENA-OZBF01000571-OZBF01000571.1-human-gut-metagenome-genome-assembly--contig:-NODE-571-length-15924-cov-8.682274_pt1 | contig 15924 bp, 9 predicted proteins | sample MGYA00243980_ERZ653522 | MGnify/ENA primary metagenome ERZ653522 (study PRJEB26926, sample SAMN06165106) | human gut metagenome | biome: ENVO:00009003; feature: ENVO:2100002; material: ENVO:00002003...
CGGTACGTACGGTGCTGTGAGAGGACAGCGGTTAGCCACCGCCTCCTACTCGATTCTATTTAATTTCCAGATTTTCACCTGTAAGCCCTATGTATGATCCCTCAGGAAGTCCACCTTCAGGATGTCCGATAAGCCATTTGTTTTTAGCTGCAAGAAGAGCATCTTCTCCGCCGGCGTGTGGATGTTCAAGGGCTTCATTTGTGCCTTTTGGAAGTACAACGGCTACCAGAAATCCGCCATCAGATGCATTACATGGTGCGTAGTGCAGTGTTGTGGCATAAAGCTCGACTGCTGTTCCGGAAGGAATCCTGAAAGCTTCCATCAAAGAGGTATCATATGTATTTTCCACAGAGACATCCTGCTGTCGGCCGAGTATCAGTATGGCATCAGTTGCGGCAATATTGACCTCAGAGCATCTGTGATACTCAACAGCATTGAGCTTATGATTGTTGCCTATGCACCAGCCTATCTGTATAGGAAGCTCTCCGTATGTTTTCTGTTGTAATTCTGTAGCGCATTTTAGCTTTTCGAGTGCAGAAATGGATGGCTCATAAACCACATCAGCAGGAATTTCTACTGTCTGCATTGTGCTGACCAGCTCTGTAAGATCTATTGAGTCGATCACCTTTCCATATTTCTTAAAACATTCTTCTGTTATTTCATGTATAATCATTATATGGTCCTCCTGATTTTTAAAATTGTAGAAATTATAATGTATGACAGAGAAAATGTCAGCAGGATAAATTATTGTTTTATACCCTAGTTATTAGATATATTTATTTTAGGATTTGTAAAAATATTTTTTATGGGATATAATGACTATTATGCAATTTTATAGCAGAGACTGAACAAAAGAAAATAGGGAGAAAACATGGTATGAAAAAAAGATTGGTTTCCGCAGCGGTTACAGTGGCATTGTTTATCGGACTTATAGCCGGTGTTACTTTTAAAGCGTCAGATAAAAAAGAAATAAAGCATTTTACTGCTTTTTTTTCTGTAGAAGGAGATAATATAGATCCGGATAATGATATAAAGCAGCTCATAGCAGAGCAGATCGGTGCTGAATGTGAGGAAACCTGGCTTGTTGGACAGGATAAGGACGATGCAATAAATTCTCTCATAGCAACCGGGGAATATCCGGATTTTGTATTGGGTGAGACTGCGCTGTATGAGGCAGATGCACTCATTCCAATAGATGAATACTGGGACGATTATCCGAACATAAAAGAATATCTCAGTGATGAACAATGGGAAAAGTTCAGACAGCCGGATGGACACATATATTGGATTCCACAGTTTGGAGTATCACATGGGGATGATGTGGAGATGCTGCATAATGGTGAAGCCTTCTGGATTCAGACAAGAGTATTAAAATGGGCTGGATATCCAAAGATTACAACGATAGAGCAGTACTTTGACCTGATAGAAAGCTATGTACAGGCAAATCCCACAATGCAGGATGGAACAGAAAATATACCATTTACGATACTTTGTGATGACTGGCGGTATTTTTGCCTTGAAAATGTGCCGCAGTTTCTGGACGGATTTCCAAACGATGGAAGCTGTATGGTAGACACGGAAACTAAAAAAGTGATGGATTACAATGTGACCGACACAGCCAAAAGATATTTCGGAAAGCTTAACGAAGAGTTCCATAAGGGAATAATGGTCCCGGGGCGTTCAATGCCACCTATGATCAATATCTGGATAAGCTGTCAACAGGAGCAGTGCTTGGGATGGTCGACCAGTGGTGGCAGTTCTATTATGTAATAGATCCTGTATTCAAAAAACAGAATCTGGCACAGCTTGGGTGTGATTATGTTCCTCTTCCTGTCACGATTGATGATGGTATTCACAACAGATGGCATACAAACAGGATGGCAGAAATAGATTATTCTTCAGGAGTGTCCATTACCACTTCCTGTAAAGATATCGAAGGTGCGATGAAGTTTGTCAGTGATCTCCTGGAATCTGATATCATAAGAGAAAGGTTCTGGGGAGAGGAGGGCAAGGACTATTCAGTCGATGAAAACGGTTTGTTTTACCTTACCAATGAACAGGCAGAGAAAAAAAGTGACAGCTCATATAAGGCAGCGCATATGTGTTCGTACTCATACTTTCCAAGAGTGGAGGGAATGCTTGATGATGGTATAAATGCGTTTTCAATGGAGTTTCAGCAGAACGAGTTTTTCAGAAATCAGCCTGTGGATATTCAGGAATGTTTTAAAGCCTATGGAGTGGAAAACTATGTAGATATGCTTGGAAAAAATGAGGCTCCAGGCTCGTGGTATCCGATGTATTCATATTCAGATTCAATTCCTTCGACCTCTGAATGTGGGAAAGTAAAGAATAATATTGTGGCAGTAAAGAAAATATGGCTGCCGCAGGTTATCATGGCAGATGATTTTGATGCTGCCTGGAATCAGTATATGGAGGAGTACAATGCCTGTAATCCACAGATATATTTTGATTATTTACAGCAAAAGGTAAATGAAAATTAGCAATATTTGAATACTGTTTGGCAATTTATTAATAGAATAACAAGCCCCTGTTCGTTTACACTTGTATATATCAATAAACGAATGGGGGGATTTTCTTTTGGATGATTTAAAAAACGGTGCTTTGTATATAGGCACGATACCATCATCAATGGACAATAACAGATGCTCGGTCACACTTGAGGATGATGGAAGCGTTACCTTTTATATCTATGCGCCAAATGCCAATAAAGTAGAAGTAGCCGGAATGGGAGGCTATTTCAGCCCAGAACGCATACAGTTAAAGCCTGATATGCAGGGTGGATTTTCGGCAAATATTAAAGATTTCCACTGGGCAATGCATTATTATTTCTGGTATGTAGATGATGTCTGCATAACAAATCCTCATGCGGCTATATCATATGGCTGTTTTGCTGCAATAAACACATTTGAAGTGCCAAAAGAGGGCGAGGATTTCTATTTTGTCAGGGATGTGCCGCATGGAACGGTAAGTCTGTGCAAATATACCTCACAGGTAAACGGTCACATAAAGGAGAGCTATGTGTATACTCCACCCGGATATGAGAGCGGAGATGGAAAGTATCCTGTATTGTATTTACAGCATGGTGTCGGGGAGAATGAGACCGGATGGGTATGGCAGGGTAAGATGAATTTCATCATGGACAATCTGATAGCAGACAAAAAATGTGTGCCGATGATCATAGTTGCAAGCAGTGGCTACGCATTTAAGGATAACGAATACCCTGTATTTTTTCCGGGAGATTTTGACAGTGAGCTTGTAAATAGCATAATCCCTTATATAGAGGAAAATTTTAAGGTCAAAAAAGGAAGAAACAACCGTGCTGTGGCAGGACTTTCACTTGGTTCAGCACAGGCTACGGATATAGCGGCAAGACACCCAGAGCTTTTTTCAGCAGTTGGGGTATTTTCAGGTGTTGCAATACATCTCATGAAAAAAATCATTGACAGCCCATATCGGTTTGAAGCTGTCTTTATGTCGGCAGGAGATGAAGAAAAAGAGATACTGCTTGGAATCAATGAGATGGTAAAGGAATTTTCACGGCAGGGGAAAGACAGTACACCAAAAGTATATGAGGGCTATCATGAATGGCATGTATGGAGAAAGAGCTTTAAGGATTTCGCACAGATGCTTTTTACATGGGATGACGCAGAACTTGATGATATTAATAAAGCTGTCCCGGTCAGATCAAAGAATATTGATTCTACCACACCGGTACAGGCGGATGAGAGCATGGTATTTTTTGATCCGGTGTACAGGCAGATACAGTTCGAAAATGACGAGGATGGAAAACCGGCTGGCAAATATCCGGATGTCATACATGGTATCCGTGTGACGGAGGATAACAGCATTGAAGTAAATCTTTTTGCACCTGATGCAAAAAGCGTGAGCGTAGTTCTTGAAAATGGCACGGAGGAGCTTCTTTACAGATCAAAGAAAAATGATGGTTACTGGGAAAAAACAATAGGCAATCCGGCTGAGGGATTTAACTATGTGACATTTATGGTAAATGGAACACCTGTAGTAAACCCTGCGGCACCTGTCGGGTTCGGATATAACAGGGCTGTAAACTTTGCTGAGGTACCTGAGAGGAACTTTAGCTGGCATGAGCTTAAGAAAACAGATCATGGTCAGATACATATCCATTATTCGTGTGATGGAGACGGACAGGTCAGTATGAATTATGTTTATACACCAGCCGGTTATGGAGAGGATAACTGTGACACCGGAAGAGTATGTGTGCTTGAGTGTGCTGCGGACGAAAGAAATTTTTGCTGGATACATCAGGGAAAGATAGCAAATATCATGGATAATCTGTCTGGCGAAGGCAGGATAAAAGGAATTATGATAATAATGGCAGACAGCACGATATCTGATGATATAATCGGGAACATAACAGCCATATACGGAATTAAGGACAGTGCACAGAAGGAATGGTTCAAAAAAGGAGATAATGAATCCTGGACATCATGCAGACACAGATTTGTAAATTTCATGTGCGGGATACAGTAAAACAGCGACAAAAAGGAGAGAAAAATGGCAGGAGCATATAAGACAGGCAAATACAGAAATATATTCAAAGAGTATGGGTATCCGGAAGAAGAAATTCAAAAAAGAGTAGAGGATACTTTTAACACGATATTTTATGGGAATGATGATGAACGTTTTTATCATGAAGCCGGTGATGATATGGGATATATGGAGGATACCGGCAATCATGATGTGAGAACCGAGGGAATGTCATATGGCATGATGGTATGTGTACAGCTGGATAAAAAAGCAGAGTTTGACAGACTGTGGAAATGGGTGCGCACATATATGTACATAGAAGATGGTCCGGCAAAAAATTATTTTGCGTGGTCATGTCAGACAAACGGAAAGCGAAATGCCGAAGGACCGGCACCTGATGGTGAAGAGTATTTTGCAATGGCATTGTTTTTCGCCTCTAAAAGATGGGGAGATGGCGATGGTATATTCTGCTACAGCAAAGAGGCACAAAATATCTTAAGGGAGTGTGTACACAAGGGTGAGCCGGGACACAGCGGAGAGCCAATGTGGGAGCCTTCCAACAAGCTGATAAAGTTTGTCACAAATATGGATTTCAGTGATCCTTCATACCATCTGCCGCATTTTTATGAACTTTTTGCCCAAAGGGCTTATGAGGAGGACCGAGACTTCTGGAAAGAAGCAGCAGCTGCCAGCAGAGCATATCTGCACAGTGCATGCCATGAAAAGACAGGACTTAGCGCAGAATATGCAGATTATGACGGAAAGCCTCATACGGGGCATAAGGAAATATTTGGAAGACATGACTGGTATTACAGTGATGCATACCGCACGATCGCCAATATAGCGATGGATCATCTGTGGTTTGATGCAGATCCGTGGCAGATTAAAACGGCAGAAAGGCTTCAGAAGTTTTATTGTGAGGATCAGAAGGACAATTGGGATGGTGTATTTCTTATAGATGGTACACCGCTTGATGAGAAGGCACTTCATCCGGTAGCAATCATTGCTGTTAATGCAGAAGCTTCACTCGCAGCAGATGGAAAATATGCAAAGCAGTGTGTTGAAAAGTTCTGGAACACTCCGCTTAGGACAGGTGACAGGAGATACTATGATAATTTCCTTTACATGTTTGCAATGTTAGCACTTTCAGGAAATTACAGGATTTATTGATTTTAATATACAAGAACCTTAAGCTGGAATGATGAAACAGTCATAAACTATAAAAGACAGGACAAATATCTATAATTTCTCCCGGTGCAAAGCACCGGGAGTTTTTGTATCATATAGTCATTATAGCTGATAAAATCGACACAACAAGGAGGCAGAAAGATGGCAGGGCCAAAAGCACCAAAGGATCCCGAAAGAAAAAGACCGTATTTCTACATCATGAAGGATAAGGATATATACGGCTCAGTACAGGAAGATGGAAGCATTATACATTTTATATATGAAAGCGACGGAAGACTGATAAACAGTGCACAGATAGCCGGAAATATAGAAAATAAAGAGGAACTGGGGCTGTTAGAGACGGTGGAAGGTTTTGGCAGGCTTGTACACAGCATAGGTGTATCTGTGGAAACAGATAATCAAAACGAACAGATCGAATTTGTGTTTCAGATGTACGGAAAGCAGGACCTGTACGGAGGCGGTACTAATCTTAAGGTAAAGCTGACAGGCGATGGAATGGAGAGAAAGATATACCTGTCAGATTATAAGTGGACACCGGATGATGATATACCGGGACAGATAAAGTTCATATTTAATACACCGGATATCATGGGAAAAGCGAGTGTCAGGCTGTATCTGAATGACGGCTATGAGGCTCCGGCAGATATTGAGGAAACAGAGGTGGATATGAACTCTGATGAATACTGCAGCATGATAAGCCATTCGCTTATGAATATGGGAAATGTATACCGCATAAGAAAAGCCATCGAAAAGACAAGAGCCGGAAAAGAGGTAACACTTGCATACATCGGTGGATCTATCACACAGGGAGCAGGTGCGACACCTATAAATACAGAGTGCTACGCATACAAATCCTATCAGCTTTTCCAGAGGCGTTTTTCTGCAAAGAATAATGTGAAATTCATAAAAGCCGGTGTGGGTGGCACACCATCGGAGCTGGGAATGATCAGATTTGACAGGGATGTACTAAGAGACGGACAGCAGCCTGATATAGTAGTTATTGAATTTGCTGTAAATGATGAGGGTGATGAGACAAAGGGCGACTGCTATGAAAGCCTTGTACGTAAAGTACTTAATCTGCCATGGAAACCGGCAGTCATATTGCTTTTTTCCGTATTTGCAAATGACTGGAACCTTCAAGACCGCCTAAGCCCGGTTGGAAAGCTCTATGATCTGCCTATGGTAAGCGTACTGGATGCGGTTTCCCCTCAGTTTGCATTAAAAAATGACGAGGGAAGGGTAATAAGCAAAAATCAGTTTTTCTATGATATGTTTCATCCGAGCAATGCAGGCCATTCCGTCATGGCAGACTGCATAGAGTATCTTTTTGAAAAAATAGATCAGGCAGGGCATGCAAGTTTGAATGCATTTGAACTGGGACTGACAGAGGAAAAAATATTGCAGGAAAACCTAAATCTTGCACCGGTAATAGGAAACAGCTTTGAAAATATAAGACTGCTCGACAAAAAGGATATATATGCAAAGGCATATATTGACGAGGGTGGCTTCGATTCGACAGATACACAGCTGCAAAGCGTTGAGATGGATGATCAGCTTTCGCTGACTCCGGAATTCCCGTATAACTGGATGTATGATGGCACAAAAAATACATTAAACAGGGTAAAAGCGTATTTCGAGCTTGAGATGGAGTGCAGGGCACTTCTCCTTGTATTTAAGGATTCGGGAGAGGTAAACGTGGGAAAGGCGAAGGTATATGTGGACGGAGAGTATCATTTTACGGCTGATCCGCATATCAATAACTGGCAGCACTGCAATGCGGCAATAATATTTAACAATAAGACCAGTGAAAATCATGTTGTAAGAATTGAAATTGCAGAGGAAGACAGAGACAAGCAGTTTACGATACTGGGCTTTGGATATGTATTATAGGAAATGAGAGGTAAGAGACATGGTAACAGCAAAAAATCCAATACTTTCAGGTTTTTATCCTGATCCATCAATATGTAGAGTCGGGGAAGACTATTATCTGGTGACATCAAGCTTTGTGTATGCACCGGGTGTTCCCATATTTCATAGCCGGGATCTGGCTCATTGGGAGCAGATTGGCAATATACTTGACAGACCATCGCAGCTATGCGTGGAAAATGAAGAAATATCGAGAGGTATTTTTGCACCGACCATAAGATATCATGAAGGAACTTTTTATATGATAACGACCAATGTATCGCATGGCGGCAATTTTATAGTGACAGCGCAGGATCCGGCAGGACCGTGGTCTGATCCGTATTATTTGGGAGAAGAAGCAGTAGGAATAGACCCAAGCCTTTTCTTTGATGATGACGGCAGATGTTATTACTGTGGCACACGCCCAAACCCTGAAGGAGTACGTTACAATGGAGACTGGGAGATATGGATACAGGAGCTTGATCTTGGAACCATGAAGCTTAAGGGCAGGAGCATGGCCATATGGAAAGGTGCTGTAAAGGGCTGCATATGGCCGGAAGGACCACATATCTACAAGATAAACGGATATTATTATCTGATGCATGCAGAGGGCGGCACTGGACCGGAGCACAGTATAACGATAGCAAGAAGCAAGGAGCTTTTTAAATGGTTTGAAGGATGTCCGAGAAATCCGATATTTACACACAGAAATCTGGGAATGGATTATCCGGTCATCTATGCAGGACATGGTGATCTGGTGGATGATATAAACGGAAACTGGTATGTGGTCATGCTTGCGTCAAGACCATGCAAAAAGCACAGCAGCATGGGCAGGGAGACCTTTATTGCAAAAACAATATGGGAAAACGAATGGCCGGTAATAGCACCCGGGATAGGACATCTTGAGGATACGGTAGATATACCGCTTGAAGAGTGCAGATTTATAGATGAGATATCAGAAAATGATTTTATAACTTTCTGCGAAGCCAAGCCTGATAAGAGGCTGGTTGGAATAGGAAAACGCAACGAGTCTTTTTACTCCCTTAAGGAAAATCCGGGAGTACTGAGACTGTACACAAACAAAGAGCAGATCACTGATCTTGGCACAAGCGCATTTCTTGGACTAAGACAGAAGGGCTATGAGTTTACGGTAAAGACAGCAGTGCGTTTTATCCCACAGTCGGATAATGAGACGGCAGGACTTGTACTTTTCCAGAACAATGAGAATCATCTTCGCGCTGAGATAACAATGGAAGCCGGGAGGCTGGTATTTGTGGTGACTACACATATTAAGGGAACTGACAAAAAGATAGCAGTGGCAGATATTATGGAGTACAGCATTACAGAAAAAAATCCACTGTGGAATATATGTATGATCTGTAAGGAACAGGAAGCATCTATATGGATAGGTACGGCCGAAAAGAGCGTAAAAGTCGCAGAAAAAATAAGTCTGCTGCCATATACCACAGAAGAAGCAGGTGGCTTTGTGGGCTGTACGGTCGGTATGTATGCATCATCAAATGGCAGCAATAGTGATAACTATGCAGATTTTTCATACATAATGCTCACCCAGTAAACATTTTGCGGAATTCAGTCGGGGTGCAGCCCTTTTCAGCTTTGAACACCCTTATGAAAGTGGATGGATTTGCAAAGCCTGACTGCATTGCAGCCTCGGTGACTGATATATTGGGATCAGCCAGAAAGGTCAGGGCAAGCTCTATTCTTTTCTGATTTAAGTATTTGTAAAAGGTATTATTGGTAAACTGCTTAAATAGCCGGGTAAAGTGATATTTACTGAATCCGGCTATTTTTGCGATTTCATCAAGTGTTATGTCCTCAGTGCAATGTGTATCGATATACTCACAGATAGACAGAAAACGCTCCAGATATTCCTGCTGTTTGTGTCTGCCGACATTAAAATTACAACTGCTGGCAGTATGATGTCTTCCAATAAGGACAAGTACTTCAAGCATTTTGGAGTAGATCACGGCTTCTGATAGAAATGAGTCGGTCTGGTATTCATCTGATATATCAAGCAGCAGTTTACGGATATTGCTGTGGATATCACCGGAAGTTTCCGGGGTCAGCGTTATAGCAGGTGCTATAAGGGTAAGTATGGAATTTAATTCCTTTATTTTTGAGACAGCAGACCACTCAATCTGCAGGATAAGCCTTTTTCCGGTGTCAGGTGCGATAAGCCTGTGTTTTACACCGGAAGCTATAAAGATAATATCACTCTCATTAAGATGTACCAAATCATCCCCAATCTGCACTGTATAGCTGCCTTCAAGCGGCATGATGATCTCCATGGGAGTATGCCAGTGAATGGGATAATCTTCTACTTCCACATTTATAAAAAGCTTTACATTGCTGTTTTCTTTATATTTTACTGTCTCATGTATTCCATTCAGATTTTCGATCATATATACTTGTCTCCATACGGCTGATATTTATGCGCATTTGCGTGAATATAGTTATTATAGCACAAATAGCAATTTTTGAACATTGTGGGGCAACAATTAGAAAGAAAATACTGCATGAATCTGGTAAAATCATTATATAAATTAAAGGAGAAGTCACTATGAGTAAAAAAACTATAGAATATGCAAAAAAACTAGTATCGCAGATGACAATAGATGAGAAGATAAGTCAGATGCTGTATGAGTCACCGGCTATAGAAAGACTGGGGATACCGGAATACAACTGGTGGAATGAGGCTCTTCATGGAGTAGCAAGAGCCGGTGTTGCTACAGTATTTCCTCAGGCGATAGGTCTTGCGGCAGCTTTTGATACTGACCTGATAGAAAAGATAGGAGATGTTGTATCAACGGAGGGTCGTGGAAAGTTCAATGAATTTTCAAAAAAGGGTGATCACGGAATATACAAGGGACTTACCTTCTGGGCACCTAATGTAAATATATTCAGAGATCCAAGATGGGGCAGGGGACATGAGACATACGGGGAAGATCCGTATCTGACAGGTAAGCTTGGCTGCGCATATATAAGGGGATTGCAGGGAGATGATCCGGATCACTTAAAATCGGCAGCCTGTGCAAAGCATTTTGCGGTACACAGCGGTCCGGAAGCCATAAGACATGAGTTTGATGCGAAAGCATCAAAACATGATATGTATGATACATATTTGTATGCCTTCAAGCGATGTGTAAAGGATGCAAAGGTTGAGGCTGTCATGGGGGCTTACAACAGGGTAAATGGAGAACCTGCCTGCGGAAGCAGGACACTGCTTAAGGATATACTGCGTGACGAGTTTGGATTTGAAGGCCATGTGGTGTCAGACTGCTGGGCAATACTTGATTTCCACGAACACCATCATGTGACGGATACAGTTGAGGAATCGGCTGCTATGGCTGTAAACAACGGCTGTGACTTAAACTGTGGAAGTGCATTTTTACATCTTAAGGATGCTTATGACAAGGGACTGGTTTCAGACGAGGCAATCACGGCAGCAGTAGAAAGGCTGATGGAGGTGCGTATCCGTCTGGGCATGATGAAGGATTATCCATCGCCATATGAGGACATATCGTATGAGGTTGTAGAATGTAAGGAGCATGTGGAGCTTTCTGTTGAGGCTGCCAGAAGAAGTCTTGTACTTTTAAAGAATAAGGACAATTTCCTGCCTCTCGACAGAAAAAATGTTAAAACTATTGCGGTCATCGGACCAAATGCCAACTCCAGGGATGCGCTTATAGGAAATTATTATGGTACCTCATCAAGATATATCACTCCACTTGAGGGATTGCAGCAATATCTTGGAGAGGATACAAGAGTGCTTTATGCAGAGGGCTGCCATCTGTACAAGGACAAAGTACAGGGACTTGCAGAGGAAAAGGACAGATTTAAGGAAGCACTCATCATGGCAGAACAGTCAGATGTGGTCGTAATGTGTCTTGGACTTGATGCAACTATAGAAGGTGAAGAGGGTGATGCCGGAAATGAATATGCAAGCGGTGACAAGCTGGGGCTTATGCTTCCGGGACTTCAGGAGGAACTTTTAGAGGCTGTTGCAGCAGTAGGAAAGCCGGTAATACTTGTGCTGTCAGCAGGAAGTGCGATAGATCTTTCCTGGGCAGAAGAGCATGTGGATGCCATTATAGACAGCTGGTATCCGGGAGCCAGAGGCGGAAAGGCTGTTGCGGAAGCTATATTCGGAGAGTATAGTCCGAGTGGAAAACTGCCGGTTACATTTTATCAGGGCACTGAAAATCTCCCGGAGTTTACGGATTATTCAATGGCTCACAGGACATACCGCTATACAAATGAGAATGTGTTATATCCATTTGGATATGGACTGCATTATGGTGAGACAAACTATGATGGACTGTCAGTGGATAAAGCAGAAAGTGATGTAAACGAACCTGTTGAGGTGTTTGTAAATGTGACAAATGACAGCAGATATACTGTAAATGAGATAGTTCAGCTCTATATCAGGCACGTTGATGCTGCAGAGTATGAGCCGGGATATCAGCTAAAGGGGATTGAGGTTGTAAAGCTTGAGCCATATGAGACTAAAAAAGTAAAGCTGACTCTTTCGCCAAGGGACTTTGCTGTGATAGAAGAGGATGGAAGCTGTGTTGCTGTGCCGGGAATTTATGAGATATCCGCAGGAGGACAGCAGCCTGATGACAGAAGCACAAAGCTCACAGGCAAGCGGACAGAGCGCATTGAGATCACAAGATGTGGAGAGAAAACAGGGGTAGATTATTAATAATAAATATGTTATTCTATAATTAATGACAAGTTAAAATAGACTTTAGGAGCGGACATATGTCGGCTCCTTTAAGTGATTTCAGAGGAATTGTTTATGAGAAGATCAATATGGAATGCCATTGAGAGAAAGCTTGATGATTATTCACTCAGAAAAAAATTCTACATATTTTATGTACTTTGTGTCATGCTGCCGCTCATAGTGACTGATGCAGTGGTGCTTTCCATTGTAGAAAATGCTGAAAAAGAAAGCAGCAGGCATGAAATGTCGAGCATAGCAAGTGCTGTGGGATATAATCTGAACAGCATGGTCAATAACGCAGAAGAGGCAGCTAAGAGTATCTACACCAGCAAGCGCATAGACGATTTTATATCAAAGGAATACACAAGCTCTGCTGAGTATGTATCAGAGTATCAGAGCTTCTTTCAGGATACACTTTTTGAAAACACACTTGGAATGAGCAATATAGTATTTTTCCTGTATGCTGACAATCCTACAATAGTAAATGGCGGAAAAGTAAATGATATGTCTGCTGTAAGAAATACGGATTCTTACAGACTTCTGGAGCAGAAGGAAAGCGGAGGACTCTTTTTTGTATATGAAAAAGGCGTAGCCGGATTGTCAGATGAAAGACATATGATTTATATGAAAAAGCTGGATTTTTACTCATCTGATATCGAAAAGGTACTCAAGATAGAGTTTAATTATGGCAGCATGATGCGTACTTTTAAGAACATGAATTATGATAATGAAGTGCTTATCTGCCATGGAGATGACATAGTGCTGTCAAATGGGGCCTACAGTGGAGTCAACAAACCATTTAAGACATTGGAGGCGATTGGGAAAATAAGCGACTCCGTATACAGGCAGCAGATCTCTTTGTATGGCTGTGATCTTGATATATATGTGTTTAAGACACGCAGTAATATATGGAGCATGCTTATGCACAATGCACCGATTATTGTTTTTCTGATGCTTATAAATGTATTCTTTCCACTTTGTCTGTTCAGTATCTTTAACCATTCCTTTACGAGCAGGATATTACAGCTTTCAAAGGTATTTAAGTCAGTTGACAGCGAAAAGCTTGTATCTATGACTGAAAGGGAGAGTAAAGATGAGATCGGCAGCATGATAAAAAATTACAACAGGATGGTAAGCCGCACAAATGACTTGATCCAGACTGTATATAAGAATAAGCTAAAAGAGCAGGAGATGCTTGTAAGTCAGAAAAATGCAGAGCTTCTTGCACTACACAGCCAGATAAATCCGCACTTTCTGTTTAATGCGCTTGAGAGCATACGAATGCACAGTCTGCTTAAAAGGGAAAATGAGACGGCTGATATGGTTGAAAAACTCGCAATCATGCAAAGACAGTATGTGGAGTGGGGAAATGATGCTGTAACCGTTGCAAAGGAATGTGAATTTGTAAAAGCCTATCTGGCATTGCAGAAATACCGGTTTGGCGAGCGGCTGAACTATAACATAGATATAGAAGCAGACTGCATGGAATGTCAGGTGCCAAAACTTACGCTTGTAACTTTTGTTGAAAATGCTTGTGTGCATGGCATAGAAAGTAAAGCTGCTCCGGGCTGGATATTTGTGCGTATATTCAAAAAAGCCGGGTTCATGCACATAGAGGTTGAGGATACAGGCAGCGGAATTGATCCGGATGCTCTTGAAAAAATGAAAAGTAACATGAAAAATGCAGATATCGATATGTTAAAGACCGGTGGCAGAGTGGGCGTGATAAATGCATGCCTGCGTATCAAAATGGTAACGGAATCTAAAGCAGTATTTGATGTGGACAGTGAGGAAGGCTGCGGTACGACTGTGATGATAAAAATACCGGAAACATATTTATAGGAGATTTAAAATGCTTAAAGTATTATTGGTGGATGATGAGCCTTTTATAATACAGGGGCTTAAGGTGATCATTGATTGGGAAAATGAAGAATTTGAGATAGCAGGAACGGCCTCAAATGGAAAGGAAGCCCTGCAGTTTCTGGAAAATGAGAATGTGGATCTGGTCATAGCCGATATAAGGATGCCGGAGATGACAGGACTTGAGCTGCTTGAGACTTTGAGAAAAGATAAAAAATCAGATGTGTATTTTGTGATATTAAGCGGTTATGCAGATTTTAGCTATGCGCAGCAGGCCATGCAGAATGATTGTACGGATTACATACTAAAGCCGGTGGATAAGGAGATGCTGCTTAAGGTACTAAACAAGGTTCTTGTGCTCAAAAACGAGAAAAACAAGATCGACGAGGATAACAAAAAGATGAAACAGGCATACCTTGCAGGACACCTGATATCTCTGATACGTGGCAAATATGATGAAGTAAACCTGAACTATGTAAAAGAAAATATGAGGTGTGAGGGTGGAGCAAGGTATGTTGAGATACAGATGGAGCAGCTTCCGGCAGGTGATGAGATACTCGATAGTGATATGAGAAGCTTACAGCGCAAGATGTACGAAAGCTGTGTTGCTTTTCTGGGGGCTGATTCGGCACATTGTGTATTTGATGTATCGGTAAATGAAAAAGTGTATGACATAGGCTTTATATTCTCAGATTATATGGCAGAGGAAGCCGCAAAAACCGAGAGAAAATATCTGGAGGATCTGAGAAAGTATATATGTGATAATACACAAAAGAATATAGTTATGCTGGTCGGAAGAAAAGTATCAGATATATCAAAGATAGCCAGATCATACGGCAATGCATGTATGCTCAGGTCGTTTCAGGGATTTCGCATAGTAAAGAGCATATATTACTATGAGGATGAAGTAAAGATATCGGCAGATGGAATAGTGCTTTGTAAAGATAGTCTGGATAAGCTGCTTAGGACAGTGGAACAGAACAACCATGTTGAGATAAGAAATGCAGTTGCCAAATTTTATGATGAGATGTCAAACATGGGTATGAATGGGGAAAGCATGAACTTAAATATCAATTATCTGTTGTTTCAGTTCATACACCTGGCAAGTGAGCAGGATGATAATGTAAATCAGCAGGAGATTTTGCGACTCATAAGTGAGAGCAGCTTTAAGACCGGTATTGAGAGGGGAAGCCGTGCGCATATGACCAGATTTTGCTGTGAGTATGGTGATTATCTGTCGCAGCTTAGAAAAAATGTGTCAAGAGGTGTGATCGGCATGGTAGAAAAGGAAGTAAGAGACAATTATGCCACGAACATCACGCTTAAGAGCCTGAGTGAGAAGTATTATGTAAACAGTGCATACTTAGGGCAGCTTTTCAGAAAAAAATACGGACAGTCCTTTAAGGATTATCTGAACAATTACAGGATGGAACGGGCGGCAGAGCTTCTGCTTAGGACTGATAAGAAGATAATACAGATAGCAGAGGAAGTCGGATATCATGATATGGATTATTTTGTGAACAGGTTTATACAGGTAAAAGGCTGCACACCGGCGCGCTTCAGACGCCAGATGCAAAGTGGAGAATAATATATATTACTGCAAAACAGGGTAAATTATAGTTTTTTCTAGAAACTATAGTGGATAATCAAAGTTCTTTAGGGTTTGCCAATCTATTTTAGGGTTTGTCGATAGGGTC
>ENA-OZBF01000591-OZBF01000591.1-human-gut-metagenome-genome-assembly--contig:-NODE-591-length-15599-cov-14.173636_pt1 | contig 15599 bp, 3 predicted proteins | sample MGYA00243980_ERZ653522 | MGnify/ENA primary metagenome ERZ653522 (study PRJEB26926, sample SAMN06165106) | human gut metagenome | biome: ENVO:00009003; feature: ENVO:2100002; material: ENVO:00002003...
TAATTAAACATTTCATCAATAACAGGACGAAGAGCATTATCTAATTCATCAATAGTACTAGCATTAATGCCATAACTTTTTCCTATTTTAAAAGCATTATTAACAATATGAGGAGAATTAATAATAATATTACGTTTATAATTACCAGTATCAGAATTAATAGTAAAAGCATAATCCTTACCATTAAAATGTGCACCTTTAACATAAAAACCTATATTAGTAGGATTAATACTAATTTGAAGTCCAGTATTTCTATCTCCGTTAATAAGTTTATTATTTCCAAATATATCTCCAAGACTTTGTTTAAGTTCACCAAAACTTATTTTACCACTAATATAATCTCTACAAAGATTATTAACTTCATTTTTAATAGAATTAATAATACGTCGAGCATCACCTTTAAGTAGATTACTATTTAATGGAACTTGTTTACAAAAAGCATATAGAGAAGTATTGTCACTACTTGGAATACTAATAACAGGCATACCATTAGTAGTAAGATTTTCAATAATAGTAGGTTTGCTTTCTCCATTAAGATATACTTGACCTTGTACAACTACACCAAGTTTGTTAATATCTTCGTTATAATTAACTACTGTTTCTTGTACATCATTCCATTCGCCATTAGCATCATCAATAGTATTAAGAATTCCATATTTAACATTAACAGCTTTAATCTTACCTTTAAAATCACCTTTTACTATTGTAATAGCTTGGTCATAACTATTAAGAAGATTATTAAACCAACGATTAATACTAGCTTCATGACTATTTTCATAAGGCTGATTAAATATGTATTTAGTAAGATTAACAAGATGCCCAGCTAAATCAAAACTTGCAACAGGAGTAGTAAAATCTCTAACTATATCAGGATATTTAGTTTCAAATTCTTTAAATAGATTAACAAGTTCTTCTTGTGTAACTTCTTCTTTAACAGCAAGTTCATATAAATGACCAATAAATTCTTCGTCAAATCTATCACCATCAAGAATACTAATTAAAGCGTCTTTAAGTGGAGAAACAACTTGACCATTTTCAGCATGAATATTATATTTCCAACCTTGATTAACCATATCATAATTACCAAACTTATCAATATTTGGAACTCCTATATAACCAATAATTGTACCATTAGCAAGTATATTAATACGTCTAAGCTTACTATCATATTCAGTTTCTAGATAATCACCTTGTTTAATAGAAGTAAATGCTTTAACATTTTCATTCTCTATTATATACTTAAGATTAACATTATTAGTATGTTCAACTTGAAGTCTTTCAAGACGTTCTTTAGCAATACCATCTACATATTGAACAAATTGTCTAGCATTAAGTTTTTTAATAGTTGATTCATCAGTAGCACGATATTTACCTTGATTATTAGTGCTAGCGTAAAGATAGTTTTTTATTTGATTAAACAAGTAATTTTTAATAATTTTATTACCCGTAACACTATCTATATATTCAACTAATTGACCAATACTAAGATAGACTTTACCATTAACAATTTTACCTCTAGTATTACCTTCACTATCAACACTATTAGCAAAATCATCCATAATAGCTTCTATATTGCGTTCATTACCTGTAACAGTAGCATAAGTAGCATTAAGTAATAAACGTCTAGTACTATCATCTTGAACAGAACTATATAAACTACCTCCTGTAAGACCATCAATAATATTATTAACTATATCACTAGCTTCTGTTTGTTCAAATCCAGCTTGATTAAGTTTATCAATAAAAGACTGTCTAGCATTAAGTAAATCACTACTAGTAGATTCATGTCCTAAAGAATCTTCTAAATCAGCTATACTTTCATAAACCAAATCAGTACCTATTTGACCACGTTCGAAATCATCATCTGGAAGAGTATTATTAACTTCAGGTTTAGGAGTGCTAATAGTCCCTTGAGAAACTGATTGCCCAGTTTGAGATTGAGGTTGTTCAGCATTAGTAGGCTCACTAGGAACCGCTTCGCTTCGCTCCGCTATACTCCCCGTGGAGGATGGAGATGAATTAGTATCATCTACATCAGTTTCATTAACTTCATTAACATCAGGATTAATAGGAGCAACTTCTCCCTCTTTAGGAGTATTATTAACATCATTTTCAATCTCTGCAATTTCAGCTAATTGTTCTATTGTAGTTTTAAGATGTTCATTACCTTTAGAACTTAAATCAAGTGCGGCATAAGCATCTCGAATAGTTTTATCTATATTAGGTTTATTACCATTATTAGCATCTTTAATAACAGAATTAACATAATCTTTACCATATTGTTTATAAGCATTACGTAAATCGCCCATAGCTTTATTAACAATCTTTTTACGACTATTATCAAAGAAGTTATTAAGATAAGTTATACGAGATTTAATATTATCATCAGATAAATTAAGTTGATTTTTATTAACCTCAACATTAATCTCAGCATTAACAACTTCTGCTAAATCTTTAAATACTTCATTATATTGTTTTTGAAGTTGAATAGCTGATTGAATATCATTTTTATTTTCAATATCAATAGGAGTATAAAGTTTATTAATAGCATCTAATCGTTCATTTAATTGAGCAATACGTTCTTGTTTAACAGAATTATTAATTGCAGCGTTATCTTGAATAGTTTTAATATCTCTTTGAATACTATTAATAATATGTTGATAAATACCATTCTTAGCAGAATTAATATCAACATCTTCAATATGATTATTTGTAATATCTTGATTTAAAACATCATTAGCCCAATTAAGAAGATTATTATAATTTTCTTGACGATTACGAGCATGAACCATTTGGGTAGCTATAATACGACCAACTTCAAATCCGCCACCAAGTCTATTAACTTTATTTAAAGTAGTATTATATTCATTTTTAAGATTATTAATTTCAGTTTTAAATCTATTAATAAGTTCACTACTTTCTTGTTGTTGTAATCCAAGTTTATTAGTAATACTATCATTAAATTCTTTACTATTAATAGAACTTTCAAGAAGTCCTAAATTACCAGTGTTCATAGAATTAATAATAATATTATCCATATATTCTTTTTCAGCTATACTACGAAGTTCTTCTTCAGTACCAGTAATAATATCTGGATTAACTTGTTTACCGTTTTCATCAGTAATAATTATAAATGGATTTTTACCATTAGCAATACTATTAAGTCTTTCTTGATATGCTTGAAAAGTAGCAGTACGACCAAGAATTTCGTTTTCTCTTTGTTTTTCAGCAGAAGTCCAATCTTTATCAAGACGTTTATTAATAAACTCTCCAGCTTTATTCATAACACTACTAAAAGTAACACCACCAAGAGCACCCCAAAATGCTTGCTCCCATAACATTGGGTCTTGAAGATAATCTTTAATAGTTTGTTGAGGAATATCTTTATCAAATACTTTTTTACCATTGTATAAGCCGTCTTGACTAGCTATATAATTAATAGCTTCTTCAACTCCTTCTGTCCATTCAGCTCTAACACCATGAAGAATATCATCACCTATATCTTTTAATGTGCTAGTAATAGCTTGTTTAGTAGTTTTATTACTTAAAGCGTTAGTAATTGCAGCGGCATCATCAATATTACTATTAAATGCAGTATTTAAATTTCTAAGTCTAGAACTAGTTGTATTACCGCTTAAAGCATTTTTCCATAAGTTCTTTAAACTATAAACTTGCCATACATCAAAAAGAACATTAGCCCAATCTTCAGCAAAAGTAACATCAGCACTATTTTTAGCAATATCTTTAGCTACTTCTTCATCAGACATATCTCTATATTTAGGATTATTATTATAAAACTCTTCTCTTTGTTTATCATTCATATTAGCAAGTTGAGTTTTAGAATAATCTTCAATATCATTATAAGTTTGTCTAGCTTCTTGATAATTTTCAAGATAACGAGAAGGAACTCCAATAGCAGTAGCTTCTGCTATTCTACCAGTAATGGCTCTACTCTTTTGAGTCATATTAATAGCATTAGCCATTTTATTAGCTAATTTATTAAACTTTATACCTTTACCTAATAAAGAAACACCTTTAGCAAGACCAGTACTAGGAACCATAAGAGTTAAAGAACTAGCTATACTAGGAGCATTACTAGCCCACCAAGCAAAATCTCCAATATCAAAAGCAGCATTAGGATTTTCTCTATATATAGCTAAACGCTCATTAATAGATTCTTTTAAAGATTCAAGTTCAGAACTTATTTCAGATTGATAATCATTAGGACTATCACTAATCATATTATAGAAAGCATCAGCTAAATCAGCAAAACCTATTGCAGTACCAACAGTAATTTCATTACCAATCTGTCCAATCATTCTTAATCCTTGTTCCCAATTACTTTGATTAACAGCACGTTCTTTATCAAGTTTTTCATGGTCATCAACAGGATTAACATAAACATCATAAGGAGCATATTTATCTATATCATATTGATTAAGATTATATGATTGTCCAACAATACGACTAAATAAATGACCACGACCCCGGTCACTAATAGAAGTGCCGGGGTTGTAATCAACTAAAGTAGGAGGCTGTATAGCCCCCTTTTTAGTTTTAGGATTATATTCAGGATTAGGTGTTTTATTACCACCTTGTAGAAACTTTAATACATCCATATTAATATAGATTATTAGTTAATTCATTATAGTAATATTGAATAACATAAGGGTCTGAACTGCCACTAAGTTGGGCAAGTTTAGTAGCAACATTTTGTTGAATAGCTTTAACAGCATTTTCATCTACTGCCATACCAGCTTTAACAGCAGTTACAGTTTGTTCCCATTGAGATAAATTATCTACAATATCAACAGCATTTTCTTTACTTACTAAACCAATAGTTTGATTATTAGTAGAATTAATTAAATTAAAACCTCCACCATTGGGTACTAATTTAAATTTATCAATTCCAGTAAATGCAGCATTATTAGTAAGAGAAATAGGTCTATTAGCATTATAATAATTTTCTACTTTACCAGCAGCTTTCCAACTAGTATCTTGATTCCAAGATTGAATAATAGAACTATCAATAGCCCCACTACCTACAAGTAAAGTAATAGGTTCTCTTTTAAGTTTACCTTCTGTATCGTAATAACCAGCAATATTAATTTGAACTCCAACATCACCAGTTTTTGGGTCACGAACAATAGTAGGAGTAATTTCATTTTCTTTAGCACTTCTAAGATAAGCTGTATAAGCTTTTCTATCTTCAGAAGTCATAGGTTCAAATACTCCATTTTCACTAGTAATATAAGCTTCTCCTTGAGTTAAATCAATACCACTACGAATAGCCATCATAGCTTGTTCTTCTTTATTCTTCTTATAAGCAGAAAGTTGACTAGCTTTCTCAGGATTAGCATTCATCATAAAATTAATTTCAGCTAATTCAGGAGTTAAAGCGCTAATACCAATAGTAGAAGAAGTTATTTTGCCACCATCAAGAACAGCATCATTTTTAGATTTAAGAGAATCAACATAATTAACTAAACCAATATAAGGTTCTTTATTACCTGTTGGTAATCCAGCATGATGTTCTTCACCATTAGAATCAACTCTAACAAATTTATCACCATAACCAAAGAATCTAGTTTTAGCAGAATTAAGAAAAGCATTTAAAGGATTTCTAGTATCTTCAGCTTCTTTAACAGCTTTACCAAAACTATAAATAGATTTATGATAATCTTTAGGTAATTCAGCATATCTATAACCATTACCATCAGAACCAAATCTTACTCCAAGACTAGCAGCTTTTTTCTCTCCACCAAGAGCATTAATAAACGAATTATAAACATCATCATTATTAAAATATTGTCTAATAGAACTACTATCTCCAAATATCTGATTAACATATTTACTATATGTATCAGAATATTTATTATTAGGCAAATCACTTAAACTAATAATAGAATTATATGTATCAAATCCATCAATACTATCTTGAGATTTACCAACTTTAAGATTATTAATATATTCTTGATTATCAATAATATTATTAAGATAACTAAGAGCATATGCTCTATCAGATGGATTAGTAATATTAGTCATAATACTAGTTCTAATATCATCTGGATTAGCAGTGCTTAAATTAATATTAATATCAGGATTATATTTGTTAAGTAATCCAGCTATTGATTGTCTATTACTAGTAATTTCAGCTTGAGCTTGAGCAGGCATAAAATTATCAATACGAACAGGAGTACCTTTATAAGTTAAATTATCAATAGCTTGTTTTCTTTGAGCACTACTTCCAGAACCAGCTTGTTTAGATAAAGCTAATTGAGCTTTCCATGCTTCACCATAAGTAGTATTACTACTTTGATTATAAAAAGTTGCAGCATTATAGAAAGGGTCAATACGTTTAGCAAGATACTGTTCAGGAGTAAGCAGAATACCATTTTTATCTGTTATATCAGGATTACTACCATTTTGGTCATATTTCCATTTAGCAATCTTATAATCTTGTTCAAGACTAGCTTTAGCGCCAGGAGTATTTTCAATAACAGCTTTAACAGCTTCAGCAAGTTTAGCTTTACTTAACCTTTGCCAATCACCTTTAGTATGAGAATAAATCTCTCCTGTAACAGATTTAGTAATATCATCAGTAACTTTACCGTTAGCATCAAGCCATCTTGTTTGACTACCACCACCTTGTTCTTTAGCAGCCCATTGAAGTGCTTGATTAAGTATTTGATTCATAGGAATTTCAGAAACTTCTTTATCAATAGGAGTCCATTTACTTCCACCAATAACATTACCATTCTTATCAGTTATATCTTGATAATTATATTTATTAACTGTACGATAATAATTCTTATAATCTTCAGATAAATCAGTACGTTTATCAAGATTATCCATATAAGCTTTATAATCTTGTTGAGCACGCAAACGACCAATCATTCCAGGGCTTGAAGTTATATCTCCATAAGTTCCAACTATATCATCAAGACTAGAATAAGCATTACCATATTGCATATTTTCGGTAAGAGCATTACGAACTTTATTAAGTTGTTCTTGACGCCAAGCATCTTCAGCTTCATTTAAATCTAATTGAGCAAGTTGAGCATCAATTTGAGATTTAGTTTGAATAGCTTGTTGATGACCTTGTTCAAGAGTATTATAAGTTCTAGCTAAGACATTTAAGTCAATAGGATTAACTTGTTGTCTAAAAGTAGGAGTATAAAAGTTTATCGGCATGATTGTTTTCCTCCAAGTTTTCTACGTTTACGAATAATAAATTCATCATAATCAACTCCAGCATCTCGCATAATTCTATCATCTACATTAGGAGCAGATGCCCTCATAGCACCAATAGTATTATTTAAAGCTTTACGATTTTCATATCTACTAATCATATCTTGAATACCAGCATTAATACCACTAAATAAATTATTAATATTAGTTACTTTAGCTTCTCTAATACCATTATCGAATGCTGTTTTTCTATCTATATATTGATTGTATTGTTGAGCATTAAATTGACGAACACTTTGTTGATTACGTCTATCTTGATTAATAAGATTAGTTTCTATATTTTCTTTATTACCATAAAGTTCATTAGCAGCTTGACCAGCAGCATTACGAACTCGTTGTTTACGAGCTAAACTTACACGACTACTAGCAGTATTAGAATCAATATCACGATAAGCCTCAAATTTATCTTCTCTAATTCTATCAAGTTGAGGATTAATATTATATTTAGTTTTAAGTTTACTAGCACTAATAAGAGTAGGTTGACCTGGGCCTCTCATTTTATTAATAGCTCTTCTACTAGCAAAATAACTAGCTAAACTACCAGCCATATTACTACCTAGTCCAATCCAATCAGCGGCAGTAATATTTTTAAATTTACCTTGACCTTTACCATCGGAAGATGTAGTTCCTTTAGCAGGTGTACTAGTAGAAACAGGTAAAGTAGTTGGAATATTAGCTTCTACTTTTGGTAAATTACGATTATAAACAGCAATAGGAGATGTTTTAGTAGGAACAGATTGAGTTGATTGATTTGACTTACTTCGTCCTCCACGGGGGGTCTTTCCGCTAGATTTAGTTGCAGATAAACTTGGAATATTAGTATTATTCATACTAACACCTTTGTTATTTCCATGACTCCAACCAGCTCTAACTAAACCACTAGTAATTCCAGCGCCATCTTCAAATAAAGGAAGTCTACGTTCTGCATAATATTGAGGACGACGATTTCCATTATCAATATTAGATTTATTAGTATTATTATTTGTAGTATTATTTTTAGACCATCTTCCATTTCTAAAAGTATAATCACTTCCAATAATAGTTTCTCCTCTAGCAGATTTATTAATAGGATAAGCAGAAGTTCTATTAATAGTTCTATTAGTTATAGGAACATAAGCTCCAATTTGTTCATCATATTCCCAAGTTCTTCCATGACGATTAATCCGTTTTCCACCAACAGCAAATTTATCGCGTAGACCCCCCGTAGAGGATGGAGAATGGATTAAGCCATTCTTAACATTACCACTAATACTTACAATCATATCTTTACCTCCAAATTTTCTAGATTTACGACTATATCCTTTACTATATTTTCCTGTATGTTGTCGAGTATTAAATATATGTTTAAATTCTTCTGAATTAACATCTTTAATATCAACTACATCAAGACCTTGTTTACCAACATCACCTGTAAAAATAAAATGTTGATAAGGATTACCTTTATTTCGACTACTTTTAACTAGTTTTTCACTAGTTACAACATTATATTTTTTATGTTCTGGATAGATACCTTTAGATTTAATATATTCTTTTAATTCATTATTACTAATACGTTTACTTTTTCTAAGTTCTGTATTAATATCTTTATTATAAAGTTTATCAAATTGTTTTTCAACATATTTTCTATAATTATTAGAAATTAGTTTACCAAGTTGATTATTAATATCTTTATAATATATATCTTTAACTTCTTTTTCAGGTATTTGATACATTACATTATTATCAAAAATATCATTATTATAATTAACTACTTTAAAATTTTTATCACCAAAAGTTATTCCAATACCTGGACTATTAACATCAATACCTTTCTTTTCTAAAATATCATAAACATGTTTACGAACGTTATATGTAAAAGGGTTATATTCAGGTAAATTACTAATTTTACGACCTATAGCATCATTAATATAATCTTTTTTAACATTACCAGTTATTTGATAACTAGGTTTATATTTTATATCAGGGTCATTAATAAATCTTTTGATTTTATTTGCAATATACTCATTATAACCATGAAGTTTAGAATAGTCTTTATTAACTTTAGAAATAATATCTTTATAAGGAATATTTTTATTTTTACTTAATTCAGTCCTAGCACTCTTACCATATCTAAGTAAATATGGAAGTTCATAATCAATATAAAGACTATGTTGTTTAGAATTATCAAAAGCAAAATCAGCATTTTTAACCCAATTTTCTCTAGTACCTTCAAATTTAATAGGACGTCTAACGGATACTACAAATCCATCTTTTTCATTACGGCGTTTAGCTTTTGCATATCCAATAGCTGTATTTAAACTATTGGAAGAATAAATAGTGCCTTCTCCATTATATGAAGAATTAAATCCAGCTCTACCAGCTCCTGTATCTGGAGCATAAGTTGAAGCATAATATTTAGCTCTATTTTCAGCAGTAGGTTCAATACCGTTTCTTCTAAGTATATTATTTATATTTTCTTCATTACCTGTTTCATGTACACCTCTAACAAATGTATTATGTTCTAACAATCTATCTTTAATAAGTTTATCTGCTTGTTTAGGATTTTTTGCAGCAGATAAAGGAATAGGGTCATAACCATAACGAGCATTCCATTTATTAAAAGTTTTAAGAAAAGCTCTTGTATCATCAATATTAGTTTGAAGAACATCAGGTATATCAATAACTTTTCCGTTACTATCTAATATATTAACAAAATCTTTATATTTACCAATATTAGAAGTTAATTGTTTTTTAGGAGCTTCAAGAAGTTTAGTAGGTTTAACACCAAGAGCTTTTCTACCATTATTAACAGATAAATTATAACGAATATTAGGAGAAATAGAATAATAACCTAAAGCATCTCTACCTTTAGTAATAGCTTTTTGACTTGTTCTAGAAATATTTTTATCTAAAGCCATAGCAACTTTAGTAGCTTTATCGACACCTCTTAAAACTCCAGCGCCACCTAACAATATATCAAATTCAGGATTAATTTGTTCAAGAGGAGTCATATTAACTTCTTTTCTAGCAGGAACTTTTTCTAAAGTATTATTTGCTATTCTATAAGTTTCTGGATAATAAATAAAATCTCCTTGTTTAATACCACTATTTCTAGGAGATTCCATTATAGGAGTTACTCTAGTATTATCACTTTTAGCTACATATTTTTCTTTACCATATTTAGCTTTAGTACCATCATCGTTAATCCCATTTCTATCTTTAAAATCTTCTTGAGCTTTAAATACTTTATTAGGATTAGCTCCACCCATAACTAATTTAGCAGGACTAACACCATTAATAATAGGTTGTGCAGAATAAACTTTAAGTTCATTTCCATTAGTTTCAACTACTTCACCACCTTCTACTTCAATACCAGTTTTATCACTAGGACCAATATCAATACCGCCTTGACTATGTTTTCTTCCATTCATATAAAAGAAATTATTACCAAGAGGTTGAGCAATGCCACCAGCAACTACATTTGGTACTTTACCACCAACAGCATATTGCTTTTGAGGAAGATTTTTTCCATTACTTCTAGGAGTTTGAATAATATTAAATGGAAATGTTGGTCCAAGTTCATCATCACTAGGAAAAGATTCTTTATTAAAATCTTTAACATAATTAATAAGTCTACCAGCAGTATTATTCATTAATTTTTCTCTATTATCTTTAGATACTAAATTATTTACACCATTATAGAGAAATTCATTGCCAAGTCTTATTAAACCAGTAGATTTAGCAACTTTATCATAAACTCCACCAAGTGGAGGAATACCATTTTGAATAAATCTTCCATTACGAGTAACATTACCTCTAAATGTACTAGGTAAATTACTTATATGAATAACTTTATCTTTTCTAGGCATTTTATATAATATAATGAGAAATTGTAATTTGATTGATTTTAAGGCTCTCTGCTGAACGATAGCCCATCAGTCGATTAATAGTTCATACCTATATATAATAATTCAACAGAGAGCAAAAGACTAGCGTCTAAGACCGCCACAGCGATATGTTTTAAGCCTATCTCGATATACTGATTGAGGCATAACAGGTGGTTGAACAGTACCATTAGTAATCCATTCAGGACGTTCAAGACCAGTTTTAGGAGCACTATAACTAGCTTGGTCAGCTTGTTTAACTTGAATTGGTTGTTGTCCTTTACTTCCAAACATACCACCAATTAAACTTCCAGCAGCACCAATAGCAGCACCAATCCATGCTTTTCTACGTCCACCACATTTATATTTATTAATAAAACTAGAACGTTGATACATAGTCATTGGATTAGTCATTTTATCAGAAGTAATATTAAGTTGCTGTTGACCAGCTTGAAGTTGTTTACGCTGTTCAGCTTCTTGAGCAATACGTTTATTTTCATTAATTTGTTGATTAGCAGAAATACCTTGACCTATTGCAGTACCTAATTCACCAAGTCCTTGAACTCCTGTAATAGAACTAGCAAGATTACCTAAACCGGGAAGAGCATCAGCAAATTCAGTACCGAAACCAGCTTTACGTCGAACTCTACCGCCACATTTAAGAGTAAGCTTATCATTATATTGACTAACATAATCTTGATTAGCATAAGCACTAGTTAAAGCTTGAGCATTTTGTAAAGCATCTTTATGGTCTTGTGCAGCTTGAGCTTCAGCTTGAGCTTTTTCTTGAGCTTTCTTTTGTTTATTGCCTTTAATTATACCACCAGCAATACTAGCAGCTGCACCAATAATAGCACCAATAAAAGCTTTTTGTCTTTGTCTATCTCTATACTGTATCATAATTTTCTAAATTGAGTTTGAGCACATTCAAGACTTTCAAATTCAATGCGCTTATTATCTGAATTATTAAATATAAAACGAACTACAAAATAATTACCATATACTCTACGAAGTTTATCACTTACTGTATTAGGATGTTCTTTAATTGCATTACGGAAATAATTAAAGTTATATTGAGTAAGTTCATACCAAGGTTTTTTATACTTATTAAATTCATTAAGTTTATCAATATTAATATCTATATCATCAGTATCATTATCTTCATTAAATATACGAAGTATATCTCCAGCATAAGGATGTTCTCTTAAATCAACAGGATTATTAATATTATCACTATAAATAGGAATATATATTTTACGTACTTTATATTTAATAAATTCAAGAAATTTAATAAGTTCATAAGATTCATTAACCATAATATCAATATAACTATTATGAACTAATATAGGCTCATCACCAACTTCTTGTTTAGATACTAAATATAGACTTCTACTATCATCACCCATGTGAGTATTAAATCTACCATAATTATATTCATGAGTAAATACATGAAGAGGGCAGTTAAGTCTATCATTGTTATGTTCAGTTTGAAAGTAACATTTAGTTTTAGTAGACCAAGCATTATTAAAATAATAATCATGTAAACTAATAAAACTACCTACTTTATAATTAAAACTAATAACTTCATTATGTGATTCTATAATAGATTCTTTAGTATTAGGATTAATATTATTATAAGTATAATCAAATTTAATTAGAATACGATTATTAAATTTATCATGAGCAAATCTAACTTTATTAGGATGATATTTATCTAGCCATAATTTAATATCTTCATCTATTATTTTAAGTTGACTATCATCAAATTGATAAAGTTTATGAAAATCATCGTTATAAAAAATATAACCAAATTCTCCAACTATATATGCTAAATCATCTTGTAGTCCACCATAACCTTTATCACTAGTAAAAACTTCTTTATAATCAACTTCAAAAGCATCAGGTTGATATAATTGAACATTTTCATCTCTAGTTTTAAGTGCAGCACTTATATCAAACATAAACATACTATGTTGAGTATGAACTAAAAGATAATATCCAATTCCAACTAAATTAGTTATACTTCCTTTATTTTCAGTAATATTTTTATAACCTTCAATAGGAAATATTCTCCAAGCGTTAACTTCGCTCTCATCTTGAATAACATTACTACGTCTTATAGTTTTATCAAAACGAGTAATATTAATAATATCATTACGATATTGAGTTAGCAATTTAGGAACATATTGGTCAACATTTCCAATAGGGTCTTTAAATAAATCAACACTATTCTTAGGTTCTACAAATGTACCAAAAGCAACACTTTTCTTGTCAGTATCTTCTTTAATACTAAAAGCTATCTTACTAGGTTCATTATTAAAACGTTTACTTTCAAAGAACTTATCACTATATAAAGGAAACTGAATATAAACATTGAATGGAATATCAAACCAACATGGTTCATCACCACTATAATAATATTGATTATTAGTAGGAGTATATAATTTATAATTACCTTCGTTCATTATAACTCCATTATCATTATAAATAAGAACACCATCATAAGTCATTCTACCATTATATCCATATTCAATAGAATAAGTTCCACCATTATAACAAACATCATTAAGTCTAATAAGTTCTTTTTCTTTACTAGTATAAATATTTCTAGTACAATTAAGAACTGTTGCAAGAAACATAGTTTCAGCATCAAGTAATAATTCCTTATAATCGTCCATTTCAAGAGCAGTTCCTTTTCCAGCTCTACTATCAGTAACACTATCAGCAACTACTAACTTATAATTATTAATAGGTTTATATTCATTTCTACTAATAACACCTATAACTGGCATATTATAACTATAAGGATAAGTAGTATTAACTACCATATCAACTACATCATGTTTCTCTTTATAAGGTTCAAATTTACATTTACCATCAATACGAATAATATTAAAATCATATTTAATACTATCATCAATATCAAATCGACCACTATATAGATAACATTTATCACTAGTAAAATTATTAGCTACAAAACCCGGTTTTGTACCCCAACTACCATCTTGCCAAGTAACATTACTAGCTATATTACAATAATCTTTTCTAGTTAGTAATCCAGTATATCTAATAATAGGTTCAACTTTTTCATAACTAATAAACCATCCAACATAACCTAATTCTTTAATTTGATTCCATAAAGTAGTATCAATATTAGCACGAATATAAAACTTATTAAAAGTATTATTCATATTATATATAAAACCTCTAGTATGTTCACCACCAATAGCTTCAGCATCAAATATTAAATCAGGTATTCTAAATAGTTCATCACCATTAATATTTTCGTAATAACCAAATTTAGCTTCATTATCAACACCAATAGCACCTATTACTTGATTACTACAAGGAGTATAACTACCACTATTTATAACTTGATAAACATATAAATCATTATATTTATCTTTATCTTGATAATCAATAAAATAATTAGATATAAGAGTATATAGTTCATCCTTATTAGTAGCTTCAAGTTCACCAGAACTATTAAGTAATATATTAGTAGTAGGATTATTTATAGGTTCAGCAGTATAAACTACAATTTTATGATTAGCAATATATCTTTTAACATTAGAACTAATACTAGATATTAAAATATCTCCGCTAATAACAGCCCAATATGGAATATTACCATTACCTTGATTATTCCAATTAAAAGTAATTATAGTACAATGAGAACCATCATTAACAATATTATTTATATATTTATCTTTATTAGATAGTTTATATCCTCTACTAGCATCACCATATTTATCAACAAAATGAATAAAAAAGTTATATACTTCTCCCGGAATAAGAGTATCATTTTTCTTACGTTCATTAAAATCATAACTAGGTTCAATAATAGAATGAGTAATTCTCATTTTACAATTATCAATATCAAATATAGTATCACCAAATAATACTTGTCCACTAGTAAATACAGCATCTTCTGTAAATCCAGTTCCATTATAAACATAACAAGCTATTTTAACTGTACTAGGTAAAGTATAAACAGATTGATTATTTTCATATTTATAACTTGTAGGAATAATAAAACAATGACAAGCAAGATATTCTTTAAGATTATAACTACCTCTACTACCTACTTTTATTTTAGCATTATAATTAATCTTTAAATATTCATGTGCTGCAATACCTTGTATAACTGTATCATTAAATAAAGTTCTAAAAGTACGAAAAGGATATTGATTATTATTGAATACTTTATTAATATCTTTAATTTGCCAATCAGCAGTACCAGTAATTTGAAGATTAGCCATTTTAAAATATGGACCTTTTTCACTAACAGCATTAACAGTGGTATAATCATTATAATAAGCATTAACAGCTTTATTACGAAGTTTTATAGTAATATCTTTAACAGCTTCTTTTAATGTTTTACCATTACTTAAAGTTCTGTCATCATTATCAGTTTTTTCATTATAATTAGCAATATATATTCTGTCTCTTATACACATCTGACGCTGCCGACGAACTCTAGGG
>ENA-OZBF01000608-OZBF01000608.1-human-gut-metagenome-genome-assembly--contig:-NODE-608-length-15381-cov-6.494062_pt1 | contig 15381 bp, 14 predicted proteins | sample MGYA00243980_ERZ653522 | MGnify/ENA primary metagenome ERZ653522 (study PRJEB26926, sample SAMN06165106) | human gut metagenome | biome: ENVO:00009003; feature: ENVO:2100002; material: ENVO:00002003...
TCGGGGTATCGAGGATAAATAGAATCGAGCGAGCACTGTTTAATAATCAAATTGGCTATAGAGGTTATGCGGCAGAGCTTTCCCTATGGGAAAGAAACTCTGCCGTATTCCTGTGGAGCCAATATAGCGCTATGGATGCTTTACAAATAAAAATAATAGATTGGAGAGAGGACAAATGACAATCCGCAGAGGAGATATTTTATGGGCAGATCTCGGTATGTTTCCTACAACATCTGTTCAGGGTGGAGTAAGACCGGTGATCGTAGTGAGTAATAATAAAGCCAATACATACAGTTCAGTCATAACGGTAGTTCCGCTGACATCAAGAATTTATAAGAAACGGTATTTGCCAACACATGTATTTATCAGCAAATATGATATGACGGGAATCCGAAAAGGAAGCCTGGCACTGGCTGAACAGGTTATGAGCATTTCTACGAAATGTATTATTGAGAAATGCGGAAGAGTGAACAAGTGGAGCCTAGATCGGGTACTGAAAGCAGTACGGATTCAGATGGGAATGGAAGAGAAGACTACATAACTGTTACGAATATTTATTTTCGATAATGGTAACTATAGGAAAAGGAGGCGATGTCCATGACAACAGTTGAAAGATTAGAAGAGTTGAAAACAGTTGATATCAAAGAGATTGAACGAGATAGTTTGCCCAAGTACAAGGATTTGATTTCAGAGCTGGATAGCAGGAAAAGCAATAAGATGGAAGTGCTGCTTAATCACTCTGATAACCCATATGTATATGAAGATATGGGCTATGTCGTAAAAAGTGTTTTTAATGCAGCAGCTTCCCTTTCCTATATAGACTGTACAAAACAGCTTGTAGCAAAGAAAGCTGGATTGGCATAAGGGAATAACTGGAACAACAAAATTTCATATTCACACAGAAGACGAAGTGTGCTATAATGCTAACAGGACTAAATTTGAATAGAGCACTTCTATTTAAGGGTTCTGTTTTGGCAGAATCTTTGGATAGGAGTGTTTTTTATGCAAAAAAATATCTGGATAGCAGCCAAGTACCTTCGTCTTAGTATTGAGGACGGAGATAAGGCTGAAAGTGAATCTATTGTAAATCAGTCAATTTTGATTGATAACTATATGAAATCGACATCTGATATTACTATTGTTGAGACATTTAAAGATGATGGTTTTTCAGGTACTGATTTTAAGCGTCCTGGTTTTCAGGCAATGCTCAAGGCAATCGAAAATAAGGAAATCAACTGTATCATTGTAAAAGACTTGTCTCGATTCGGTAGAGAGCATATAGATGTTGATCGGTATATTCAAAAAGTATTTCCACAACTGGGAGTACGATTTATAGCAATCAATGATAATTATGATTCTGAAACAGCAAACATTACCGATACGCATCTTGTATTACCGGTGAAATCCTTTGTTAATGACACGTATTGCAGACAGAATTCTCAAAAAGTAAGAAGCCACTTGAGTGCAAAAAGAAATATTGGAGAATATGTGGGAAATTACGTGTCATATGGATATAAAAAGTGTGATGCTGATAAAAGTCAGATAGAAACTGATCCGGTTGCTGCAAAGCATGTAAGAGATATTTTTAACTGGAAGATGGAGGGCATGAGCAATCAGCTGATTGCAGATAAACTGAATGAACTGGGAGTTCTTGCACCGGCTGATTACAAACGTGCGACCGGAGTAAACTTCAAATCGTCATTTCAGACACATCTGACATCCAGGTGGTCAGCAGTAGCAATTATCCGTATCTTAAAGAATCCAATCTACTATGGAGTGCTTCAACAGGGAAAATCCCAAAGAATTAACTATAAAGTTAAGGTGCAGAGGGCATTACCAAAGGAAGAATGGGTGATTTTTGAAAATCATCATGAAGGTATCGTTACAAAAGAAGAATATGAAACAGTTCAGATGTTGCTTGCGAAGGATACCAGGATAGCACCCGGAGAAAACAGACTTTATTTGTTTGGTGGGTTATTATCCTGTGGAGACTGTGGAAGTAATCTGATCCGGCGAATTAACAGTTATAAAGGAGAAAAGACAGTTTTTTATATCTGTTCTTCTTACAATAAAAAGAAGGATCAATGTTCCAGACATAGTATCAGAGAAGATGTGCTGATTCAGCTGGTAATGGATTCTTTGAAAATATACAGTAAGATGACGGATGCCATACGGAGTGCAATGGAGTATTTGAAAGAGAATTCTTTGGATACACAGACATTGATACAGCATGATGACCAGATACTTGAGTTACGAAACAAAGTCAATAAATATTATAAGTTGTTACATTCATTATCGGGAAATCTTGCGTCAGGAGTTATTTCTAGGGATGATTACGCTTTGCTTAGAGAACGGTATCAGACAGAAATTAAAAGTCTGGAAAGCAATATTGAAAAGCAGGAAGAGTATATGGAAGATCTCCTTGAAAATAAACTGCTGTGCGAAGAATGGGTAAACACATTTCTTGAGAAACCGTCGCTGGGAGATCTTGACAGAGATATGCTTCTTCAGTATGTGGAAAAAATAAATGTCTTTGAAGGAAAAAAAATAGAGATTGTTTACCGATTCCAAGATGAGTTGGTAACAGCTGCAAGACTGGCAGAACAGATTGGAAAAACAAAACAGGAGGTGGCTGTATAATGGCAAGAACAAGAAATCGCCAGATGAAACAAGCTGAAGCATTTGTGCAGGCATCACCGAAGAAGATCTGGAAAGCCGGTATTTATACCAGAATATCTGTAGATATCAATGGTGAGAAGAGAGAATCGCTGGAGACACAGAAACTGATCGCTCTTTCTTACGCAGAATCTCATCCGGATATTGAAGTTGTAAAGTTTTATAAGGATGACGGTATATCAGGTACGAAATTTGATCGAGATGACTTTGTGAGAATGCTTGGTGACATCAAAACAAAAGAAATAAATACGGTCATAGTAAAGGATTTATCACGATTTGGTCGAGATTTGGAAGAAGTATCAAAATATCTGGAAAAAATATTTCCATTTATGCAAGTGCGCTTTATATCAGTCAATGATAACTATGACAGTATCAGTCCAGAATGTGACAATCAGATGCTGGGAATCATGATATCGAATCTGGCAAATGATATGTATGCAAAAGATGCATCTGTAAAAATGACAAGTGCCATGAAAATTAAGATGGAGTCAGGTGAATATTGTGGTGGAGATGCTCCTTATGGGTATAAGAGAGCTAGAGATGAAAAAGGAAAATCTACTACTGTTCCCGATCCTTTAACTGCACCGTATGTAGTAGAAATATTTGAAAAACTTGCTGCAGGGCAGTCATATTTGAAAATTTCGAGAGAGTTTAATACCATGCTGCTGGCTTCGCCAAGGGTATACGCAAGAACTGGGAAGTTATTCTTGGATAGAATTGACGAAACGGATATGCATTGGCAATCATCTGTAATTAAACAGATTGCGGAAAATAGGCACTATTTGGGAAATACTTATTCACATAAAACAAGAACTTCACTTCTTACAAAAGAAAAAAATGTAATGTTGGATAAAGAAGAATGGATTGAACATGTGAATACCCATAAGGCTATAGTGAGTGCTGAATTATTTGAAAAAGTACAAAATGTAATCAAATTAAAGCAGGAGAAAGCATTGCCCAAAAAAGATTTATCGAATATGCAGACTCATGGAAAACAGGATAATAAGTATGTTGGATTGATATACTGTGGTGACTGTGGCGCTAATATGGTTCGGAGATACTATTACAGCGAAAAGAATGGTGTTTTGTATTACAATTACTATTTCATTTGTGGTAATTATGCAAAAATTTCCAAGGAAAAATATAACTGTAATCGCTGGAAAGAAGAAGTAATTGATGAACTGGTGTATCGGGCACTCATCATGCAGCTAAAAACAGTATGTGAATTAAAAACGCAACTGAAACGCTTTAATGGTGAATATTTTGAAACATTCCAAAAATATTTGAACAGGGAACAGAGTAAAATTGTTCAGCTCAATAAAAGGAACGAAGCAAGACGATTTGAATTATATGAGCAATATGTTTCGGGCGAGATTGATACGGATGCATATAATCGTATGACAGAAAGAATAACCGTGGTCGAAAAAGACCTGGTTACAAGACAGAAAGAAATTGAGAAGAGTAGAAAAATTACAGAAAAATTGTGTAAAAAGAACTTCTCGTGGCTTGCTGAATTCAGTAAAGGAAAGAATTTGGAATTCCTTACAAAAGATGTTGTCCGTTCTTATATAAAGAAAATCTCTTTATATGAAGACAAACGTATAGAGATCGAATTTAAATTTCAAGATGAAATACAGGCGTTATCAGAAATTTTAGAGGAGGGGGTGATCAGATGTCAGATGGTAAATGCATAGTAAAGTATTTAAGATTGTCGCTGGAAGATGAGGATATGCTGGATGAATCCAATAGTATTACAAATCAGAGAATTGTGATTGGGCAATACATAGCCAGTAAAAATGAGTTCAAAAATACGGAAGTGTTAGAATTCAAAGATGATGGCTATAGTGGAACGAATTTCGATCGCCCAGGATTCCAAAGTATGATGGAATTAGTAAGAGATGGAAAAGTCAGCACAATTATAGTGAAAGACCTTTCTCGATTCGGCAGGAATCATATAGAGATTGACACATATCTGGAACAAATTTTTCCATTTATGAATGTGAGATTCATAGCGATCAATGATAATGTTGATAGTATGAAATATGAATCTGGTATGCCGGGAATAGATGTTGGTTTCAGAAATATTATTAACGAACATCATAGCATTGATACTTCCGTTAAAGTAAAAAGAACTTTGATACAGCGTCAGAAAGCTGGAAAATATATGGGAGCGAGAGCACCGTATGGATATTTGAAGCCTGATGAAGATGTGACCAGCCTCGTGATTAATCCGGAGACAGCGCCTGTTGTGAAGATGATATTTCAGAAATATCTTGATGGAATGAATATTACTCAGCTGGCACGTTACCTGAATGAGCAGAAAATTATGAGTCCAGGTCAATATAAAAGAGAAGTTCTGAAAACTGGTGTGAAGAAAACAACAGAAAAATATATCTGGTATCCAGTAACTGTAAGACTGATACTGATGACAGAAACGTATACGGGAACTACGATTGGCGGCAAGTGGAAAGTTGCTTCGGTAGGAAGTAATAAGCATTTGAAAACAAAAGAAGAAGACTGGATTGTGGTTGAGGGTACGCATGAAGCGATTGTTTCTAAAGAGGTGTTTGATGCTGTACAGGAAAAGTTGGAATTAAATTCCAGAAAGAGGAGCAAAACCCACAATAATAATTATCCGCTGAAAGGATTGGTAAAATGTGGGGGATGCGGTCAGAATCTACAGCATGTAACCAGATGCAATCCGCACTTTAAGTGCCCAAGGAAATTTAATGCGGCAAATCAAGATTGTGTAACAGACAATTTATATGATGACGAGTTCAATGAGATGATTTTCAGGGCAATAAAGCTGTTTGCAAAGATCAGTGATGATGCTGAACCGGTACTCGAATTACAGAAAGCAGAATTAAAATCAAAAGTGAATGGAGCTGCAAAAAAGATTCGGGATGCCAAAGACAGTATTAGCAGATACAAGCACCAGAAGACTGAACTATATATGCGATATGCAATGGAAGAAATCTCAGAAGAAGAGTTCACCAGAAAAAATGACAAGCTGGATAAACAAATTGAGAAAGAAACCTTAGCGATAGCGCAAATGGAGACAGAACAGAGTGAAGCGGCTGAACGTTTATTTGAACTTCCGCCCGATGGCAGACAGTGCCTGACAGACCTGATCGAAGGAAATAAGCAATTAACCAGAGAGATAGCAGTAACTTTTATTCGTGGTATCAAGGTATATAATGATAAGCGAATAGAAATTGAATGGAATTTTGCTGATGAGCTGGTGAAGTATGTAGAGCAGGTGCAGAAAATCTGCAGTTGAAGTGATGATGGACAAATTACAAAAATTTTGTGTCATTAGCTTGACACAAGGGGGACGTCACGCTGACAATACGGTGGATTTACAGGAATTCATGATTATGCCGACGGGAGCGGAAAATATGGAGCAGGCGATTCGAATGTGTGCGGAAGTATACCAGTTTCTCAGAATTATCCTGAAACAAAAAGGTCTGTCAACAGCAGTCGGAGATGAGGGAGGTTTCGCACCGGATCTTTCCGATTCAGAAAGCGTCCTGGAAGTGATTCTGGAAGCAGTAAAAAAGGCAGGGTATGAACCCGGAAAGGATATCAGCATTGCAATTGATGCTGCGGCAAGTGAACTGTACGATGAAGAAAGAGGCGTTTATGTTTTCCCCGGAGAAGGAAAAATGAAAGGGGAAGAAGTTCTCAGGGATTCCGGCGAGATGATAGAATATTATGAAAAACTTGCAGAGAAGTTCCCGATTGTTTCCATTGAAGATGGACTTGAGGAAGATGACTGGGAAGGCTGGAAACAGATGACAAAAAGACTGGGAGACAAAATACAGCTCGTAGGTGATGATCTGTTTGTCACGAATATCAAACGTCTTGCATGTGGTATCAAACTGGGAGCGGCAAATGCCATTCTGATAAAATTAAACCAGATAGGAACACTTTCAGAAGCATTGGATGCAGTGGAAATGGCACAGAAAGCGGGATACAGGACAGTAATTTCTCACAGATCAGGAGAATCGGAAGATTCATTTATCGCAGATCTGGCAGTTGCCACAGGTGCCGGCCAGATTAAGACAGGTGCACCCTGCCGTTCGGACCGAAATGCCAAATATAATCAGCTTCTTCGTATCCATGAGGCATTGGGAGAACTGGCAGTGTATGAAAATCCTTTTAAAGAAAATGAAAAAAATTGTTAAGAAACCTGACAAAAACTCTGAATTGTGGTTGAAATCCCCATCCGGCTATGTTACAATGAAACTCAGTTGATTAGGAGGTGTAACGAAGTGCAGATTATTAAGATCATTCTGAGTGTCATTTTCATAATAGATTGCATCGCTCTTACAGTAGTAGTTCTTATGCAGGAAGGTAAGCAGCAGGGACTTGGTGCTATCGCCGGAGCAGCAGAAACATACTGGGGTAAGAACAAAGGTCGTTCCATGGAGGGCGGACTTGTTAAGGCAACCACTATTATGGGAATTTTATTTTTTGTAATTTCTGTAGCATTAAATATGCTTGGTTAATCAGAAAAGAAATTTGAAACACTCTTGTTATGTGCAAGAGTGTTTTTTGTGTCATAAAGAGCTGAATCAGATAAAAGTCCTCTGCGGAGGCTGTGAGGAGTAATATGAGTAAAAAAGATATGGACAGAAGAAAAAAGTTTATCCTGGAACTGATGGGAGATCCTATTTATCAGCCAATGAGACTCCGCGAGATTTCTTCTCTTCTGAGACTTTCAAAAGAAGAGAAAAGAGAGCTGTATGATGTTCTGGACGAACTTTGCGAGGAAGGAAAGGTATCTGTAGACCGCAAGGGCAGATATGAAAAGGTCAAAGGAAAATGGAAAAAGAAAAAAGATGACCGTTATTACGATGACCGAAGAGAAGAATACGGATCAGAGTATGGCAGAAAGAAGAAAGATAAAAATAAAAAAGAGCAGCCGGAGGGAATCCAGGCTGAGGGAACCTTCATCGGACATCCCAAAGGTTTCGGCTTCGTAGAAATTGAAGGGCAGGATGAGGATATCTTTATTCCTGAAAGTGATACAGGAACAGCTATGCATCAGGATAAAGTAAGGATCATCATCAGAAATGACAAAAAAGAGGGAAAACGCCAGGAAGGCGTAGTTGTGAAGGTTCTGGAGCGTGGTATGCCTGAAATTGTAGGAACTTATCAGTTAAATCGGGATTTCGGTTTTGTGATCAGTGATAATCCGAAATTTTCCAAAGATATCTTCATTCCGAGAAAAGAAGCGGCAGGAATAAAAAATGGTGATAAAGTAATCGTGGTGATTACAGATTATGGCTCCGGAAATAAGAATCCTGAAGGAAAAATTAAGGAGAATCTGGGAAATATCCGAACACCGGGTACAGATATCCTGGCAATCGTCAAGAGCTTCGGAATCCCAAGTGAATTTCCTGAGAAAGTAATGAAGCAGGCTCAGCGTGTTCCGGATCATGTGCTGGATGCAGACAGAGATGGAAGACTGGATCTGAGACATCTGCAGACAGTCACTATTGATGGCGAAGATGCCAAAGACCTGGATGATGCGATTTCCCTGACAAAAGAGGGGGACATTTACCATCTGGGAGTCCATATCGCAGATGTAAGCAACTATGTACAGTACAACAGTGCTCTGGACAGGGAAGCACTGAAACGTGGAACCAGTGTTTATCTGGCAGACCGCGTTGTGCCAATGTTGCCGGAACGTCTTTCCAATGGAATCTGTTCTCTGAATCAGGGAGAGGACAGACTGGCGTTGAGCTGCCTGATGGACATTAACGAAAAGGGTAAGGTAGTTTCCCATCAGATCGCGGAAACAGTGATTAACGTAAATGAGAGAATGTGCTATACTGATGTAAAGAATATTCTTGAGGACACAGACGAAGAAGCAAAGAAACGGTATGAGGCACTTATCCCGATGTTCTTTATGATGAAAGAACTGTCCGGAATCTTACGAAACAGCCGTCATCACAGGGGTTCCATTGACTTTGATTTTCCGGAGAGCAAGATTATTCTTAATGCAGCAGGAAAAGCAATCGATGTTAAGCCATATGAAGCAAATGTGGCAACCAAAATCATTGAAGATTTCATGCTGATGGCAAATGAGACTGTGGCACAGGAATACTGCACAGAAGAGATTCCGTTTGTATACAGAACCCATGATAATCCGGATCCGGAGAAAGTGGAGAGTCTTCTGACATTACTTCACAATCAGGGTGTGAAGATTCAGAAAGCAAAAGAAGAGATCACTCCAAAAGAAATTCAGCAAATCATCGAAAGTATCGAAGGGCTTCCGAATGAAGCAATGATCAGCCGTCTGGTGCTGCGTTCCATGAAACAGGCGAAATATACAACAGAATGCAGCGGTCACTTTGGACTGGCAGCAAAATATTACTGCCATTTTACATCTCCGATCAGAAGATACCCTGATCTGCAGATCCACAGGATCATTAAGGATAACTTACGAGGCAGACTGATGCGTGAAGGCAGAACCGAACACTATGCTGAAATCCTTGATGAAGTTGCGAGACAGTCCAGTGTATGTGAACGCCGTGCAGATGAGGCAGAACGTGAATCAGACAAGCTGAAGAAAGCAGAATATATGTCCTACCATCTGGGAGAGGAATTCGAGGGAATTATCTCAGGCGTTACCGGATGGGGGCTTTACGTAGAACTCCCAAATACAGTAGAAGGTCTGGTACATGTCAACACTCTGCGGGATGACTACTATATCTTCGACCAGGAAACCTACGAACTCCGCGGAGAGATGACAAAGAAAGTCTACAAATTGGGAGATAAAGTCTGTGTCCGTGTGGCAGATGCAGATAAAATGCTCAAAACAGTAGATTTTGAGCTGGTTGCTGATATCTGGAATGATGAAGAAGAGAATTAAATAAAAATGGCTTGGAGGATATTATGGCAAAGAAAAAAGGAATGAAGCTGATTGCCAATAATAAAAAGGCATTTCATGATTATTTTATAGAAGATACTTATGAAGCCGGTATTGCCCTTGCAGGAACAGAAGTAAAATCCCTGCGTATGGGCAAATGCAGCATCAAGGAATCCTTTATCCGTGTAGAGAACGGAGAGGTTTACATCTACGGAATGCATATCAGCCCTTATGAAAAAGGCAATATTTTCAACAAAGACCCGTTGAGAATCCGTAAGCTTCTGCTTCACAGATATGAGATCAATAAGATTGAAGCAAAGCTCAAAGAAAAAGGGTTAACTTTAGTACCTCTGAAAGTTTATTTCAAAGACAGTCTGGTAAAAGTGGAAATTGGAATGGCTCGAGGCAAGAAACTTTATGACAAGAGACAGGATATCGCAAAGAAAGACCAGAGAAGAGAAGCAGAGCGTGAATTTAAGGTTAAGAATCTATATTGATAATATTACTAAATCCTTTGGCTCAAAATTGTGAAATGTTATGAAAAAATTAATGGATATTGCAAAAATATTCGAAAATTCGTATAATCTATCATATAGATAAAAAAATAACAATTCATTTTTCAGGCAGATGAGCTGAAAGGAGTGGTGCCCTATGAAAACAATCACGATCAGCAGACAGTATGGAAGCGGTGGAAGATATATTGCAGCTTTGCTTTCAGAAAAAATGGGAGTTCCCTGTTACGACAGTAAATTTTTGCCGAAGGAAGCAGAGAGGCATGGAATCAGCCAGGAAATCATCAATGAATTTAAAGGCAAGACCAGTCTTCTTTATGCAATCGGAGTAATGATGTCAGAAGAATCGCAGGATAAAAAACGCCTGACGATTCCGGAGAAGATGTTTCATGCGCAGAAAGAGACAGTGAAGCGCCTGGCACAGGAAGGTCCATGCATTTTTGTGGGAAGATGTGCAGACCAGATTCTGAAGGATGATAATCAGCTGCTTCGCGTGTATATTTATGCATCTGATATGGAAGACCGTATTAAACGGATTAAGAAAAATAAGCATATTTCTCAGGAGGAAGCACTTGACAGGATTGCATATAAAGACCGTCAGAGAAGAGATTATTATAACTTTTATACAGGACATGAATGGGGAAAAATGGAAAATTATGATATCTGCCTGAATACTTCGGTTTTATCAGAGGAAGAATGCGTGGAACTTCTGATGAAGCTGGCAGAATAGAAATATATTAAATATGACCACAAAGAGATGAGAAAGGACTGCCAGAGCAACATGGTAGTCCTTTCGTTACTGTTCACTGGTAATATTCCGCGAGGTGTTTTTTGCGAGTGAAAGTCACAGTAACATCCTTTCTGGTGAGTATCCGCTGATTACAGTGAGCGTTTCCTTTTGTGCAATAATATGAAGTAGGAAAAATGTGATTTTTTCATAAGAATGCGTCCGCAGGCAGAGATTTTAAAAATCTGAAAGTCTTAAAATTGTATGAAATCGGCAGAGGCTTAGTTGACAAGTTTTCGATACTCTGCAATAATAGGGAATTGAAAAAATGACATTGTTAAAAAGAAAAAAGATATTCCATATAGCAGGAGGGAATATATTATGAAGAAACGTTATTTAATACTGGCAGGTCTGTTGGTAATGACAGTGGCAGCTGCCGGATGTGGTAAGAAAAAGACAACAGAGACAGCACCTGTAGAGGTAACAGCTACCCCGACTCCTGAAGTAACCAAGGCAGTCGATATGGTGGATATGCAGCAGACAGCAGATGAAGACATAAAGAATGTAATGGGGGAGAAAACTTCCACAGCATCTAAGATTGTGTTTGTAAATAATACAGGGGATGACATCCAGTCACTCTATATCCGGACTCATGTGGATGAAGACAGTGAGGATTATGATGCAGACGAGGATGGAGGATGGGGAGATGATCTCATCAATGGAATGTTTACCCTGACAGATAAGGACAAGGCACTATATTATATGCAGACTGCAAATACACAGACATCAGGTACACAGACATCAGGTACACAGACATCAGGTACACAGACATCAGATACACAGACATCAGATACGCAGACAACATCCAACAAGAGTACAGCTTCCTATGATATCCGTATTGCATATACTGATGAGGACACGAATGAATGCTTTTTCCGCGATATTCCGCTTGGAACAATTTCGCAGATTACGTTATGTATGGATGGCACAGATGATGATGCGATCCCATATGCAAAATATCTGACAGGTACATCAACAAAAGATGTATCCACGCTTGATGCGGTAAAGGAACGTCTTGGAATTACAGATGACAGTGAGTCTGAATCAGATTCCACAGACGACAGTGATAAGAATTCTGCAGATGATTCTGATTCCACAGATAGTAACAACAGTTCTGATCAGAATAATAACAGTGGCAATGGAACCGGGGATAGTTCAGATGATCCGGGCAATGGGGGAAACTCAGACGATCCGGGTACTAATGATGATCCGGGCAGTAACGATGATCCGGGAAATGGCGGCGATATGATTTCCACAGCAGAACAGTATATCGGTCAGTCTCTGGATGCACTGGAAGGCGCATGCGGTTCTCCACAGGGCAGCAGCTATGAGGATGATCCTGAGACAGGTAAAACAGGATTCCATTATTACAGCAATTTCACAGTTTCTACAACAGTTGATGAAAATGGTAATGAAATTGTTGCCGGAATATGGTAGAATAGAACTACGAATGTAACAGAGGAGGTATTCCGATCCTCTGTTACCTGCGATAAAATTAATTTCAGGAGACAGTTACTATGAAACGTGTATTATTAAAATTAAGCGGTGAAGCCCTTGCCGGTGAAAAGAAGACCGGATTTGACGAGGCGACTGTTATTGAAGTTGCAAAGCAGATCAGGACAATTGCTGAGGAAGGACTGGAAATCGGCATCGTGATCGGCGGAGGTAATTTCTGGAGAGGACGCACCAGTGAGACTATCGACAGGAATAAGGCTGATCAGATTGGTATGCTTGCAACAGTTATGAACTGTATTTATGTATCTGATATCTGCAGATACCTTGGATTAAAGACAGAAATCTTTACACCATTTGTATGCGGTGCATTTACAAGCCTTTACTCTAAGGATGCAGTGGAAGCAAGCTTTGCACAGGGCAAGATCGTATTTTTTGCAGGCGGTACAGGACATCCTTACTTCTCCACAGATACAGCCACTGTACTTCGCGCAGTAGAGATCGAAGCAGAAGCAATCCTTCTTGCAAAAGCTGTTGACGGAATTTATGACAGTGATCCGAAGACAAACCCGAATGCAGTAAAATATGATGAAATTTCCATTGAAGAAGTAGTTGCAAAGAAACTGGCAGCTATGGATCTGACAGCATCGATCATGTGTATGGAACAGAAGATGCCGATGCTGGTATTTGCACTGGATGAAAAAGACAGCATCATCAATGCAGTACATGGCAAATTTGTCGGAACTAAGGTTACTGTATAAGTAAGGCTTATAAGTCAGTTTACAGAGAAAGTGTAATATAAAAACTATAAAAAGAGGGAGACGAACCTAATGGATGAGAGAATTCAGAAATATGAAGAGAAGATGAAAAAGACATTGGCAAGCCTTGAGAGCGAACTGGTTACAATTCGTGCAGGACGTGCGAACCCGCATATCCTTGACAAACTCGCCGTAGATTATTACGGAGCTCCGACACCTCTTCAGCAGGTGGCAAATATCACTGTCCCGGAAGCTCGTATGATCCAGATCCAGCCATGGGAAAGCAGCCTGATCAAAGGAATTGAGAAAGCAATCCTTACCTCTGACCTTGGATTAAATCCAAGCAACGATGGTAAAGTAATCCGCCTTGTATTCCCGGAACTTACAGAGGAACGCCGTAAGGAACTGGTTAAAGATGTCAAGAAAAAAGGCGAAGCAGCCAAAGTAGCAGTCCGCAACATTCGTCGTGATGCAAATGATGCATTTAAGAAACTTGCAAAACAGGATGTATCTGAGGATGAGATTAAAGAACTTGAGGAGAAAATCCAGAAGAGCACAGATAAATATATCAAAGAAGTTGATGCGGCAGTGGATGCAAAGAGCAAAGAAATCATGACCGTATAAGGGAAACGAAAAGGAGAGCTCCATGAATGCGGGCTCTCTTTTTATCTGAATGAGATAATGGACCGGAAACTGTGGTTCATTATGATGAGACAGTAAGGTTAAAGGAATAACAGGATAAGAAAAGGAAACAAGAGTATGAATGTACCAAATCATATTGCCATTATTCTGGATGGTAATGGACGCTGGGCGAAGGCAAAGGGAATGCCCAGAAGCTACGGACATGTGAAGGGCTGTGCAAATCTGGAAACAGTCTGTGACTATATGAAGGAGCTGGGAGTTAAATATGTGACTGTATATGCTTTTTCCACAGAGAACTGGAAACGTTCCAAAGATGAGGTGGACGGTCTGATGAAACTGTTCCGAAGTTATCTGAAAAAATGTATTAAACTGGCAGATAAGAACAAAATGCGTGTCCGGGTGATCGGAGAGGTTTCGGCATTTGATCAGGATATTCAGGAAAGTATTGCACGTCTGGAACAATATTCTCAGAAATATGATGAAATCTATTTCCAGATTGCATTAAACTACGGCAGCAGAGATGAGATCATAAGAGGTATCCGCAAACTTGCTCAGGATGCTGCAGATGGAAAAGTAAAGCCGGAAGAAATTGATGAGCATGTTTTTGACAATTACCTGGATACGGCAGGAATCCCTGATCCGGATCTGATGATCCGCACAAGCGGTGAATTGAGACTTTCCAATTTTCTGTTATGGCAGATGGCTTATACAGAATTTTATTTCACAGATGTGGCATGGCCGGATTTTAATAAAGCAGAGTTGATTAAGGCTATTGAGAAATATAATCAGAGAGACAGAAGATACGGCGGAGTTAAGGAGGAGTAAAGAATGTTTAAGACAAGACTCTTAAGCGGAATCCTGCTTGTGATTATTGCGCTTGCCACTATTATCAGCGGTGATTATGTGCTGTTTTTCACACTTCTTGCGGTTTCTCTCATTGGAATGAGAGAATTGTACAGAGCAATGAAGGTGCAGGATGAGAAGATAAATCTGCTGGCAGCAGCAGGCTATTTAGGCGCAGTATTATATTATCTGGCAGTACTGCTTGATTTTGAGAGGTATGGAGTGCTGGCAATCATTTTCGGACTTGTGCTGCTCATGTTTGTATACGTGTTCACTTATCCAACCTATGAGGCAGGGCAGGTAATGCCTGCACTGTTTGGTATTGTGTATGTGGCAGTTATGCTGTCGTTTATTTATCTTACCAGAGAGCTTCCCGGTGGAAAGTTCCACGTATGGCTGATCTTTCTGTGCTCATGGGGATGTGATACCTGCGCATATTGTGTGGGAATGCTGATCGGTAAACATAAAATGGCACCTGTCCTCAGCCCTAAGAAATCTGTGGAGGGAGCTGTGGGTGGTGTGGCAGGAGCTGCACTTCTTGGTGTGATCTATGCAGCAGCCACTCAGGGACCGATGCTGGAATATGCTGTGATCTGTGCAATCGGAGCACTGATCTCCATGGTAGGCGATCTGGCTGCATCTGCGATCAAGAGAAATCAGGGGATTAAAGATTATGGAAAATTAATTCCGGGACATGGAGGAATCCTTGACAGATTCGACAGTGTGATCTTCACAGCACCGGTTATTTATTTCCTTTCTCTTGTGATGATTGAGATCTAGAGCGTGTCTGAAAAATCATTCCCGCAATCTGCACGCCCCACTTTGCGGGAT
>ENA-OZBF01000613-OZBF01000613.1-human-gut-metagenome-genome-assembly--contig:-NODE-613-length-15351-cov-5.334532_pt1 | contig 15351 bp, 15 predicted proteins | sample MGYA00243980_ERZ653522 | MGnify/ENA primary metagenome ERZ653522 (study PRJEB26926, sample SAMN06165106) | human gut metagenome | biome: ENVO:00009003; feature: ENVO:2100002; material: ENVO:00002003...
GAGATCTAGTACGGTCTCGTGGGCTCGGAGATGTGTATAAGAGACAGGTTTATATATTGTTTAATATCATCTTGAAGAACTTTAATATATTCAAAATCGCCATTTTCCAATGCTTTCAACACATTTTCTCTAATTGAATACGGGTCATTTGATGATGTGAGCGCAATAATATCTTCTATAAACGAACGCAATTGTTTGGTTAATGAATCTATCACAAACTGTCTGTGCTGAGTTTTTTCCTCCTTTAACTTCTCTGAGTCTATCCCATCGGCATCACAAACTATGCATTTTGTTTTATGAGAAAAGTGGGTTAAAATATCAATAGCCACACTATCTTCTTCTATTTCCTGAGCATTATGCACCTTGGTAATATCTGGCTCAGTTATTAATAGAACTTTATGAAGAATGGATTTTTTGTCAGAATACCCGTTTACAAAGTAAACAAATTTTTCTTCAGAAAAGGTTGTCGGCAATTTTTCATCCGACAGAGATGATATCACATCTAAAAACTCTTTAATTGCCGTTTTAGAACCTTTGGAATTTTTGTTTGCTAAATCTTTTACAATTGCTGATAATTTGGCGTTTTCTACACTTGTTATCAATGGATTGGAAACAGTAGAAATTTTAAAAGTATCTTTTAATTGAGATATAACCTTCAAAAGAACTTCTTGATATTTTTCAGACGTAAACTGCTGCAATTCGAACTCTTTTCGTATATTATCCCCAAGTAAAAAGTCTTTTGCTGTTCCTGAAATTATATTTCTATTGTTTTGGTCATTTATAACGTGAAAAAGTTCCTTTCCATCTTCGTAAACAATCGAATCATATTCACAAGAGATAGCGGTTCCTTCTTCTCCGCTAAAAACTTTAGCCAAGCTAGTTTTACCCGTACCATTAGGTCCATATACAACAGCTATTCCTGCATTTGAAAAAGAAATGGTGTTGTTTTTAACAAATGTACGATAATCTGATGCGAAAATAAGCCCATTTTCTATTTTATTAAATAATACATTAGAGAATGCCATTGTATCACCTCATACAATTTATATTTTAATACAGTTTTCGTACCACTCGTGAGGAGGCAAAGCCGAGTTAAACGCTTCTTCAAACATTGGGTACAATTCTTTATATGTTTTGCCGTTTGTTACGATTTTCTTTAATTCGGATGTTTGTAGCGGAATGATTTTCATTCCGTTTACAGATTTAGAATAGTCCTGAGTATCGTAAAACGGCATTGACTTTCTTCCTCTAAAATCAGCTATTACATTTATATCAAGATAATTAGTTGCAAAAACACAATAGGAATTCAAGTTGCCTGTGCGTATTAAATGTCTGCCTAAGTGTCTTGAGACAGGTTCCATTTCCATTCTACGCTGATTTGTACTATCGGCAAGCGTTGCTTCGAGCAACAAAGTGTGTTCAGGATAGCTCTCTGTTTCGGAATATTCATAAACAATATCAGCTTCTCCGCCTGCGGCGTGTGTTTTCGGAAGTAAATCAGCGTCAAGAGAAAGCTTCATATAATCGAGAATTTTTCCGTGCCTTTCGCTTGCTTTATACCAAAGAATACCTAACACATATTCAAAAATAGTCGGAACATCTGCGTTGTCAGTAACCATACTTCTGATTTCGGTGTCATTTCTTTCTTCAAAGCAATCAAGCAAGGACAACAACTTATCATCTGTAAATTTAGTGTCAATAAGGTGTTGTAACCTATGATAACGATTATCTTCCAATGCTGCACGAGCTGCGTCAATGGTTGTGACATTTATTCCGAGTTCTTCGTTAATACCTTCGATAATTGTATCGTCACTAACAACAAGACAATCAGAGATATCTTCCATATTGCAGTTTTCGTGTAACAGTTCCGATGGGGTAAACATATCTGAATATAGTTGCTGTATAACAGATTTAAAGAAGTGCTGTGGGACAATGTCTAATTTTACTGTATCATCTTCAAACAACACTATATCGGTAGTTTTAATGTAACGACGATTTAAATCAAGGTAATCCGAAAGTGTAGCTTTGGCTTTAAACAGGTGTACTGTTTTGAAAAATGCCTTCTTAAACTCGCTTTCGCTTGTTACAAAATCAAAAACCGTATTTTTCAAATGTGCCGAAGGAAATTTTCTAATGGCAGTTTCAGAGGTAGTGTCAAATAAATAACTGCGCCACCATTTGCCGATTTTTATATCTTTTGTTGCAGAGTAAACTGACGGTAAGTTGTCAATATCACCATTCATAAAAACATCAAATAATGCATTGTATAATTTAAAATATGGCTTGTCATATTGACGGCTTTTTCTATTCAATCCGATTTCACACACTAAATCTTCTGTAACATCATTTTCGAGTAAATATTCCAATGCTACGATATAGTTCGGCATATTCATTAAGCGGTTTATGATAATATCATCAATCGAAGTGCGATTACTGCGTAAGTTTGCAATTCCTCCAACAATTTCAGTTGTTTCTTTTGCGCCTATACAAAGTGGCAATAAATAGGTATATTCGTCAAGTGTTAAATAGTCGAATGTACTTAACAAACGAAGCAACACCATAAAAGGTCTTACAGTTTGCCCTTCTATCTCATAATATGTTTTTAATAACTGCTTCAAGTAAATAAAACTGTCTTTTGCAATTTGGAATTGATTATCAGAGCTGAAATTATTTTCCGTGCTGATACGCAGCAAAGCTTTACCCGCATTGCTCAGTTTCCTTTTATCATCAATCAAGCCTATGTCAACTAAACCCGATGTTTTTTCACGGGCGTCTTTTGGCTTATTGCCGGCATTACCTTCAACAAATCCTTTATCGTGCATAAAGTCATAATAACGAGCTTGCAGTTCGTTATTTCCAGACCAATCTGCATTTTGGTTTTCATCAAGAGCCCAAAACTCATTCAAAAGAGCAAGCTGTTCTTCTATGGTTTTATTAAAGTTTTTTGTTCTAAAGCTCGTTGTGCCTAAGCTCCAGCAAAAGCTTTTATACGGAATATTCATAGCAGCTCCTCCTCAATAATTCACAATCAGCACTTCTTCGCTGACAGAAACTCTATCTTTCGTTTGATAATTTGAATTTGAATAGCTATAATTTAGCGGAATAGTACGATATTTATCGTTATGTTTATCAAGCCATTCAATTAAAATATGGTTTTCCTTGCCTTTGCTTCTAAGAACATTGGAAAGTGCAAAGCGTATATTCTTTTCGGAAAGCGTATCTAAAAACACTAATAAATCACGCTCAGAATTTTCATCCCAACCACCTTGCTCATTGTATGTAGCGCAAGTGATAAGGTACGGAGGGTCAACATAGACAAAATCGTTACTGTCCAACTGTGAAATATCAAACTCTCTAAAATCCTTACAAGTGAATATACAGTTTTGCGTTTGAATTTTATCTATAAACGCAGATAATTTATCTTCCATTTTCTTGTTGAAATCACGCTTGCCGACAGGAAGATTAAACTCTCCCTTGCTGTTAAAGCGTATTTGATTGTTAAACGCATAAACGATAATAACATAGAGCATTACATAGTAATAATAATCTTCATTTTGAATTGCGTTGAAATCATCACGCAATTTCATAAAATGCTCTTTGTTATATTGACCTACACCTTTACTACTTTCACAACCGTAATAATCGTATCCGTTTTTACTTACAAGGGATAACTGATATTTATCAATTATCTGATAAATCCATTCAAATGTAGCTTCTTTGTCTAAGTTCTTAAAGGTGTTATATAAGTAAAGCAAATGTTCGTTTAAGTCGTTATATATAACAGTGTTCGCTTCAACATTTATTCCAACATTGCAGCCACCGCAAAACAAATCGACAAACACATCAATATCTTTAGGGAAATGCGGCAATATTTGAGGAAGCAGCTTAAACTTTCCTCCTGTATAGTTAAGAGGGGACTGAATCATATTATTGTTCCTCACTAAAACAAGTACATAAAAACAGTCTTTCAGCGTTGTTGGCAATATTTGATTTACCTGCTGAAAAAGCCTTGTAGCTTTCAGAGAAAACTTTTACTGTGCCTTTGCTCTGCAAAATTCGCATAATATCTTCATCTGCGATTTTAGCGTTTGAGCGCCCATTTCCTTTAGTAGCCATATTGTTATATGAAAACAATATGTATTTTGCGTTAATGTTCTTTATTAAATCCTCAAATGCTTCCGTAGCACTTTGAGTACAATATTTGCTTTTCATTTTATCTCTGTTCATTTTCTTTGCAACACCGAAAACATCCGGCTTTTCCCAACGGGCAACATTTTCAAGCAAATGATAAGCATCGCAATACTGACGAGAATTATATGGCGGGTCTATATAAACTAAATCAGCATAAATTTCTTTAACCAATTCATTTGCGTCTTTATTAAAACACTTGTTATCGGCATTGTTATGAACCTCCGCCAAAGGTACGAACAGCTCAAGTGAAGCGTCAAAGTCTGCACCTTTACGGTATGCGTCATAATGACCGCAGGTCTTTGCAATTTTATCCATAGCATAGAGCAATGATGTGATAAGAATTGCTCGTTCTCTATCGTTGATATTACCATCACGATAGTTCTCTTCAATATCTTCTCTTATAAAGCCGATTTTAGAGCAATCATTATAACTAAAATATGTGTTTGCAAAATTTTCGGTCATATAGTTATCTTCGTATTCGGAGATAGAATTATATTTGATGATATAATCAATGATTGTCTGCGGATTATATTCCTGCGAGCTAAACCACGCATAATTGCAAATATAATTACTATACATTAAATCGTTTGTAGTTATCGCCTTATCCAAAAAAGCAGAAGAAACCGCACCTGTTCCTGCAAAAATATCAGCAACAGATTTAATATCGGAACATTCTTCGCTTACTACTTTTGTAATGAACGGCAAAAGCTTATACTTGTTACCTAAATATCTGCGATTATTTATCAATGATGTTTTATATAATTTTTTCTCGTCTACCATCATCATTGGCCTCTCTTTACTATCAAATCAATCGTATATAGCAAGTTAAAACTTAAAGTCCCTCAAATAACTCGGAAAGGGATACACCTAATCCGTTTGCGATTTTTTCAATATTTTTTAATGCTATATTGCGTTTGCCAAGCTCAACACTTGCAAAATAAGTGCGGTCCATACCAATCTTTAAAGCAAATTTTTCTTGGCTTAGACCTGTTTCATTGCGCAACTCTCTAATTCTGTTACCAACTTTTTCAGTAATCATAATGCTCTCCCTACCGATGAAGCTATCCGATATTACAATAATTCATTTTATATTATACAAGCAAACGGACTATAAGGCAACAGCTTTTAAGCAACAATCCGTATTTTTGGATTAAGTACTGAAAAACAAAAAAACGCCGAGCGCAACTCGTTTAAAGAATCACACTCGGCGCAATTTTTATGCGTAAATTAAATCCGCATTTACAATTTCCGCTGCACGATTACGGATACTGTTCATACGCTGTACCCACAGCATTTGATTTTCAGCTTTGAGCTCCTCAGTTACATTTTCTTTTTCGGCTAAGTCTTTTACCAGCCGAGAAAACATATTTTCCGCTTGTTCATTAACATCTGCAAGATAACTGTTCAGCTTGCAAGAGGTCAGCAGGTTGGCGTAAAAAATACGCTTATGCTGCTTGATATAACGAAGATGCCGCTGTCCCCAAATGCCGACAGGTTTCTGTTTTTCTTCGGGAAGTGATAGGCAGGGGATATAATAATCGCCCTGCTTTTCATACCAAAGACCGTTCTTTTCATCGTAAATTTTGTTTTCCATTGTGTTTTCCTACCTTTCATCTTTATAATTTCTAAAGTGTGAATTACGCTTTTTAGACTGTGTGATTTCCTTTGCCTGCTCCAGCATAGCGTCAATCTGTTTATGCCCAAAGACCTTATGCAAGAGCCTGTAATCTTGCAGTTCCGCTTTCTGTAAAGCGTTGATATTTTCTAAATTCTTTGCTCTTTCGGATAGTCTGATATTATCTTGATACAAACTTTGATTTGCCTGCCGCCATTGTTCCAAAGTGTTTTTCATCTCAAAATATTTGACCACTACACCTTGTACCAACTCTTTCAATGCGTTGATTATTGGCTGTGCGATTTTGGTCTTGTATGCCTTTGCGCCCATCAGAGCAGGAGGCTCTGGAAGCTGATATTGAGGGTCATTTTCAAAGTTTTCTTTCACATTTTCAAGAGATTTTTCGCAGTCAATCAGATTATCTATCCGAGCATTTACAAGCTCTAATTCGTCCTCTCTTTTGCCTATTTCAACTCCCAAGTCCGCTACTTCTTTTTCTCGCTCCTGCTTTTTGTAATCAAGAACAGAGAGATGTTTTTCGTGCATACCTTTGTGTTCCCACTCGATTCCGTAACGTTCCATCACAGCAGCAAGCTGTTCTTTTTCAGACTGCACCCATTGATTCCACTCGGTATCTCCACGAGTTCCGCCCTTGAAACCTTGTGCGGCGAGAGCCTGTTTCAGCGACACACGGGTATCAAGTCCTCGCTTACTGCCCGTTGTAAACGGTACAAAATCAATGTGCAGATGGGGTGTTGCTTCGTCCATATGAAGATGTGCCGAAAACACTTTCAACTGCGGATTACGCTCTTGAAATTCACGGTAATACTCATCTAAAATCTGCCTTGCAAGCTGTCCGTTCTCGCTTTCGGCATTCATATTTTCTTGACCGCCTATCTGTAAAATCAATTCGTGAAATGGTTTTTCTTGCTTTGAATTACGGATTTTTTCATAGTAATTTGCAATTTTTCTGTCGGCTCTCGTTTGCTTATCGTTGTATCTTTTGAGAGCTTCATCGAATAAATCGTGATAAATTTTCTTTATCGGCTCGTTACAGTAATCAATGTTCAAATGCGTTCTGCCACCGTCAACATTTTCCGCCTTGAACTTTCGGCTGTTGTGGTTGACCGAGCCTTTACCGACCATTGCGCTTATCGTTCTTTGCATTTATATACCTCCAATCTCATAACCTTGCTCGTCCTCGGTTCTGTTACTCTTGTCAAGAGTAACGCAAAAGCACTTTTGACAGGCAAGCCCATCAAAAATGCAACCTGCCAGCAGGTTTTGCGCTCTCCGAGGGGCAAAGAGTCGCCTTTGAAAAGGCACTCTCTGCACACTCTGCTAAACTTTCATATTGTTCACTACCCACCGAAAAAGAACATTGCAAGATTGCAGTTGTCCCTAACCTTTGCAATGTTGCAACCTTAAAAGTTGCCCGCTTCTTTTTCTTCGGGAAGTTCCCAATACCATCCGCTGCCTTCTTTTATCGACTTGACGCCGAGAGACTTTTTCGCCTCGTCAAGCACTCTTTTTGAGATGCCTGCGTTCTGCGCTTTCTTCAATAAAATCTGCTGCGGATATTTTCCGTCGGAAAGACAATCGGTTATTAAATTTTCTGCTTGTTCCGACTTCTTTTCACGGCTGATACCGCTGAGCAAATCGTCTATCGAAATATCATAATGACCGAGCCAGCGAAAACCGTTTTCTGCACTCAGTTCAAATGCGATAGGTTTTCCTTCGGGCGCAAGTGATGACTTCTGATGAGCCACAACTCGAATTTCAGGTTTATCTTTTACTCTGCCGACAACAAGCACGCTTCGGGCGCAAGCCTGAAAGTCAATAGAGCCAAGTCCTCGGTAAGTTGACTTGTTGCCTTGCGCTTTGTTCAAGTGTCCGACCAAGATAATTGCACAGCAATATTTTTCTGCTATTCTGCCAAGCTGAGCGAGAATGTTTCTAACCTCATTCGCTCTGTTCATATCAACCTTTGCGCCGACATACGCCTGCATAGGGTCTAAAATAATTACCCTTGCTCCTGTTTCGGCAATCGCCTGTTCCACTCGTTCGTCAAGCATTGTAAGCGCCGCTTCCGATTCGTCAATTACTTTGATTTGAGAGCAATCGGCATTGCCGGAAAGCAAACGAGGCTTAATCGTATCGCCGAGCCCGTCCTCTGCCGTTTGGTAGATGATTTTTATCGGCTCACGCTCGGTGTCGTCGCAGGGGAGTTTTTTGCCCCTCGACAACAATGCCGCTAACTGTAATATTAAAGTTGTTTTACCTTCGCCGCCGTCTCCGTGTATAATCGTCAGTTTTCCAAAGGGAATATAGGGATACCACAACCATTTCACTTCCTCAACGGGAACCTCGTCCATATTGATGATTTTAAGTTCTGCCATCTGCAACGCCCCCTTTCAAAAATATTTCATTGATTTCTGCGGAAACATCGGGTATAATATTTGTAGTATATTTTTGAATTGACTGCTCCGTATCTGCGCCAACAGATACATAAGGGGCGGTCATTTCTTTTTTATTCGTCATTTGCAACATCTCCTTTCATTCCGTCCATTGTGACGGCTATCAGTTCAATGATATTTAATAAATCATCGCTGACATCATTACCGGCTTCAATGCGTTGCAATTCTGCAAGCATTTCTGCCATTTGATTTTTGAGAGCTTTATACACTCTCGGATTGCCCTGCACAACCACATCACGCTCCATACAGCGACGGTAACAGTATCCTTGCTTGGAAAGACCCGAAAGAGCAACTGCTCGGTTGATTTCCGCATTTTCTTCGGGCGATACTCGAAACCCCACTGTGATGTTTCTAAAACGGTTGTGTCTATCTACATTTTTTGCTGACATTTTAATTCCCTCTTTCTAAATCTAATTTATCTGCCATTTCCGTCTGCTTTGACGGGAACAAGTGAGCGTAGTTATAAGTTATATCAATGCTTTCGTGACCTACACGGTCTGCAATTGCCGTTGCCGAAAAACCTAAGTCAATAAGGTGGCTGACGTGGCTGTGTCGAATATCGTGTATTCTGATACGCTTTACGCCCGCTTCCTTTGAACCTCGATTCATTTCGTTGTGAAGATAACTTTTTGTTATGATAAACATTCTGTCATTTTCACCTACATCATAGAGCATTTTCAAATAATCCTGCATTTCTTCAGCAAGAAACTTAGGGATAGTAATTGTCCTATTGCTCTTTTCTGTTTTCGGCGTGGTAATTAAATCTCTGCCGTTTAAGCGCTGATATGATTTATTAATGGTTACTGTCCTTTTTTCAAAATCAAAATCAGCAGGCGTAAGCGCCAACAACTCTCCCTCACGAATACCTGTCCAATAGAGCATTTCAAAAGCGTAATAGGAAATGGGCTTGTCCATCATAGCTTCGGCAAATTTGAGATATTCCTCTTTTGTCCAAAACAGCATTTCACGGTTTTTCTTTTTACCCATACTGCCTGCCTTTTTACACGGATTTTCACGCAGATTGTAATACTTAGCAGCGTGGTTAAAAATGGCGCTGAGCTGATTATGAATTGTTTTAAGGTAAACGGGAGAGTATGGCTTGCCGTTTTCGTCCTTATAATTGATAAGCTCGTTTTGCCAAGTGATAATCTGCTGGGCAGTAATATTACACATTTTCAGCTTGCCGAAATATGGGATTAGCTTTGTGCGAATAATATGCTCTTTCGTTTCCCAAGTGTTTTCCTTGATACGAGCCTGCATATCTTCCTTATAATGCTCTACAAAGCTCTTAAAGGTCATATCGAGGTCAGCGCTTATTTTATTAAGCTGTTCTCGCTCCCAAGCCTGCGCTTCTCGCTTTGTCTTAAATCCACGCTTTTGGGATTGCTTTCGTTCACCCGTCCAATCGGTATAGCGGTAAATTACTCGCCAAGTATTTGTTTTTTCTTCTTTATAAACAGCCATTTATATCACATCCTTTCTTTTATCGACTGTACCGTAACAAACTCTTTCTAAAAAATACTGTTTGTTTACTCGACCTGAAATCGTGATAAATCCCTGCGACTTCAGCTCGTCATTAAGCTTTTGGACTATTTTATAAGCGTAAGACTTGGAAACGCCCAACTCGTCCGCTACATCCTGAACTTTCATAAAAGTTGTACTCATAGCAATCCCTCCTTTCAATTTAATTTTTTTGATGTTTTGTTTATTTAGTGTCGGAGAACTTTCTGACCGCATTCCGATTTGCCCGAGCGGATGTACCATTACCGTGATACACGACGGTTATTCAGTTTTGCACCAACCAAACTGAATTTGTTTAAGTTTGTAATTCATATTATACTAAGCAAATTTGCTATTGTCAAGTGGTTTTCAAGAAAATCTTAAACTTTTTTGCTTTATTTATCTTGACAATCACTAACTGTATATGCTATGATAAATTTATCATCATAGATTGGAGAAGATTTTATGGCAATCGGTGAAAGAATACGCTTTTTTAGAAATTTAAGAGGTATGACTCAAAAATATCTCGGTATGCAGGTCGGCTTTCCCGAAAAGACTGCCGATATTCGTATGGCGCAGTATGAGTCAGGTTCAAGAACACCCAAAGCTGATTTGACAAACAATCTTGCAGAAGTGTTCGGCATATCTACACAAGCTCTTACTGTTCCTGACATTGACAGCGACCTCGGACTGATACATACTTTGTTTACGCTTGAAGACCTTTACGGTATGAGAGCCGAGAATGTAAACGGCGAAGTACATTTATGCTTTAATGAAAACAAGCCGACAGCAAGTAAGTCTGTCTTTGCAATGCTTGCCGCTTGGGTAGAGCAAGCCGAAAAATACAGAAACGGCGAAATCACCAAAGAGCAGTATGACGAATGGCGTTATACATATCCTAAACTCGATACAACACAGACTTGGGCGAAAGTACCGTCGCAGGAACTCAGCGATGCAATGGTAGATGCATTCAAAGACAAACTAAAAGATATATAAACAACGCAACAAAAAAAGAGCTATCAGACTTCAAAAATCTGATAGCTCTTTGCTTATTTTATCAATAATTCAAATAATGTTGCCATTTTGTTGCCACAGAGGGCTTCAAAAGGCCTAAAACCGCTTAACTACGGGATTTCTTCAACCTTGAAAATCATTCCCACTCTACTGTTCCGGGGGGTTTACTTGTTATATCATAGACTACTCTGTTGACATGTTCTACTTCGTTGATGATACGGTTGGAGACTCTGCCTAGGATTTCGTAGGGGATTTTTGCCCAGTCGGCTGTCATAAAGTCATCGGTTGTAACGGCACGGATGGCGATGAGTTCGTCATATGTTCTTGCGTCACCCATAACGCCTACGGTTTTAACACATGGGAGAACTGCGAAGAACTGGCTCATTTTATCTGCGTAACCGCACTTATCCATTTCATCACGAAGAATTGCATCGGCTTCCTGAAGAATACGAACCTTTTCGGCTGTAACTTCACCGATTACACGCACACCGAGTCCCGGACCCGGGAACGGCTGACGCCATACGAGGTCGTGCGGAAGTCCAAGCTTCTCACCTACTACTCTTACCTCATCCTTGAAAAGGTCTTTAAGCGGTTCAATTACACCTGCAAAGTCAATATCTTCCGGGATACCAACCTGGTTATGATGTGTTTTGATTTTTGCGGCATCGCCTTTACCGCTTTCGATACGGTCGGGATAAATTGTACCCTGTGCAAAATAACCCTCGCCGTAGCTTTCACGGATTTTGTTCCAGAACACCTTATAAAATTCTGTACCTATAATGTGGCGCTTTTCTTCGGGTTCTTCAACACCTTTAAGCTTTGCAAGGAACTCTTCCTGACAATTAATGCGGACAAAGTTCATATCAAAAAGCTTTGTAAAGGTCTGCTCTACAAAGTCGCCCTCGTCTTTTCTCATAAGTCCCTGGTCCACGAAAACGCAGGTAAGTTGTTTACCAACTGCCTTACTGAGAAGTGCTGCGGCAACAGATGAATCTACACCGCCCGAAAGTCCGAGAACTACACCCTTGTCACCAATCTGCTCTTTAAGCTGTGCAACAGTTGTGTCGATGAAGCTTTCCATTTTCCACTCACCCTTACATTTGCAAACATCGTAAAGGAATGAACGGAGCATATCTTTACCGTTATCTGTATGGTTAACTTCAGGATGGAACTGAACACCGTAAAACTTTTTTTCAGGACATGACATTGCGGCTACGGGACATACATCCGTTGTAGCTGTAATGCTGAATCCTTCGGGAGCTTCATTGATATAGTCACGGTGACTCATCCATGAAATTCCTTCACTCTTTACGGATTTAAAGAGTATATCATTGTTATTATATCTTGTAACTGTCTTGCCGTACTCACTTGATGAATTGTCTGTAGCCGAAACAACATTGCCTCCGAGCGTGTAAGCCATAAGCTGACAACCGTAGCAAATGCCGAGAATCGGGATTCCGAGTTCAAAAATTTCAGGAGTATAGTGCGGTGATGACTCGTCATAAACGCTGTTAGGACCGCCTGTGAAGATAATACCTTTTGGGTTAATGTCTTTGATTTTCTGAATATCAACGGTATAAGGAAGAATTTCGCAATACACATTGCACTCACGAACTCTTCTTGCAATCAGCTGATTGTACTGACCGCCGAAATCAAGAACAATGACAGTTTCTTTTGTAGCATTGCTCATAGTAAAATTCCTTTCAAATTTAAAGAATACCGCACAGAGTTTGTGCGGTATTCAATTAATATTTTAATTATCTGTAAATAATATCGTTTCTGGAAGGACCGTTTGAAACCATTGTAATCGGCACACCGATAGCCTTTTCGGCAAATTCAATGTATTCACGGCATTCCTTAGGAAGCTTGTCATATTCTGTAATACCTGAAATTGAACACTTCCAGCCCTTGAGCTTTTTGAGGATAGGTTTGCATCTTTTAAGCTTTGTTGTTGACGGGAAGTAGTCAATTTCCTTGCCGTCAAGCTCATAACCTACACAAACAGGGATTTCATCAAGATATCCGAGAACATCAAGAACCGTGAACGCAACCTGTGTTGCACCCTGAACCATACAACCGTAGCGTGTTGCAACGAGGTCAAGCCAACCCATTCTTCTCGGTCTGCCTGTTGTTGCACCGAATTCTCCGCCGTCACCGCCTCTTCTGCGAAGTTCGTCAGCCTCATCGCCGAAGATTTCAGAAACAAATTCACCTGCGCCTACCGCACTTGAATAAGCCTTGACAACTGTGATGATTTCTTTGATTTCATACGGAGGAATACCTGCACCTACAGCACCGTAACCTGCGATTGTATTGGATGAAGTAACCATAGGATAAATACCGAAGTCAGTATCCTTGAGTGAACCAAGCTGTCCTTCAAGAAGAATATTCTTTCCGTCTTTGAGCGCATTATGAACAAAAGTGAATGCGTCACCGACATAAGGAGCAAGAAGTTCCTTATATTCCATTAGCTTGTCAAAAACTTCCTGTTCTGTGATTTCGGGCTTGTTGTAGAGGTTTTTCAGAGTTGCATTCTTGATTTCAAGAGCGTGTCTGATTTTCTCTCTAAGTGAATCGGGATCATCATAAAGTTCATTAATCTGGAAACCGATTTTTGAATACTTGTCAGAATAGAACGGAGCAATACCGCTCTTTGTTGAACCGAAAGAATTTTTGCCGAGACGCTCTTCCTCATAGCAGTCAAATGCTACATGGTAAGGCATAACAATTTGTGCTCTGTCAGAAATAATAATGTTTGGCTCGGGAACTCCGCGGTCTTTGAGGTGAGCCATTTCCTTAACGAAGTTTTCAACGCTGAAAGCAACACCGTTGCCGATTATATTGGTGATATTCTGATGGAAAACACCCGAAGGAAGCTGGTGAAGAGCAAATTTTCCGTAATCGTTGACAATTGTATGTCCAGCGTTTGCACCGCCTTGAAAACGAATTACGATGTCGCTGTCGTTTGCGAGAACATCGGTAATTTTACCCTTGCCCTCGTCGCCCCAGTTGGCACCTACAATTGCTTTTACCATTTTACAAAACTCCTTTTTACAGACGCATGGTCTGCTATAAATAAAATATATACTTGAACCAAAGGTTCGATTAAATCAGTTTAATTAAACATTAATTTCAGGCTTGTCAGACTCAACATCTGCGTACTTTTCAAGAACAGGCTTGATGCACTCGTTGAGGAAGTCCTCTGTCTGCTCTTTTGCTCTGCCTGTGTAGTTTTCCGGCTTGAGAATCTTTTCAAGTTCTTCAAGAGTAACGCCGAATGCCTCATCTGCGGCAATTCTCTCGAGAAGGTCATTCTCGCCGCCTTCAACCTTGACCACCCTTGACGCAGCCATTGAATGCTCACGGATTTTCTCGTGAAGCTGCTGTCTGTCGGCACCACGCTTTTTAACTGCATCCATCATAATATTCTCTGTTGCCATGAACGGAAGTTCTTTTCTGAGTCTTTGTTCAATTACCTTTGGATAAACGACAAGACCGTCTGCAACATTTGCATAAAGTGAAAGAATACCGTCAACTGCGAGGAATGCCTCCGGAATGCTGAGACGCTTGTTGGCTGAGTCATCAAGTGTTCTTTCAAACCACTGTGTGGCAGTTGTAAAGTAACCGTTGAGAACATCAACCATAACATATCTTGAAAGTGAACCTATACGCTCACTTCTCATTGGGTTACGCTTGTAAGCCATAGCCGATGAACCGATCTGATTCTTTTCAAACGGCTCTTCAACCTCTTTGAGGTGCTGAAGAAGTCTGATATCATTTGAGAATTTAGCGGCTGACTGAGCAATTCCCGCAAGAACATTGAGGAACTGTGAATCAAGCTTTCTTGAATATGTCTGACCTGATACAGGGAAACAAGCCTTGTAGCCCATTTTTTCTGCAATCTTACGGTCAAGCATTTTGCACTTTTCGTGATCTCCGTCAAAGAGTTCAAGGAAACTTGCCTGTGTACCTGTTGTACCCTTTGAACCGAGAAGCTTAGCCTTTGAAAGCTGATACTCAACATCTTCAAGATCCATAAGGAGCTCCTGAAGCCAGAGAGTCGCTCTCTTACCTACTGTTGTAGGCTGTGCAGGCTGAAAATGAGTGAATGCAAGGGTTGGAAGAGCCTTGTATTCATCGGCAAACTTTGAAAGGTTGCGGATAACGGTGATAAGCTTATTTCTGATAAGCTTGAGTCCTTCTGTCATAATGATGATATCTGTGTTATCACCGACATAGCAGGAGGTTGCTCCGAGATGAATAATGCCCTTTGCGTTCGGACACTGAACACCGTAAGCATATACATGTGACATTACATCGTGACGAACAATTTTCTCTCTTTCCTGTGCAACTTCATAGTTGATATCATCAGCATGAGCCTTGAGTTCGTCAATCTGCTCCTGTGTAATTGGGAGTCCGAGTTCTTTTTCCGATTCTGCAAGAGCAATCCAGAGCTTTCTCCATGTTCTGAATTTTTTATCCGGCGAGAAAATGTATTTCATTTCCTTGCTTGCATAACGGGCTGACAAGGGTGATTCATAAGTATCTTTTACC
>ENA-OZBF01000617-OZBF01000617.1-human-gut-metagenome-genome-assembly--contig:-NODE-617-length-15261-cov-8.143496_pt1 | contig 15261 bp, 9 predicted proteins | sample MGYA00243980_ERZ653522 | MGnify/ENA primary metagenome ERZ653522 (study PRJEB26926, sample SAMN06165106) | human gut metagenome | biome: ENVO:00009003; feature: ENVO:2100002; material: ENVO:00002003...
GTTTAAGGAGGGCTGCTCGGGTCTTAACTTTGATATTCTGGCAAGAGAGCCGTTCTGGGAGATTGGCATGGACTACAATCACGGTACCGGACACGGTGTGGGCTATGTGCTCAATGTGCATGAGGGACCAAACAGCTTTCACTGGAAGCAGTACCCGGGCAGGACTGCAGAGCGTGTGATAGAAGAGGGCATGGTTACTACAGACGAGCCGGGCATCTATTTAGAGGGCAAATTCGGTATTCGTACAGAGAATGAGCTGATTTGCCGAAAAGGCGAGAAAAATGAGTATGGCCAGTTCATGTATTTTGAGAATCTGACCTATGTACCGATAGATCTCGATGCGATTGATCCAAATCAGATGACAGACAGGGAAAAGGGATACCTGAACGCTTACCATGCTAGAGTTTATGAGCTTGTTTCACCTTTTTTGAATGATGAGGAGGCTCAGTGGCTTAAGAAATATACAAGAGCTATTTAACGTTACTGCCTGCACTGCAGTGTGACCGGCAGCGATTACAACAATATTAAGTAATAAGGAAAGTATAAAATGAGTGAAAAGCTTGTACTTATAGACGGACACAGTATTTTAAACAGGGCATATCACGGACTTCCTGATCTGACCAATTCAGAGGGGCTTCACACAAATGCAGTCTATGGTTTTTTGAATATCATGTTCAAGATTCTTGACGAGGAAAAGCCAAACTATCTGACGGTGGCATTTGATGTGCATGCGCCGACGTTTCGCCACAGAATGTTTGATGCGTACAAGGGCACGAGAAAGCCTATGGACGAGGAACTCAGGCAGCAGGTGCCTATGATAAAGGAAATGCTTACCGCTATGGGCATTAAAATCGTGGAAAAGGAGGGCTATGAGGCCGACGATATACTTGGAACCTTATCTGTCAGGGCAGAAAAGGCCGGTATGGATGTCGCCATCATTTCCGGAGACAGAGACCTTTTGCAGCTTGCGACTGACCATGTCATGGTAAGGATTCCAAAGACAAAGAAAACAGGAACCGAGATAGAAAACTACAATACAGCAGATGTTATCGAAAAGTACGGCGTCACTCCAAAGGAGTTTATCGATGTAAAGGCTCTGCAGGGAGATACGTCTGATAATATTCCCGGGGTACCCGGTATCGGAGAAAAGACAGCAGGCGCACTTATAGCAAAATATCACTGTATAGAGGCAGTACATGAGGACGCTGAGAATGTAAAGCCGCCAAGGGCTTCAAAGAATATAGTGGAGTACTGGGAGCAGGCGCTTATGAGCAAGGAGCTTGCGACAATCATACTTGATGCGCCGGTTGACTATGAATTTTCTGATGCAAAGCTTAGTGGCGGAGTAGAGTCACTCTACACTGAGGAAGCCTTTTTACTGTGCAAAAGATACGAATTCAAAAATATGCTGTCACGGTTTAATGTGGAGGCTCCTAAAAACAATGCCGAGGAGCATTTTGTGGTAGTAAGGGACTTAAAGACTGCAGAGAGTGTGTTTGAGAAGGCAAAGGGCAGGGAGGTCGCTTTTGCGGTAGTACCGGGAGAGTCTTTGGGAAACTGCGAAAGTGATGGACAGCTAAGTCTGTTTTCGGAGCCGGTTTCTAACGATTATCTTGCTGTTTCGATTTGTTTTTCAGAGGAGGACATTTATTTTATCTGTACAGGTGATGAGATTTCAAGCAGCTTCCTGGATGAAAAATTAAATACCCTGGAAGTAAAGTCATGGATATCACCGGATTTAAAGACCAATCTACACAGATTTAAGAGCAAAGAGATAAAGGCAGATGACAGAGGCAGATATTTTGACATGATGGTGGCTGCATACCTTATCAATCCGCTTGTCGGGGAGTATCCCTATGATGCGGTTGCAAAGGACTATCTGGGGCTTATGCTCTCATCTAAAAAGGATTATCTGGGAAAGCTTGATTTCACCCGGATGATGAAGGAGGATGAGAAAAAGGCAGTGGACTGTGCCTGCTACGAGGTGTATACTGCCTGGAAATCAAAGCCGGTTCTTTTGCAGAAGCTAAAGGAAATGGATATGCTCACGCTTTATAAAGATATCGAGCTCCCGCTCGTTTTTGTGCTGTATGATATGGAAAATGAGGGTATAATGGCTGATGGAATAAAGCTTAAGGAGTATGGAGACAAGCTTGCTGTTTCGATAACTGAGCTTGAAAAGAAAATATATGAGGCAGCAGGTGAAGAGTTTAATATAAATTCGCCAAAGCAGCTTGGAGTCATTCTCTTTGAAAAGCTTGGACTTCCAAATGAAAAGAAGACAAAGACCGGTTATTCGACTGCGGCAGATGTGCTTGAAAAGCTGGCGCCGGAGTATCCGATTGTCGCGGATATTCTGGAATACAGACAGCTTACAAAGCTAAAGAGCACATATGCTGACGGACTTTCGGGATATATTGCATCCGATGGCAAAATCCATACTACCTTAAATCAGACAATCACTGCGACGGGCCGTCTTTCAAGCACAGAGCCTAATCTGCAGAATATCCCGATAAGGATTGAGCTGGGCAAGCTTATCAGAAAGGTATTTCTGCCTGAGGATGGAGATCTGTTTGTTGACTCAGACTACTCGCAGATCGAGCTTCGGGTGCTTGCGGCGCTTTCAGGGGATGAAAGGATGATAGAGGCCTTTAAGAATGGTCAGGATATCCACAGAAGTACAGCATCCCTTGTGTTTGACACACCGTTTGATGAGGTCACAGACCTTCAAAGACGAAATGCCAAGGCGGTAAATTTTGGTATCGTATATGGTATCAGCGCGTTTGGTCTGTCTAACGACCTGGGGATTTCAAGGAAAGAGGCACAGGGCTATATAGACAGCTATTTTGTCAAATATCCAAAGATTAAGGAGTTTTTGGATCAGACGGTTTTGGATGCCAAGAAAAATGGCTATACAAAGACCATGTTTGGGCGTATCAGACCGATTCCCGAGCTGAACTCGAGCAATTTCATGCAAAGACAGTTTGGAGAGAGAGTTGCGATGAACTCACCTATTCAGGGTACAGCAGCCGATATCATAAAGATTGCCATGATTCGTGTGCATGACAGGCTTCTTGACGAGGGCTTAAAGTCAAGACTTATCCTTCAGGTGCATGATGAGCTTTTAATTGAGACAAAGGAAGCTGAGAAGGATAAAGTGATTAAGCTTCTGGAGAAGGAGATGCGTGGTGCGGTGAACATGAAGGTATCCATGGAGGTGGGCACCGAGTGTGGCTATGACTGGTATGATGCGCATTGATGACAGAAAAGGAAATAATATGATTTTTATAGGAATAACAGGTGGTGTAGGTGCCGGAAAATCGGCAGTGCTTAGCTATCTTAAGGAACTTGATGGCGTAAGGGTCATGCTCTCCGATGAGATAGCACATGAGCTGATGGAGCCGGGAAGCGACTGCTACAACAGATTAAAGGAATTGTTTGCGGGCGAACCGATATGGCTTGAGGACGGGCATTTTGACAGACCGGCACTTGCCGGAGTGATTTTTTCGGATGATAAAAAAAGAGAGCTTTTAAACGAAGTAGTGCATCCTGCAGTAAAGGAATATGTGCTTAATGTAGTTAAAGAGGCAAAAAAAGAAGGTCTTTTCATGCTTGTGCTCGAAGCAGCACTTCTTATAGAGGAGGGATATGGTGAAATCTGCGACGAGCTGTGGTATATTTATGCAAGTGAAGAAGTCAGAAGAAAAAGACTTAAGTCATCAAGAGGCTATTCAGATGAGAAGATTGACAGTATCTTTGCAAGCCAGCTTAAAGAAGCTGAGTACAGAAGGCACTGCAAGGAGGTTATTGATAATGATGGAGATATAGAAAACACGATAACTTCAATAAATAAAGCGCTTAGCAAATACAAGGAGTAGTGGAAATGAACAATGTATTCGGTTTGGACATTGGTACAAGAAATGTTGTAGGAACTGTCGGCTATCAGACTGATGACAGGGAATTTGTGGTTACAGCACAGTATATCAGGGAGCATGAGACCAGAGCGATGCTTGACGGTCAGATACATGATATAGGCAGGGTGGCAAAAACTATTAAGGAAGTAAAGGACGAGCTTGAAAAACAGACAGGACAGCCACTTGAAGAGGTGTGTATAGCAGCCGCAGGACGAGTATTAAAGACTGTCACGACGCATGTGGAGTATGAGTATGCGCAGGAGTCTGTGGTGACCGGAGAGGATGTCCATACGCTTAACCTGCTTGGCATAGAAAAAGCACAGGAGGCACTCAAGGAGGTTAACGATACAAGCTATAAGTTTTACTGTGTGGGATATTCTACAGTCAAATTCTTTTTGAATGATGAGGTGTTTATCAGCCTTGAGGGGCATAAGGCAAACAAAATAGGCGAGGATATCATAGTTACATTTCTGCCGGAGGATGTGGTTGACGGACTTTATGCGGCAGTGGGACAGGCAGGGCTTAGTGTTGCCAATATGACATTGGAGCCTATCGCCGCTATCAATGTGGCAATTCCGGAGAACTATCGTATGCTTAATATCGCACTTGTCGATGTGGGAGCCGGAACGAGTGATATCTCAATCACAAGAGACGGAAGTATCATAGCCTATGGCATGATACCGCATGCAGGAGATGAGATGACAGAAGTTATTGTGCAGCATTTCCTCGTGGATTTCAATATGGCGGAGAGCATCAAGCTTCAGTCTACGACAAGTGATACGGTTACATACAAGGATATCATGAGCATCGAGCACACAATTCCTGCACAGGATGTCTGGGATGTGGCAGCACCTGTTGTTGATAGTATTGCACAAGAGGTATCGGCTAAAATCAGAGAGCTAAACGGTGACAAAACAGTGAGTGCCTGCTTTGTAGTCGGAGGCGGAGGCAAGATACACGGCTTCACGGAAAAGCTTGCGGAAGACCTTGACCTGCCGGAGGAAAGAGTCGCTCTAAGAGGTGAGGAAGTGCTTGGCGATGTGACCTTTGAGCAGGAGGATATTAAGAAGGATCCGCTTCTTGTCACTCCAATTGGTATATGTCGGAATTATTATGAGCAGAGAAATAATTTTATCATGGTCAGATTCAACGGTGAGAGAATAAAGCTCTATGATAATAACAGGCTTACAATAGTCGATGCGGCGCTTCAGGCGGGATTTTCAAACGATGAGCTGTTTCCAAAGCGCGGCACCCCGATAAACTTTACGGTAAACGGTGTGGCAAGGCTTGTAAGAGGCGAGGCCGGAGAGGGCGCAGTGGTGACCATGAACGGAAAGCCTGCAAGCATCAATACACCGCTTGAGCCAAACAGTGAGATAATCATCGAGCCGTCCACAGCAGGAGAGGCAGCAGAGTATAAGATATCGCAGCTTGATGAGTACAATCATTCTGTCATTACATTTGTCATAAATGGCAGAAAGGTATCATGTCCAAGGTTTGTCCAGGTAAACGGAGAGCTTGAGCCGGAGGATTACAGCATCAGGGAAAACGATGTGATTGAGACAAGGAATTACTATACAGTGCGTCAGATTGCGCAGTTTATGGATCTCGTTATTGACACAGACCAGATGATATTTGTAAACAATGAAGAGGCTGATCTCGACACTCTTGTATATGAAAATTTTTCTGTTGAGTGGAAAACAGATGAATATGGTGTTGCAAGAATCGACAATAACAATTATAATGACACACAAGAGTCTGATTCAGATGATGCTTCGGTCTTAGCTGAGCAGGATGCAAAAAGCACAGAGTCAGACAACACAGTGACCAGAACATCAGAGCAGATGATGAATCAGGTGCTCGATGAGCTGCATGATGAGTTTGCTAAAGAAGCTGAAGCACCTGCTGTGCCGGAAAACGAATTGCCGGAAAATGATATACAGGAAGAAATACACGAAGAAGACTCATCAGAAAATACAGTTACAGTAATTGTAAACGGTGAGCCTGTAGAGCTGTCCGGTAAGGACACATATATATTTGTCGATATATTTACCCATATCTCATTTGATTTACAGGCAGGAAAGGGCAGGGCAATAGCCACTGTAATAAATGGCAGAGATGCCCAGTTTTCCGAGGAGCTTCATGAGGGAGACAAAATAGAATTATACTGGAAAGAGAATTAACATGTTAGAATTATGCAGCATTGCCAGCGGCAGCAGTGGAAACTGTATATGCGTGGGTACGGATGATTGTCATGTGCTCATAGACGCGGGCATCAGCGGTAAGAAAATAGAAAACGGACTGAATGAATTTGATATGACGGCCACAGATATGCAGGGGATTCTCGTGACACATGAGCATATAGACCATATCGCAGGGATTGGTGTCATGGCAAGACGCTATCATATTCCGATTTATGCAACAAAGGCCACGATCGGGGCCATAAAATGTACCAAATCCGTTGGAAATATAGATGATGAACTGTTTCATCCTATTGAGGCAGGCGTCGATTTTACAATAGGCGATATAGAGTTTGAGCCGCTTCACATATCACACGATGCGGCTGATCCTGTCGCGTACAGATTTAAAAACGAAAATCATGCGATGGCGGTCGTGACAGACCTTGGCACGTATGATGATGCACTGGTTTCAAAGCTTCAGACCCTGGATGGGCTGCTGCTTGAAGCCAATCATGATATAAATATGCTCCAGACAGGGGCATATCCGTATCCGCTCAAGCGCAGAATCATGGGTGACAGCGGACATTTGTCGAATGAGAGAAGCGGGCAGTTGTTATGCGAGCTTCTTCATGATAAATTTGGCTCAGTAATACTGGGACACCTTAGTAAAGAAAACAACTACGAAAAGCTGGCGTATGAAGCCGTCAGGCTTGAGGTCACAATGGGAGACAATCCATATAAGGCAAGTGATTTCCCTATGTATGTGGCTAAGAGAGACAGGGCATCAGACCGCATAGCCGTAGAATAAGAGAACAGGAGAATAAGTTGTTATGGATAACACAAAGAACAAAGTAATCATCACAGTTGTCGGAAAAGACACAGTAGGAATCATCGCAAAGGTATGTACATATCTGTCAGAGGGCAGTGTAAACGTACTTGATATCTCACAGACTATCGTTTCAGGTTATTTCAACATGATGATGATTGTTGATATGGCAAATGCTACAGCTTCATTTGCAGAGATTTCTGACCAGCTTGATGCACTTGGAGAAAAAATTGGTGTAACAATAAAGTGTCAGAAGGAAGAAATCTTTGAGATGATGCATCGAATCTAGTTTAGCATAAAAATGTCATACACAGTTAAAGGAGAACAGCAAAATGATAAATATTGGTGAAGTAATTGAGACCAATGACATGGTGGAGAAGGAAAATCTTGACGTGCGTACAATCACACTCGGTATCAGCCTGCTCGACTGTATAGACTCAGACCTTGCAAAGGTAAATGAGAATATCTACAACAAGATTACAACACTTGCAAAGAATCTTGTATCAACAGGAAAAGAGATAGAGAACAACTACTGTATCCCTATTGTAAACAAACGTATTTCAGTTACACCTATCGCCCTTGTCGGCGGTGCGGCCTGTAAGAGCTCAGAGGATTTTGTTACAATAGCAAAGACACTTGACAGAGCTGCCAAAGAGGTAGGTGTCAACTTCATCGGTGGATACTCAGCACTTGTGTCAAAAGGCATGACAAAGGCGGATGAGCTTTTAATCAAATCCATCCCTCAGGCAATGCTTGAGACAGACCTGGTATGCAGCTCTGTAAATGTTGGCTCTACAAAAACCGGAATCAACATGGATGCAGTAAAGTTGATTGGCGAGATGATAAAGGAGACAGCAGAGGTGACAAAGCACCTTCCTGTATCGGGCTGTGCCAAGTTTGTAGTATTCTGCAACGCTCCTGATGACAATCCGTTTATGGCAGGAGCTTTCCATGGTGTGACAGAGGCAGATGCCATCATCAATGTAGGTGTCAGCGGACCGGGGGTTGTAAAGACTGCTCTTGAAAAGGTAAGAGGCGAGAACTTTGAGGTGCTCTGTGAGACAATCAAGAAGACAGCCTTCAAGGTTACTCGAGTAGGACAGCTCGTGGCAAAGGAGGCTTCAAAGAAGCTTGGAGTGCCATTTGGAATCATAGACCTCTCACTTGCACCTACACCGGCTATCGGAGACTCTGTAGCCGATATTCTCTGTGAGATAGGCTTAGAGAGAGCCGGAGCTCCGGGAACAACAGCAGCACTTGCACTCTTAAACGATCAGGTGAAAAAGGGCGGTATCATGGCATCCTCATATGTCGGCGGCCTCTCAGGTGCCTTTATTCCTGTATCAGAGGATCAGGGAATGATAGATGCCGTAAACGATGGTGCACTCACTCTCGAAAAGCTTGAGGCTATGACCTGTGTGTGCTCAGTGGGACTTGACATGATTGCAATCCCGGGCGATACAAAGGCCACCACAATTTCAGGAATTATCGCAGATGAGATGGCTATCGGTATGATAAATCAAAAGACAACAGCCTGCAGACTGCTTCCAGCAATCGGAAAGGATGTAGGTGATGTGGTAGAAATCGGAGGACTCCTTGGAAGTGCACCGGTTATGCCGGTAAACAGATTCTCTTGTGATGCATTTGTAAACCGTGGAGGAAGAATCCCGGCACCTATTCACAGCTTTAAAAATTAGTAAATAATGGCATTGTTTACAAGCATGTACTTATAAGAATAACTTATAAGTACATGCTTATTTTAAAGTGGCACTTGACAATGACAAAAATACATGCTTAAATAAAGGCAGTTATATGACTGACGGAAGTGGATAACCACATGGAGTATAACAGTTGATTGCCGACCGTCTGGGTGCACATTTATATAAGTTTCCTGCAGAGCTTTATATTTTTATGTGTGTTCAGACGGTCTTTTTTATTCCGGCAGGCCCGAGTAATTTGGGGATGCAGACCACATTATCAGAAAACATGGAGGATGACATGGAAAGAGTATCATTAGCAAAGGAATTATCAAGCACGACATACCCTGGCAGAGGTATCGTAATCGGCCGCACAAAGGATGGTAAGAAGGCTGTAACAGCATACTTTATCATGGGCAGAAGCGAAAACAGCCGCAACAGAGTATTTGTAGAGGATGGCGAGGGCATCAGAACACAGGCATTTGACCCTTCAAAGCTTGAGGATCCAAGTCTTATCATTTACGCACCTGTAAGAGTGCTCGGCAACAAGACAATTGTCACAAACGGTGACCAGACAGATACTATCTATGAGCTGATGGACAAGCAGCAGACATTTGAGCAGGCATTAAGGACAAGAGAGTTTGAGCCTGACGCTCCTAACTATACACCTAGAATTTCAGGAATCATGCATATTGATAATGGTGAGTTCAACTATGCTATGTCAATCTTAAAGAGCAACAACGGCAATCCTGATGCATGCAACAGATATACATTTGCATACTCAGCACCGGTTGCAGGAGAGGGCCATTTCATCCATACATATATGGGCGATGGAAATCCACTGCCAAGCTTTGAGGGTGAGCCTACATGGGTAGATATCGACGGAGATATCGATGAGTTTACCGATATGGTATGGGAGAACTTAAACGAGGACAATAAGGTATCACTTTTTGTCAGATATATTGATATCGCAACAGGCGAGTATGAGAGCAGAATCGTGAACAAAAACAAATAACGGAAAATATTTTATAAACGGTCAAATATACAAGATAAGCAGATAAAAACAGGAGAACAGAAAAATGCAGGAATACGAATTAAAATACGGATGTAATCCAAATCAGAAACCAGCCAGAATTTTTATGAAGGAGGGAGAGCTTCCTATAAAAGTGCTTAACGGCAGAGCCGGATATATCAACTTCCTTGATGCCTTTAACGGATGGCAGCTTGTAAGAGAGCTTAAGAAGGCAACAGGTCTTCCGGCAGCAACATCCTTCAAGCATGTTTCACCTGCAGGTGCAGCAGTAGGACAGCCACTTTCAGATGTGGAGAAAAAGATTTACTGGGTTGATGATATGGATATTGAGTTTACACCACTTGCAAATGCATACATCAGAGCAAGAGGAGCTGACAGAATGTCATCATTTGGTGATTTTATTTCACTTTCAGATGTATGTGACAAGAGCACTGCACTTGTAATCAAGAGAGAGGTATCAGACGGTGTTATCGCTCCGGGCTACACAGACGAGGCTCTTGAGATTTTAAAGGCTAAGAAAAAAGGCAATTACTGTGTTATAGAGATTGATCCGTCATATGAGCCGGCACCTATTGAGAGAAAGGATGTATTTGGCATCACATTTGAGCAGGGCAGAAACGAGCTTCATATTGATGATGATTTCTTCTCAAATATTGTGACAGAGAACAAGGAGCTCACAGAGCAGGCTAAGATTGATCTGGCAATCTCTATGATTACTTTAAAGTACACACAGTCCAACTCTGTATGCTATGTAAAGGGCGGCCAGGCAATCGGTATCGGAGCAGGCCAGCAGTCTCGTATCCACTGTACAAGACTTGCAGGCTCAAAGGCAGACAACTGGTGGCTTCGTCAGTCTCCACAGGTGCTTGGACTTCAGTTTGTGGATGGTATCAGACGTGCAGACCGCGACAACACTATTGATCTTTATATCGGTGAGGATTATATGGATGTGCTTGCAGAGGGCGAGTGGCAGAAGTTCTTCAAGGTAAAGCCGGACGTATTTACAGCAGAGGAGAAGAGAGCATGGCTTGACAAGAATACAGATGTAGCACTTGGCTCTGATGCATTCTTCCCATTTGGTGACAACATTGAGCGTGCTCACAAGAGTGGTGTGAAGTATGTAGCCCAGCCGGGTGGATCTGTGAGAGATGACCATGTTATTGATACATGTAATAAGTACGGTATGGTGATGAGTTTTACAGGAATCAGACTTTTCCATCACTAATCACAAGGTATAGCGGTTATTAAGCTGAATTGAAACACAATAAGTAATTCAATAATAGGGGACTTCATGATATAATTACAGTATACATTTTATACAGTAGTTAATCATGGAGTCTTTTTATGTCATTACAGTTTATCACAGGTAATTCAGGAAACGGAAAAACAAAATATCTCTTTAACAGGATAGTGAAAGAGGCAAAGGAAAACCCAAGGGACAATTATCTTGTAATAGTGCCTGAGCAGTTTACAATGCAGACGCAGAGACAGCTTGTAGATTTGTCGGAGAATAAAGTTATCATGAATATAGATGTGCTAAGCTTTAAGCGCTTAGCCTACAGAGTGTTTGATGAGCTTGGAATCACAAATCTCACGGTGCTTGAGGAGACAGGTAAGAATCTTGTACTCAGAAAGCTTGCGGCACAGGAGGCGGATAAGCTTGGCGTAATAGGCAGAAACTTAAACCGCATCGGATATATAAGCGAGGTAAAGTCACTGCTTTCGGAGCTTGTGCAGTACAATATATCACCTGAGGAGCTCGGAAGATATATTGCCTCAGGCAGGCTATCTGATACACTTTCAGATAAGCTCAAGGATGTGCTCGTGCTCTACGAAGCATTTGAGAAGTTTATGCAGGACAAATATATCACTGCAGAGGAAATACTTAATGTGCTTAGCAATGTGGCGGAGGAGTCTGCCATTCTTAGAAATTCAGTCATTGCATTTGATGAATTTACCGGATTTACACCTATACAGAACCAGCTCATCAAAAAGCTCTTTGTCATTTCAAAGAAAATATATGTAACGCTCACAATAGACTGTCGTGAGGATATCTTTAAGAGCAGAGGCATGCAGGAGCTTTTTGACATGCCAAAAAGGACAGTGAAATCACTCACCGAAATGGCAGCGTTTTATGGCATAGAAGTCGAGGAACCTATTATCCTTGATAAAAACTACCGGCTTGCAGAAAACGAAGAGCTAAGCTTTATGGAACAGCAGCTTTTCAGAAAACGAAGATGCTCCTTTAAAAAAGCACCAAAACACATTCATATAGACTGTCTGCGTGACCCGAAGCAGGAGCTGACAAAGATAGCCAGAAGAATTAATGAGCTTGTAAGGAACGAAAACCTGCGTTACCGCGATATTGCTATAGTCACAGGAGATGTGAATATATATGCAGGTTATGTGCGTGAAATATTTGACAAATACAATATTCCTTACTTTATCGATGCCACACAGGAGATACTTTTCCATCCGTTTATTGAGTTTATCAGGTCAATACCCGATATTGCGGCACAAAATTTCTCGGCAGATGCGGTGTTCAGATTTTTGCGGTGCGGCTTTAGTGAGCTATTGGACAGTGAAATAGATGTACTTGAAAACTACGTGCTCGCCTGTGGAGTAAGAGGTAAAAGCGCATGGGACAAAAAGTGGGTCAGGCTGCCAAAGCATAAGGCAGGCTATGACCTTGAACTTTTAAACCAAAGCAGGGAGTATATAATGGAGCTGCTAAAGCCGGTATATCAGGTGTTTCCCGATAAAAAGTCAACGGTAAAGGACTATGTGCTCGCTATATATAAGCTGATAGTTTTGCTTGATATACCTGATAAGCTTGCAAAAAAGGAGCAGGCGCTGCTTGATGCAGGGGACCAGACCGCATCAAAGGAATATGGACAGATATACAAAATAGTCATGCAGCTCTTTGAAAAATATGTGGCGGTGCTGGGCGATGAATGCATGGATGCAGAGGAATTTACACAGATACTGGATGCAGGACTGGATGCGGCAGATGTAGCAGTCATACCGCCGGGATACGACACTGTGACCATCGGAGATATTGAGAGAACTCGTCTTACCAACATAAAGGTCATGTTTTTTGCAGGCGTAAACGATGGGATTGTTCCAAAGGCGGCAGGAAGAGGAGGCATTATATCCCAGTATGAGAGAGAGGCACTTAAGGAGCTGGATATAGAGCTTGCGCCTGGGGCAAGGGAGCAGGCATTTATACAGAGGTTTTATCTGTATCTGAATATGACAAAGCCATCCAGGGAGCTTTATATCAGCTATACGAGGCTTGACAGTGAAAAAAAGGCTGCCCAGCCATCGTACCTCATAGGTATATTAAAGGGGATGTTTCCGGAGCTTGTCGTGACTGAGACAGAGGATGTAGAACAGCTTTTGGATATATCAAGCAGGCAGAGTGCTCTGGATTATCTGCTGTCAAATGAGGTGGATGACAGATGGTGCGAGATTGCAGCAGCGGTGATGCTCTATGACGCAGCAGTCAGTGATGCAGGGGACGGTAATGAAGTAGACGATAAAGAATTTACTCAAAAAAATTCCGTGGAGCGGCTCATCAATGCAAGGTTTGAGCATTATTCAAAGGATCCGATCAGCCGAAATGTGGCAAGAAGCATATACGGCAGACACATGGAGGGCAGTATCACGCGCTTTGAGCAGTTTGCCAGGTGTGCATATGCGCATTTTTTAAATTATGGATTGAGGCTTACAGAGCGTGAGGAGAGCGGCTTTACATCCCTTGATATGGGTAATATATACCATGAAGCACTGGAAAGATACAGTAAGAAGCTTGATAGGGAGAGCACTGACTGGTTTAGCGTGACAGATGCAAAAAGGGATGAGCTTACGATGGAAGCAATAAATGAGGTGATTGATGAGTATGCAGGCTTTGGAATATTTGATACAGCGGAAAGCCAACATTCGATATCACATATGAAGGCTGTCTTTAAGCAGACAGTATGGGCACTCACAACCCAGATACGAAGAGGCAGCTTTGTGCCTGAGAGGTTTGAGTTTTCCTTTTACGAGAGCCTTGATATGGCAAATGATGTGACGGTTGATATAAAGGGACGCGTAGACAGGACTGACACATATACGGATGAGGGCCGGCTTTTTGTGAAGGTACTGGATTACAAGTCGGGAAATACAGTTTTTGACCTGGTGAAGCTGTACTATGGCACGCAGCTTCAGCTTGCAGTGTACATGGACGCTGTCATGGATCAAAAGAAAGAGGCGCTAAAGCAGGTAAGTGTGGAGCCGGGCGGTATGCTGTACTATCACATCGACGATCCTGTAATTGATTTAAAGGATGTGACACCGGGCACTGAGCTGTCTGAGGAAGAAATCAATCAGATGATATTAAAGAAGCTCAAGCCTGACGGGCTTATCAACTCGGACGAAAAGGCATACAGAGGCATGGACAGGGACTTTGAGAAAAGCTCTGACGTAATCCCTGTCACCTTAAAAAAGGATCAGACACCGGCTGCAGGCTCAAAGGTGGCAAACGCCGAAGAGTTTGATGTGATAACAAGGTTTGCGCGAGAGAAGCTTCGCGAGATAGGAAGAGAAATATATGATGGAAATGTTGCCGTCAATCCTATCAAGAACAAGAAAATAGACAGCTGCGCATATTGCGCTTTTCAGGCCATATGCAGGTATGATTCAAGGATACCGGGCTTTAGCGAAAGAAGCTTTAACGGTGACAATAAGGAAGATGTACTTGATAAAATGCGTACACAGATTGCAGCGGCAGAGCATAAAGCATGCTATGGAGATAATAATATAAAGCCATAATCGGGAGATATAATATGGATGTTAAATGGACCAGTGAACAGAAAAAGGTTATAGATTTAAGAGACAGGGATATACTTGTATCGGCGGCAGCGGGCTCAGGAAAGACAGCTGTACTCGTTGAGCGTATAGTAAACAGAATATGTGTGGATAATCCGCCGGTGGATATTGACAGGATGCTTGTGGTGACGTTTACCAAGGCTGCAGCTGCTGAGATGAGGGAGCGTGTCAGCCGTGCGATAGACAGCTTGAAGGAGCAAAAGCCGGACGATGAGAACCTGCAGAGGCAGTCCACACTGGTTCACAATGCGCTCATCACTACAATCGATTCGTTTTGTCTGTTTGTGGTGCAGAATAATTTCGCACAGCTTAATCTGGATCCTGATTTCAGAATCGGTGACCAGGCAGAGCTTAAGCTTATGCTAAAGGATGCTTTGGCACAGGTATTTGAGGACAATTATGCAAGAGAAGACAACGAGGCATTTATCAACCTTATAGATACCTACAGCAAGGGGAGAAATGACTCTGCCGTCAGGCAGATGGTGGAGGATATCTACTATAAGGCGGGCAGCTCATCATGGCCGAGAAAGTGGATGAACAGTCTCCTGAGGCTCTATGATATAAAGTCAGCTAAACAGCTTGAGGACTCAGAAATCATTAAGGAGATAGTGGATTACAGCAGGGTGCTTTTGGAGGAGGCTGTTCAGGAGCTTACAATGGCGAAAGACCTGGCATCAGCTACACCCGGGCTTGAAAAGTATGCGCTTACACTTTCAGAGGATATAGCATTGTTTGATGG
>ENA-OZBF01000621-OZBF01000621.1-human-gut-metagenome-genome-assembly--contig:-NODE-621-length-15223-cov-7.060654_pt1 | contig 15223 bp, 10 predicted proteins | sample MGYA00243980_ERZ653522 | MGnify/ENA primary metagenome ERZ653522 (study PRJEB26926, sample SAMN06165106) | human gut metagenome | biome: ENVO:00009003; feature: ENVO:2100002; material: ENVO:00002003...
AGGATATGGGACTGAAAGAGCCTTATGTTGGACAGGTTGCGCTTCAGACCAGCGAGATCGCAGAAGATCTTACCTATTATTTTGCTACAAGTGAACAGGTACCGTCAGCAGTTGGTCTTGGAGTTCTTATGAATAAAGACAATACAGTACGTCAGGCTGGCGGATTTATCGTGCAGCTGATGCCGTTTGCGGAAGAAAGCACAATTGCGAAGCTTGAGGAAAATGTGCAGAAAATCACATCTGTCACAAATCTTCTGGAAGAGGGGCATACTCCTGAGAGTCTGCTTGAGAAAGTCCTGGAGGGCTTTGACATGGAGATCAATGAGAAAGTTCCTACGGAATTTTACTGTAACTGCAGCAGAGAAAGAGTGGAGAAAGCTCTGATCAGCATTGGAAGAAAAGAACTCAATGAAATGATCCAGGAAGGTAAGTCCATTGAGATGAACTGCCATTTCTGTAATAAGAATTATGAATTTACAGTGGAAGAACTGAAAGAAATCCTGCGTAAATGTAAATAAGAGATGCCAATGTACTGACAGATGGATCTGCCGGAGCACAGGGAAGAAGAGGTAGAAAATGAAAAACGGTTATATCAAAGCAGCAGCCGCAACACCTTATATCACAGTTGCAGACTGCAATGCCAATGGAAGTGAGATTATCAGACTGATCCATGAGATGGAGAAAGAACATGTGAAGGTTATGACTTTTCCGGAGCTTTGTATCACAGGCTATACCTGTCAGGATCTTTTCCTGCAGAGACGTCTTCTCGACAGCGCCTGGGAAACTTTGCTGAAGATCACAAAGGAAACTGCTGATGTGGATGCCCTTGTTTTTATAGGTGTGCCTTTCAGAAATCATGGAAAATTATATAATGTGGCAGCAGTTTTAAACAGAGGCGAGATCATTGGTCTGGTTCCGAAAACTTATCTTCCAAACTATGGAGAATTTTATGAGCAGCGCCATTTTGCATCAGGTCTTGGCTGTCTGGAATATGTGGATATTGAGGGAAAGAGAGTTCCTTTCGGAACAGATATTCTTTTTATCTGTGAGGAGGAGCCGGAGCTTGTGGCAGCAGCAGAGATCTGTGAGGATTTATGGGTGACACTGCCGCCAAGCGTTCTCCATGCACAGGCAGGAGCGAATCTGATCGTGAATCTGTCAGCCAGCAATGAGATGGTCGGAAAGGACAGCTACCGCAGAGATCTTGTTTCCGGACAGTCTGCACGTCTGGTGTGCGGATATGTATATGCAAATGCAGGAGAAGGTGAGTCTACACAGGATCTGGTCTTTGGCGGTCAGAATATGATCGCAGAGAATGGAGTGATCCTTGCGGAAGGAAAACGTTTCCACAATGGTATTGTATGCAGTGAGATTGATGTGCAGAGGCTGAACGATGAGAGAAGAAGACTGACTACTTATCAGCCGGCTGACGACAGTGATCATATTAAAGTGAGCTTCCATCTGAATGTGGAAGAGACAAAACTGACCAGAAAATATTCACAGTATCCTTTCGTACCTTCACGAAAAGAAGAAAGGGATATGCGCTGTGATGAAATCCTGAATATCCAGGCAATGGGACTTAAGAAACGTATGGATCATATCCATTGCCATAAGGCAACAGTGGGACTTTCCGGAGGTCTGGATTCCACACTGGCACTGCTTGTGATCGCAAGAGCCTTTGACCTTTCCGGTGCGGACAGAAAGGATATCCACTGTATTACCATGCCATGCTTTGGAACTACAGACAGAACTTATCAGAATGCCTGCAAATTAAGTCAGTGTCTGGGTGCGACTTTAAGTGAGATCAATATCAAAGAAGCGGTAAATGTACATTTTCGGGATATTGCTCATGATCCGTCTGTGCATGATGTGACTTATGAGAACAGCCAGGCAAGAGAGAGAACGCAGATCCTGATGGACAGTGCAAATCAGGATGGCTCGATTCTGGTGGGAACAGGAGATCTGTCTGAGCTGGCTCTGGGATGGGCAACCTACAATGGTGACCATATGTCCATGTACGGCGTGAATACTTCAGTGCCGAAAACTCTGGTGCGTCATCTTGTACGTTATTATGCGGACACCTGCAAAGATGAGAAGCTGACAGAGGTTCTTCTTGATATTCTGGATACACCGGTAAGTCCGGAACTTCTGCCGCCTAAGGATGGCAAGATCGCACAGAAGACAGAAGATTTGGTGGGACCTTATGAACTTCACGATTTCTATCTGTACTATATGCTTCGTGCAGGATTTGAACCGGAGAAAATTTACAGGCTGGCATGTGAGACTTTTGAAGGAATGTATGATAAGGAGACAATTTTTAAATGGCTGAAAACCTTCTATTGGAGATTTTTTGCACAGCAGTTTAAACGTTCCTGCCTTCCGGATGGTCCGAAGGTGGGAAGCGTTGCGGTTTCACCGAGAGGTGATCTGAGAATGCCAAGTGATGCAAGTGCAGGAGTATGGCTGGAGCAGCTTGAAAATATGGATATTTAGAATCGCATAGCGGAGTGGAGGATTTTATCCGCGTGATTTTGCATGGCGAAGCGGAGAACGATCAGTTGTTCTCCGCTTTTTTCAGTGCTGTTTCAATTGCATTCAAAAGAATCATGGAAGTATACTTCTGATCTTCGGAATATTGGATGTTTTCCAGCGACTGGGAGGTATAGATCTGGCTGGCCAGTGATTCCAGAGCCGGTTCCATGAGAGGAAACATGGCTGCGGTGCTTTCGCTTAAATTTACCAGACGGATGGAAGTTATCCTGTCAGAGTCAACAGTTACTTCCAGGTCAAAGGTGTTTTCATTCAGGTCGATGGAGGAAGTATAAATTCCCGGTTTGTACAGGCTTTTGGCATCGGCTGAGGCACTTTTTTTCTGACCGGGTCCAAACATGAAAAAAAGTACAATAGCCAGGATGACAGCAAGAAGAAGGAAAATGCCGGTGTATATAACTTCCTTCATATGTAGGACTATGATTTTTGTTTTTGCACTCATGGTACACGCCTCCTGGATGGTTTTGTATATTCTATTACAGAAGTGCTTAAATTATGATATACTGAAACAACGAATGTGAGTAACCGACAGTAAGGAGAGAAGAATGTCATTACAGTTTATTATCGGCAGTTCCGGTGCCGGAAAGTCTTATTTTGCATATGAGAGAGTAATCCGGGAGTCCATGGAACATCCGGAGAGAAATTACTATATTATTGTTCCGGAGCAGTTTACCATGCAGACACAGAAGACGCTGGTGGAAATGCATCCGGGAAAAGGAATCCTGAATATTGACATCCTGAGCTTTGAACGTCTTGCGTACCGTGTATTTGAAGAAACCGGCGGAGATAACAGAAAGGTTCTGGAAGATACGGGAAAAAGCATGGTGCTGCAGAAAATGGTGCAGCAGCACAGAAAGGAACTTGCCTATCTGGGAAGTCAGATGAATAAGCCGGGATATCTGGATGAGGTGAAGTCTCTGGTTTCAGAATTTATGCAGTATGATATCAGAGAAGAGAATCTGGCAGAAATGAAAGAGAAGGCCAAAGATCAGCCGTTACTTGAAATGAAGCTTAAGGATGTGGGAATCCTTTATCAGTCATTCAGGGAATTCCTGAAGGGGCATTATATGACAGGGGAAGAGGTGATGGATGTCCTGCTTAAACAGCTTCCTTTTTCCGAAAAACTTAAGGGAGCGGAATTTCTCTTTGATGGATTTACCGGATTCACGCCAATTCAGGTCAATGTGCTCAGGGAACTTCTGGTCATTGCTGACCGCATAAGTGTTACTGTGACTATGGACGAACGGGAGGATGCTTTTTCTCCGGGAAAACCTTATCAGCTTTTCTTTATGAGCAAGCAGATGATACGGACACTTGCAGGGCTGACCAGAGATCTGGAGGATCCAGTGTATCTGAAACCATCCGGACAGTCCCGGTTTGCACAGGCACCTGCCTTACAGTTTCTGGAGAAAAATATCTTCCGCTACAGAAAGGGCGTGTATGCCGAAGAACAGCAGGAGATAAAAATATTTACTGCGCCATCCCCCCTGGAAGAAATGCGGGAGGCTGCCAGAAGGATGTCAGAACTTGTGCGTACCTGCGGATACCGCTATGGTGAGATTGCAGTGATCACAGGAAATCTGGAAGAATATGCAAGACTTGCAGCACAGGTATTTGAGGAGGCAGATATTCCATATTTTATTGACGAGAAGCATTCGGTAATGATGAATCCTTTTGTGGAGTATCTGCGCGCTGCCATGGAGATGGCGGTACAGGGCTTTCCTTATGAGAGTGTTTTCCGTTATCTCAGATGCGGGATGTCAGAAGTTACCAGAGAACAGGCTGATAAGCTGGAGAATTACGTGCTGGCGCTGGGAATCCGGGGATATAAGAAATGGTCTGAAAAATGGGTTCGTGTATACAGAGGAATGGAAGCGGAGAAGATACAGGAATTGAATGAGATCAGAGAGATTTTTGCAGAAGAAGTAAAGGAACTTGCACAGGGATTTGGTTCCGGAAAGAAGACAGTGGAAGAATACTGCCGGATTCTCTATGAGTTTATCCAAAAAAGCAATGTCTGGCAGAAACTGAAACGACAGGAGCGAAAGTTTAAAGAGTCAGGCGATAAAGCAATGGAAAAAGAATATAACCAGATTTATGGAATTGTGATGGACTTGCTGGATAAGATGGTTGAGATTCTTGGCGAAGAAACGGTAAACAGACAGGAGTTCCGACAGCTTCTGGAATCAGGACTTTCTCAGGCAAAAGTAGCGCTGATTCCGCCGAGCATAGATCAGGTAATGGTGGGTGATATGGAACGATCCCGCTTAAAGGAGATTAAGGCGTTGTTCTTTGTTGGCGTGAATGAGGGAAATATCCCAAAGAGCACACAGACAGGCGGAATCTTATCAGAGCTTGACAGGGATTTCTTTCAGGAGCAGGGAGTGGAACTGGCACCGGGGCCTAAAGAACTGATGAATATGCAGAGGTTTTATCTGTATCTGAATATGACGAAACCGGGAGAAAAGCTGATCCTCTCCTATAGTGATACTAATGCAAAAGGAGAAGGCATAAGTCCGGCATATCTGATCGGGAGTATACGCAGTCTGTATCCGAAGCTGAAAATTGAAAATTCTTATTGTTATCCGGAAAATCCGGAAGCTGGGATTGATCTGTTTCTGGAGAAGCTGGTACAGGAGACAGAGAAAGAACATGAGGATATTCTGGAGCAGGTAGATGAGACGGATGCAATGTTTGGAGAGCTTTACAGCTGGTATCTGCGGAATCCGGAATACAGAAGCAGAGTACAGAAGCTGGTACAGTCGGCTTTTGCCGGAAAACCAAAGGACATTATCAGCCAGAGTGTGGCGAAGGCATTATACGGAGAGGTTTCACCTTACAGTGCTACCAGACTGGAACGTTTTGCAGCCTGTGCATTTGCACATTTCCTTCAGTATGGAATGAAGCTGACCGAGCGTGTGGAATATGAGTTTAAACCTATGGATATGGGAAATGTTATGCATGAAGCACTGGAAAGCTTTGCAGAAGAAGTGCGAAAAAGAGGCATGAAATGGACAGAGCTGACAGAACAGGAACGGAATGAGATTGCGGACCGGTGTCTGGATAATATTGTGGCAGATTATGGAAACACGGTGCTCAAAAGCAGTGCCAGAAATGAATATATGATCGAGAGAACAAGGAGAATCCTCAGAAGGACGGTATGGGCACTTCAGAAACAGTTGGAACAGGGAGAATTTCAGCCGGAAGGCTTTGAGGTAACCTTCGGGGGAGGACGGATTGACAGAGTAGATATTATGGAAGATCAGAATAAGGTGTATGTGAAGGTGATTGATTATAAAACCGGAAATACATCCTTTGACCTGGTTTATCTGTATCATGGCCTGCAGTTACAGCTGATGATCTATCTGGATGGTGCTCTGCGTGTAGAGCAGAAGAAATATCCGGATAAGGAGATTATTCCTGCGGGAGTTTTTTATTACAATATCAAGGATCCTATGATCCAGGAGAAGATAGATGCGGATGTGGAAGCAGTCAGTGCAGGTCTTATGAAAGAACTGAAGATGAATGGGCTGGTTCAGGCAGATCCGGAGCTTGTGTACAGGATGGACAGCAGTCTTGGCTCCATTCCTGTCGCATTTAATAAGGACGGAAGCTTTCGCAAAAATTCTTCTGTGGCAGACAGAACACAGTTCGCAGTGCTTGGACGGTATGTAAGGACGAAGATTGAGAAGATAAGAAGTTCTATTCTGGAGGGAGATGCAGAGGTTTCTCCCTATGAGCTCGGAAAAAAGAATGCGTGTACTTATTGTCCGTATATGACGGTATGCGGATTTGACCGCAGGCTGTCAGGATATGAATTCCGCAGACTGAAAAACTTCTCTGATGAGGAATTATGGAAAGCATTTGACAGGGAGGCAGAATAAGATGGGCGTACAGTGGACAAAGGAGCAGCAGGAGGTTATACGGCTGCGGGACAGAAATATTCTGGTCAGTGCGGCAGCCGGGTCCGGAAAAACGGCAGTACTGGTAGAACGTATCCTGAGTAAGATAACAGATAAAGAACACCCTGTGGATATTGATAGACTGCTGATCATGACATTTACAAGAGCGGCAGCAGGTGAAATGAAAGAGAGGATCTCGGCAGCTATTGAAAAAGCACTCTGTGAGGATCCCGATAATGAGCATCTGCAGAGACAGACAACCCTGCTTCATACTGCACAGATTACAACTATTGATGGTTTCTGTGCCTATATTATCCGGAATTACTTTCATCTGATCGGACTGGATCCGGGATATCGGACGGCAGATGAGGGGGAACTGAAGCTTCTGCGAGGAGATGTTGTGAAAGCACTGCTTGAAGAATATTATGCCAAAAAAGATGAAAAGTTTCAGAAATTCGTGGAATGCTTTGCAACAGGAAAGTCAGATGAAAATCTGGGAAACCTGATACAGAAATTATATGAAATGGCTATGAGCAATCCTTTTCCGCAGGAATGGCTGTCCGGGTGTATGGATGATTACAGGATTGATTCCCTGGAAGAGTTAAGAGAGACTGAGTGGATGAGGATGCTCTGGGATGCAGTGAAGGATGAACTGCAGGAAGCGAAGCTTCTGGTGCAGGAGGCTCGAAGAATCTGCTCAGAGCCGGATGGTCCGTATCTGTATGATGAGGCACTGAGCAGTGATCTGCTTCTTATAAGAAGTCTGCAGGAACTGGCAGAGAAAAGAGATTATAATGGAACTGCAGAAATACTTATGAAACCCTCATTTGCCCGGCTGAGCACAAAGAAGGCTGCGGATGTAGATGAACAGAAGAAGCAGAGAGTGAAAGATCTCCGGGATGAGGAAAAGGGGATTCTGAAGGAACTGGGGCAGCGATATTTCCAGAGTGCAGAGAAAGAACTTCTGGAAGTGATCAGATATATCAGAGGCCCAATAGAGATGTTAGTTGAGTTGACGGCACGATTTAAAAAACAGTTCGGAGAGGCGAAGAGAGAAAAGAATATTCTGGATTTTACGGATATGGAACATTTTGCCCTGCAGATACTGATGACGAAAGAAGGGGAAGAAATCCATATGTCTCAGGCTGCGAGAGAGCTCTCCGCAAAGTATGATGAAGTCCTGGTGGATGAATATCAGGACAGTAACTTAGTGCAGGAGCTTTTGACAACAGCAGTATCCGGGTGGATCAACCAGAAGAAAAATATCTTCATGGTAGGAGATGTAAAGCAGAGTATCTATCGTTTCCGTCTGGCAAGGCCGGAGCTTTTCATGGAAAAATATAAAAGTTATTCCACAGAAGAAGCACAGGAGCAGAGAATTGACCTGCACAAAAATTTCCGGAGCAGGGAACAGGTTCTGGAGAGTGTAAACTTTATTTTCCGACAGATCATGGGGGAAGACCTGGGAGGAATTACCTATGACAAAGATGCGGCCCTTTATCCCGGAGCTTCTTTTCCGGAAGGAGAGTCAGAGGAATTTGTAAAGACAGAGGTTCTTCTGGTCGAGAGAGACGGAGAAGAACTGTCTGATGTACAGGACTATGAAGACGCAGGTGCATCGGGAAACCGCAGGGAAATGGAAAATCAGACCGGGCAGGAACTGGAGGCGCTGGCCATTGCACAGAGAATTAAAGAAATTGTGGGAAAAGAACATATCGTAGATAAAGAGACGAAGGAATACCGGCCTGTGGAATACGGGGATATTGTAATCCTGCTGCGCACTGCCTATGGATGGGCAGAAACCTTCAGGGAAGTGCTGGCATCTCAGGGAATCCCTGTATATTGTACATCAAGAACCGGATATTTCTCTGCAACCGAGATTGTGACTGTATTGAATTATCTGAAGGTGTGTGACAATCCGCTGCAGGATATTCCGCTTATGGGAGTGCTTCGTTCACCGATCGTCGGATGCACTTCACAGGAACTGGCAGAGCTTAGAATACAGTATCCTGATGGTCTGCTCTATGAGAGTGTTTCGGCATATGCAGGAGAAAATGAAATCCCCGAAAAAGAACTGGATCCGGATAAGCTGAAATCTGAATTGTTAAACAGTAATCTGCGAACAGATGAAAAGAACTTTCTGAATATTAAATTAAAAGGATTTCTGAGTCTCCTTGAAAAGGTAAGAAATATGGCTGCATATACGCCGGTCCACGAATTGATCCTTTATGTGCTGAAAGAAACCGGGTATGGAGATTATGCAAGGGCACTTCCGGGAGGGGAGCAGCGTTTTGCAAATCTTACCATGCTTGTGGAGAAAGCTATGGACTATGAGAAGACAAGCTACAGGGGTCTGTTTAACTTTGTTCGTTATATCGAACAGCTACAGGCATATCAGGTAGACTATGGAGAAGTCAATCTGACAGGAGCGGGCAATACCGCAGTGGAGATCATGACGATCCACAAGAGTAAGGGACTTGAATTTCCGGTAGTATTTGTGGCCGGTATGGGAAAACAGTTTAATTTTCAGGATATGAATGCAGGTCTTTTGCTTCATCCGGAACTGGGAATAGGGGCTGATGCTATCATACCGGAGAAACGGGTGATCGCATCTTCGCTGAATAAGCAGGTGATCAGAAGACAGCTTCTGAAGGAGAGTCTGGGAGAGGAACTGAGGGTACTTTACGTTGCCATGACAAGAGCAAAAGAGAAACTGATCCTTACAGGAACAGTCGGAAAGCTGGAAAAGCAGATGATGTCGTTGTCGCGTTTTCTGGATGAGGAAGAAGAACTGCTCCCACTGGGAACCAGAATGAAAGCAAAGAATTACTGGGCTTTTGTACTGCCTGCACTGGTGCGGCATCGGGCAATGAGTGAACTTTTGTGGGAATATGGAATCCTCATGAAGAAACAGCCGGGGATTTACGATGATATCTCTGAGTTTGTGATAAAAAAGATTACTGTCCGTCAGATGACAGAAAAGGCGGTTCTCATCCAGGCAGGAAACCAGATGCAGGAGGAATATCTGAAGAACTGGGATGAAAATAAAGTGTATGATGAGGCTGTGAAGGAAGAGATAGAGAAGAGATTTTCCTTTGCATATCCGTATAAATATCTGGAAGATATTCCGGTTAAAGTCAGTGTTTCGGATCTGAAAAAGAGAAGCTGGCATGATGAAAGTGAACTGGAAGAGAATATCAGTGTGTCTGCCGAAGAGCAGGAGGAAGAACAGGAAGCGCCGGTTCCCGCATTTATGGCAGAGAAGCAGGAAGAGTATAAGGGGGCTGCCAGAGGTACTGCTTACCACAGAGTAATGGAATGTCTGGATTATGCAGAAACAGATACAGAGGAACAGCTTCGGGCTCAGTTAAAGAGACTTCTTGAGAGCCAGAAAATGACAGAGCAGGAAGCGGAATGTATCCGGATCCGGGATATCAGGAGGTTTGTGGAGTCCGGACTGGGGCAGAGGATGAAGAAAGCTGCCATGAAAAAACATCTTTACAGAGAACAGCCTTTTGTGATTCAGAGAAGTGCTTCTATGCTCGATGATGGTTGGAAGAACGAAACAGTGCTGGTGCAGGGAATTATCGATGCCTATTTTATGGAAGAGGAAGCGATTGTTCTTGTGGACTATAAAACGGATAGAGTGAAGAGAGGACAGGAACAGAAGCTGATCGATCTGTATCATGTGCAGCTTGAGGATTATGCCCGGGCATTGGAGCGGATGACGGGGAAAAGAGTGAAGGAGAAGATCATTTATTCGTTTACATTGCAGAAAGAGATATTGCTGTAAGCGGAATAAAAATTATTATTGTGAACTCAAATATCCGGCAGGGATAAGCGCGTGTTATACGCGCCACCCTGCCGGATATTTGTTTTTCAGGATCTGGTTGACCAGTTTGCCGAAGCCAATGGGATATCCATCTGCACAGAGGAGATGCCAGCCTTTTTTGTGAGCTGCTTCTTCGGGTTCGATATTTAAGGTTTCGCCCTTTAAATATCTGGTGATCCTTTCGTCAGAAGCGGAGAGAGAGATGACTGCTTCTGCTTCATCTTTGCGAATCGCCAGTGCAAGTGGCTGAGACGGCTCGAAGCGGTTTTTCTTCAGGTCACCGAGATAGAGACCGTTTCTTAAGAAGGTGATGCCGCGGAAGTTGTGGGCAACCGGGGGAAGATAGTAGGCTTTATCACCGCGGATTTCCACACGTTCCCAGTCAAATGGCTGGCCGCAGAGGGTTTTCAGACCGATTTCATTCAGAAATTCCTCAATCAGTAGAAATGCGTTTTTGTCCGGTTTTGTGTGAGGACGGGAGCTTTCCTTGATTGCCTGTCCTTTTTTGCGGAAGAGCGCAAGGAAGTGTCCCTCTCCATTCATTTTGTGTGGGAAAATCCGGATGCATTTGATAAGCTCAGGATTTCCGTTTCCCCATTCAGGAACTCCATGGGAGAAGCCTTCATAATCTTCCATTTCTGCCAGTTCCATGTCAGGACGGTTTTCCAGAAGATGGGAAACAGTTTGTTCGTCTTCTGCAGGCGCGAATGTGCATGTAGAGTAAAGCATCAGTCCGCCGGGACGGAGCATATCGGCTGCCTGGAGGATAAGCTCTTTCTGGATTTCGGAAAGCTCCATGGATTTTTCGGGAGTCCAGTCTTTGGCAAGGGCTTCTTCCTTACGGAACATTCCTTCTCCGGAGCATGGAGCATCCAGGATGATTTTGTCAAAGAATTCGGGGAATGCTTTGGTTAACTTTGCAGGTGTTTCGTTTGCTACGAAGACATTTGGGATGCCGAAGAGTTCCAGGTTGCGAAGGAGGGCTCTGGCGCGGGAAGTGCTGATATCGTTTGCTACCAGAAGTCCCTGTCCCTGAAGTGCTGCGCCTGCTGCAGTTGCCTTGCCGCCCGGGGCTGCGCAGAGGTCCAGGACTCTGTCACCCGGCTCGATGGGGATGCGGGAGGCGGGGGTCATGGCGCTGGGTTCCTGAAGGTAGTAGAGGCCGGCCTGGTAGTATGGGCATCTGGAAGGACGGATGTCTTCATCGTAGAAGTAGCCGTTTTTGATCCATGGGATCTGACGGGTTGGAAATGGAGACAGGTTTTCGAAGTCTTCGCAGGTGATCTTGGAGGTGTTTATGCGCAGGCCGTAGGTTCGGGGAGCGCTGAAGCTGGAGAGGAAGGAGGGGTATTCGTTGCCGAGCATTTCTTTCATTCGGGTGAGGAAGGCGGGGTGGAGGGGTGTTGTGTTTTCGTTCATAATTGGGTAGGTTTCCTTTGCTGTAGTTTTGGGTTGGTGGGGGGACGCGCAGGAAAATATATCTGTCTGAGTGCGGTTTCGGCATCTAAGATCTTCTAAGTCGGTAAAAATCTGCTAAAAGCATGGAGAAAAATGCAAAACTCGCTCCGCTGCAGGCTTCGCTCAGACAGGTTGCGATTTTTCTCCATAACGCAGATTTCTACCGGCTAAGAAGATCTAAGATGCCTGCAAATGCACTCAGACAGATATATTTTCCTGCGCTGTTTACTGAAAATGACTGTAGTATAACGTGAGGTTTATGGAATATTAAGTTTATGAAATACTATAGCAATTTAATAAAATAATGCAATCAAGACAGTTCAGCAGGACTTCATTCTATGATGGACTGGATTGTTTGCAGTAATTTATGAAATAAGAAATTGATATATGGCAATGCTTTTAAATGCATTATTTATGAGGATCGCTATAGTGAACCGGAAGACGTTAAGGAGGTATTTTCAGTAAAGGTATCAATATGATTATAAAGTATAAATGATTTTTGCTAAATAGTATTGACAAAATGATATTATACATCATATAATATCGTTAACAAAACAATATTGATGTTCTGTATAGTATGTGAACAGGATGGAATAAATGTATCAGATGTGAAATGGCGTTTACCTTTGGTATAGTCTGGAGCATTTTTCAGACACGCTCTAAGGCTGGATTGCAGAGATGATGCTGTCTGTACAGAACATAATTGAAACGAGGGAGTGAGCATATGGTTTTTAATACGGGTGCTGCGCTTCTGGATGCGGTTGTTCTGGCGGTTGTTTCTAAGGAGAAGGAAGGGACTTACGGGTATAAGATCACGCAGGATGTGCGTGGAGTTCTGGATGTTTCGGAGTCTACTTTGTATCCGGTGCTCAGGAGGCTGCAGAAGGATGATTGTCTGGAGGTTTACGATATGGCGTATGCAGGACGTAACAGGCGTTATTATAAGCTGACGGACAGAGGTGCTGCGCAGCTGGAGTTTTATAAAGCTGAATGGAAAATTTATGCATCCAAGATAAGCGGGATGTTTGAGGGAGGAATAGGATGATGGACAGGGCGCAGTTTATGCAGGAGCTGGAGAAGCTGCTTGCTGATATTTCCGAGACAGAGAGGCAGGATGCCCTTGATTTTTATAATAGTTATTTCGATGATGCAGGAGCTGAGAATGAAGCTTCGGTGCTCAGGGAACTTGGAAGTCCAGAGAAGGTTGCAGCGATCATCAAGGCGGATCTGAAAGGTTCGGCAGGAGGCTATGAGTATGGAGAATATACGGAGCATGGCTATGAGGATGCCCGGACTAAAGAGAGAGGCCAGATGCCTGAGAGATATGAAGAAGAGTCGGGAACAGGGAAGCGTTTTTTCAGAAAGGGGAATCAGGCGGTGCTGATCCTTGCGGTGATCCTGCTGGTTTTTATTTCTCCTTTTGTTAAGGGGGCTGTTGGCGGGATTCTGACATTTGCAGTTGGAATCTTACTGCTTCCGTTCTGGCTGATCGTTGGATTGGGCATAGGTGCTGTGGTTTTACTGGTTGGCGGAATCGCAGCTGTTGTGGCTGGAGCAGGGCTTTTGGCTGTAATGACCGGAACCGGGATCCTGACCATAGGAATTGGATGTCTGATGATTGCTCTGGCAATCCTTATGATATTAGGACTGATCAGCATTGCAGTACGCATTGTGCCGAAATGGTTTCGGAAGATTACTGACTTTTTTAACAGGTTGCTTTACAGAAAGAGAAAGGAGGCGGTTAAATGAAGAAGTTTACAAAAGGAATGTTGATCGCAGCGGGGATTTTTGGTGCTGTGGGAATCGGGCTGACAGCTGCCGGTGGTGTTATGGGAGCCAGTATGTCGGAACTGACAGGGGTGAAAAGCCTGAAAAGGGTGCTTCTGGTGGCAGATGGAGATTATGATTATGATGACAGTGATGATTATGATGACGATGATGATTATGACGACAGTGGTGATTATGATGACAGCGATGACTATGACAGCGATGATTATGACGACAGCGACGACTGTGACGACAGTGAGGATTATGCCCGCGCTGTTGATGAGAATGAGGAAGATAGCACTGTATATCAGTTGAAGTATCAGCCCACAAAGCTGGATATAGAGCTGAAGTACGATGATCTGATTCTGGAAGAGGGCGACAGTTTCTGTGTCAGAGTTTATGATGACAGTGGGAAGAATGTGACAGTGAAGGAGAGTTCAGATACTCTTAAGGTCAGAAGCACGAAAAAACTGTCTAAAAACAGAAAGGTGTGTATCTCCTATCCGGAAGATGTTAAGCTTCAGGAGCTGGAGATTGAGATGGGTGCAGGTACTGTTTATCTGAACAGAGATATTGAGACAGAGAAGCTGAGTGTGGAGATGGGAGCCGGGGAATTTGAAAGTAAGAATCCGGTGACTGCAAGGGAGGCAGATCTGGAAATCGGAACCGGAAGTATGACATTTGCAGATCTGAGCGCCAGGAAGACAGATGGAGAATGTGGTCTGGGTGAACTGGATCTGACACTGACCGGTACGCAGGAGGATTATAATTATGATCTGGAATGTGGAGTGGGAAATCTGGATGTAGGTTCTGATTCCTACAGTGGACTTGGACGGGAGAAAACCATTTCCAATAAAGGCGCAGACAGGAAATTGGATCTGGAGTGCGGTATGGGAAATATATCAGTAGATTTCTCCGGGAAAGAGCACAGAGATTTGCAGATATCCTGAAGAGCATATACTCTGACGTGCAGAAATAAAAGTGGTATTTAACCGAATCAGGAAGTTATTCGGTGTAGAGTAAGTAGCGAAGCGGATGATTTTATCTGCTCGACTAATCTGAGTTTAAGGAGGAAATGGAACATGGGTGACAAACGTTTATACAAATCATCAGAAAACAGTATGCTTTGCGGTGTATGTGGAGGAATCGCAGAATATTTTGATATTGACCCTACGCTGGTGCGTCTGGCATGGGTGATCCTTACCTGCTTTGGTGGTGCGGGAATCTGGGCATATATCATTGCGGCAATTATTATTCCCAAAAGATAACAGAATCCAATCTGCAATAGACAGAAGTTTAACCGAATCAGGCAGGCAGCGAAGCGGATTGCGAATATCCGTTTGAATGAAATACAGTATAAAAATTAAGAAAACAGCCCATACTCCAAAGAAAAGGAGTGTGGGCTGTTTTGGATAAAGAGAAGGAAATAAAAGCTTATCTTGATGGAGAATTATTGCCGGAGGTCAGAATGAAGTATGAAATTGCAGAGGAAATGGGACTGCTGGACAGGGTATTGAGTGATGGATGGAAAAGTCTGTCTGCGAAAGAGACCGGAAGGATTGGAGGGTTGATGACGAAACGAAAAAAGAGAAATTGAAAAAATAAATAATATGGAATAAGCTTGTTCTCCGGGCGATGATGCTGTAAAATTAAGAACAGGTATTAGAGCGTGTTTGAAAAATCATTCCCACAATCTGCACGCCCCATTTTGCGG
>ENA-OZBF01000624-OZBF01000624.1-human-gut-metagenome-genome-assembly--contig:-NODE-624-length-15175-cov-5.032341_pt1 | contig 15175 bp, 8 predicted proteins | sample MGYA00243980_ERZ653522 | MGnify/ENA primary metagenome ERZ653522 (study PRJEB26926, sample SAMN06165106) | human gut metagenome | biome: ENVO:00009003; feature: ENVO:2100002; material: ENVO:00002003...
CTATTGGAGTCCTTATAATACGGACGAACAAAACGCAGTTGCCAAATATCCTCGTCTAACCCATGTAAACAAAAGTTCCAACTATGCCATGTCAGATTATTGGCTGTTCAACGGAGGTTATTTCCGTCTCAAAAATATAACTTTAGGCTATACATTCCCTAAAGAATGGATGAACGCAATAGGTATCAAAGGTGCACGCATTTATGCCAGTGCTTCCGATCTATTCTGTTTGAGCAAATATCCGAAAGGATGGGACCCTGAAATGGGAGTAAGTGAATATCCTATCACAACATCTATATTGTTAGGCGTATCTGTTAACTTTTAAAAGAAAGAAAAAAAATGAAACATAAATTTATAATATTAGCTTTAGGACTTGGATTTTTAGCAAGTTCCTGCAATGACTTGGACTTAGTTCCATTGTCTGAGGCCTCCACTGAAAACTGGTATTCTTCAGAAGAAGAACTATTGATGGCTGCCAATGAATTCTATAAAATCGGATATTGGAATAAAATGAACCAGGGACTTCTGGAACAAGCCACCGACAACTTCACCTATAGAAATGTGAATCGTTGCAACCTCCTAGACGGTACAGTAAATGGTGATGGTGGAACAGAGAACTGGTATCCAGTAGAGCAATGGCAATCAAACTATAAATGTATAACGATGGCCAATACATTTCTTGAAAAATCTGAGCGCGCCGAAAAGGCTGGTGTCTCTGAAAAAATATTGAATCAATACAGAGGAGAAGCTTACTTTACAAGAGCTTGTAAATATGCAGTACTCGTTTCTTTCTTTGGTGATGTTGTCTGGCTAGATAAGAATATTTACATTGAAGAAGCCTTCCAAAAAGGACGTACTCCCAAAAAAGAGATTATACCTTTAATTTACCAAGACTTCGACAAAGCAATTTCTATGTTACCAGTATCTTATACCGGTAACTCGACACAACGTTTCACAAAAGGTGCTGCATTAGCCATGAAAGCACGTTTTGCCCTTTACATGGGTGATTGGGAACTTGCGGCCGAATCAGCTAAAGCGTGTATGAATTTGCAAGCTTATCAATTACATCCCGACTTCAGCGACTTATTTCTGATGAATACCAAAAATTCCATAGAAAGCATTCTTGTATTCCCACGTTCCGTGCAATACAACATTCTATACGATGCTACTGCCACAAAAAATGAGCTGCCTAGAAATGCTGGAGGATACGGTTCGTATGCACCCTCTTGGGACTTGTTGGCTTCGTTCCTCTGTACAGATGGGTTGCCCATTGACGAGTCACCTCTTTTTGATCCCCACAATCCTTTCAAGAACCGTGACCCCCGTTGTACTGCCACCATTGTAGAATTTGGAACCCGCCATTGTAGCTTTGACTTTGATCCTCATCCCGATGCATTAAAAGTAATGAACTACAAAACCGGTAAAATGGTAACCAACCAAGATACCCGTGCCAATGCGCAATACACCTCATTCAATGCATTGCTATGGAAAAAGGGTATTGACGATTCTTGGGTAGATAACAAACAAAAAGTGGAAAGTGACTATATTGAAATACGTTACGCAGAAGTATTGTTGACTTATGCAGAAGCCATGATTGAACTGAACAAGATTGACGAATCTGTATTAGAAGCCATCAATAGTGTACGTGCCAGAGCATACGGAGTGAAATCTTCTGAAACAGACAAATATCCGGCAGTAACAGCACGTGACCAAAAGTCCTTACGCCAGACAGTCAGACTGGAACGTCGCGTAGAGTTTGCTAAAGAAGGACTCCGCTACATGGACCTCATTCGTTGGAAATTGGCAACCAAAGCTCTGAACACCAAGAACTACGGCATTCTATATCCTGCTGACATATTAAGAGACAAAGTTACATCAAAAGGACTGTGGTTCTGGCCTACTACACCACAGATAGATGAAGATGGAATCGCAGACTTCTCTGCTATGGAAAAAGAAGGCTTAATCCAAGTACTTTCCCAGCGCAAATGGGACGAACGGCAGTATTTATGGCCAATCCCCACATCTGAAATCATTATTAATGAAAACATGAAACAGAATCCAGGGTATTAACGGTTAGACATTATAGGTAAAAAGATTGTGAATAAAAGGATAAACAAACTGTAATGAAAGGACTGCCCCTGCAAATTAGAAATCCAGGGCAGCCCTTTTATACCGTTTCCACAACAAAATAAAGAACCGCATATTTATGAGAAGAATTATATTGATTTTAAGTCTACTGTTCTGTAGCCAGCTTATCACAGCCTCCAATCTATTGATAGAAGCAGAAAGCTTTGACCAAAAAGGAGGATGGGTAGTAGACCAGCAATTCATGGACCTTATGGGGTCACCCTATCTAATGGCTCATGGAATGGGGGTCCCGGTTGAGGATGCTTCCACTACCATATCTTTTCCCGAGAGCGGTACATATTATGTATATGTACGTACCTATAACTGGACTTCTCCTTGGCATGATGGCAAAGGACCAGGAAAGTTCACTCTAAAAATCGGTAATAAAAAGCTGCCTATAGTTTTAGGGGATGAAGGCAACCAATGGATGTGGCAACCCGCCGGAAAAATTTCAGTAAAGGCTGGGAATAGTAATCTAACATTAAAAGACTTGACCGGTTTCAATGGCCGTTGCGATGCTATTTATTTTACAACAGAAAAAGAGCAACTACCTCCTAACGAAACTGTACAACTGACAGATTTCCGTAAAAAGATGCTGGATATTCCAGCCGAACCGGAGCAATACTCCTATGATGTGATTGTAACTGGTGGCGGTATAGCCGGTATGTGTGCAGCCGCAACCGCTTCCAGATTGGGATGCAAAGTGGCATTAATCAACGACCGCCCAGTACTTGGCGGCAATAATAGCTCTGAAGTCAGGGTTCACTTAGGGGGCAATATCGGAGTAGGCCCCAATTCCGGACTGGGACGTATGATAAGAGAATTCGGACATTCTAAAGAAGGAAATGCCAAACCTGCCGCAAACTATGAAGATGAAAAGAAGGAGCTTTTTATCGCCAATGAAAAGAATATCACCCTTTATGCCAACTACCGTGCCATATCTGTAAAGACCGATGGCAACAGAATAGAATCTGTCATCATCAAGCATATAGAGAATGGAAAAGAAGTGGAACTGAAAGCACCATTGTTCTCCGACTGTACCGGAGACGGCACCATCGGGTATCTGGCCGGTGCAGACTACAACATGGGACGCGAATCCCGTGCCGAATACGGAGAAGAGCTGGCACCGATTCAACCGGACAAAATGACAATGGGTTCATCCGTACAATGGTACTCTGCAGACAAAGGTAAACCTACCCGTTTCCCTATTTTCTCGTACGGTCTGCAATTCAATGAAAAGAATTGCGAAAAAGTGACGATGGGTGAATGGAAATGGGAAACCGGCATGAACTTCAATCAAATCGACGACTTCGAACGTATACGTGATTATGGCTTAATGGTCATCTATTCTAATTGGAGTTTTCTGAAAAATGAATTAAAGGACAACAAGAAATATAAGAACCGCGCATTGGACTGGGTAGCCTATATTGCCGGGAAACGCGAATCACGCCGATTGTTGGGCGATTATATTCTAAAGCAAGATGATATAGACAAAAATGTCTATCACGAAGATGCCTCCTTCGTCACAACCTGGAGCATCGACCTGCATTTCCCGGATTCGCTCAATGCATCACACTTTCCTGATGCGCCTTTCAAAGCAGCAACCAAACACATCCATATATATCCTTATGCAGTGCCCTATCGCTGCCTATATTCCAGAAATATCGAGAATCTTTTTATGGCGGGCCGCAATATCAGTGTTACCCATGTGGCACTGGGCACTGTCCGCGTAATGCGTACCACCGGAATGATGGGCGAAGTTGTCGGGATGGCGGCTTCCTTATGTAAAAAGTACAACACCACTCCGAGAGGAGTATATCAGAAACACCTACCGGAATTGAAAGCACTGATGAAAGAGGGAGTAGGAAAAAAAGAAGGGATTCCCGATAATCAGAAGTTCAATGAACAAAAATTATTAAAAAAGCCTCGTATATTTGCCATTGAAAAAAACAAGAAGTAAGAAACACGTTGATACTACAATTTAAGTATTAATAAAACACGCATATCATGAAAAATATTCTAACATTATTATTTGTCCTTTTCGGAGGATATTCGTTACACGCACAAGATACCTGCTACGGCTTTCTGAGAAATGACACTTTAACCATCGGGAACAATTTGGTCGAACGTACCTTTTTGTGGAACGGGGGAAATATCATAACTTACCGCCTGACCGACAAGAGTAATGGAAAATCATGGAAGAACCACAGCCTTACTCCAGATTTCAGAGTAACGAAAGATTTGCCGCAACCATCAAACGGTTCACTCAAAGTAGTTCCCGTAAAAGAGACTAAAATATTTCCCGCTTATCTGAAAGTAGAAGTTTCTTTCAGCCTGGAGAAGCTAGATATAAAACGGGTATATCGTATTTATGATGATTGTCCAGCCATAGCCTGCGACACCTATTTAAGAGGAACAGTAAACAGTATTTTCGGAGGCAGAGAAGTTAGTGCAGCCGACCGGAAGAATATTGAATTCGCCGAAGACATGAAATCTAAAGAAGTAACCGCTGTACTAGACCAGTTCCATTTCCAAGGACAACATTGGCACGCCCGCAGCGTGGAATTTTCCGATGTTACCGACTGGCACAATAACCTAGTTTTCGAGAAAGAGATTATTTCCTACCGCAAACTGGGATATCGCGGCAATCTGCTGTTTGCCTTTAATGGTGAGGACAACTGTGGCATCTTCTTTTTAAAAGAGGCTCCCTGCTCTTCGATACAATTAGCCTATCAAGGAAAGGATTTTCTGACCGATTTCGGGAAGTTTACAGTAACCGGCCTGGGCATTACCGAGAAAGACGTGACTCCCGACCGTTGGACCAAAACATACGGATGTGTATTGGGAATATACGGAGAAGATGAACTGAGCCGCCTACAAGCGCTTCGTTCATATCAGAAGAATATACGTACTTACCGGGCCGACCGCGACGAGATGATTATGATGAACACCTGGGGAGACCGTAGCCAGGACTCAAAAGTAAACGAATCCTTCTGTTTGAAAGAACTGGAACGCGCCGCCCGTCTGGGAATCACCCATTTCCAGATTGATGATGGCTGGCAAATAGGTAAAAGTCCTAATTCAGCTGTAGCCCGCGGTTCATTCAAGAACATTTGGGACAATAAAGACTACTGGAAACCCGATCCGCAAAAGTATCCACGTGGTTTGCATCCCATCGTAAAGCGTGGCAAGGAATTAGGTATTGAAATCGGTCTTTGGTTCAATCCCAGCATACAAAATGATTTTGCCGATTGGCAGAAAGATGCGCAAGCACTCATCAGCCTCTATCGCGAATACGGCATCAAAATATTCAAGATAGACGGGCTCACCATTCCCAGTAAAGAAGCCGAAACAAACCTGCACCGCTTATTCAACAAAGTGCTGGAAGAGACGGACGAGGCAGTGATTTTCAACCTTGATGCGACAGCCAGCCGCCGCGGAGGCTACCACATGTTCAATGAATATGGAAATATCTTTCTGGAAAACCGTTATACCGACTGGCAGAACTACTATCCTTACTGGACTTTGCGTAACCTCTGGATGCTTTCCAAATATGTTCCGGCAGAAAAGCTGCAAATAGAGTTCTTGAACAAATGGAGAAATACGGATAAATATAAAGGAGAAGTCTTCGCTCCAGAAAACTATTCATTTGAATATCTGTTTGCTACGACTTTAGCAGGACAGCCGCTTGCCTGGATGGAAGGTACCAATCTACCCGAGGAAGCATTTACATTACGAGAACATACAGAAGCCTACAAGAAATTTCAGCATGACATGCATTCCGGCACTATCCTACCCATAGGAGATGAACCATCGGGACGCTCTTGGACCGGCTTCCAGTCTCTAAAGAAAGATAGAGGATACTTGATTGTGTACCGTGAAAATCATCCAGAAGGGACTACAGAAGTCGAAACCTGGCTGCCAGAAGGTGTCACAGTAAGATGTATCCCATTGATGGGACACGGCAAAGCGATGACAGCAGTAACCGGAAAGAAAGGAAGGCTGGAAATCTCTCTGCCATCAATCAATGACTATGTTGTCTACAAGTATGAAATTAAAAACAAACGCTAAAATAAAGACTGACATGAAAATCACAAGGAGTATACTCTTAATCGCCTTCTTGATGCTGTTTTACCGAGCCTTCGGACAACCTGCCGAACGGCTGATTCGGATACAGATCACTCCCAATCATACAGACTGGCTATATAAGCCAGGCGAAAAAATAAAATTCAGCATTACGGTACTGAAAAACAACGTACCAATTCCTGACACAGAAATTCGGTACCAGATTTCAGAAGATATGATGAAGCCTCACAAAGAAGGCATATTGCAAGCTGAAAAAGGGACAGCCACGGTGGAAGCCAAAACAATGGAAAAACCTGGCTTTCTCCGTTGCCAAGCCTTTGTTAAATATGGAGGACGTGAATACCAAGGGATAGTAACCGTTGGAATCAATCCAGAAAAATTAAAACCTATCACATCATTGCCCGAAGACTTTCTAAATTTCTGGGAAACAGCAAAACTCCAGGCTCAAAAGACACCAATGGATGTACAAATGACCCTTGTACCCGAACGTTGTACAGAGAAAGTGAATGTATTCCATGTGAATATACAGAATTATGAATCCCATACACGCTTATACGGCATGCTGGCTATGCCTAAAGCAAAAGGTCGATATCCCGCAGTTTTAAAGCTACCAGGTGCAGGAATACGTTCTTATGCCGGAGATGTGGAACATGCTGCCAATGGCTGGATTGTTTTCGAAATAGGAATACACGGTATTCCGGTCAACATGTCAGGACCGGTATATACCAATCTCTATATGGGAGCATTAAAAGGGTACCACACGTTCAATCTGGATAATCGGGATAAATACTATTATAAACGTGTATATCTAGGCTGTGTACGTGCCATTGACTTTATTTATTCCCTACCACAATTCGATGGGAGCAATTTGATAACATTCGGCAGTAGCCAAGGAGGAGGATTGTCCATCGTGACAGCTGGACTTGATTCACGTGTCAAAGGACTGGTAGCCTTTTACCCTGCTCTTTGTGACATGGTCGGCTATATACATAACCGTGCCGGAGGATGGCCACACATGTTTAACAAGCAAGAAAATCAGACTGCAGAAAAGGCAAATACAGCACGTTATTATGACGCAGTTAATTTTGCACGCCAAATAAAAGTTCCCGGATTCTACTCATTCGGATATAATGATATGGTCTGTCCACCCACTACTACCTATTCTGCCTACAATGTAATTCAAGCACCCAAACAAATATTAGTATCCGAAGAAACGGCTCATTATGCCTACCCAGAACAATGGGCAGCCGCATGGAAATGGGTCGCTGATTTCTTTCAACAAAAAAAATAAAAACTATAAGAATCATGAGAATACTTTTTTTTATTACAACACTGCTTTTCATCATCCCGAACATGTTCGGACAAAAGGAATATCGTCTGAACTCACCGGACGGCAAGTTGGAGGTTACCTTATATATAGGTGACCGGATCACTTACGAGCTGACGGAAGAAGGGCATACATTGGTAGCCCCCTCTCCCTTATCAGTACATCTGGATAATGGGACAGTCTGGGGTAACGGCTCCCATCTTAAGAGAGTCAGTCATCGCCAGGCAAATGAGGTGATTCCCTCTCCTTTCTACAAACGCAGTGAAGTAAAGGATGTCTATAATGAAATGACGTTAAGTTTCCGGGAACATTTCAACCTCATTTTCAGAATGTACAATGAAGGAATGGCATACCGGTTCGCAGCGACCGGAAACAGACCGTTCAAAGTTACAAACGAAGAAGCCGCCTTCAACTTCAACAAGGACTACAAATCGATTGTTCCTTATGTAAAAGATGGCGATAAACAACCGATAGAAGCCCAGTTCTCCAACTCTTTTGAAAACACCTATACACATATAGAGCTATCCGGACTGAACCCCCAAAGACTGATGTTTACCCCCGTAGTAATAGAGCAGGAAAACGGCCGTAAACTTTGTATTGCCGAATCCGACGTGGAGAGCTATCCGGGCATGTTCCTCATCAACAGAAACGGGGGAACAGCACTCACTTCCGCTTTTGCCGCCGTCCCCAAAACAAAAAAACAAGGCGGGCATAACCAACTGCAAATATTAGTCACAGAGCGTGAAAACTACATTGCTTCCTGCCAGCCGAAAGCCAAACTACCCTGGCGCATCATTGTTGTGGCAAGAAATGACAAGGAGCTGGCAGATAACGATATGGTTTATAAGCTGGCTGCTCCATCACGCATGAAAGACATCTCATGGATACGTCCGGGCAAAGTGGCCTGGGAATGGTGGAACCATTGGGGAATCAAAGGCGTGGATTTCGAAGCTGGAATAAACAATGAAACATACATGCACTATATCGACTTCGCCTCCCGGCATGGCATCGAGTATGTGATTCTGGATGAAGGCTGGGCTGTCAACCTCAAGGCTGACCTTTTCCAAATTGTACCGGAAATTGATTTAAAAAAGCTCACGGCCTATGCCAGGCAAAAGAATGTAGGACTCATCCTTTGGGCAGGTTACCATGCCTTTGCCCGCGACATGGAACATGTATGCAAGCACTATTCCGAAATGGGCATCAAAGGATTCAAGATTGACTTTATGGATAGGGATGACCAGGAAATGGTAGACTTCCACTACCGGGCTGCCGAAATTGCCGCTAAATATAAGTTGATGGTAGACTTTCACGGCACGTACAAACCTACCGGGCTGAACCGCACTTATCCCAATGTCATCAACTATGAAGCCGTTCACGGGCTGGAACAGATGAAGTGGAGTGACATCCATACCGACCAGGTAACCTACGATGTCACCATGCCATTCATCCGTATGCTGGCCGGACCGGTGGACTATACACAAGGCGCCATGCACAATGCCAACAAACGGTGTTACCACTCCTCAATGGATACCCCAATGAGCCAGGGAACCCGTTGCCGCCAATTAGCTGAATATGTAGTATTTGAATCACCATTGAACATGTTGTGCGACAGTCCCACCAATTACGACCGTGAAGAAGAATGCACGGAATTCATCGCTACCATCCCTACCGTTTGGGAACAAACAATAGCCATGAACGGAGAAATTGGAAAATACATTACAATGGCGCGCAGGAAAGGAGATGTCTGGTATGTCGGCTCCCTAACCAATTGGGATGCACGTACTCTGACACTGGACCTTTCTTTCCTCGGTGCAGGCAGATGGAAAGCGGAAATGTTTCATGACGGAGTGAATGCCAACCGCCTGGCTTCCGACTACCAAAAGACCGTCACAGACATTCCTGCATCCCGTAAACTGACCGTCAAAATGGCACAAGGAGGCGGATGCGCATTGAAAATATACAAAGAATAATTCATAGGCTTTTTAAACGTTAACTGATACATACGATTTATGAAAATTAAAAGATTAATGATTACTTGTTTGCTCGCAGTGTCTGTACTGGGAGGCAAGTCACAAGCACAAGACTTATTGTCCAATGTTTACGGACGCGATTACCAGCTACTGAATGGGAAGTGGGGAGCCATTGTAGACCTTTATGACCAAGGAGAAAGGATGCAGGTGTACAAAAACAGAAAACCTCAAGACAACAAGCAATTTTATGAATACTCTTTCGACGGAGGTTTGGTCCTGAATGTACCTGCCGATTTCAATTCACAAATGCCCGAGTTGAAATTTTATGAAGGAACAGTATGGTACGGACGCTCTTTCGATACCCCAAAGACTGACGGCAAACGTTTGTTTCTCTATTTCGGTGCGGTAAGTTACCGTAGCAAAATATATCTGAACGGGGAGAAAATAGCCAGTCATGAAGGCGGATTCACTCCCTTCCAGGTGGAAATCACAGATAAGGTAAAGCAAAAGGACAACTTCCTGGTGGTGAAAGTCAACAATACCCGCACCACGGATGCCATCCCTGCCATGTCCTTTGACTGGTGGAATTACGGCGGCATCACACGCGATGTAATGTTGGTAAGCGTTCCACAAAGCTACATCAAAGACCATTTCATCCAGTTGGACAAGGTACAATCCAACCTGATTCGTGCCAAAGTAACCTTATCCGAAGCAAAGCCTGGCATCAACGTACAAGTCGCCATCCCCGAATTGGGCATCAGACAGAACATGACTACCGATGCCAACGGAATTGCCCAGGCCACTATCAAAACCAAAAAACTGCAACGTTGGTCACCGGATGCTCCAAAGCTGTATGATGTAACCATCACTTCGGAAAGTGACCGGCTCAACGAGCAAATTGGTTTCCGTAACCTTTATGTAAAAGGTGAAGATATCTATCTGAACGACCAGCCCATCTTCCTGCGCAGTATCAGCTTCCACGAGGAAATTCCGCAACGCCGCGGGCGTGCCTTCTCTGAAGCGGACGCAACAATGCTGTTGTCCGAAGCCAAAGAGCTGGGTGCCAACATGATTCGTCTGGCACATTATCCACAAAATGAATATACTGTCCGCCTAGCAGAAAGAATGGGATTTCTTTTATGGGAAGAGATACCTATCTGGCAAGGGATTGACTTCAAAAATACCGCTACCCGTGAGAAAGCAGGCAGAATGATTAAAGAGATGGTGATGCGCGACAAAAACCGTTGTTCCGTTGCCTTTTGGGGGATTGCCAATGAAACAGCCACTTCCGCCCCGCGCAATGAATTTCTGAAACACATGAAACAATGTTGCCTGGACATCGACTCAACCCGTCTGATTACGGCCGCCTTCGATTTGGTACGCTTCAACCGCGAAAGCCGGGACTTTGAGATGAATGACTCCATTATCAACATCCTGGACATGGTAGCCATCAACAAATATATGGGATGGTATCATGACTGGCCACTGGCTCCGGACCAGGCTGTCTGGAATGTAGCTCCCGGCAAACCTCTTTTCATTTCCGAGTTCGGAGGCGAAGCGCTCTATGGCAAACATGGCGACGCGGAAGTCAAGAGTTCTTGGAGTGAGGATTATCAGGCACAACTCTACAAGGACAATCTGGAAATGTTTAAGCATATCCCCAACCTGCGCGGAACATCGCCGTGGATTCTTTTGGATTTCCGTTCTCCCTTCCGTTTCCATCCACACCAGGGAGGGGAATGGAACCGTAAAGGACTGGTTTCCGACCAGGGACAACGCAAAAAAGCATGGTACATCATGCGTGATTACTATAACCAAAAGAAAACAGAACAATGAAGCACAAAATAAAACACTACATGGCTGCCCTCCTCCTGACCTCTATGGTCTGGAGCGGGCATGCCCAAGAAAAGAATGAAATGGACTTGTCTGGTGAATGGGCATTCCAGACAGATGTCATGGACTTCCGGAGAGGTTCACTGGACGTACGTTACTGCCATCGCCTGCAGGAAAGCATCGTTCTGCCGGGAATTACAGATGACTATAAAATAGGCTACAAATCTCCTTACCGCCACCTGGATAGGCTGACCCGTGTCTACGAATATATGGGCCCCGCATGGTACCAGCGAGAAATAGAAATTCCTGCGGCATGGAAAGGCAAACGCATTTTCCTCTATTTTGAACGTACACACTGGCTCAGTTCGGTATATGTAGGCAAAGAAGAAGTGAGTAAAATAGACTACATCAGTATTCCCCACAACCACGAACTGACCCAATGGCTACATCCAGGCAAAAAAGAACTGATAACTTTCTGTATAGACAACCGCTACCAGTACGATACCCATAAATGGGACCATGCCCACTCCGAATTTACCCAAATAAACTGGAACGGAGTATTGGGCGAAATTAAGCTGGTAGCTGTAGACCCAGTCTATGTAGATGACATGCAGGTCTATCCGGACATCAAGAACAAAAGCATCAAAGTCAAAATGACTGTCCGCAACTGTACAGAACATACCGCCAGCGGCAAAATATCCTTCCACGTGTCAGGAAAGGACTATAGACTACAAAAGGAAGTACCAGTAACAGTGACCGATTCCATTACTTATATCGAGGAAGAAATGTTTTTGAGTAAGGATATCCATTTGTGGAATGAGTTCCATCCCAATCTTTATACGTTGGACTGTAAGTTGACTTCCAGTGTAGAGGGCCAATCCTATGCGCATGAGAAAAGCACAACTTTCGGTATGCGCGAAGTAGAGGCTGGTGAGGACCATATCATCCTTAATGGCGAACCCATACACCTGCGCGGTACCGTTGAAAACGCAGTGTTCCCCAAGACCGGCTATGCTCCCGTGGACGATGCCTCTTGGGAACGTGTACTCCGTATCCTAAAAGAATATGGTATGAACCATATGCGCTTCCACTCCTGGTGTCCTCCTGCCGCTGCGTTCCGTATGGCAGACAAGCTGGGTGTCTATCTGGAGGTGGAAATGCCGATGTGGGGTAAAGATGCCCAACCCGATGAGAAGCGCTGGAATTTCTTCCGTCGCGAGCTGCGGGGTATCTTGAAAGAATATGGGAATCACCCTTCCTTCATTCTCTACTGTAACGGAAACGAAATTACCGGCGATTTCAGTTTCATAGAAGAGCTTACCGCCACAGCCCGCCAGTTGGATAACCGCCGTCTATACAGCGGTTCCACAGCCCGCACACGTGTCAAATCAGACCAGTTCTACATTACCCATCAGACTACCAAAGGACACATGGCTATCTACGAAGGACGTCCTTATACAAACTGGGACAAAAACAAGGAACTGGGAGTAGGCCTGCCCATCATCTCGCATGAATCCGGACAGCGGTGCATCTATCCCAATTTCGAGGAAATAAAGAACTTCACCGGCCCCGTACAAGCGCGTAATTTCGAGATATTCCGTGAACTGCTGGACAAAAACCACATGCTCGACCAAGCACATGACTTCTTCCGTGCTTCTGGAGCCTTGACCGCCATAGAGTACAAGGATGTCATAGAAGCCCAGTTGCGCACTTATCTGAAAGGCGGTTTCCAATTACTGTCTCTGAATGATTTTACCGGACAAGGATATGCACCGGTAGGCATTCTCGATCCTTTCTGGAATACCAAAGGGCTCATCACACCGGAAAAGTGGCGCGAGTTCTGTGCACCGACTGTTGCGTTGCTCCGTTTCGACAAACGCGCACTTTACAATGATGAGGTATTTGAAGGAAAAGCGGAAATATACAATTATGGACCTACCCTATTGAAAAACGCAAAAATCAATTGGAGTATCACCGACAGCAACGGTAAAACCCTTAAGAGCGGAAAACTGAAAACACAAACTGTCGGAAAGAACGGGGTATTTCCACTTGGCAGTTTCAGTTATGCATTGAACAATATCACTGAACCACAGAAGCTGACGGTCCATCTTTCTGTTGCACACGTAAAAAACAGCTGGGATATCTGGGTATATCCCCGTCATAGCAACTTAATGCAGTCCACTAGTGAAGTGCTCTACACCACAGTATTCGATGAAAAAGCAAAACAACACCTTGCCGATGGCAAGAAAGTGGTACTCTGCCCCAAACCTTCCAAAGTAAAAGGTCGTAAATCCGTGTTCCACAATCACTTTTGGAATCCGATAATGTTCAAATGGCCTCCTATGACCATTGGCTGTCTGATTCATGACGACCAGCCTATATTCGAGCATTTCATAACTTCCTACCATACTGACTGGCAGTGGTGGGACATTCTGGAAAATGCCAAGGTTATTGAGATGAAAGATGCTCCGGCAGCACTGCGGCCTTTCATACAAGTAATAGACCATTACGACAATAATGAAAAGCTCGGTATTGGTTTCGAAGCAAAAGTGAAGAAAGGCAGTCTACTGGTACTGGCCGTAGATACCCAGAAAAACATCAACGAACGTCCTGCCACCCAGCAATTGCTGGAAAGCATTGACCGCTACGTAAAGAGTGACAAATTCGCTCCACAAATTACCGTTGACGAGTCCTACATTGAATCATTCTTAAAGAAATAAATAAAGGAAATATGATGAAATTATTCTTGCTTTGGGCTCTTTTGTTGCTGCCGGTCGGACCGGCAGCAGCACAAGAGATAAAAATGTCACAAACAGCTCCATTGGAACAAGTTTATGGAGAAACTGTAGAAGATGATGCCTTACTGCCCATGAATGAGCTGGATATGGATTTTGGCTATGCCCTCTATGAGACAACCGTTGATGTGGAAGAGGAGAATCCCACACTAACTATTGAAAACGTACGGGATTATGCTGTGGTCTATGCAGACGGCAAACTGCAAGGATATTTAAAAGATAGCAGTAAAAGCTTGAAAACCAATCTACCGATAGGTATACACAAACTTAGTATCTATACTGAAAATATCGGACGTATTACCTATGGTCCTGAAATTCTGGACAATTCAAAAGGTATCTACGGCAGCATAACATTGGGAAAGACAGATTTAGAAGGCTGGAAGATGACCCCATTGGAAATTAAGGAATGCGATGTGGCCGGAATAACTTTCAAAGAAGGTACCTCCTCCATCCCTTGCTTCCGTAAAGGTGGTGTCACAGTAAGCAATCCGGCACAAGAGACCTTTCTTGACGTGTCTGGCTGGGGAATGGGAGAAGTCTGGATAAACGGGCAATACTTGGGTGCCTACTGGGAAGAAAATACAGAAAAGACCCTGGAGATACCTGCTGGTGCTCTGATAGCAGGTAATAATGAAATAGTGGTATTTGAACTAAAAAATAACGAACAAGCTTCCATGACACTAACCGATAAGCCTATTTTCAAATAAGCCCTTGCATGTACTTGTTTATATTCCTTAAAAAAACGACCTTTGTGTAGGAGCAGATTCCGAAAAACGTGTCTTATTTAATGAGAATAGCATAATTATATATATCATGAAGAAACTAACATTTATCAGTTGCCTCCTTTTAAGTGGTTGCCTGGCCGGAGCAATGGCTGCAAACAAAAAGCAACCCATCTACAAAGATGCCAAAGCTCCCATTGAGGAGCGTGTGAATGACCTGGTCAGCAGAATGACACTGGAAGAAAAGGTACAACAACTCAACCCTGTCTCTTATACACATCTGACGCTGCCGACGAACTCTAGGGTGTAGAT
>ENA-OZBF01000631-OZBF01000631.1-human-gut-metagenome-genome-assembly--contig:-NODE-631-length-15114-cov-4.918188_pt1 | contig 15114 bp, 10 predicted proteins | sample MGYA00243980_ERZ653522 | MGnify/ENA primary metagenome ERZ653522 (study PRJEB26926, sample SAMN06165106) | human gut metagenome | biome: ENVO:00009003; feature: ENVO:2100002; material: ENVO:00002003...
TTGTATTTCTATCCACGCCCTCCGCGAGGAGGGCGACCGCCGTCGCAGGACCGGCGCGGTACAACGCAAAATTTCTATCCACGCCCTCCGCGAGGAGGGCGACTGGGATGCCGCTGGGCGTTGAGCCGAGCCAGCAGATTTCTATCCACGCCCTCCGCGAGGAGGGCGACACGTCGACGGCCCCGTCAGCGTCCAGTTGGTAGAATTTCTATCCACGCCCTCCGCGAGGAGGGCGACGAGCCTGCTGCTGAGGCTCCTGCACCCACCGGGATTTCTATCCACGCCCTCCGCGAGGAGGGCGACGGGACGTTCGCTGGTCTGCTGACCTGTCCGAGGTATTTCTATCCACGCCCTCCGCGAGGAGGGCGACCGCTGCTTTCAATGACGAGCGTATGATGTACGTTCTATTTCTATCCACGCCCTCCGCGAGGAGGGCGACATGATTCCACCGCATCCACAAGCTCCAGCTCTCAATTTCTATCCACGCCCTCTCCGCGAGGAGGGCGACAACCGGGGTGCCGTCCACGATGTAGATTTTCAAAAATTTCTATCCACGCCCTCCGCGAGGAGGGCGACGAAAGTCAGCACCACACGGTAGCCTTCCCACTCGATTTCTATCCACGCCCTCCGCGAGGAGGGCGACCTGCCGGTTTTCAGCAGATTGCGGTGTTCTGCGGAATTTCTATCCACGCCCTCCGCGAGGAGGGCGACGCGCAGTAAATGCGCTGCTAAGCCCTTTCAAACCAATTTCTATCCACGCCCTCCGCGAGGAGGGCGACCACACCACCACAAAACAGGAGGACAAAAACCATATTTCTATCCACGCCCTCCGCGAGGAGGGCGACTATTAAATGAGGTGTAAAAATGACGACGTTTGAAATTTCTATCCACGCCCTCCGCGAGGAGGGCGACGCTCCTTCTGGCCGCAATACTCCAGATACTCCCAATTTCTATCCACGCCCTCCGCGAGGAGGGCGACTGGAGGGCGCAGTCCACGGCATCAAGACCAAGGATTTCTATCCACGCCCTCCGCGAGGAGGGCGACCGCCCCGGCCCCGGTCATCACCGAAGAGCAGCACATTTCTATCCACGCCCTCCGCGAGGAGGGCGACAGTACATTGCCCGGATGGAGAAAGACGGAGAGGTATTTCTATCCACGCCCTCCGCGAGGAGGGCGACGGCCAGCGAGACGCAGCGCGTCGATGAATACCTGCTATTTCTATCCACGCCCTCCGCGAGGAGGGCGACTTCTCCGGGAGGGTCTCGCCCTCGGGCAGCTTGATATTTCTATCCACGCCCTCCGCGAGGAGGGCGACGCCGCCCTCCCTTCTGCTGAGTGCCTCGAGGATATTTCTATCCACGCCCTCCGCGAGGAGGGCGACCATCCGGCATGACCGTACATACCAGCAGGGGCTCATTTCTATCCACGCCCTCCGCGAGGAGGGCGACCGACTACCGACTGGTAAGACTCGCAAAATTCGACATTTCTATCCACGCCCTCCGCGAGGAGGGCGACCCGGCATGACCACACCTATCAGCAGGGCCTCGAGCATTTCTATCCACGCCCTCCGCGAGGAGGGCGACAGGCGGCAGGACATCAAGTTAACGCTTAACGCAGATTTCTATCCACGCCCTCCGCGAGGAGGGCGACTGCTGTTATGTGGTAGCTGCTGGTGTGTCCTTAGTATTTCTATCCACGCCCTCCGCGAGGAGGGCGACAGAACTGCGTCATCGCGCCCGCCGAGGTGAGAAACATTTCTATCCACGCCCTCCGCGAGGAGGGCGACTCGAGACTGTGCGGGAAATCACCAAGGACGAAAAATTTCTATCCACGCCCTCCGCGAGGAGGGCGACTAAGCCTGTGCTTGACAGGAGCAAGGCGAGAGCGATTTCTATCCACGCCCTCCGCGAGGAGGGCGACGACCTCGCCTGTTTCGGACATATCCACCGCCCGCAATTTCTATCCACGCCCTCCGCGAGGAGGGCGACCGGCCCTCCTCGGGCTGGACATCTATGGCCGGCTCATTTCTATCCACGCCCTCCGCGAGGAGGGCGACGCGACATCATCGCACTTGGGAAATACGGCATCGGATTTCTATCCACGCCCTCCGCGAGGAGGGCGACCGGAAACCAAGAAACCAAAAACGGGAGGTAACACATTTCTATCCACGCCCTCCGCGAGGAGGGCGACCGTCGGCCCGTTCTACCCCGAGAGCGTCACATGATTTCTATCCACGCCCTCCGCGAGGAGGGCGACAAGGCTTGACGGATATAAAAACGCCAGCTAAAATAATTTCTATCCACGCCCTCCGCGAGGAGGGCGACCGGCGGTCTTGCATTTGCTGCGATCAATGACAAGATTTCTATCCACGCCCTCCGCGAGGAGGGCGACCCGCCGCCATCAGAATGACAGCGACAGGCACGGATTTCTATCCACGCCCTCCGCGAGGAGGGCGACCTCTTCGATATGCTCGTACCGTTCGCCGCTTTGATTTCTATCCACGCCCTCCGCGAGGAGGGCGACACGACCTTTTCCACAGCCCCGGATTCGTCTATGAATTTCTATCCACGCCCTCCGCGAGGAGGGCGACCCAGCACCGTCCCCTTGTGTTCCCACAGGAAATTCAATTTCTATCCACGCCCTCCGCGAGGAGGGCGACCTGCCCGGACTATAACTGCCGGGGCTGTATCGTATTTCTATCCACGCCCTCCGCGAGGAGGGCGACTGGTTTTCCCGCGCACCTCGAAAGCCACGATATGATTTCTATCCACGCCCTCCGCGAGGAGGGCGACTCTATGGGCCGGATCTTGCCCCGCTCCCGGAGAAGATTTCTATCCACGCCCTCCGCGAGGAGGGCGACCCAGGTCAACCTCCCCTGCCGCGATCTTCTGGCAATTTCTATCCACGCCCTCCGCGAGGAGGGCGACCTCTTTCGGGGACAGCCCGCTTTCCCACATTCTCTATTTCTATCCACGCCCTCCGCGAGGAGGGCGACGAAGTACATGGACGCCAAACGGGCCGGATGGGCGATTTCTATCCACGCCCTCCGCGAGGAGGGCGACACCCTGCACCGCTACCGGCTGGACCAGCCGGAGCGATTTCTATCCACGCCCTCCGCGAGGAGGGCGACAGCAAAAACAGAGACAAAATCTCTATTTTCTTATAAATTATACAACATTCTGCACGAATTTAGAAGAGCCTTGATTTACAACGGGTCAAAGAACTATCCCAATCATGCAAAATGACACAAAAATCCGGTGCGAAGGTGCCAGAAAAATGCTGAGAACTCGCCCTTCGCACCGGGGCGGGAAACTCAGAACAACAGCAGGCCGTCCTGCTCGAAGGGCGGATGAACGCCGATATGCTCCACCTTGCTCTTATAGTTGTTGCCCAGCTGGTAGAAGCGCAGGCTGTCCAGCGCGGGGTCGATGAGGGCCGTCAGCTCCGCCTTGAGAACGGCATACTGCGCGGCATCCAGCAGACACTCGAACACGGAGTTCTGCACCCGCTGGCCGTGGTCCACACAGCGCTTGGCGACTTTGCGCAGACGTTTGCGCCCGGCAGGAGTTTCGGTGTTGACGTCGTAGGTGATAAGGACCAGCATACACATCCCTCACTTCCAGAAAAATGGCGGGTAAAGCTCCATATCGCCCCGCAGGGTGCGGGCCAGAAGCAGAGCCTGCACATAAGGCACGAGGCCCCACGGAAGCTTTTCGTTCAGGAACGGGTGGGTGATAGTCTCCTGCTTGCGGGTCTGCCACCCGCCCAGAAAGGCGCGGCGGCCCTCATCGGTGAGAAGGACGGCCCCGTTCTCCTGCTTCTGGAAATGCTTCGGCGTCATGATTTTCTGGTTGATGCAGGAGAGCACGAAGCGGTCGGCATAAACTGCACGCAGCTCTTCCATGAGGTCGAGGGCGAGGCTCCTGCGCCCGGGCCGGGCGCGGTGGAGAAAGCCGACATAGGGGTCGAGGCCCACACTCTGAAGAGCCGCCGTGCAGTCGGAGGCCAGAAGCGAATAAGCGAAGGAGAGCAGGGCATTGGTGTTGTCCAGCGGCGGGCGGCGGCTCCGGCCTGCGAAAGAAAAATCATCGTGCTGCTGCAGGATGAGTGAATCAAAGCAGTCGAAATACCGCTGTGCCGCCTCGCCCTCCAGACCGCGAAGCTGGTCGAGGTCGTCACACTGCTCGATGAGGGGCAGCGCCGCCGCCAGCTGGGCGCTGGTGTGCTTGAGCTGTTCCACCGGCACCCGCTGGGGGTGGTCGCGGGTGGCCCGTTCCAGCACCCAGCGGGCGTTATAGACTTTGCCCAGGATGAAATTGCGCGCATAGAGACAGCTCTCTGCCTCGCTGTCTGCGATGCGGTACTGGGTCTGCCGCAGCAGGACGTTGCCCCGCTCTTCGCCTACGGCCCGGGCCAGAAAGCGGCCCTGCGGGCTGAAAAAGCTCAAATCGACCCCGAGGCTGGCGCATTTACCCATCAGGGCAGGGCTTGCGCCGGGATAGCTGAAGCAGACGATGCCTTCCAGCGTGTGGAGCGGGACCCGGCCAATTTCAGCCTTGTTGCAGAGCAGGACGATGTTCTCCCCCTCGAGGGAAAGGTAGGCGTCCTTGTTGAGGACGTAGAGCGTGTTCAGGAATTTCCTCATGGCACAGCCTCCTGCATCTCGTCCAGATGGGCGCGGAGATAGGCTTTCGGGTCGGCACGCTGATACAGCACGGGGAGGCAGAGCTCTTTGAGGGAGCAGGCGCTGCAGTGGGTGCCGGGCTTCGACTTGGGGGTATAGCCTCGGGCAAAATAGGCGTGCATCTCGTCGGCCATCTTCTGGGTGGTCTGGCGCAGTTCTTCGGTCAGCGGCACGACCTCCCGCCGCCGCGTTTCCTCGTAGAAGAGCGCACCCTCCGGGATGCTGCACACCAGCATCTCTTCCAGCGCCATGGCCTGTGCGCAGAGCTGCAGCCGGTCAGCGTCGCTGGCCTTGGCGCGGCCATGCTTGTACTCGACAGGCATGGGCTTCCAGAGCCCTTCCGTGCTTTGCAGGGAGACGCCCTCCGGGTCGGCCCGGAACTCGACGACATCGCAGTTTCCGCTCAGGCCAAGCCGACGGCTGACCACCTGCATCCCTCGGGTGATGAGCAGGCCGCCGCGCCGTTCGGTCTGGTTTGCGTCATGGCAGCGGGCGTGGTCGAGCTGGCCTTCGACGGTGCGGCGGTTCTCCGCCCACTGCTGTTCCAGATGGATGAGCGCCCACTGGCGGCGGCAGAAGCAGAAGTGCTGGATGCCCGACAGGGGCAGCCAGTCGTCTGCGCCGCCCATCAGGACAGCCTCTCGCAGGTGACTCCTTCCGGCAGAGTGTCTGCCACCGTGACGGTGTAGTCGCGGTAGCTGCGGGCGGCGTCCACATCGGGCTTGCGCTGGACGGCGACGGAGTCGAAGAGCTTATAGGCCGGGGCATTGCCCAGCTCAGAATCGTGCTTGAACACGATGAGCTCCCGAACGGCCATCTTGCCCCGGGCAGCGCTGTGGTCGTTCTCGAACATGTTCAGAATGGCAGTCCACAGAAGTTTCAAATCATCCTCGGAGAAGCCGGTGGTCTTTCGGGCGAGGTTGGCCGAGACATAGCCCTCGGCGCGGTAGAGGGCGTAAGGCACGATGTGCTTGCGGCCCATCTCAGTACCCTTCTTCTCGGCATCGGCCTCGGTAGTGATGGCCACGCGGGTGATGGTGACTTCCTGCGGGACGATGGGGTCTACCGACCGGGCAAAGCTCAGCTGGACGGGGCCGCGCACCTGACCGCAGTTCAGCGCACCCTTGACGAAGGTGGTCATGACAGCACCGAAGGTGCGGATGTCGAAGTAGTTCTCACACATATAGTCCCGCAGCTTGGCATCGATGTCAGGGTCGGCCTTTTTGGCAGCTTTCAGGTCGGGGTCGATGCCCAGCGTGCTGATGGCCTCGGCGTCGCTGCGGTTGAGGGGAACGCCGTCCTTGATGTAGATGCGGTAGCCTTTTTCGTCCTCTTTCAGGGTCTCGACATAGTTGCGGATCTTCCGCTTGAGGCAGACATCGGTCACCAGACCGTAGCCCGTCTCGGGGTCGATACGGGGCATATTGCCTGCATCGGGGTCGCCGTTGGGGTTGCCGTTCTCGACGTCGAACAGGATGACGAAATCATAGCGGTTCTTGATGGGCTCAGACATGGTTTATTCCTCCTCATTCTTTTTGGCGTAGCGTTTCTGGGTCTGGTGGTAGTAGCCGATCTCAAAGGCACCCTGCTCCGGCAGGCTGAGCCGCGCCGGGAAGCCTGTCTCGGGCAGCTGGGCCATCAGCTCGGTGAGCTGTTTGCTGAAATGCACCTCGTTGGGGGTGCTCATCTTCTGCAGATGCTTCTGAGCCAGCTTGACCAGCGTGGGGAAGGCCGTTGCCGGGGTGGCACAGGCCGAGTTGAAGTACCGGTCTTTGATGGTGGCGTTGATGCCGGGGTTGGCGACGCTCTGGATCGTCTCCAGCACAGAGAAGAGACGCCCCAGAACATAGGGGACATTGCTGCTTTCGTTCAGGCTCACGGTAAATACCTCCTTGTTGAGCTTGGTGGGGTAGTTGCGGAGATAGTAGGCTTTCAGGATGGCGGCGCGGCCCCGGGTGACTTCCCGTTCGGCCCGGATGCGGAGGGTCACGCCGTTGAGCAGGGTGGCGGGATAGGGTCCGCCGGTGAGGATGGCCCGGAGCAGATCGCCCACCAGCTGGGGCGAGGGATTTTTGTCCCGGGATTTCTGGTTGACCGTCTCCTGCGCCAGCGCCCAGACCGACAGGTTTTCCCGCTTGTCGAAGGCGGGGCGGGTAATGCTGAGCCGGTCGGCGTGGTCCTGCAGATTTTTGGCAAACTGTCCGAAGCTGTTGCGCAGGAAGAACCGGACGGAGAGCCGGGCCGCGTTGGGCGAGATGCCCAGCACATAGAAGTTCTGGTTCGGGTCCAGCTTGTCATCGAGGAAGGAGACGGGGCGTCCCTGAGAAAGGGTTTTCAGTGCGGCGGCAAGGTCGCTTTCCGAGACGCCGCGCGCCTCGGCACCGCCGCAGAAAAACATCAGCATGGCATTTGAGTAGACGGGAGCGGCGTTTTCGGCCCAGCAGACGATGGTGGTGTCGCCGATGCGCTGACAGCAGTTCTGGTCAGCCAGCAGCAGATTGAGGGCCGTGGTGTAGGCGAAAGCCGCGTACTCGCTGACGGGGGCGTTGGCACCCTGCTCATGGCCATAGGAGCAGAAAGCGGGCGCGTTGAAGGAGACCAGTGCCGCACCGGCGGCCTGTGCGCCCATCACACCTTTGATGGCGGGGTGGATGCGGGCGATGCCGGCTTCTTTGCCGGTGATGAGGCAGCGGGCCGTCTCGGCGTCGGCATCGGAGGTGTCAAAGGCGGACTGCCAGGCGTCCCGGATGGCGTCATCGGTGGTGGCCAGCCGGTGGGCGCCGTCGGGGGATTCGTAGCCGAACACAAGGTTCGCGTTGTTGTTCAGGTCGGCCCACTGCCCTGCCAGCAGCGGGTGGGTGGGGGCTGTATCCGGCTTCCAGCTGTCAAAAAAGGCGAGAATGGCTTTGGCGGCAGGGGAGTCCACGCCGTCGAGCACCTTGTGGTGGAGGGCGGCACAGGCTTCGAAGCACTGGCGGGAACGCTCGGGCTTGCCCTTTTCGTCTGCGCCCAGAAGATAGGACGTATTGTCGCACAAAAAGTTCGCGGCGACGCCGGAGGCGCGCTTGACCCGGTGGGGGACAGGGAGCTCACGGGGGGCGATGACGGTCTTTTTGCCCTTGGGGACTTCCTGCCGCAGGTCGTTGAGGGCGAGAAGCTGGCCGTCGGGGCCGAGGCGCAGTTCATAGCTGACTTTGAACTTACTGTCCCAGCCGGGGGCCTCCACCTTGCCCTGCTTCAAGAGCTGTTCATAATAGGCGGTGAGTGCTTGGAGTATCATGTAAACACCTCCACGTCCCGGCATTCCATCACGCCGTCCACCAGCTTTGCGCGGAAGAACTGGCTGCGGATATTGGCCGAATCAGAGTAATCGAGGCTGTGGAGCATGAAGCCGAGGTCCTGCGTGACCTTCAGCGCCGGAATGCTGCCGCCCGGCCACTCCCGGAAGTTGGCCGGGAACTCCCGGCACCCGAAACAGGGCTGGTGATAGCACTGACCTTTGCGCAGGCGTCGGCGCAGGATGTCCTGGAACTTGCCGGGATTGTCGCTGGGGGCGGCCTTGTCCGTCAAATCGAAGTGGCACTCGATGACGTAGTGGACGTCCTGCAGGACCATCGCGGCCCGCTGCTGGATGTCCTCCGAGGTGTAGAGCACCGGCGGTGTGCCGCCTTTGGCCGCACTGAGGGCGGCGGAGGACAGCAGGGTGGACTTGACCTCGTTGCGCCGGATGTTGGTGAACCGGATGGGCCGCTGGGTGTATTCCTCGGTGGACGCTTCATCCTCGGGGTCAAGGCCGAAGGGCTTGAGCAGATAGATGCGGTCAACCGTATAACGCAGCCCGGGGTGCCAGTAGATGGCTTCCACAAGGCCCCGCGCAGCGGATGGAGTGATCATGTCGTAGCTCACACGCTCGGTCTTCATTTCCGGACGAGTGAAACAGGCATAGTCGCCCCATACTTCAATGAACATGGACATCAGCATCGCCTCCTTTCCGGGTGAAGTTGAATTTTCAGACTAAGATGAATATCGGTCATTGAAACCACCTCTTTCTTTTAGAAGTAAAGGCCGATGCCAGTCTCCACATCCATGGCAAGGCCGGTCTTTTCACTGTAGCAGCTGGTGTCGGTGAGGATGGCCGAGCCATCGGGCCGCAGTTCCAGCGCCCCGGCGGCGTCAAGCTTGTCGAACTGGTCCTTATAGCAGGAGACACTGTAAATGCCCAGCTTCCGCAGCAGCGTCCGGGTAACATGACCGCTGCGCAGCTGTTCACAGAGGGCCGCGCCCTCGCCGACGGGCAGATAGACCGTGCGGGCAGCGTTCTCGATGAGGCGGAATTCCTCCGCCACCTGTGCAAAGGGGAACTGGCAGCCCCGGATGCCCCGGAGAAAGGCATCCAGAATGCCGTGCTTGTCCACGGCGTCGGGGCCGCGCAGGTCGGAAAGCTCGTTGAAGTAGAGCTGAATGGCCCGGGGTGTGTCCAGTGTGTCCTGATGCCGGGCGGTGTAGTCCAGCGCGCTGACGTTCTGCCTGAGCATCTGGGGCGTGGAACACTCGTCCAGCCGGAACCGGTAGACGATGCTTTCCTCTGCGCCCCGCCGCCCCTCGCGGTTGCAGCGCCCGGCAGTCTGTAAGAGCGAGTCAAGACCGCACTGCTCGCGGTAAGCGACGGGAAAATCCACGTCCACACCCGCCTCGATCAGAGAGGTGGACACCACCCGGCAGGGCAGACCCTCTTTCAGTCGCTGGCGGATGGCGTCCAGCTGACGGCGGCGGTCGGCGGCGCAGAGCAGGGTGGTCAGGCAGTAGCTGCCCTCGGCGGGCAGAGCAGCGTAAAGCTGCTGGGCCGTCTTGCGGCGGTTGACCACGCAGAGCACCTGTGGGTGCCGGGCCAGCCGGGCGGCGAACTCCTCCTGCGGCAGGGTGCCGAGGTCTTGCAGTGTGGTGCGCCGGAGCACTTCGTAGAGGCGGGCCGCGTCGGGCGTGATCTCCTGCGGGTGGAGCTCAGGCGCAAAGCGCCGGAACAGCGGCTCAAGGGCAGGCTGGGTGGCCGTGCAGAGGACGGCCGTGGAGTGGTAATGCTGGATGAGCTGGGCGATGGCGCTGACGCAGGGGGCAAGGTAGTCGCCCGGGAGGGTCTGCGCCTCGTCGAAGATGATGACGCTGTCGGCGATGTTGTGGAGCTTGCGGCAGCGGCTGCTGCGGTTGGCGTAGAGCGACTCGAAGAACTGCACCGCCGTTGTCACCACGACGGGGGCGTCCCAGTTTTCGCTGGCCAGCATCTGGCGGTACTGGGCGGGGGTCAGGTCGTCCTGCTCAACAGTCTTGTACTCGGCGTTGGAGAAGTCGGCCAGAACATTTTCTGCGCCCAGCAGGCCCGAGAAGACGGCGGCGGTCTGGTCGATGATGGACATATAAGGGATGACGTAGATGACCCGCTTCATCTTCTGGGCGGCGGCGTGCTCCAGCGCAAAGGCGAGGGAGGCGAAGGTCTTGCCGCCGCCGGTGGGTACGGTGAGGGTGTAGAGCCCCTGTGGGCCGTGCGCGCCTTTCTCGAGGCAGGCACGGAGGACGGTGTTGCGCTGGACGCTGACGGGCGAGGGCGATTCGGCCCTGAGATAACGCTGCGCCTGTGCGGAAACGATGTCCCGCAGTGCGGCGATGTCCGTGCCGCTGCCCCGGGGTGCGGCCTTGCCGTCCATGAAGGTCTCGGTGTCGATGAAGTCGGCGTCCACGAGGCAGGAGTAGAGCATCCGGGTAAAGAACGCGAGGCTCAGCGGGTCGGCGCAGGCCCACGCGGGCGGCGTCGAGGCGGGGAGCGTTACTTCCTGCCAGCCGTCGTAGGGGGCTACCGGCTTCTTGCTCCGGCCAAACAGGGTGGCGTCGCCCGGGTCATCGGCGGGGCTCCCACCGTCGGGCAGGCCGCTGTGGTGTCCGGCCACGGCAAAGGCAGTGTGGAGATGTTGGCGAACCCAGGCCTCCTGCGCCCCGGCGGTGGAGTGGTCCACCTTGGGGCCGCCTTTGAGCCGCAGCTGGAAGGCGTCGCTGTATTTGCCGACGTCGTGGAGCCACGCGGCAAATTCGGCCTCACTCTGCGCCCCGAAGGGGGCTGCGAAGGAACCGGCCAGTCTGGCGGTGCCGGCGAGATGGTCGTAGATGGTCTGGGTGCGGGTGCCGTCCTCGCTGATGTGGGCAAGACGTGTGGAGTGCTCCATAAAATGACCTCCTGACTCTGGTTTGCAATAAGGATACGCTTTTCAAAAAGCGGCTGTCAACAAAACGCGCTTTTCGACGAAAAATTCTGGGACTTTGCACAAAAAGCAGACGGAAAAATCTGCAATGTGCCAAAGAAGAAAGAAATGAGTATTTTCATGTTTTTATAATAATACAAATAATGTCCAATAAACTGGACTTTTACTGATTTTTCAGGCAAAAATGAAAAGAGAACTGCGTTTGCTGTACTGCGGGAGGAAGACCGCCCATCAGCAGAGAAAAAATGAAGATGTTGTGTACAACAACACCGCATTAAGATGGAATTAAGGCAGGGTTAAGAAAGCCGCAAGAAAAGTGCTGAGTTATTCCATCTGGGAATGGACTTTCGGGAAAATCAAGGCGAATATCCCCCTTTTCATTTACTGAAATCTGTTGTATTATGAATAACAGATATGAAATCAGAGAAAAAGCGCCGCGATGAAGCGCAAACAGGAATGATAAGAAAAATAAAGGGCAATAGGGGGAGAGCTACGATGGACGAAAAAGATTACGAGCTGCTGCACGCGCTGGACGAGACGCGCAACATCACCCACGCAGCGGACAAACTGTACATGACCCAGTCGGCATTGTCCAAGCGCATCAAGGCGCTGGAACAGGAGCTGGGGGTGGAGATCGTCCTGCGCTCGCGGCAGGGCATCCGCTTCACGCCGGCCGGTGAACAGGTGCTGCTCCACAGCGCCGCCGCCGCCCGCGAGATGGAAAAGATGCGCCGCCAGCTGGCTTCCATTCAGGGCGAAGCCTGCGGCACCCTGCGGGCAGGCATCTCGGTGAACTTCTCTTACTACCGCCTGCCCGAGGTGCTGACCGAGTACCACAAAGCATACCCGAAGGTACGCCTCGACATCGCTACCGGCCACAGCCGGAACATCTACCAGCAGATGCTGGACTCTTCGCGGGACGTGGCAGTGCTGCGGGGCGAGTATCCGTGGGACGGTACCCAGTTCCTGCTCTCGCAGGAGAATATCTGCCTCATCTGCAGCGAGGAGAACAAGGACAGACCCATCTCCGATTACCTTTATATCGACCACAGCAGCGACGCCACCATCAGCGCCCAGATGGCCCGCTGGCGCTACGAGAACGGCGTGACCAACGATGCGGGTAATTTTGTGGTGGATAACATCATGGTCTGCCGCGAGATGGTGGAGCGGGGCCTTGGCTGGGCACTGATGCCGGAAGTGGCGCTGGATAACTTCAAAGGATATGTCAAGCCCTGCACCTTCGAGAACGGCGAGCCCTTCGTCCGGCGCACCTATATTTTCTGCCAGAGAGACGCAGCCGCCCTGCCGCAGGTGCAGCTCTTTATGGACATGCTCAAAAAGCACCGCTGAGAGGAGAAAAACATGGAAACGACTGTTTCGCTGGTCCAGATGCTGGATGCACGGGAGCGCCGGGTGCAGCATCAGCAGGAGCTGCTGGCCCAGTACCACAAGCCGCTCATCTGCTTTACCATGAATATCTGCGGCCCGATAAAGGATTCACCCCTCATCCGGCGGGGCTTTGCGCGGGGGCGTCAGCTGCTGCGCCAGCAGTTTCTGCGGGCAAAGCTGACGCCGCTGCATCAGGACGCTGTCCGGGAAGTGACCGGTTGCGAGGCGTTCTATGTGCTGGACGCCGACCCGCTGACCATCAAGAAATTTACCACCGACATCGAGGACGCCACCCCGCTGGGGCGGCTGTTCGACATGGACGTCATCCGTCCGGACGGCCTCAAAGTGGACAGAGAAGAGCTAAACCTCGAAGGCCGCCGCTGTCTCATCTGCGGCGGGCCTGCTAAGGTGTGCAGCAGCCGCCGCATCCATACCGTGGCCGAACTGCAGGAAAAGACGACGGAGATCTTGACCGAGGCCCGGGACGCGCAGGACATTGCCGACGCGGCCCGCCTGGCCGTCCGCGCCCTGCTCTACGAAGTGACCACCACCCCGAAGCCCGGCCTTGTGGACCGGCGTAACAGCGGAAGCCATAAGGACATGGACGTCTTCACCTTCATGGACAGCGCCGCGGCGCTCTACCCCTATTTTGAAGACTGCGCCCGGACGGGCCGCGAGACGGCGGAACAGCCCGCGCCCGAGACGTTCGCGGCCCTGCGGCCTCTGGGTTGTGAGGCCGAGGGCGAGATGCTGGACGCCACCGGCGGCGTCAACACCCACAAGGGCGCGGTCTTTTCGGTGGGCATCGTCTGCGCGGCGCTGGGACGCCTCGACCGCTCCCTCTGGGCCGAAGCAGCCCGCGTTCTGGCGGAAGTATCCGCAATGACGGCGGGCCTGACCGAGAAGGATTTTGCAGGCGTCACTGCCGAGAACGCCGCCACCGTGGGCCAGAAGCTTTATATCCAGCACGGCATCACCGGTGTGCGCGGGCAGGTGGAAGCTGGACTTCCCGCAGTGCTGAATGTCGGTCTGCCGGTGCTGGAAGAGGGCCTTGCCAAGGGTTACGACTTCGACCGCGTCGGCGGCGGCGCACTGCTGGCCATCCTGGCCAACAGTACCGATACCAACATCATCGCCCGCTCGAGCCGGGAGCGTCAGCTGGCCCTCACCGAAGAGCTGAAAGCCCTTCTCGCCCAGACACCTTACCCGGATAAAGATGCGCTCGCGGCGCTGGATGACCGGTTCATTGCGGAAAATCTCTCGCCCGGTGGCAGTGCCGACCTGCTGGCGCTGACCTGGCTGCTCCATTTTGTTACTACTGAGGGGAATATCGATGAGTGAATATACCATTTCGCAGGTCTATCCGACCGATAAAACCGTTCTGGCCCAAATCGACACACTGCTGGGTCAGGAGGGCATCCGCCGCGACGGCAATCTGGACTACATCTGCGCCATGTTCGACGAGGAATACAATGTCATCGGCACCGGCAGCTGCTTCGGCAACACCCTGCGGTGCTTCGCCGTCAGCAGCGCCCATCAGGGCGAGGGTCTGCTGAACCAGATCATCACCCATCTCATCGAGGTGCAGTGCGCGCGGGGGAATATGCACCTGTTTCTCTACACTAAGGTAAAAAGCTCCAAGTTTTTCGGCGACCTCGGCTTCTACGAGATCGCCCGGGTGGAGGATACCCTTGTCTTCATGGAGAACCGCCGCGACGGCTTCGGGGCTTATCTGCGCGATCTGGAAAAGACCAGGACCGAGGGTAAAAGTGCGGCCCTCGTCATGAACGCGAACCCTTTTACCCTCGGTCATCAGTATCTTGTGGAAAAAGCTGCTGCCGCCTGCGACACGCTCCACCTGTTCGTGGTCAGTGAGGACGCCAGCCTCGTGCCTTTTGCCGTGCGCAGGAAGCTGGTGGAGGCGGGCGTGGCTCATCTGCCGAATGTGGTGCTCCACGACAGCGGCCCCTACATCATCTCGAATGCCACCTTCCCCAGTTACTTCCTGAAGGATGAGGCAGCTGTCATCGACGGCCACGCCCGGCTGGACCTCGCCGTCTTTACGAAAATCGCGGCGGCGCTGAACATCACTGCCCGCTATGTAGGCGAGGAGCCTACCAGTCAGGTGACGGGGCTTTATAACCAGATTATGTGCGAGCAGCTGCCCAAAGCGGGTATCGAGTGTGTCGTTGTACCCCGCAAAGAAGCAAACGGCAAGGCCATCAGTGCTTCCACCGTCCGCCAGTGCCTGCAGAGCGGCGACTGGGATACCCTCGGGACGCTGCTGCCCAAGACCAGCCTCGACTATTTCCGCAGTCCGGAGGCAGAGCCGGTGCTGGCACGCATCCGCAATGCGGGCAATGTCGTGCATTACTGAGAAAAACTTCCTCTCTCTTTGTGGTCATGACAACAGAAATAGGACGAAGCATCTGTTATAATAGGCCCATCAAGAAAAGGAGAGTGTGGATATGATACGTAAAATCATTCATATAGACGAAGAAAAATGCAATGGCTGTGGTGCCTGTGTCACTGCCTGCCATGAGGGTGCCATCGGCCTCGTGAACGGAAAGGCCAAGCTTATGCGCGACGACTACTGCGACGGCTTCGGCGACTGCCTGCCCGGCTGCCCCACCGGTGCCATCACCTTCGAAGAGCGGGAGGCCGCTGCCTACGATGAGCAGGCTGTGCTGGAAAACAAACAGAAAAAGGCTGCTGCCGCTGCCGAAAAGCCCGTCTTCCACGGCTGCCCGGGCAGCGCCATGCGCCAGTTTGACCGCCAGCAGGCCGCACCG
>ENA-OZBF01000639-OZBF01000639.1-human-gut-metagenome-genome-assembly--contig:-NODE-639-length-14965-cov-4.673307_pt1 | contig 14965 bp, 8 predicted proteins | sample MGYA00243980_ERZ653522 | MGnify/ENA primary metagenome ERZ653522 (study PRJEB26926, sample SAMN06165106) | human gut metagenome | biome: ENVO:00009003; feature: ENVO:2100002; material: ENVO:00002003...
CTCGTGGGCTCGGAGATGTGTATAAGAGACAGGGATTTTATCATATGGCAAGAAAAAAAGAAAAAAAGCTGACCCCGGCGCGCCCGCAGCTGGGCGATAACGTCGAGATTTTATCAGCGGGCGAGGTGCTGGAATCCGCCATCACCGACACGCTGGAAACAAACTATATGCCCTATGCGATGAGCGTTATCGTCTCCCGCGCGCTGCCGGAGATCGACGGCTTCAAGCCCGCCCACCGCAAGCTGCTCTACACGATGTACGAGATGGGCCTGCTGAAAGGCAACCGCACCAAGAGCGCCAACATCGTGGGCAGCACCATGCACCTGAACCCCCACGGCGACGCTGCGATTTACGACACGATGGTTCGCATGGGCCGCTCCAACGAGAGCCTGCTCGTACCGTTCGTCGACTCCAAGGGCAACTTCGGCAAGGCGTACAGCCGCGATATGGCCTACGCCGCCGCCCGTTACACCGAGGCCAAGCTCGAGCCGGTCTGCGACGAACTGTTCCGCGATATCGACAAGGATACCGTAGACTTTGTGCCCAACTACGACGGCACGACCACCGAGCCGACGCTGCTGCCCGTCACATTCCCGACGATTCTCGCAAACAACACGCTGGGCATCGCCGTCGGTATGGCGTCCAATATTTGCTCCTTCAATCTGGAAGAACTCTGCAACGCGACGATCGCGCTGATGAAGGATCCTCAGGCCGATTTGCGGGAAATCATCCCCGCGCCGGATTTCGTCGGCGGCGGCACGATTCTCTACGATGCCGCCGAGATGCAGAACGTGCTGGAAAACGGCCGCGGCAGTGTCCGCGTCCGCGCCAAGTGGAGCTACGATAAAGAGAACAACTGCATCGACGTCACCCAGATCCCGCCCACGACGACCGTTGAGGCCATCATGGACAAGATCACCGAGCTGGTCAAGCTGGGCAAAATCCGCGAAATCAGCGATATGCGCGACGAGACTGACCTGAACGGTCTGAAACTGACCATCGACCTCAAGCGCGGCCAGGATCCCGACAAGCTGATGACCCGCCTGTATAAGGCTACGCCCTTGGAGGACAGCTTTGCCTGCAACTTCAATGTCTTGATTGCGGGCCAGCCCAAGGTGCTGGGGGTGCGCAGCATTCTGAATGAGTGGATCGCTTTCCGCGCCGAGTGCGTGCGCCGCCGCACCTACTACGATTTGCAGGGCAAGCAGAAGCGCCTGCATCTGCTCAAAGGCTTGAAAGCTATCCTGCTGGATATCGATAAAGCAATTGAAATTGTGCGCAATACCGCAGAGGAAACCGAGGTCGTACCCAACTTGATGATTGGCTTCGGCATCGACGAGGTGCAGGCCGAGTACGTGGCCGAAATCAAGCTGCGCCACTTGAACCGCGAGTATATTTTGAAGCGCACCGAGGAAATTGAGGAACTGGAAAACGCCATTGCCGACCTCGAGGATATCCTCAAACGTCCGGCACGCATCAACAAAATTATCATGAAAGAGCTGGCCGACGTCGCCAAGAAGTACGGTAAGCCCCGCCGCTGCGAAATTATGTACGAAGTCCCCGCCGCCGAGAGCGAGGAGCCGGAGCAGCAGATCCCTGATTACCCGGTGCATCTGTTCTTCACGCGGGACGGTTACTTCAAGAAAATCACGCCGCAGAGCCTGCGTATGAGCGGTGAACAGAAGCTGAAAGACGGCGACGAGGTCCTGTTCACCTGCGAGAGCACGAACAGCGTGGAACTGTTGTTCTTCACGAACCATCGTCAGGTTTACAAGTCCCACGCCTATGACTTCGGCGACAGCAAGGCGAGCGTTTTGGGTGATTACGTGGCCTCGGCCCTCGGCATGGAGGAGGGCGAAGTGCCGCTGTATATGGTGGTCACGCCCGACTACAAAGGCTGGATGCTCTTCTTCTACGACAACGGCAAGTGCGCCAAAGTGCCGCTTTCCAGCTATGAGACGAAGCAGAACCGGCGCAAGCTGCTGAAAGCGTACAGCGACAAGGCCGTGCTGGCTTTTATGCGCTATCTGCCCGAGGAAACCGAGCTGGCTATCTTCACCAGCAACAACCGCCTGCTGCTGGTGGGCAGTGCGCTGATTCCCGAGAAGGCGACCCGCGACACCGCCGGTGTCAATGTGGTGGCGCTCAAGAAAAACGCGAAGATTTCCCGCGTGACGCTGGCCGAGGGCCTGGAACTAAACGACGCCCCGCGCTACCGCGTGCGGACCCTGCCTGCCGCCGGTGCCATTTTGAAAGCCGACGACAAAGCCGAGCAGCTGACACTGTAAGCGTGAAAGTCTTCCCCCAAGGGGGAAGACGAGGTTTCCTGTGAAATTTCCAAAATTGCTTGACATTGTGATTGCTTTGTGCTAAAATATTTCAGCAATCGTTCAGATGGCTGCTCCGTCCGCACAGGATGGCGGGCGCTGGTGGCCGCAATTCGGAGATTGTGATGAGCACATATATTGAGTATGGCTCCTTTTATCATAATCGAGAAAGAGGTGAAATAACCATGAAGCAGGGCATCCATCCGAACTATGTGGACTGCACCATCACTTGTGCCTGCGGCAACGTGATTCACACCCGTGACACCAAGCCGGAGATCCACGTCGAAGTTTGCAGCAAGTGCCATCCCTTCTACACCGGCAAGCAGAAGCTGGTCGATACCGGTGGCCGCGTCGAGCGTTTCAAGCGCCGCTTCGCCAAGTCTGGCAAGTAATTCCGTTTTTTGTACCCCGGATGTTTTTTCATCCGGGGTATTTTTTGCTATACAGCGAGGTTTCCTATGGCTGATTACAAGACCATCCGCGGCACATCCACCTTTGAATATGAGGAAAAGCGCAGTCGTTTTATCGCCACCGCCGCCTTTGCCGACACCGAGGAAAAGGCCCTGACCGTGCTGAACGCCGTGCGTGCCGCCAACCGCACCGCAAGGCACAACGTTTACGCCTATGTGCTGCAAAACGGCCGCACGCGGTATTCCGACGACGGCGAACCAGCCAAGACCGCCGGTACGCCGGTGTTGGAAACCATCGGCCATGCGGGCGTGGCGGACGTTATTGTTGTGGTAACGCGGTATTTCGGCGGCATCCTGTTGGGCACCGGCGGATTGGTGCGGGCCTACACCGCCGCCGCGTCGGGGGCTTTGCAGAATGCCGAGCTTGTCAGTATGCGGCTGGTGGTGGACTGCCGTCTGCGCGTGCCCTACGCCCAGTTTGAGCAGGCCCAGCGCATCATAGCGGCGGCGGAAACACGGCTGGACGAGCCGATTTTTGACGATGCCGTGACACTCTGCTGGCGTATGCCCGCAGGGCAGGAGGGTACACTCGTCACCGCCCTGACCGAGCTGACCCGCGGCGGCGCCGAGGTGGAGATCTCCGAGGCACAGTATGCGGCGTTTTGAATTGCGGCGCCCTCCAGCGGGGTGAGGGGGCCCCGCCCGACGTCCCGCCCCCGCAGCCGTGAAAAAACTTCAAAAAAATTTCCACAAAAAAAGAGTGTTTCCCGCAGTTTTGTCGTATTTATAAATAGAAGCTGTAAAAAAGGGGGACATACCATGACGATCCGCGAAGAGACCGAAGCCATCGAGCGCCGAACCTTGAGCCGTTATGCAACGTTGAGCGAAAACAGCCTGGGCCGCCGCACGCCGTTGGAAGATGACCCCATCCGCCCCTGTTTCCAGCGCGACCGGGACCGCATTCTGCACTGCAAGGCGTTCCGCCGCCTAAAGCAAAAGACCCAGGTCTTTCTCTCACCGGAGGGCGACCACTACCGCACCCGCCTGACCCACACGCTGGAAGTCTCCCAGATCGCCCGCACGATCTCCCGCGCTCTGCGCCTGAACGAGGATTTGACCGAGGCCATCGCCCTGGGCCATGACCTGGGGCACACGCCCTTCGGCCACGCGGGGGAGCGGGCGCTGAACCGGCTGTGCCCGGGCGGCTTTACCCACTACCGCCAAAGCCTGCGGGTGGTGGATTACTTAGAGCGCGACGGCCAGGGCCTGAACCTGACCTGGGAGGTGCGCAATGGCATCGTGACCCACACGTCGGGCGCTTGGGCCCGCACACCGGAGGGCTGTGTTGTGCGCCGCGCCGACCACATTGCATTTTTGAACCACGACATCGAGGACGCTATCACCGCCGGTGTGCTGGACGCCCGCCAGCTGCCGCCCGAAGCTACCGCCGTGCTGGGCGCGACGAAATCCCAGCGCATCACGACGATGATAACCGATCTGATCGCCCACAGCGGGGAAGGGCAGATCAATTTTTCGCCCGAGGTCGAGGCCGCCTACGCGATTTTGAAGGACTTCATGTACTCGACGGTCTACGTTGACAAGGAGGCCAAGCGCGAGGAAAAAAAGGTGGACAAGCTCATCAGCGAGCTGTACACCCGCCTGAGCGACGAACCGGCCCTGATGCCAAATTTTTATATGCAGATCGCCTACAACGAGGGCGTTGACCGCGCCGTGACCGACTACATCAGCGGCATGAGCGATGAGTTTGCCACCCGCCTGTTTGAGGAACTGTTCGTGCCGCAAAAGTGGCACGTTTTGTAACCGCTGCGCCGTAGGGGCCGGGCATGCCCGGCCCTGCACAGATTGGCAGACGCAGCATTGCGGGAAAACCGCGGGCCGGGCATGCCCGGCCCCTACAATCTGACAAGGAGGTGCAGTCAACCCATGATCCCCCAGGAATACATACAGGAAGTCGTGCGGCGCAATGATATTGAAGAGATCATCGGCCAGTATGTGCAGCTGCGCCGCCGCGGGCGCACCGCCACCGGACTGTGCCCCTTCCATAACGAAAAAACGCCGTCCTTCGTCGTTTACCCCGATACCCAGAGCTTTTACTGCTTCGGCTGCGGCGCAGCGGGCGACGTCATCAGCTTTGTGCGCAAGTACAATAACCTCGGCTATGTCGAGGCCGTCAAACAGCTGGCCTCCCGCGCCGGAATGCCCCTGCCCGAGGAGGACGACCGCGAATCCCGCGCCCGCCAGCGTCTGCTGGAAATCAACCGCTGCGCCGCGCGGTATTTCTACGAGAACCTCAACGCCAAAACGCCGGAGGCCGCCATGGCCCGCCGCTACTGGAAAGAGAAGCGCGGCCTGTCCGACGCGGCCATCCGCCGCTTCGGCCTGGGCTATGCGCCCGATGATTTCGTCGGCCTGCTGCACTATTTAAAGCACCTTGGCTTCTCGGAAAGCGAACTCGAAACTTCCGGCCTTGTCAAGCGCAGCGCCAAGGGCAATCTCTACGATATCTTCCGCCACCGCGTCATGGTACCCATCATCGATGTGCGCGGGGCTATCATCGCCTTTGGCGGCCGCGTGCTGGATGATTCTAAGCCCAAGTACATCAACAGCCCGGAGACGATGGTTTACCACAAATCCCGCACGCTGTTTGCGCTGAACGTCGCAAAAAAATCCAAGTCCAAGCGCTACATCCTCTGCGAAGGCTACATGGACGTTATCTCGATGCACGAGGCCGGGTTCGACACGGCGGTCTGTGCCTGCGGACCGGCCCTGACAGCCGAGCAGGCCAAGCTGCTGAGCGAATACGCCGACGAGGTCGTATTGAGTTACGACTCCGACGAGGCGGGCCAGAAAGCCACCGAGCGCAGCCTGGGCATCATGGCCAATACGCCGATGAAAGTCAGCGTGTTAAGCTACCAGGGCGCGAAGGACCCCGACGAGTTCATCAAAAAATATGGCCGTGAGCGGTTTGAAATGCTCTTGAACGGCACGGCCAATCCCACCGAGTTCCAGCTGAAAAAGGCAAAAGCCAAGTACGACCTGCGCAGCGACGATGGGCGGTTGAGCTACATCCGCGAGGCTATCGACATCCTGACCGAACGCGGCGTCAGCCCCACGGCACGGGATGTCTACGCCGGGCGGCTGGCCGACGAGACCGGCGTCTCCAAACAGGCCATCGTATCCCAGATGCAGGGCGCGGTGCGCACCGCCGAGCGCCGCAATTACCGCAAGGAACAGCGCGATTTATCCAAAGAGGGCATTGCCGCTGATATCCGTGTGCCCTACACCAGCGGCGGCGAGTCTGCCCTGGGCGCGGCCAGTGCGGCCCGGCAGCTGGCCGCGGCCCTGCTGCAAAAGCCGGAGGAAGTGCCCTACGTGCGCAGCCGCCTGGATATGGAGATGGTGCTTGACCCTGAAATGAAAACGGTGCTGAACGCCATCTTCCGCTGTGTGGACGAGCAGCTGCCGCTGAACCTGACGACCTTGCAGCAGATGCTGGACGACAAGGCCTTCGGGCAGATTGCCCTGGCTCAGGCGCAGAACCACGGTACGCCCCTGCAAAGACAGGATATTGATATGTACCTGGACCGTATGCAGACCGCCAAGCCCGCCAGCGAAAAGGTCAAGCAGATGGACGCTGACCAGTTCGCAAACTTCTTTGCCGATATCGGCAAGCGCAAGGGCGCCCACCAGCCGACGCCCGATGAATAACGCCATCCCACATCGTTGTTGAACAATATAAAACCAAAAGGAGAACCTACTTATGGCAGAAAAGAAAGACCCCATCCGCAATCTGATCGACAGCGGCCGCCGTGCAGGCAAGCTGACCAGCACCGAAATCAGCGACGCTATGGAAGAAGCCGGCAACGTCCTGGAAGTCGAAGCGATGGAAAAGCTCTATGAGGAGCTGGAAAGCAACGGCATTGAGGTCATCGACGACACCCCCGTCGAGGTGGACGACACCGTTGCCGCCCCGGATGACGGCGCCGACGATTACGAGGACGGCCTGACCGCCGACGGCATCACCATCGACGACCCCGTCAAAGTTTACTTAAAGGAGATCGGCCGCGTGCCGCTGCTGACCCCCGAGGAAGAAACCGAGCTGGCGCTGAAGATTCAGGCCGGCGGCCCCGAGGGCGAGAAGGCCAAGCAGCGTTTGAGCGAGGCCAACCTGCGTCTGGTTGTTTCCATCGCCAAGCGCTATGTCGGCCGCGGCATGCAGTTCCTGGATCTCATCCAGGAGGGCAACCTGGGTCTGATCAAGGCTGTGGAAAAGTTCGACCACACCAAGGGCTTCAAATTCTCCACCTATGCAACGTGGTGGATCCGCCAGGCCATCACCCGTGCCATCGCTGACCAGGCCCGCACCATCCGCATCCCGGTCCACATGGTCGAAACTATCAACAAGGTCAAGAAGGTGTCCAGCCAGCTGCTGCACGAGTGCGGCCACGACCCCAGCGCCGAGGAAATTGCCGAGCGCCTGGATATGCCAGTCGATAAGGTCCGCGAGATCATGCGCGTAGCTCAGGAGCCGGTCAGCCTGGAAACCCCCATCGGCGAGGAGGAGGACAGCCACTTGGGCGACTTCATCCCCGACGACGATGCCCCGGTCCCCGCCGAGGCCGCCAGCCAGACCCTGCTGAAAGAGCAGTTGGCCGATGTGCTCAAGACCCTGACCCCGCGTGAGGAAAAGGTCCTGCGCCTGCGCTTCGGCCTGGAGGATGGCCGCCCCCGCACGTTGGAAGAGGTCGGCAAGGAGTTCAACGTCACCCGTGAGCGTATCCGCCAGATCGAGGCCAAGGCCCTGCGCAAGCTGCGCCACCCCAGCCGCAGCAAAAAACTGCGTGACTTCCTGGATTAAGCCCCAAATTGCGGTATTTGGGCCTGAATGTGGCCATTCATACATCAAAAACGACGTTTCATCCGAAAAGGGTGGCAAACTCCACCCTGATGATGTAGAATCATGACAGAAAGTTCTTCAAGGAAAGGCTGCAGGCAGCACCCCCCAACAAGGCGCTGCCCGCTGAAAATCAAGGAGGAAAATAGTATGATTTGTGTACATTGCGGACGCGATATCCCCAACGGAACGAAGTTCTGCCCCTTCTGCGGCCAGCCGGTCGCCGCTGACCAGCCCGCCGGTCAGCCTGCGTTCAACATCCAGCCCGGCGCAAGCGTGCAGCCGCCGCAGCAGCCCCCGGTCATGGGCGCACAGCAGCCCATGGGCGGCCAGCCCGCAGCGGCCACCGCAACGGTGACGCCCAAAGCACCCATCGACCCCAAGAAGCTGGCTGTGCCGGTCGCTGTGGCGGCTGTCGTGGTTGTGGGCGGTGTGCTGATTGCCACCCATAAGCCCACCGTCAACCTGAACAAGTACATCACCCTGTCTGCCGAGGGCTACAACTCCATCGGCACGCTGGATGTCGAGTTCGACACCGACAAGTTGGAAAAGGATTACGGCAAAAAGATTGCCAAGAACTTCCAGAAGGCGATGAAGAACCACGAGGAGGACACCTACGGCCTCAGCAACCTGGCCGGTTCCCTGTATGAGGGCAGCGAGACGAGCCTGTTTGTGACCTACTGCGCCGACGGCAGCGCCGACAAGACCTGCAACCTGAGCAACGGCGATGTTGTCACCTACACTTGGGACGGCGTCAACGAGCAGACCAAGAAGGAAGCCGAGGAAATGTTCGGCGTCAAGATCAAGTGCAGCGACGTGACCTACAAGGTCTCCGGCCTGACTGCTGTGAATACCTTTGATGCTTTCGACGGCGTCGAGGTCGAGTTCAACGGCATCTCCCCGGACGGCAGCGCCACGGTCAACACCCTGCCCACCGCCGAGGCCGCCAAGGGCTTGTACTACACACTGGACGAGCAGTATGACCTCGCCAACGGCGACACTGTCACCGTGACCGTACACAGCAACCGCGATGATTTCAGCGACTGCATCGAGAAGTACGGCGCTATCCCCGCCACCACTGAAAAGACCTACACGGTGGAGGGGCTGAACGAGTATGTCACCGATTCCGACGGCCTGACCGATTCCGTGCTGGTCAGCTTGCAGAACCAGGCCCAGGATGTGCTGAATGCATACATTGCCAAGTCTTGGGACAGCGAGTGCGTCACCCTCAAGGGGATGAGCTACTTGGGCTACTACATCCTGACCCCAAAAAACAAGGATAACTACGGTGTTTCTCAGGATGTTATCATCCTGCCTTATCAGGTGACCTCGCATAACCACTTTGAGGATGATAAAGGCCAGGTTTATGATGCGGATGTTTCGTACTACTGGTACATCGCTTTCAGGAACGTCAGCAAAGATGCTGACGGCAACATCGCCGGTGGTCTGGATGACTACTATACAGCGAATGCGAGCTTCGATGTTAAAACCGGCCTCGATGATGGCTGGTGGGAGAAGTACTGGAGCTACGATGGCTACCAAACCCTGGACGAACTGTACAGCAATGCTGTCACCCGTAATGTCGAGGACTACAACCATCAGGACAATGTCGGCTGATAACGGCCTGACACCAATCTGAAACCAACAGCCCCGCCTGCCCGGCGGGGCTGTTTTGCTGCCAGGGGGTTGCATTTTGTGCTTGTATGTGATACACTTGCCCACGTGTAAAAAAACTATAATGCGGAGGGAAATAGGAAAAATCATGAAAGAAAAAAACAGAAGCAGCTTCTCCGGTAAACTCGGCTTTGTGCTGTCGGCGGCCGGGGCATCGGTGGGGCTGGGCAATATCTGGCGGTTCCCGTACCTGGCGGCTAAATACGGCGGCGGTATTTTCCTGCTGATTTATATTGTGCTGGCGCTCACCTTCGGCTACACGATGATTATGGCTGAGACCGCCCTGGGCCGCATGACCCACAAAAGCCCTGTCAGCGCTTACGGCAGCTTTGCCAAGCCGGGCAAGAAAAACGGCTTTCTCGGCTTTGGCGGCTGGATCAACGCCATTATCCCGGTCTTGATCGTGCCGTACTACTCGGTCATCGGCGGCTGGGTCATCAAGTATCTGTTTGAGTATCTGCGCGGCAACGCCCAGGGCCTTGCACAGGATGACTATTTCAGCGCCTTCATTGCGGACGGAGCCTCGGCGGAGATTTGCTTTCTGCTGTTTGCGCTCTTCACGCTGGGCATCATCTTTGCAGGCGTACGCAACGGCGTCGAGCGCGTCTCCAGGATCATGATGCCGGTGCTGGTGGTGCTGTCGGTTATTATCGCGGTCTACTCGATCACGAGGCCCGGCGCGCTGGCGGGCGTGGCCTACTTCCTGGTGCCCAACCCGGACAACTTCTCCTGGATGACCGTGGTCACGGCCATGGGCCAGATGTTCTACTCGCTGTCCATCGCCATGGGCATTTTGGTCACGTTCGGTTCTTACATGAAAAAGGACGTCTCGATCGAGGAATCCACCGAACACGTCGAGATTTTTGACACGATCATCGCCATCATGGCGGGCCTTATGATCATCCCGGCGGTGTTTGCTTTCTCCGGCGGCGACCCGGACACCTTACAGGCAGGCCCGGCGTTAATGTTCATTACCATCCCCAAGGTGTTTGCCAGCATGGGGCTGGGCACAGTCGTCGGCGTGCTGTTCTTCCTGCTCGTACTGTTCGCGGCGGTCACAAGCTCGATTGCTCTGACCGAGAGCGCTGTCTCGACCTTTGAGGATGAGCTGGGCTGGGGCCGCAAAAAATCCACGGTGCTTGTCGGCGTCATCATGGTGGCGCTGGGTACGCTGTCCAGCCTGGGCTATGGCCCACTGGCGGGCGTGACCATCATCGGAATGCAGTTCCTTGACTTCTTCGACTTCCTGACCAACTCGGTCATGATGCCGATTGCGGCCATTGCTACCTGCCTGCTTGTCTCTCGCGTCATTGGCGTGGAGAAAATCGAGCAGGAGGTCGAGGTGGACGGTCAGCCCTTCCGCCGCAAGAGGATTTTTGCCTTCATGATCCGCTGGCTCTGCCCAATTTTTGCCGCCATCATCCTGGCCAGCTCGGTAGCCAACGCGTTTGGAATCATTAAGATGTGACAACAAAACAGCCTTCCCCCACAGGGGAAGGCTTTTCTTGTTGTAGGGGTCGGCGTCCTCGACGGCTCGGGAACGTTTCCGCAGCCGCTTACTTTTTTGCCGGGCTGTACCGCAAAACTTTCTCCGAGAAATTTTTGCTGAAAAACTGCACGAACGGTCCCAGCCCAAACGCACAGATCAGTGTGCCCAGACCAATTAGACCGCCCGACACAAATGTGATGACCGCGCACAGCGCGTCGGTGAAAACACGGCAGCCGAAGTAGGGGACAGGGAGGCGGTCAGCCATCATCAGCGAGAGCGCGTCATAGGGCGCAACACCTAAATCGGCCGTCTGGTACAGTGAACACCCAAACGCCACCACCAGCACACCCACGGCCACCCAGACCAGTTGTACAGGGAGTGCGTCCGCCGTGCCAAACACCCGGACAAGCGCGTCGTTCGTGAACGTCACAATAAACCCGATGCAAAAGCTGTTGATGATGGTGCCCAGCCCGATGTACCGCCGCCCCCAAATCAGCTGCGGTATAAACAGGAACAGGTTCATGAGCACATTCTCGATGCTGAACGGCAGGCCGACCAACTCCGCCAGCCGCAGGTTCAGCGCACTGATGGAGTCGTTCCCCAGGTGCGAAAACTTGAACACCGCAATGCCGATGCCGATAATGACCACGCCTGCAATCATGCCCAGGATGCGGCGCAGGCTGATTTTCTGACTGAGAATATTCATGTGCAAAACTTCCTTTTCTGTATCGCCTGACTTGAAGCCTCCCCTCAAGAGGAGCCTTATGGAGTTATTTATAATAACTATCCTGTAAAACGCACCCCTTTGTCAAGGGTAAACCTGTTTAAAATATCACACCTAACCTTGTGAAAACTGCCGAAACGGGCAGGTATAACCGCTGCGCCGGATTTGTCAAGTGCGGGGAAACGGTGCAAAATCAGCAAATTGCTGAAATTTTGTTACACTGGCCCGGGCGTTCGACACAAAGAAAAAACTTCATAAAAAAGCCGAAAAAACCTTGACAGCAAGCCTTTTACCCTGTATACTAATACAGTATCACAAAAATGGAATAGAGCGCCCTAAAGGGGTTTTGCGAAATCTGCAAAATCGAAAAGTTTGTGAAAAACGACGAATATGCCGCATTTTCACAGTATGCTTTCGGGTCGCTTTCGCCAACTTTGTCAATCTATGGAATAGGAGTGGTCGCGTTTTATGGTAAAGGTCAAGCCCGTACAAAACGGCAGAACGACCCGCATGAGCTTTTCCCGCATCAACGAAGTGATTGGTATGCCCAATCTGATCGAGATCCAGAAAAACTCTTACAACTGGTTCCTGGAGGAAGGCCTGCACGAGGTTTTCCACGACATTGCCGCGATCGAGGACTACACCGGCAACCTGGTGCTGGAGTTCGTTGATTATCGGCTGGACAAGAACCCCAAATATTCTATTAAAGAATGTAAAGAGCGGGATGCCACGTATGCGGCACCCCTGTACGTCACTGCCCGTCTGTTCAACAAGCAGACCGGTGAGGTGAAGGAGCAGGAGATTTTCATGGGCGACTTCCCGCTCATGACCGATGCCGGCACCTTTATTTCCAACGGTGCAGAGCGTGCGATCGTCTCTCAGCTGGTCCGTTCTCCCGGTGTTTTCTATGGCTCCAGCAAGGACCGTACCGGCAAGGACCTGTTTACCGCCACCATGAACCCCAACCGCGGCGCATGGCTGGAGTATGAGACGGATTCCTCCGATGTGTACTATGTCCGCATCGATAAGAACCGCAAGCTGCCGGTCACCACGCTGCTGCGTGCCCTGGGCCTGTCCACCGATGAGCAGATCAAGCAGTTCTTCGGCGACTCTGAGCCGAAGATCAACGCCTCTCTCGAGAAGGACATCACCCACAACACCGAGGAAGGCCTGCTGGAGGTTTACCGCAAGCTGCGCCCCGGCGAGCCCCCGACGGTCGAGAACTCCCGCGCCCATCTGAACAACCTGTTCTTCGACCCGCGCCGCTACGATCTGGCTCGTTTCGGCCGCTACAAGATGAACAACAAGCTCAGCCTGACCCGCCGCATTGCCGGCTACAAGGCTGCTGAGGATATCATCGCTCCCCTGACCGGCGAGCTGCTGGCCGCCAAGGGCGAGAAGATCAACATGGCCAAGGCTGAGGAAATCGACAACGCTGGTGTCACCCGCGTCGTCATCCTGGTCGAGAAGAAGGGCGAGGAGCCGCGTCCGTTCATCGTCATTTCCAACGGCTGCGTCAACGCCCAGAATTTCTTCAGCTTTGACGTTGAGGCCGAGGCCGGTGTCAACGAGCGTGCCAACTTCGCCGAGATCCGCAAGATCCTCGACACCACCTCTGACGTGGAGGAGCAGAAGGAGCTGCTGCGCCAGAACCACGATGTTCTGATCAGCCGCACCGTCACCGTCGATGACATCTTCGCTTCCGTCAACTACCTGCTGGGCCTGGATCACGGCATCGGCACCACCGATGAGATCGACCACCTGGGCAACCGCCGCGTCCGCAGCGTCGGTGAGCTGCTGCAGAACCAGTTCCGCATCGGCTTCTCCCGCATGGAGCGCGTCATCCGTGAGCGCATGACCCTGCAGAACCAGGAGAACGGCGAAATCACCCCGCAGAGCCTGGTCAACATCCGCCCGGTCGTCGCCGCCATCAAGGAGTTCATCGGTTCCAGCCCGCTGTCCCAGTTCATGGACCAGAACAACCCCCTGGCCGAGCTGACCCACAAGCGTCGTCTGTCCGCTCTGGGCCCCGGCGGTCTGTCCCGTGACCGCGCGGGCTTCGAGGTCCGCGACGTTCACTACACCCACTATGGCCGTCTGTGCCCCATCGAGACGCCTGAAGGCCCGAACATCGGTCTGATTTCCTACCTGGCTACCTACGCCAAGATCAACAAGTACGGCTTTGTCGAGGCCCCCTACCGCAAGGTGGACAAGGCTACCGGCACTGTCACTGATGAAGTTATCTATATGACCGCCGACGAGGAGGACGAGTACATCGTCGCCCAGGCCAACGAGCCGCTGGACGAGAACAACCATTTCGTCCGTACCCGCGTTTCCGGCCGTCACCGCAACGGCATCCAGGAGTTTGAGGCCTCTCAGGTCGACTTTATGGATGTTTCTCCCCGCATGATGGTTTCCGTCGCTACGGCCTGCATCCCGTTCCTGGAGAATGATGACTGTAACCGTGCTCTGATGGGCTCCAACATGCAGCGCCAGGCTGTGCCTCTGATGGTCACCCAGCAGCCGCTGGTCGCCACCGGCATGGAGTACAAGGCTGCCACCGACTCCGGTGTCTGCGTCCTGGCCGCCCACGACGGCACGGTTGAGTATGTGGATGCTGAAAAGGTCGTTGTCCGCTGCGCAGACGGTTCTGCCGATACCTACGAACTCATCAAGTTCATGCGCTCCAACCAGGGCAACTGCAACAACCAGCGCCCCATCGTCAATGTGGGCGAGACCGTCAAGGCCGGCGACGTGCTGGCGGACGGCCCCGCGACCCGCAACGGCGAGATCAGTCTGGGCAAGAACGCCCTAGTCGGCTTCATGACCTGGGAAGGCTATAACTACGAGGACGCCGTTCTGCTGAACGAGAAGCTCGTCCGCGAGGATGTCTACACCTCCATCCATATCGAAGAGTACGAGACCGAGGCCCGCGATACCAAGCTCGGACCTGAGGAAATCACCCGCGATATCCCGAACGTTGGCGACGACGCTCTGAAAGATCTGGACGACCGCGGCATCATCCGCATCGGTGCTGAGGTCAAGACCGGCGACATCCTCGTCGGCAAGGTCACCCCGAAGGGCGAGACCGAGCTGACCGCCGAGGAACGCCTGCTGCGCGCCATCTTCGGCGAGAAGGCCCGCGAAGTCCGTGACACCTCCCTGCGCGTGCCCCACGGCGCTTACGGCATCGTTGTTGACGTCAAGGTCTTTACCCCCGAGAACAGCGACGAGCTGCAGCCCGGCGTGCGTATGTGCGTGCGCTGCTACATCGCCCAGAAGCGTAAGATCAGCGTCGGCGATAAGATGGCCGGCCGTCACGGCAACAAGGGCGTTGTTTCCCGCATCCTGCCGCAGGAGGATATGCCCTTCCTGCCCGACGGCACCCCGTTGGACATCGTGCTGAACCCCCTGGGCGTTCCTTCC
>ENA-OZBF01000644-OZBF01000644.1-human-gut-metagenome-genome-assembly--contig:-NODE-644-length-14932-cov-3.959804_pt1 | contig 14932 bp, 14 predicted proteins | sample MGYA00243980_ERZ653522 | MGnify/ENA primary metagenome ERZ653522 (study PRJEB26926, sample SAMN06165106) | human gut metagenome | biome: ENVO:00009003; feature: ENVO:2100002; material: ENVO:00002003...
AGCGTCAGATGTGTATAAGAGACAGCACTTTATACATACCGTAAGTAGGGGCTATCGCCACCACGTTGTCCGTTTTCGGTTCGCAGAATATCCGGAATGCCAAGTCGATGGCTTCGTCACTGCCGTTACCGAGAAAGATTTGTCCGGGCTTCACGCCTTTGACGGGAGCCAACATCTCTTTCACCTCCAATTGCAAAGGGTCGGGATAGCGGTTGTACGGGGCATTGTAAGGATTCTCGTTCGCATCGAGAAAGACGGAAGCCGCCGCACCCTTGTATTCGTCACGGGCCGAACTGTACGGCTTCAACGCCCAGATGTTCGGGCGCACTAATTCTTGCAAAGGTTTCATGCTCATTTCATTTCGGTTTTAATGGATTCCAATCTTACGGTCATGGCGTTACGGTGTGCATCGAGATGCTCGCCCGCCGCCATGCGTTCCACAGCCCGACCGATGCCACGGATACCCTGCGGCGTGAGTTCCTGAAATGTGATCTTACGGTGGTAGCTGTCCAAGTTGACACCGCTGTAAGCCGTGGCATAACCGTTGGTGGGCAACGTATGGTTCGTACCCGAAGCATAATCCCCCGCACTCTCCGGCGTATAAGAACCGAGGAACACGCTGCCTGCATTGACCACCCGTTCGGCGGCCTGCAAGTAATCGGCCGTTTCGATAATCAGGTGCTCGGGCGCGTAGCGGTTGGTCAGTTCCAGTGCCTCGTCCATGTCGCGCACCACGACGAGTTTGCTGTGAGCCAATGCCTGCTTCGCGATTTCCTTGCGCGGAAGGGCAGCCAACTGGCGTTCCACTTCGTCCTGTACCTTGCCGACCAAGGCTTCGTCGGTCGTCACCAACAAGACTTGGCTGTCCACGCCGTGCTCGGCCTGCGAAAGCAAGTCGGCCGCCACGAACACCGGATTGGAACCGGCATCGGCCAATACCGCCACCTCCGAAGGTCCGGCGGGCATGTCGATGGCTACGTCGTGAAGCGACACCTGTTGTTTGGCCGCCATGACATACTGGTTGCCGGGGCCGAATATCTTATACACTTTGGGCACGCTTTCCGTACCGTAGGCCATGGCACCGATGGCCTGCACGCCGCCTGCCTTGAAAATGCGGTTCACTCCGGCCACACGGGCTGCGCAAAGGATGGCGGGATGCACCTTGCCGTCACGTCCCGGCGGCGTGCAGAGCACGATTTCACGGCATCCGGCAATCTTGGCCGGTGTGGCCAGCATCAGCACCGTGGAGAAAAGCGGTGCCGTCCCTCCGGGAATGTAAAGCCCCACCCGTTCTATGGGAACGGCTTTCTGCCAACAAGTCACCCCGGGACGGACTTCCACCTTCGTCGTTTCAAAGCGTTGGGAAGCGTGAAACTTCCCTATATTGTCGTGCGCCAAGCGTAAAGCATCCTTCAGTTCGGGCGACACTAGACGTTCAGCCTCGTCCATTTCTTCTTCCGTGACGGCCAGACGCTCCAGTTCCACATGGTCGAACTGTTTTTCGTAGGCCATGACGGTGCGGTCGCCCCCCGTCTTCACGTCGTCCAACACCCTGCATACGGTTTCACGCAACGTGTCCACGTTCATGACGGGACGTTTCAACAGTTCGTCCCATTCTTCTTTTTGCGGATATTTTATCACATTCATTTGCTGTCCTCCTCTTTTTGATATGAAAATACCGGCCTGTCCGGCTCAAAGAATCATCTTCTCTACGGGAACGACCAGAATGCCCTGCGCTCCCAACTCCTTCAGTTTGGAGATAATCTCCCAAAAGCGGGACTCGTCGATGACGGTGTGCACGCTGCTCCACCCTTCCTGCGCCAAAGGCATCACCGTGGGGCTTTTGGCTCCGGGCAATACGGACACGACATCTTTCACCTTGTCCGACGGCACGTTCATCAGTACGTATTTCTTGTCTTCCGCACTCTTTACCGCCTCGATGCGGAACAGCAACTCGTCCAAAATCGCCTTCTTGGCATCATCCATATTCCGGTTGGCGATGAGCAACGCTTCGCTCTTCATGACGACGGCCACCTCCTGCAAGTTATTGCTTACCAGGGTGGAACCGGAGCTTACGATATCGAAAATACCGTCGGCCAGTCCGATACCGGGCGCGATTTCCACAGAACCGGTATGACGTGGATGTCCGCTTCCACTCCGTTTTCCTTCATGAATTTTCTCAAGATATTGGGATAGGAAGTGGCTATCTTCTTGCCTTCGAACCAAGAAAGGCCGGAATAATCCACAGCCTTGGGTATGGCCAACGAAAGGCGGCACTTGCTGAAGCCCAGACGGCGTACCACCACGGCATCCTCCTCTCTTTCCACAAATTCATTTTCGCCCACGATACCCAAGTCGGCCACCCCTCCCGCCACGGACTGCGGAATATCGTCGTCGCGCAGGTAAAGCACCTCGACGGGGAAATTGGAGGACTGCACCAACAAGGTGCGCTTGGATGAACTCACTTTGATGTCGGCCTCCGCCAGGAGCGCCATGGTGTCTTCGTAAAGACGTCCTTTCGACTGTACTGCAATTCTAAGCATATCTGTTTTTTTAATGAAGTATTCTTAAACTATCAAAAAAGGCTCACCGTTCATATCGGCAAGCCTTCATTTCTATCCTTCCATTGGCACACGCGGGACAGCCTACCGATTTCTAACCGTTAGGATGATGATGGTGGCGTGTTGCAATATTCTTCATTTTCTCTTTTATTTGTGGCAAAGTTAAATTATTATCTGCAAATAAACAACAAATTCGCAAGAAAATTACGAAGAAGTTATCACTGGGCAACGATATCGGCAGTTCTTTTTCTTATGAAAAGCAGTTGTTTCAGTAGTTGATGAGTGGTAAATTCCGTCGGATGAGCACACAGCAGTCTTTCCTTTTTAAAACGACGTGAAGCCTGGCCGTCATATACTTTTCTACGGTATAGCCTTCGTTTTCAAAGTGGAGGATAATATCTTCATCTGTCATGTCCCTATGGGGGAAAGCGGCCACGGCGTCCGGCACGTTCCAACTTAACAGGATGAAATGCGACGATAGGCGTGCGAGGTTACGTATGGCCGTGGATGCCGATTTTTCAGGGATATAGGGAAGCACGTCCTTGCATACCACGATATCAAAGGGAGTGGAAATATCCAGTTCTTCCGTGAGGTCTGCCACTTCGCAAACAGCATCCCCCTCGGGCAGGAGCATACCGGACAAATCCGGCGTACGGGGATTCGCGTCATATCCGGCAAACGCAAGTCCGCGGCTCCTCCATTGCGAGACATAGTAACCGGCACCGCATCCTATGTCTATTCCCGTCCGTGCCCCTATGTCCCACCACATTTGCGTGACGAAATCGCAAAATGTTTTGTCGTATCCGTATTTCAGGAAACCGTCATACGTCCAACCTCCGGTCTTTGTCAGGCCAATCTCCCTGTCTTGTAGCAGATACCGGTCTATCCTGTCCAATAGCACCGTACTGCATGGCAGTTCGATTTTACGGGCGAAAAGGTATTCGTTTTCCAAAAGGTAACGGAAATGTTCACATCCCAAATTGGCGGGACGGTTGCCGTTTTCATGTTTCCAACGGATAAAACGGTGGTTCCAAGGCACGATGTCTTCCTTATCCATTAAATTGACCAATACGGTGGCCACATAACATTCCTCCGGTGCGAAAGTCATCCACATCCGGCCATAAAGCGAGGGGAAGCGGTCGGTATAGTCCAACAAGGTGGTGGCAGCCTTTCGGGTAATGGACCACCATTGCGAACTGCCGTACAGATGGTCGAACTCATCGGGAATGGGGCGTTTTGCCCTTTTGGCCTGTTGTTGCCTTACCTGTTCCCTGACCCACCCACGCGGATTCCTTTTGCCTGCGGCATAGTCGTATGGATAATAATATTGCAGTCGGCGGAAAGTATTGTCTTCCCAGTTAGGATGCGGCAAATGCAGGTATCCGATGTATTCTTTTCCCGCATTCCGGTCAAAGAACTCCAGGAAATAATCTAACGGACGAGTCGGGTAATCTTGCCCGCTGATAAGATGAAAGTAATCGGCATCACTGCGTTGCACAGCCATGCGCAACAGGTGCATTTCGCTTTCCAATACACTTGTGCCGCCCCAGTTCACGTCATATTCACGCGAAACGGCTTTCACTTGTTTGTAACTACGCAACTTTTCTTCCTCTTCGCGTGTGACGGGTTGCTTTTTGTCTATATGGATGAATACGTCGCAATCCTTTTCGAAATATCCGGCCAACCTGCATAGCTGGCCGATGTTTTTGTGGGCTAAGATTAGAATGGCATGTTTCATGGCTTTAATGTCGTTGTGTGATTGAATCGGGAAAAGTCCTTAGTATCTCAGGCTTGAACAAATCCTCCTTTTTATAGATGAGTTTCCTGTAAATCTCTTCAATGATAACTGAATCAAGGGAACTTTTTAGCCGCAAAGTCAATGCTGACGATAAATCCTTAATATCCATGTCATCTGTTATATGAAAGACATTCGAGGCTTCCCTAAACGTACCATCTTTACAGAACTCCAACACCATGTAATCCGCATATGGAGACGGGGCGCGATGAGGAGTCATGCAACTTTTGACGACGAAAAAGAAATAGCCTTCCTTGCTTTCGATGTATCGACAAGGTGTCCATTGGAGGTCGCGTGGCCAACACCCACAATCGAGGGTGTCCGGAATTAGGGAGAAACATTCCGGAAAAGGTAAGTCGGCATATGGAGGAGATGGTATAAACAAGGAATCGTTTACGTAAGGATTATCCCATTTCTTAAAATAGGACATAAATTCTTCAAACCGGATAGGGGTGCGGTCGTTCTCCGGATTTTTAATGGTTTCTTTTTGGGCTGTTCCGGTTGTTCTCTCTTTGATTTTCCCGTCCGGGCTTACGTTGTATTCGTACGTTCTTACCGTGTAGGTCAAGTCTTGGTATCGGAGGATTGAAGTACAATCATCCAAAGAGCCTTGCTCCACAAGGAAGTTTGGTGCCTGTCCACTGGGGACTATACGTGTGAAGTACGCTCTCCCATCGTGTCCGACCGTTTTAAAATCCAGGATTTTACCATCGCGTGAATATGTGACGAGCATATAATCGGTAACATCGTTCTCTATGAAATATTGGCTGTTTCCGTCCTTGTAGTCTTGGCAGTGCCTTTTCAGCATGATGGTGATAAACCCTCCACGCTCCATGTAACTTCCTTTTTGCCAAAAGACATCGTCCTGTCCACAAAGGCAGCCGTCTTGTATGGGAGGAAGAAAACGGGCATACATGTCGCTATCTATCAAAACTGAATCGGATATGATTCTCTCCCCAAATGATGTCATATTAATTTGGGTGCACTTCTTAAACCCTGACAAGAAAGTGCGGAATGCTGCCGGTTGGGCGGTTGCATGTGCAAAATGTGATAAAAAGAAGAATATGAATATGTTTCGTAGGAGCATGAATGATTGTATTTTTAGAAATGTTCAAAAGAGACAGCCATAGTTTTTTACGAGCCAAAATAGAATGACGCGTCCCATAGTTTTATGAGTCTATTGCTTTTGTCATAAGCAATATGGGACTTAAATCATATTCCACGATGGTATAAGTCATTTTTATATTGTCGTATCCTATTGTGTACAGATGCTTGTTGACAATAACCGTTGTATTATCAGAACTTAGTGCGCCACCTGGAAACCAACCGGTTGTCGCATCCAATCGTGGTAAGCCGGAAATGGGATATTTTGTTATGGTATGGTGTATTGTGTCTATTATTGCAATCGAGCCGATGTCATAGTCGATAGAACCATATATAAGAAAAGTGTCTATTTTTTTTTTCAAAAAAAACCATATAAGGGGGATTGTTTTCCAAATCAATAAATACCGGCGTGCCGTTAAGGTGCAACTTAGCGATGTCGTTTTCTCCGCTGATTTTATTTTGCAATTTATTAGGGTATGTGAAGAGATAGGCTACGTCGTGGCTTCTGTCATAGCCCGGAACGCTATCAGGTACATTTTTGGGTCTTGCTACTACATAAAAACCGTTGTTTCGTAAATTTCCCTCAAGATATTCTCCATCTATGTATAGGGGGAAACGTTCAACATCTCCTTTACCGCTTTTGTGGATGCGAAAGATAGAGTTGGCTTCATCCATGTAAAGATTGGATTTAGCTTCATCTTTGAAATACATAGAGTTAGCCTCATTAAAAGAATAGATGTATTTGACTTCATTTATAAAATAAATGGAATCGTTTACCATCTTGAATAAAGCATTTTGGCAGTGTCTCATAGACAAACCGAGGCCTCGGCTCCATTCCATATTCTCTCCTATGAAACAAGCTAATCGGACGGGTTCTTCCCCTAAAATGTAAAAACGCCCCTTACCGTCTGTATCGAAACCTTTAATCGTACCATCATACGCTCCATGGTCACATGGGAATTTTTCATCGTCATACCTGAATGTCCATTTCCGGGTAGGTCTCAGGCTGTCGTTCTCCATACGGATGGTTTGATATTCCTTTTCAAGTACATTGTCTCCTATTTCTGCTTGCAAACAGGAATAGGAGGATAATGGAATAAGGACCAATAGGTATCCGATAAAAGTTTTCTTCATGACTATTTCCTATAAATATAAGATTAAAATGGCAGTCTCATGGTTGCAATGCGTTTCTTTACAGTCCCGTCCTGTCTTTGAGCAAGACGAAAGCCTTGCCCTCCCTATCAATGTAAGGGCAAGTCAGGTTCTTGACCCTTACGGTGTCTTTCCTCACAGACATGTTGTAGCGCACGGTGTCGTTTTCCAACCACCGGGCAAAGGAGATACTCATTTGTATCTCATCCTCCATCCGGTCGGTAAAGGGTTCCCACGTCTGATAGCGAGACATGGCTTCCTGCCAAGAACGGATATGGCGGTCAATGGGGGCTTTGACGAAAGTGTTGACTTTTTCACCGCTTGAGGTCGTGACAATGTCCAAACGGAATGAAATGGAGTCTTTGTCTTGTTTTATATCCGTCATGGGCATGACGAAATAGCCGCACTCGTAGCCTTCACGAGCTTGTTCAAACTCGTCAGTCGTTCCCCAAAAGTACCCTTTCTTCAATATGCCGTTTTCCAAGTACAATTCCATATAACAGTCTTCGGGAAGCAAGTCCGGATAATAATCCTGCTCTGGATTATGGTAACGATACCATAGGGTGTCAATATCCACACGTTCTTGTGCGGAAAGAGGTATGATACTGATGAAATACCAGGCAACCGATAGTGTCATGACGGCTGTAAATAAAGACTTGCTTTCAGGTCGGTTTGATTTGTACGATTCCATGGCGTATTTTGTTATTGATGGTGTGTTAAGGGATAAGTTCCACGTCGGCTATTTTATATTTTCCGTCTTGGCATTGGAGAGCCACTCGAATCTTCGTGCATCCATAGCTTACCGTGAAGCATCCTTTGGTTTCAGAGGGATGGACTTGCAAAGAATTGTACCAAAAGACATCGAAGTCGTCATTTCCAATGACGGGATCGAACATAGGGTCTTCCTGTTCTACCTCTTTCCTTGACCGGACGTATTTTTCCTGCATAATGGGAGTGCAATAAGTCTCTCTCAAGTGTTTTAATCCTTGTTCCAAATCTGGTCTCATTTTTATGTAGGTATAGGCGTATGACTTGTAAAAGGTTTCCACAAATGTCTTCCCGTCTTGGTCATCCATGACCTTTTCTTCAGGAATATCAAACCAATAATCCCCGTAATTACGGTTGCCCCAATCAGGCGTTACGTACGAAATACGTACTTTTCCCAAGGAATCTGCCGTGATACGTAATGGGATATAGGTTGTCGAATCTTTGGGATACGGGCGGTATGACACTTCGTACCAACAGCCGGACAGGTGCTTGCACCGTACGGACTGGATGGAATATTCCGTAACGTCTTGCGCCCGAATCATGGGGTCACTATCCGTAGCGCATGCCAGTCGCGCCCGTTTTTCCTGCATTTCCGGGGTAAGCATGTTTTTGAGAAACTTTTCTTCAGTTTCTCTGTCATCTGTGTTTATGGCTTCCATGTACTCCTGATATGATTTTTGGAGGTACTTCTCTATTTGTACCACATCCAATCGGTTGGAAGGAGATTGTGCTCCTGCCTTTCCTATTTGAAACAAGAAAAGCAGGATGAGGGAAAATCTGAAAGTAAACATCGTTTTATCTTCTGAATATGTACATAATCATGTGCCGTTTAGCCATCTGGTCTTTCATCAGGGACATGTAATGAGACTTAAAAACCAGGTGGAAATACAGACGTTCTGCAAAAATCCGCCATCCCCCCAAGAGTTTTTTAAAAAGACCTTTCATCTTTCAGGCAGCACGATAAGCAGCTATTACATAACACGTTACAGAATGAAAGATGTTTCAGGAATCCTTCAGTTTCCGTTCATTGCGGAAAGCGATAAAAAGTTCTCAGCCAAATGATTTTTCAATCTCAGCCGAACGATTTTTCGTTCTGCGCCAAACGGAATGAAGCATAGCTGAAAGATGCCTGAAACATCCTTCAGCCTGTAACATCAATATTATGAACGGATTACCATATATCCTGAAGGATGAAGGCTCTTTTTGCAAAACTCCTATGTAGGGGAAGGGTGCGTCCAGCATGCAAGGACTCCTTGGTCAGGCTTTGCATTCATAATCCACACACGAACGGCTTTTTTTGCAATCCTTCAGCAAAGCCGCTACGGCCAAATGAGCCGGATGGGCCGCATAAGCCCTTACATCGTCCATCGTGTCGAACTCACTGTAGAGCGCGATGTCGAATTGTTCTTCCGGATTGGCATTCAACCCGACCTCAATCTTCCGAATAAACGGGATTTTGGCAGGCAGGGCCTCTATCCCCTTCTTGAAAGCATCCATCACGTTTTTCTTACGCTCGGCTTCCATTTCAGAAGCCAACTGAAATAATACGATATGTTTCACCATAATAATACAACGTCTTTTATATTATTTTCATCCAAAGTTAGCAAAAAATCCGTTCACGGCACCCGCTTCCCACTGTTTTTTGCTTACCTTTGCCTTATCACACTTATACATTCACTATGATAAGACAAGGAATCATCGGAATTTGGAGATTTTACCGCGACGGTTTCCGCAGCATGACGCTGGGACGTACGTTGTGGGCCGTGATTCTAATCAAACTTTTCATTATGTTCTTTATCCTGAAACTTTTTTTCTTCCCGCCTTTCCTCAAAGGCAAATCGACCGAAGAAAAGGAAGACTACGTAGGAAATGAACTGATAGAAAGAGCTATTCATCCTTAATCTTGAAATAAAAACAAGGCTTATGTTAGACAATATGGAGACAATGATAGACTGGTCAAGAGCACAATTCGCCCTGACGGCAATGTACCACTGGCTGTTTGTTCCGCTCACGCTGGGACTGGCTGTCATCATGGGAGTTATGGAGACACGGTACGTCATTTCCGGTCATGATTTCTGGAAAAGAACAGCCCGTTTCTGGATGAAACTGTTCGGAATCAATTTTGCCATCGGAGTAGCGACCGGACTGATTCTCGAATTCCAATTCGGTACGAACTGGAGCAACTATTCTTGGTTCGTAGGTGATATCTTCGGAGCCCCTCTTGCCATTGAAGGCATCGTAGCCTTCTTTATGGAAGCTACTTTTGTGGCCGTAATGTTTTTCGGATGGGACAAAGTAGGCAAGAAATTCCATTTGGCTTCTACATGGCTCACCGGTCTGGGAGCTACCTTGTCTGCCTGGTGGATTCTGGTGGCCAATTCATGGATGCAATATCCCGTAGGAATGGTATTCAACCCCGAAACGGTACGCAATGAAATGGTTGATTTCCTCGCCGTAGCCTTTTCGCCTGTAGCCGTAATGAAGTTCTTGCATACAGTACTCAGCAGTTGGATTGTAGGGGCCGTGTTCGTCATTGGGGTTAGTGGTTGGTTCCTATTGAAACGGCGTGAGAAGGAATTCGCTTTGGCCAGTATGAAAATTGCAGCATGTACAGGTATGGTCGCCTCGCTGTTGACACTATACAGCGGAGATAAATCCGCCTATCAAGTCGCACAATACCAGCCGATGAAACTGGCTGCAATGGAAGCACTTTACGAAGGTGGAACAAGACAGCCGTTAACGGTGGTCGGCGAATGGAAAATCCCGACTATGCTGTCTTTTCTGGCCACACGGAATCCCGACGGTTACGTACCGGGAATCCACAATATCCTGGCTGGAGGACATACGACAAACGACGGTTCCAAGGCTCTGTCCGCCACAGAAAAGATCGCGAGAGGCAAAATGGCAATCGCGGCCTTATCGGATTTCCGGCAGGCTCAAAAGGACGGCGACCAAGATAAGATGGACGCGTCCCGCCGCACATTGGAAGAAAACATGCCATACTTCGGTTACGGTTATATTCAAAACCCTGACGATCTTGTGCCGAATGTAGGACTTTCGTTCTGGACATTCCGGATTATGGTAGGTTTCGGGATGTACTTCATTGCTTTTTTCGCCTTGGTCCTTTTCCTGTCATGGAAAAATAAACTGTACGGACAAAGATGGCTGCACCGAATCGCCCTATGGAGCATTCCTTTCGCCTTCGTAGCCAGCCAGGCCGGTTGGGTCGTATCAGAGGTCGGGCGACAACCTTGGGCCATCCAGGATTTGTTACCGGTCAATGCCGCCATATCCAACCTGTCTGCAGGAGCGGTACAAACGACGTTCTTCATCTTTCTGGCCATTTTCACTATTTTATTCATTGCCGAGATAGGTATCATGGTAAAAGCCATCCAAAAAGGACCTGAATCATGAACGAAACCGATAAAAAAGATTAGTCACTGTCAAATATCAAAACTATGGAATCGACCTATATTTTTCTACAGCATTATTGGTGGTTCATCATATCCCTGTTAGGGGCACTATTGGTCTTCTTATTATTCGTACAAGGGGGCAACTCATTGTTATTCCACTTGGGAAAGAATGAAACGGAACGTGCTTTATTGGTGAACGCGACAGGCAGTAAATGGGAGTTTACATTTACCACGCTCGTCACTTTCGGAGGTGCTTTTTTTGCCTCTTTCCCTTTGTTTTACAGCACAAGCTTCGGCGGAGCATATTGGCTGTGGATGCTCATACTTTTCAGTTTCGTACTACAAGCTATTTCTTATGAATTCCAATCGAAATTAGGAAATCTGTTAGGCAAACGTACTTACCAATCTTTTTTGGTATTCAACGGAGTCATGGGTCCGGTTCTGCTCGGAGCGGCCGTGGCCACATTCTTCAACGGGTCTGATTTTCTTGTCAGCAAATCCAATCTGACAGAGGCCGCCATCCCCGTCATCAGTCATTGGGGTAACGAATGGCACGGCTTGGATGCTTTGGCAAATCCTTGGAATCTCATGTTGGGACTGGCTGTCTGTTTTCTGGCTCGTATTTTAGGTTGCCTTTATTTCATCCGCAGCATTCGCGACACAGAGCTGATTCCCCGTTGCCGCCGCCAATTGCTGGGAGACAGCGTCCCATTCCTGCTGTTTTTCTTGGCTTTCGTGATCCATACGTTATTGAAAGACGGTTTTGCCGTCCATCCGGAAACCGGCATCGTTTTCATGGAACCCTACAAGTATTTCCACAACTTGACAGACATGCCGATATTGCTTGTCTTGTTCCTTTTAGGTGTGACAGGTGTGCTTTTCGGACTTATTCGTGGTATCTTCTGCCACACCAGTCGCAACGGTTTCTGGTTTACAGGTACAGGAACCATACTGACCGTATTATCCTTGCTCCTGTGTGTCGGCTATAACCATACTGCTTACTATCCCTCCACCGCAGATTTACAAAGCTCTTTGACCTTGGCAAACAGCAGCTCCAGCCTGTTCACCCTGAAAACCATGGCCTACGTGTCTCTTCTCCTTCCCGTAGTCGTGGCCTACATCGCATACGTGTGGAAGGTTATGGATCGCAAACCGCTCACATCGGAAGAAATTACCGGAAACGAAGATGTTTACTAAAACAAAAACAGAATGCCCATGTATATTATCGGAATAGCCGGAGGCACGGGATCCGGAAAGACCACGGTCGCACGAAAAATCATTGAGAGTCTCCCGAAAGGTGAAGTGGCCCTCATCCCGCAGGACTCATATTATATCGATGCCACGGACATGACCATGGAAGAACGCCGCAAAATCAACTATGACCATCCTTGCGCTTTCGACTGGAAGCTCTTGATCCGTCAGGTGAAAGAACTGAAAGCCGGACGGGCTATCGAACAACCGACTTATTCATATTTGGAATGTAACAGGTTGAAAGAGACCATACACGTAGAACCCCGAAAGGTTATCCTGATAGAAGGCATACTCGCTTTGTCCAATAAAGAACTCCGGGACCTGATGGACATCAAAATCTTTGTAGATGCAGACTCCGACGAACGCCTCATCCGTGTCATCGAACGGGATATCATCGAACGGGGAAGAACCGTACAAATGGTAGTGGACCGCTATCGGGCCGTACTCAAACCCATGCATCTGGAATTCATCGAACCGACCAAACGCTATGCCGACCTTATCATTCCCCAAGGAGGAGAAAACGAGAAAGCCATCGAAATCATGCGTACTTACATCCTACACCATCTCAATCTCCATTTGGAACAAACGGGGCAAGCTCTATGAAAGTCCGTATAAGCGAATTCGGATGGAAGGCCGGCTTCCGGCTATGCCGAAAACGACCGGATTTATGGAAAATCACGAGTAAGCGAGGGCAGAGCGGGGCGAAAACGAAGTTTTTAGGCTCCGTTCTGCCGAACGGGAGCGATTTATGGAAACACAATCTGCTGGCCTGCCTCTTGACCGTCCTTGCCGTCAATCTCGTATCCTGCGGAGAAAAAGAGGAGAAAAAAATATCCCCTTTGGGTATCACGGAAGAAGAATATGCGGAAACAGCTTACGACTTAGACCAGATACAGGAAGCCGGCGAACTGATAGCCGTCACGCTGTCCGGTCCCGACACTTATTATGAATATAAGGGAAAAGGATTCGGACTGCAATTTGAATTGGCCGAACACTTTGCCGTGTCCATCGGTGCCAAGCTCCGTATGGAAGCAGTACGCGATACGGCGGAGCTTTTCCAACGACTGAAAAAAGGAGAGGCAGACCTCATCGCATTGGAAATTCCGGAGAACCACATGACAGACACGGAACTGCAATTCTCCGGCGTCCGGTCGTGTCCGTCAGACAGTACGGCCGCAGTCAAAACCGGATGGGTCGTACGAAAGGATGCCCCCTTCCTGGCCGAAGCCTTGGACGGATGGTATAAACCCGAGACACGGTCTTTCTTGCAAAAAAGGGAACAGTTGCGTCTGTCTCCCGGCGGAAGTGTAAAACGCCGTGTCCGTGCCCCCTTCCAGAATCGCGCCAAGGGCATTATCTCGCCGTACGACACTCATTTTATCCGTCATAGCCAAGCCATCGGGTGGGACTGGCGGCTCATGGCCGCACAATGTTACCAAGAGTCCGGTTTCGACCCGGAGGCCGTATCGTGGGCCGGAGCACGCGGACTGATGCAGATTATGCCTGAAACAGCCGTACATCTCGGTTTGCCCGCCGACCAAATGCACCAGCCCGAAAAGAACATCAGTGCGGCAGCCCGGTACCTCCGTGAACTCGAACGTAAATTCAGCGATATCCCCGGCAGGTCGGAACGTATAAACTTTATCCTGGCGGCCTATAATGGAGGAACGGGACACGTTCGCGACGCCATGGCCTTGGCACGTAAACACGGCAAAAACCCGCAGTTGTGGAACGATGTGGCTCCTTTCATCCTCCGCCTGAGCCAACCGCAATATTACAACGACCCCGTAGTGCGTTACGGCTATCTGCGCGGAGAAGAGACCTACGGCTACGTGACTTCCATCCGTGAACGTTGGCTACGTTACCGTGCTGCCGTCCATGGTGGCACGACCGGTGCCGCGCCTGCCCCGTCACGCAAGAATTCGCGCGGAGGATTCAAAAGCAAAGTACTGAGTGCCGAAGAAGTGGAAGCCAAGTCCAAACAGAATACGCCATAACCCATGACGGAAGAGATTCAGGACATATTCGATGAAATCAGAAACATCATGCAGCCGGACATGGACTGTACCGCACGTTACCATGCCCTCGACGCGCTGTTGCTCCGTGCGCTGAAAGACCGGACCCGCCACAGTCCGGTGGATTTCACCCACACAGCCGCACGCCTATATTGGCTCTGCAAACAAACCGGCCATCCGTCCCACCCGTTGGAAGTGTTCCGTGCGCGGGCCGGACGAATACAAAAAGGGCTTTTCCTGCCCGACGGAGAGGATGAAGCCTACGACTTAAAAGCGGTCTGCGAAGGATTGGCCGCTTTTTACCAAACCCATGTTCCGGAAGACGTGCAAAAACGCCTGCCCCGCCATTGGCGACCCGCTCCCGCACCTGCCGAAAAAGTACCGCAGGCCAAACGTATCCGGATAACGGTGCACCGGTGGGACGAGCATTTCATTTATGGAAAAGACCACACGCATCCCACGGAACAACTGTTGAAAGTGGAATATGCCGACGAAACCGACCGCACGTTCGCCGACTTGAAAGAACAACTGTACGAAGGGGCGCAGCTCAATCTCTTATCGGTCAAAGCCATAAAGGCGGAAGGCGCATATCCTTATGTCCTAAAACCCGAGATGTTGGTTCTCGACCCGGATTTCCTGATTGACATCACAGCCTTGTGCGCCTGCATCAGACCGTACGGGTATTCGGCTTACACCCACTTGTTGAACAAATTCGCTCCTCCGGCACGCTCTGCGGCCATACAGTTGGGAAATGCGGCCAACCAGTTTCTGGACGACTGCGTGAATGAAAATCGCGATTTAGAGAGAGAAGAAACAAGCGAAAACGAAGTTTTCAGGCTTGGCTCTGCCGAACGTGAGCGATTTATCCAAAAT
>ENA-OZBF01000653-OZBF01000653.1-human-gut-metagenome-genome-assembly--contig:-NODE-653-length-14794-cov-5.777325_pt1 | contig 14794 bp, 8 predicted proteins | sample MGYA00243980_ERZ653522 | MGnify/ENA primary metagenome ERZ653522 (study PRJEB26926, sample SAMN06165106) | human gut metagenome | biome: ENVO:00009003; feature: ENVO:2100002; material: ENVO:00002003...
TAACTTTTGTTTAACTTAATAATTAAAGTATGAAAGACAGAAAGAATTCAAGTCTGTTGGGACATCGATTAAAATTTCGGTGGCTTTTTCTCTTTAGTCTGTTTGCAGGTCCTCTGCCCCTTTCCTTTGGAGGACAGTCGGCAGTAGCTGCAAACAATATTATTCAGCAACAAAAAATATCAGTGACCGGTAAGGTCGTAGATAATTTAGGAGAGCCTATTATTGGTGCCAATGTTGTTGTACAAGGTCAGACAGTAGGTACTATAACCGACATTGATGGAGTTTTTAAACTGGATGTTCCTAAAGGAGCTAAGTTATTGATTTCATTCATTGGATATAGTTCCAAAACTGTAGAAGTAAAACAATCTAACATTGAAATAGTTTTGGATGATGATTCTCAAATGTTAGGAGAAGTAGAGGTTGTAGCTTATGGCGTTCAGAAAAAGGTTTCTGTGACTGGAGCTATTTCCAGTGTAAAAGGTGAAGAATTGACAAAAACTCCAACAGGCTCCATTTCTAATATGTTATCAGGGCAAATGGCAGGTTTGACTACCGTACAGTATTCCGGTGAACCGGGGAGTGATGCAGCGAATATTTTTGTCCGTGGTCAAGCTACATGGAATCAATCTGCTCCTCTTATTCAAGTAGACGGTGTGGAACGTAGTATGAATGATATTGATCCTAATGAAATAGAAAGTATTTCTATATTAAAAGATGCTTCTGCTACGGCTGTTTTTGGTGTACGAGGTGCAAATGGCGTTGTTTTAATTACGACTAAAAGAGGTAAGGAAGGAAAAGCTAAGATTTCATTTACGACTTCCTCAAGTATTATTGCCCCGACCGAAAGTATTAAAATGGCTAATTCTTATCAATATGCTACTTTTTATAACCAAATAAATACTGGTGATGGTTTGAATCCTACGTTTTCGGATGAAATAATCCAGAAATTTAAAGATGGTTCAGATCCCGTTCGTTTTCCAAGTGTGGATTGGGTAGACTATTGCTTAAAAGATATGACCCTTCAAACACAGCATAATGTTAATATATCAGGTGGTACAGACCGTGTACGTTATTTTATTTCAGCAGGAGCTTATACACAAGGCGGTTTATTTAAAGAATTTGACTTGCCTTATAATCTGTCTTATCAATATAATCGTTTCAATTACCGTTCAAATCTAGATATTGACGTAACCAAAACGACAACATTATCAATGAATATTGCTGGTAATGTGAATAATGCTTCTAAACCTTATACTGGACAGGGTAGTGCCGGGATGTTAATAAACATGTATTATTCCACTCCGTTTTCTAGCCCGGGACTTGTCGATGGCAAACTGGTTAATGCAAGTACGGACTATCCGGATTTGAGAATGCCTTTTACTGGTGGTAGCGGCATGGGATACTATGGTGGAGGTTTTATGCGAACCAGTAATAACACCTTAAATGCTGATGTCCAATTAAAACAAAAACTGGATTTTATAACTAAAGGATTGTCATTCCATATTAAAGGATCATACAATAGTGGTTTTACATCTTATACACAGGCTAGTGCTAGTGTTGCAACTTATACTCCTGTATTACAAGAAGATGGTACGATTGCTTATAAGAAATATGGACAAAATTCTCAGTTGAAATATGAAGATAAGGATCCGGCTAAATCACGTGATTGGTATATGGAGGCAGCCTTAAACTATGCCCGGGAATTCGGTAACCATCATGTTTCAGCATTATTGTTATACAATCAGTCTAAGATATATTATCCTAGTGCATATTCTGATATTCCTCGTGGTATGGTTGGTATAGTGGGACGTGCAACTTATGATTGGAAAAACCGCTATATGGCAGAATTCAATATTGGATATAATGGTTCCGAGAATTATGCACCCGGCAAACGTTTTGGTACTTTTCCGGCCGGTTCTTTTGGTTGGATTGTTAGTGAGGAAAAATTCTGGAAACCTATAAAATCAGTAGTAAGTTTCTTGAAATTTCGTTATACAATCGGTCTAGTTGGTAATGATAGTTTTGACGGAAACAAGCAACGTTTCCTCTATATGTCTGATCCTTATGTAGTTAATAATTCTTCTTTAATTAACCGTGATGGTCATGGTTTTTTGTTTGGTATCAATAATTCCACAGTAAGTCCTGCTGCTTATGAAAATGGAAAGAATAACCAAGATATTACATGGGAAAAAGCGTTGAAAACCAATTTGGGTGTAGATGCTAATTTCCTTAATGACCGTTTACGCACTTCATTTGATTATTATCATGAAAAACGTACAGACATTATGTTGAGTGACGGTACGGCTCCTTCTGTATTAGGATTTACTCCTCCATTGGCTAATCTTGGGGAAATGAGAAGCTGGGGTTGGGAAATCACTTTAAAATGGAATGATCAAATAGGTGACAATTTCAGGTATAACGTAGGATTGAATTTGATGTACAATCAAAATCGGGTGGTAGAGAGAAAAGAAGCTCCGCAAAATGAAGAGTATATGTATCAAAAAGGACGTCGTCTTGGTTCACGCAGTCAATATAAATTCTTTGAATATTATAATTCGGAAACAACCCCTGCTCATTACAAAGAAGTATATGGTACGGATATGCCAGAACAATTAGTCAGTGATTTAAAAAATGGTGATTGTGTATATGTCGATTTAAATAACGATGGTAAAATAGATTCTAACGATATGTCACGTCAATTTGGTTTCACAGATGATCCGGAATACATGGCCGGTCTTAATATGGGATTCAGTTGGAAGGGATTTGATGTTTCAATGCAATGGACTGCCGCATGGAATGTAAGCCGCAGTATATCAAGTGTATTCCGCCAACCTTTTACAGACCGTACAAACTCAGATCAAGGAGGTTTGTTGGAATATATGTTAGATCATACATGGACTCCAGAGAATCCGAATCCAAATGCGGAATATCCGCGTGCGACATTTATCAACGATACCAATAACTATGCGGAATCAACTTTGTGGGAGAAAGATGCTAAGTATCTTCGTTTGAAAAATCTGCAAATTGCTTATAATTTCAATCTTCCGTTTATGAAAAAACTGAAACTGAATACTATGCAGTTAGCGTTAAGTGGATATAATTTATTGACCTTTACTCCATATTTTTGGAGTGATCCGGAATCAAAGGCTAGTAATTCTCCCTCTTATCCGCTGACAAAAACATATTCATTGAGTTTGAAACTTGGTTTTTAATCTTAATAATGCAATCAAATGAAAAAATATAATAAATGGATTTTTAATGTTGCTTCAGGACTGGCTCTGACATCTGTCATCGCTACTTCATGTGTCGATGAGATTAAGTTTGGCAACTCTTTTTTGGAAAAGGCTCCGGGAGGGTCGGTTACAAAAGATACAGTATTTAATAATGCTGAATATACCCGACAATTTCTGACTAATCTTTATGGCATGCAATATTATGGGCTTCCATATAAGAATGTGGCTAATCAGGAAAGTTCCAATCAATATGTAGGCAAGCCTGAAGCTTTAACAGATTTGTATGTTTTCACTTATCCGTCATGTGGAATCTCAGGACCATATTATAAAGGTACTCACACTGCCAATTATGGTAAACGTTCTGATAAATTTGATTATTTAAGAAATAATGTCTGGGAAGCTGTACGTGGAGTATGGATGTTGATTGAGAATATTGATAATGTACCGGGGCTAGGGGAAGATGAAAAAGCTTCTATGGTGGCACAGGCGAAATGTATTCTTGCTTCCCGTTATTTTGATGTATTTCGTCATTATGGTGGCATTCCTTTAATTAAAGGTACATTCAGTGGAACGGATACAAGCTATGAAATGCCTCGTAACAGTGTGGAAGAAACAGTGAATTATATGGTACAATTGCTGGATGAAGCTGCTGCTGTACTTCCTTGGACTGTAGAAACACCTGCATCTGAATCCGGACGCTGGACTAGAGCGGCAGCTTTAGCTTATAAATGTCGTATTCTTCAATTTGCAGCCTCACCTTTATTTAATTCCGACCAGCCTTATTACCCGGGAGCGACAGGCAATCCTGCTATTTGGTATGGTGGCTATAAACCGGAACTATGGGATCGCTGTCTGGAAGCGTGTGAACAATTCTTTAATGAACTGGCTTCTAAAGGTGGATACAGTTTACAGCAGGCGAAAGGTACTCGTCCAGAAGATTATCGTTTGGCATATCGTGCAGGCTATGCTAATTTGGATAGCCCGGAAGTATTGATAAACACACGTGTAATTGATATTGATGCATTCAAATCAAGTCATTATAATTGGCACCAATGGGGAGATCCTCTTATGAAAATTCATCGTGGTTACAGTCCTACACAAGAATATATGGAAATGTTCCCTTGGAAAGATGGTACGCCGTTTGATTGGGATAAGGCCAAAAGTGAAGGAAAACTGGATGAAATGTTTTTGAAAGGAACGGGCACAGCCAGTGACGGACTGATAAATATAGAATTGACCCGTGACCCGCGTATGTATGAAGAAATCATTGTAAACGGTCAGCAAGAATCTTTGGATTGGACCACAGGAAATATGTCAGGTTATTGTTTTGAATCGTGGTTGGGGGGAAAGAGTGCCGGCAATGGTCCTACCAGTCAAACAGGTTCATTTGCTACGGGATATGCACCTATCAAATTCTTAATGGGAAACGATATGCTGCGTAGATATGTACATTGGCCTTGTATCCGTATAGCTGAACTGCATTTAATTTATGCGGAAGCATTGTGTCAAAGTTCACGAGGCAGTATGGATAAAGCTATAGCTCAAGTAGATATTGTACGTGCACGTGTAGGAATGAAAGGATTGGCGGAATGTAATCCGGATAAAAATTTACAAAGTAACAAGGATGCTTTTATCGAAGAACTTCTTCGTGAACGTGCTTGTGAGCTAGGTATGGAAGATGCACGCTTCTTTGACTTGATTCGCTATAAACGAGCAGATATATTTGAAAAACAATTGCATGGACTTTTCATTTATCGTTTGGATGACAACGGAGTACGAAGAGATTTGCCTTGGCGTGGAAACGATGAAGGGAAGATGGCTTATCCGACCCATTTTGAATATGAAAAATTTGAATTGAATAACCCAACTCGTTATTGGTGGACAAATGGATTTGACCCTAAATGGTATCTTTCTCCATTCCCGTCAACAGAAGTTAATAAAGGATACGGGCTTGTTCAAAATCCCGGATGGTAATAACTAATGAATACTTCAATTACAATTTGAATTAATTATTATGAGAAAAAATAGATTAATTATTCCGGCACTCCTTGCTTTTTTGAGTCTGCAAGGGTATGCACAGGAACTCAATGATAGCATAACTTCCGGTAAGCCGGCAAAATATTCCGATGAAGTTGTAGAAATCGGATATCATAAAGCTCAACGTCTGGAAGAATCTACCTCATCAATTTCTACCGTATATAATGAAGATTTCAATAAGCGTAGTGCTAAAAATATAGCTAATTCGCTTTTTGGATATGGTACAGGGTTGACTACTTTGCAAGGTAGCGGACGATATGCAGATGCCGAACCTACATTTTTTATTCGTGGTCTACAAAGTTTATCCACTAATAATCCGTTAATATTGGTAGACGGTATTGAACGTGATATTACAGATGTCACTCCTGAAGAGGTAGAAACTGTCACTATATTGAAAGATGCTGCTGCAGTAGCAATTTACGGGCATAAAGGTATAAATGGTGTAGTAAATATTACTACCAAACGTGGTATTTATAATACACGTGAAATCAAGTTTACTTATGATCATGGTTTCGGTTGGCAAGCACGCAAGCCCAAGTTTGTAGACAGTTATTCTTATGCAAATGCCATGAATGAAGCATTGGCAAATGACGGGTTAACAGCGCGTTATACACAAGATGAATTGAACGCATTTCGTAGTGGTCAATATCCATATCTGTATGCTAATGTGGATTGGCTTGGAGAAACTTATCGCGATATGGATGCTACCAATATATATAATATAAGTTTCCGAGGTGGGGCAAGCAAATTCCGTTATTATGCTATGGCTAACTTGACTACTAATAAAGGGTTTATTGCCAATCCTTATATGAATGATGGATATTCTACACAGGACCAATACTCCAGAGCCAATTTACGTACTAATTTGGATATTGATCTGACAGAAAAAACAAAATTGAAATTAAATGTATTAGGTATCCTGTCAGAAACTAGAACTCCGGGAGCGAATGGTCAGGGAGGTGCTAATTTATGGGATATGATTTATACTTTACCTTCCGCTGCTTTTCCCGCTCGTTTGGAAAATGGTACATGGGGAGGTAGTGCGACTTGGGCTGGGACCAAAAATCCTTTAGCTGTATCACAAGCAGCGGCTTACACAAAGTTCCACGAACGTACATTGTTCGCTGATATGACGCTGACCCAGGATTTATCATCTATAACCCCAGGACTAGGAGCAAGCGGTATGTTATCTTATGATAACTATGCCCAATATTGGGAAAATCATTCTAAAACTTTTGTTTATGGTAGTAATTCGGTAACTGCATGGGAAAATGGTGTACCTTCAAGTACGACTTATTATACTGATGGTAAAGAAAGTTCGATGAGTAGTGATGCTAAATGTATTGCATTTACACGGGTATTCAATTTTGCAGCAACTTTATTTTATGACAAACAGATAAATAAGGACAATAAAATTTATAGTCAATTAAAATGGGACTATGAATACCGTAATACCAAAGGGACCGATCAGACCTGGTATCGTCAGAATGCCTCTTTCTATACTCATTATGGATACAAAGATAAATATTTTGCTGATTTGAGTGTAGTTGCTTCAGCGTCTAATAAATTGGCACCAGGACGCCAATGGTCTATATCTCCCACTGTTGGCTTAGCTTGGGTTATGTCAAAAGAAAATTTCATGAAAGATCTTTCTTGGATTAATTTTATGAAACTGAGGGCTTCGTTTGGTGTCATTAATACCGACCGTCTTCCGTTGGATGATGACAGTGAGGTTACTAACTATTGGGAACAAACATATGGTGGCGGTGGTTATTATCCATTTGATACAAATTATTCTGTAGGAACGCAAAGTTGGTCATTAGGTCGTTTGGCTTCTTTGAATTCTACTCATGAAAAAGCATATAAATATAATTTTGGTTTAGATGCCAGTATGTTCAATGGGTTGGACGTATCTTTTGATGCTTATTATGAAAGACGTTCAGATATTTGGGTGTCTTCAAGCGGTCATTATTCAAGTGTCTTAGGATTTACTGCTCCTTATGAGAATGGTGGTATTGTCGATAGTTGGGGAGTTGAAATTGGTGCTAATTATCGTAAAAAAATTGCTGACATTACTTTAAATATAGGAGCCAATTTTGCTTTAGCCAAAAATGAGATTATCGAGCAAATGGAAGAACCGCGTATGTATGATAATCTTATAACTACAGGTAAGCCTCTGAAGCAAACTTATGGTATGGAAGTTATCGGATATTTTAAGGATCAAGCTGACATTGAGAATAGTCCTAAACAGTCATTTGGTGATGTAAAACCTGGTGATATAAAATATAAAGATGTTAATGGTGACAATATTATTGATGCGAATGATAAAGTTGCTATAGGACATAGTACTACTGCTCCTGAAATTTACTATTCATTCAATTTGGGAGCAGAATGGAAAGGGTTAGGCTTTGATGCTATGTTCCAAGGGACAGGAAGATATTCTGCTGTATTAAATACGAAGAGTTTATACTGGCCGTTAATAAATAATACAACGATTTCACAGGAATATTATGATAACCGGTGGACTCCAGAAAATCAAGATGCTAAATATCCTCGTTTGAGTTCTCAAAGTAATGAGAACAATTATCAAACTAATACTTTGTGGTTGGCAGACCGCTCATTTTTGAAACTTCGTTCAATAGAGTTGTATTACAAGTTTCCACAAATATGGGTAAAGAAAAGCAAGATATTGAGCAATGCAAAGATTTATGTGAGAGGTGTTGATCTTTTGTGCTTTGATAAGATTAATATTGCCGATCCCGAAGTTTATGGAGCGACTTATCCTTTAACTCGTAGTGTAGTGGCTGGATTAACTATCGGCTTTTAATTGTTGAACTTAAATTAAAAACATGATTATGAAAATCAAAAAAATAGTGAGCGGAATAGCATGTATGGTAACTTTGGCTGCATGTAATCTGGATTATCACGAATATGCCAATTACGGAAAAGACTATATAGATGAAAGTTATGAAAATGTAATTGGTATGATTACCAATGTTTATTCCATATTAGACTATGACTTTGGCCAAACATATAAAGGTGGAATGCTGGCATCTGCTTGTGATGAAGCTGAATATGCTTATACAAACAATGATATATGTGATTTTGTAAACGGATCTTGGAGCCCGGCTAATCCAATGTCTAACATCTGGTCTAGTAGCTATAAAGCAATTCAGATATGTAATCAGTATCTGGCTGAATTTCAAGGATTGACATTTGATGAGCTAAAATTGAATGATGACTATCGTGCACAAATGTTCCGTTATACCAACAGTTTCAAGGAAGCTCGTTTTTTGCGTGCATATTTTTATTTTAATTTAGTACGTGCTTATGGAGATGTTCCATATTTTACAGAAATGGTAACTACAGATCAAGTAAACAGTCTGACACGCACCCCTGCACAGGAAATTTTTAACGCCATTATAGCAGAATGTGACAAATTATCTACAGAATTACCTGCAGACTATACAAAACTTGGATTGGACGGAATTGCCCCAGCAGAGAACGGTCGTGTTACTTGTTATGCAGCTTTGGCATTAAAAGCACGTGCTGCTTTATATGCTGCCAGTCCATTATTTAATCCGGAAAATAACAAAGATTTGTGGCGTAGAGCGGCTGAAGCTAATAAAGAGGTAATTGAAACTTGTACAGCTAATGGTTTTAAATTAAGTAAATATTCAGAATTGTGGGGACCTAACAACTGGTCAAATAATGAAATGATTTTTGTTCGTCGATATAATGGTAACATCAGCACATTGGAAGAATATAATTTTCCGATGGGAGTGCCAGGTGGAAACTCCGGTAATTGCCCAACACAAAATATGGTTGACGCCTATGAAATGAAAGCTACTGGAAAAATGTGGAATGAAACAGGAAGTGGTTATGACGCTTCTAATCCATATGCCGGACGTGATCCACGTTTCGATATGACTATTGTAAAGAATGGAGATACAAAATGGCCGTCAAAGAATGCCAATCCTATTGAAACTTTTTATGGAGGTTTAAATGCTGAACCTCTTTCAGGTGCAACCCCTACCGGATATTATTTGAAAAAATATTTGGATTCAGCCATTGATCTGAGTGCTAATAGTACAACAAAAACCAGCCGCCATTCATGGATCACTTATCGTTTAGGAGAATTTTACTTAAACTATGCAGAAGCCATATTCCAATATACGGGTTCTGCTGATAATGCTGGTGAATTCGGAATGACAGCTTGTGAAGCGGTAAATATCATACGTAATCGTACTGATGTTAAAATGCCGGAATTTCCAACAGGTTTGTCGGCAGATGCCTTTTGGAATAAATATCAGAATGAGCGCATGGTAGAATTGGCTTTTGAGGGACATCGTTTTTATGATCTGAGAAGATGGAAAGATGGTGATAAATTAAAGAGCATCATAGAAATGAAACTTACAAAAAATGAGGATGGTACTATCACTTATAAACGAAATGTTGTCAATCGTGTTTGGGATGATAAAATGTATCTTTTCCCAATTCCACAATCGGAACGTATGAAAAACCCTAATTTGTCTCAAAACGCAGGATGGTAATAGAATAAACGTACAATAAGAGGATGCATCAATATGTATAAAGCATCCTCTTTTACCTTTAAATTATAATTTATAGAAATGTCATGAAACAATCTAGATTTTATATCCTCTTTTTCTTTGTAGTTTGTATCGGGCTATTTTGCTCTTGTCTCAGTAATGACGATGATGCGCAATGGTCTAAATTTAATGGTGTATATGTTACGGTTGGTGGAGACAATATTCGTGGCTACAAGTTATACACGGATTTTGGTGCAATTTTAGTTCCAACAGAAGAAAGTCTTAATCGTATACCTTGGTTAAAAGAAGTGCAACGTGCCATAGTTAGTTTTAACTTATTGGATGAAAATGAAAATACAACTCAATTGGAGGACGGAAAAACTTATGATGTTATATTAAACAGTACGAATGGAATGAACCAACAGATTCCTACTTTTACAGTTCATGTTGACACTTTAAGTGAAGAGTATCAAATATTCGGTCAAGACTCTATCCAACTAAAAAATAAGAGTATTTATTCATTAGATAAAACGGCCGGAGCATTCTATATAAAAAATGGTTATATGAATATTGTTCCAACTTTTGAGTATGATTTATATAAGCCGGTTTTCTTTTTATTATACTATGATGGCGAAAAGGATATAGATACTTCTAATAATAAGTTAAATTTAAATTTGTATTTTAATAATAGTATACAAAGTAGTAATAACTCAATTTCTTCGTTTATAAGTCTTGAAATGCCTGGAGAAATTTATTATAAATTTCAAGATAAAGGTATGAATGATGACGATCTTATCGATGTATATTTGAATTCAGAAACCGTTTCCGGACAAGAACAAATACATTGTAAAATGGCTTTGAAAGATTTTATGCTTCCTTAAAACATTGGATTCTTCATTGTGATAGTTCGTTAAAAATTAGCCAAGTCTAAGCAGCTTTGGCAGTAAAAAAATGAGTTCTTTGAAAAGTTTGTCAATAACTTGTGTGCCTAAGTTAATTTCAAATATGCAAATAAATCGTTCAAGTATATAAGCATTGTGTATAACTGACTTGCAAGAGGAATGGAATATGTTATTTCGGGTTTCTTACATATCGCTTTGACCAAGTTGATGGCAACGAGCGATGCATTGAAGTGAAAATCCAGCTTTCTGAAGTCTGTTGACTGACAGTTGGTGATTCCAGCATGTTGTTTGTTGTCTTTAAAGCAAAAATCCAATTGGAATCTGGTTCTGTTAAATTATAAAAAAAACAATGAATTACGTAATTTTTTCTTCTTTGTTATCAGCTATTTAGTTACTTTTTTATCTACAATTCTTATTGCCTAACCATCTGTTTTTGACAATTTTTCAATGATCTCTTATATGTTTATTGAGCTAGTTTCAGTCTGCTCTATGTTTAACTTTTAACATCCAGGTGAAAATTTACCGAAGTAGTGCTTTTATAAAAGAGCCTTTTTATATTTTCTTTGTTTAATCTAATAGTTAATAATATAATCGGAAAAAATAAGACTTTGTTTGCTTATTTTTAATAAAACTGTTGACTATTTTTTTCTAATTTGCTTGAAAGAACAATGCCAACATTGGTATTATTTTGAATTCAATACGCTTTAACAAATCGGATTGTAACCTTATATTTTATAATTAAAATTTTGTAGTATGAAATCATTTGTAAGGAAATTGTGCGCCGGATTGGTGTGTGCATGTGGAATGTCTGTTTCTGTTTATGCAACAGATTATTATGTGGCAACTGATGGAAATGACATGAATGTAGGTAGCATTGAAAAACCTTTTGCAACCTTGTCTAAAGCTCTAAAGTTGGTTCAACCTGGTGATAATATATATCTGCGTGGAGGAGAATATAATGTTACTGAAGATTGGATAATGGATAAAAGTGGAAATAAAACTTATGCTAAAGTGTTTGATATTAAACAAAAGGGCAGTCCATCAAGTCCAATTTGTGTTATTGGCTATGAGAATGAGCGTCCGGTACTTAATATGGAGCAAATCAAACTTACAGATCGTCGTGTTGCCGTATTCTATATTGCTGGTAGCTATTGGAGATTCAAGAATTTTGAAGTTGTAGGCACTCAAGTAGCAATTAAAGGTCATACTCAGTCTGAAGTTTTTCGTATTGAGGGAGGAAATAATAATATATTGGAAAATATAGATGTACATGATGGTATGGCAATTGGCTTTTATTTGGTAAAAGGTATGAATAATTTAGTTTTGAATTGTGACGCTCATGATAATTATGATGGATATTCTGAAGGTGATTCTGGAAATGTAGATGGATTTGGAGGGCATGCAAATAAGGAAACTAGTACTGGAAATATATTTAGAGGTTGTCGGGCTTGGAACAATGGAGATGATGGTTTTGATTTGATTAATTGTTATGCTTCATATATTATAGAGTATTGTTGGTCATTTCGTAATGGGTATAAGCCCCATTCTATAGAATCTTCTGGTGGAAATGGAGCTGGTTTTAAATCTGGTGGATATGGTATGGGAGACATAAAAAAGGTTCCAAATCCGATACCGCAACATACAGTGCGTTATTGTTTAGCATATTATAATCGTCAGCAAGGATTCTATTCTAATCATCATCTTGGAGGATTGATTTTCGAAAACAATACGGCTTATAAAAATCCAAGTAATTATAATATGTTGAATCGAAAATCGTCAAATGAGGCTGTTGATGTACCTGGATATGGACATATTATTAAAAATAACTTATCATTAAGTCCTCGTAATTCGGGAGGTTTTCCACAACATTTAATTAATGTAGATAATACCCTTTCTGAAATTAAAAACAATTCATTTGCACCAAATGATTTGAATTTATCAGAGTCTGATTTTGAAAGTTTGAATGAACAAGAATTAATGGGATCTCGTAAATCTGACGGAAGTCTTCCTGATATAAATTTTTTACGCTTGACAAATCATGCAAATTTTCGTTTTTCTGGTATGGGCTGCTTTATAAATGAAGAGGCTGTTGATTATAGTTGGATACAAGAACCTGCTATTGTATTGGAAAACGGAGTGGCTCGTATTGTTGGTGAAGACTCTAAATCTTTTAATAAATTTTACGTTAATGGAGAAGAAGTAAGTATAGAGAATGGAATTGTGGATTTGACTTCAATGAGTGGTGAATTAAATTTGAAAGCAATAAGTGAAAATGGAGCGGTTACAACTCTTATTATTAATAAATGATAAATATTCATGCTATGAGAAACTTTTTTAACAATCTGTTTTTCTATCTTTTATTTTTAGGAATAGGTACTAATGTGTTAACCTCTTGCAAGGAAGAGGTGGAGAGTATATCTGAGTTATCTCTTGAACAAACTAAAATTCAGATAAAAGAAGGAGAGACAGTTACTGTGAAAATAATTGGTGGAAGTGGAAATTATCAGATTTCTTTATCAGATGAGAAATTAGCTGTTGCACAGATAGAAAATAATGAGATAAATATCCGTGCATTATTGACAGGTTGTGTAACTTTAACTGTTACTGATGAGAACGGTCAAACAGCACTTCTTAATATTATTATTATCTCTAAAATACTGGATTCAGATAAACCAAGGTTTGTTTGGACAAATAGTATTGCTCTAGATGAACCTAACGGTTGGGGATTGACAGTTTTTGGGAATAAGGTTGCTGTTACTTCTTGTGTGGAACAGATTCAATATGTATTAGAATGGGAGGGAGATTCTACAATGGGGAAGAAGTTAAATGCTTTTTTAACTACTTTAAAAAAAGGGGAAGCTCCTGTTAAAATAAAATTAACTGGACTTGAAATATTAGATATTAGGGAACAATGTTACTTTATTACTTTTTCTGTTGATAATAAGATTGGTGAACTTGTTTTTATAAAATAGTCATTAATTCTTTTAGGTTATTTTTATTAATGATTAATTTGCTTCAATTTGACGTGACGCTAATGTTGACAATACTTTGGTAAAAAATTGCTGAAGTATTGTCATTGAATTTGCGTAAGTTTTACCAATGAAAACAGTAGGGGCTTAGTTAATCAAGAAAAATATGATGCAAAACTTGGGAAATGAAATACTGATATATGGATTTTTCAATTGAAAACAATTTGAGCAATCCATATATTAGTATTTTTTTTAAGTCACATCTTTTATAAAGTTAATAGTTTCTAGGTTGAAGTTCTTAGACATCATTCATCTAATAAAGACCATTATTGGGATTATGCAGGAATGTGCAGGTTTTATTATTATTAAAGATACCCAAAGTACATATTGGGAATATGCCAAGATGTTCAGTCAATAACATGGTAATACGGAAAATCTTCTTCTTTTTTATAGATTTATACACTCCTTAAATTCCCAATAAGCATCAAGCATCTGTTGACTAAGCATACAAATCTAATAATTGAGTCTTAGTTCTCAATCATGTCAGATCATTGTTTGGACTAAAATTCTCCCTATTTTTATAAAGGGTATTCTACTTTAAAAGAAGAACTATAGTAAAGATCCATCATAAAGTTTTTAGTTTTTTATTTCTGCTTTCATTTTGTATATTCATACTTGAAAAATAAAAATACTTTTAAGAATCGTATCCTATCTTTCCTATGCTTAAAAAGTTATTTAAAAGAATTCGATGTAATGTCAAATTATCGTCAATCATCTGTTATAGATGATTTTAAAATCCATAGCAAGTTTTTATCAAAAAAGTAGTATGTGTTGTTTATTTTGAATGATATTGACTTAGATAAGTCACGGTATTGAATACAATAAAAAGGAAATAAAATATGCCATTAATAATAATAGTATGGGAATGCTAATTCTTATATACTTGATTAATAAGAATATAGAAGTGCGATTTGATAGTACTTCCGGAGGTGCTTTCTCGGCTTTGGCTGATGAGATTTATAAAAAAAGTGGTTACGTAGGTGGAGCCATTTATAACTGTCTCTTATACACATCTGACGCTGCCGACGAACTCTAGGGTGTAG
>ENA-OZBF01000655-OZBF01000655.1-human-gut-metagenome-genome-assembly--contig:-NODE-655-length-14763-cov-8.172355_pt1 | contig 14763 bp, 10 predicted proteins | sample MGYA00243980_ERZ653522 | MGnify/ENA primary metagenome ERZ653522 (study PRJEB26926, sample SAMN06165106) | human gut metagenome | biome: ENVO:00009003; feature: ENVO:2100002; material: ENVO:00002003...
TCACAAGCTCTACAACTCAATGTGTCCCGCGAGTCAGCTTTGATATAATATCATCCTGGCACACATATGTCAACGGATTTTCTGCAATTAATTAAAGTAGTAAAACTATCTTAAAAAACACAAATTTTCTAAATTGTCTGTTTATTATATACAATTCTCACAATTACTATCTGACAGCCTCTATCGCTTCCTTGATATTTGCCACACCGACAATCTCAATTCCATTAATATGCGACACTCCTGCAAGACACACTTTGGGAACAATACACTTTTTAAAGCCAAGCTTCTTTGCCTCAGCCACACGCTGCTCGGACATGGTAACTCCGCGTACCTCTCCGCTTAAGCCCACCTCTCCAAAGCATATGGTATCCTCACGCACTATAATATCCTTTTTGCTTGATGCGATTGCAAGCACTATCCCAAGGTCTATCGCCGGTTCGTTCATCCTTATACCGCCTGCTATATTCACATAAGCGTCACAGTCTGACAGTGACAGGTTGGCTCTTTTTTCAAGGACCGCCATGAGTAGATTTACTTTATTATAATCTGTACCATTTGCTGTACGCCTTGGATTATTAAAAAAACTGTGACATACAAGAGCCTGTATCTCGAGAAGTATCGGGCGGCTTCCCTCTATGGAACATGTGACAATTGATCCTGATGCTCCCTCGGGCTTACCGCTAAGCATATACTCCGACGGATTTTCCACCTCTATAAGTCCCTCCGCCTTCATTTCAAATACGCCTATCTCATTGGTCGAACCAAATCTGTTCTTAACGCCTCTAAGTATCCTGTACGACTCATACCTGTCACCCTCAAAATAAAGCACAGTATCAACCATATGCTCCAACGTCCTCGGCCCCGCAACCGCACCATCCTTTGTCACATGTCCTACTATAAAAACAGAAATACCCAGAGTTTTTGCAAGCTGCATAAGCACTCCGGTTGTCTCCCTGACCTGTGAGACACTACCCGGTGCCGACGCTATCTCCTCATTGTACATAGTCTGGATGGAATCTATTACAACAACCTCCGGTTTTTTTCGTTGAATCACATCCTTTGCTATATCAAGACTTGTCTCACATAAAAGCTCCAGTGAATCCGTAAAATCACCAAGTCTGTCGGCACGCATCTTTATCTGATGCAGGGATTCCTCACCTGACACATAAAGTAATGGCACCTTTTTTTGTGAAAGTTCCCTGCATACCTGAAGTAGAAGCGTGGATTTTCCTATACCCGGATCTCCTCCCACAAGCACAAGTGACCCCCTCACAATTCCTCCACCAAGCACTCTGTCAAACTCGGCTATACCTGTCACTATACGCTCCTCTTTCTCGCTTTTTACAGCCGAAAGAGGCAGAACCTGTGCCGCCTTTGATTCTTTTTTTACTTTTCCCGACGAGCTTATCGACTTTTTATCTACGGTTTCCTCTACAAATGTATTCCATTCCTTACAGGCCGGGCACTGTCCCATCCATTTTGCCGATTCATAACCACATTCCTGGCAGAAAAATACAGAGGTCTTTCCTTTTGCCATATTGTTCTCCTTTATAAAATACAAAAAGCCCGGCTTTCACCGGGCTAAAAATATGCTCTATTTTCTTGATACTTTGATATCGACTGAATCAACACCCTCAAGCTCTACGCTTAAGCTGAGCTTGCCGCCGAGATTTGTCTTCATAGTACCTGCAACAGCTCCAGCTATATCAATTTCGTACTCTGTCTCCTCTTCAAGGCCAAGAGTAATCTGAGCATCCTCAGGTCCCTCCACAGTAAATGTCACTGTATCAGCAGTCTCCTCGAAATCCATAACCGCTGTTCCCGGAACAGACTCGTATACAAAGAGTCCGTTTCTTTCGAGCTTTGTAATCTCCTTAAAGGTCTTTACCTTGTAGATATCTCCATCCTTCTCAAAATTGTCAAGCTTTGCCTTTGCAGCCAATGTATAATCTCCGAAGCTGAGCTTTCCGTTTTCCTCAATACGGATTAATTCACTTATTACAGCCATTTTTATCCTCCCGTAGCTATATTGATATATTAATTATAAATCCAATTCTACTCAACAGTCAATGAAATTTGTTTGTTTTTCGTAGAAATTATTACCTTATTGCCGCGCTTAATTTTACCGGTAATAATATCCTCTGACATACGGTCTTCAATCTCCTCCTGAAGCTTTCGTTTAAGAGGTCTTGCGCCATATTTTCTGTCATAGGCTTTGTCCACGATAAAGGATTTTGCACTGTCACGCACTGTGAGCTCTATATCAAGCTGTTCTTTACAGCGTTTCTTAAGCTCCTTTACAAGAAGTGTCACTATATGCTTCATGTCATCCTTGTTGAGAGCTCTAAATACAATAGTCTCGTCGATTCGGTTCAAAAACTCAGGTTTAAATATACGGCGGACCTCCTCCATGACACTGTTCTTCATACGCTCGTGATCCTGCTTTTCATCCTCACCAGCGCCAAAGCCAAGGCGCTTTGGTTCTATAATAGAAGAAGCTCCTGCATTTGATGTCATGATGATTATTGTATTCTTGAAATCAACCGTGCGCCCCTGTGAATCAGTGATTCTACCATCATCAAGCACCTGTAAAAGTATATTGAACACATCAGGATGTGCTTTTTCTATCTCATCAAACAGTATAACAGAAAAAGGATTGCGTCTGACCTTCTCTGAGAGCTGTCCGCCCTCCTCATGGCCCACATATCCCGGTGGTGAACCAATCATCTTTGAAACACTATGCTTTTCCATGTACTCTGACATGTCAACACGTATCATGGCATCTTCTTTGCCAAAGACAGCCTCAGCAAGCGCCTTTGACACCTCCGTCTTACCTACTCCTGTCGGTCCCAAAAACAGGAATGAGCCAATCGGCTTCTTAGGATCCTTTAAACCAACACGGCCTCGTCTGACTGCCTTTGCAACAGCAGAAACAGCCTCCTCCTGTCCTATTACACGCTTGTGAAGAATCTGTTCAAGCTTTGCAAGTCGTCCTGCCTCTGACTCTGTAAGCTTATTTACAGGTATTTTGGTCCATCCCGATACTACATCCGCTATCTCATTTTCGCCGACTACAGGCTGATTTTTGGCTCCTGTGCGACGGTTCTTTCTGATAAGCTTCTGCTGTTTATTTTCAAGCACTTCCTTTTCTGACATAAGCGCGCCGGCAGCTGCAAGATCTCCTTTCGACAAAGCATTTTCCAACCGGTTCTGCTTATCTGTTATCTCTTTTTTCAGAGCAAGCAGCTCGTCAGATGATGTCAGATTCTTAAGCCTTATCCTGGCTGCCGCTTCATCCATCAGGTCTATCGCCTTATCAGGTAAAAATCTGTCATTTATATATCGTGTAGAAAGGTTTACTGCTGCTTTCACACCCTCATCTGTTATGATGACACCATGATGCTTTTCATAGAGTCCCTTTAATCCTGTGAGTATCTCTATTGTCTCATCCACACCCGGCTCCTCAACCATCACCGGCTGGAAACGGCGCTCAAGCGCAGCATCCTTTTCCACGTATTTGCGGTACTCTTCTATGGTAGTGGCGCCGATTACCTGTACCTCGCCTCTGGCAAGCGCAGGCTTTAATATGTTAGATGCATCTAACGAGCCTTCTGCTCCTCCTGCACCTATTATAGTGTGAAGCTCATCAATGAAAAGCAGTACATTTTTGGCATTTGAAACCTCGCTTATCACCTTCTTGATACGCTCCTCAAACTCACCACGATACTTTGATTTGGCTACAAGCCCGGACATATCAAGAGAAACCAGTCTCTTTCCCAAAAGAATATCCGGAACATTGCCACTGACTATATCCTGCGCAAGTCCTTCTACTATAGCGGTCTTGCCCACTCCCGGCTCTCCAATCAGACATGGATTGTTTTTGCCACGGCGGCAGAGTATCTGGATAACACGCTCCATCTCCTTTTTTCTGCCTATAACAGGGTCAAGAAGCCCTGCCTCTGCCATATCTGTCAAATCTCTGGAATACTGATCTAATACAGGAGTCGCAGAATTGTATGATGTACCATAGCTTTTCATCAGATCCCTGTATGCAGACGGATCCTCACCCATCGCACCAAGAATATCTATAAACATCTTCTGACTGTTAACACCCATGGTGTTTAAAAGTCTTGCAGCTGCACAGTCTCCCTGCAGTACTATAGCCATCAGCAAGTGTTCTGTACCTATCTCATTGCACTCAAATCTATCGGCTTCCTCCGATGCGCGCTCCAATACTCTCTGTGTCCTTGGTGAATAGCCATCCCTGTCCATCACTTCGATGTTATCCCCCGGTGAAATCAGGTCTTCAATCATCGAAATAAGCTTATCATATTCCACATTGCAGGCTGTTAGAATCTCAGCTGCCACACCGGTGCCCTCTTTTATAAGGCCAGCCAGTATGTGCTCTGTTCCAACATAGCTGTAATTCATTTTCTTTGATATACGTACAGCCAAATCTATTGCTTTTTTAGCCTTACTTGTATATGGTTTCAAGTCATATCCTCCAGTCATATTCACTAATTTAAGTCGATGAACTGCAAATCATCATCTTCGCTGTCATCTTCATTGTCATCCTTTGCACTGCTGTCTATAGTCTCAGACGGCTTATTTCCCTCATTGACAAAGCCATCAAGTGCCATTTGAAGCTGATTCTTTAAAGCATCCTCATCAGCATCGTTTTCTGTGTCAGAAACGTTTTCCTGCCTTGAATCGTCTTTTAAATCAAACTCAGAGTTTTCATTCTCAACAGCTTTCTTAGAATCAGGTGTAATTTCTACGGTTCTTCCGACATAGGATGCATTTGATATATTTTCATCCGTAGCCATCTTTTGCTCATCTGCAGCATCTTCCGCTGTTTCTTCTGCGACTTCATCTGCCGGCTCTTCTACAGCTTCATCTGCTGTTTCTTCTGCGGCTTCACCTGCCGACTCTTCTGCAGCTTCTCCTGCCACTTCATCCACCGACTCTTCTGCAGCTTCTTCTGCCACTTCATCCACCGACTCTTCTGCAGCTTCTTCTGCCACTTCATCTAACGGCTCTTCTGTAACCTCTTCTTCCAACTCATCTGCTATCTCGTCCGCAGTTTCATCAGTTGTTTCTTCCAAAGCTTCATTTGATACATCTTCTGCTGCATCATCTACATCATCATCGTCATCATGATAGTCCATTGCCTTATATTTTCTGTTTTTCACAGCTGATACAATAAGCAACAGTAACAGAATAATGATAATAAGAACCAGTATTGCAGCCAAAACAAGATATTTATTGGCAATTCCCGGGACAAGCTCACTCTTTGTTGTATCATTTTCCTCCTGTGCCACTGTAGGTGTACTGAGCTCAGTTCTCATATATGTGCCATCTACGCTATCATATGTGTACCAGCCACTCTCACCATTGTCATTCATAGCGTATATGAGGTAAAAATCCTTTGTCTGATCATCGGTTTTTTCGCCTTTGGTCTGGTAGGCTGTTGCCACACCCTTGCCCTCTATGGAGAGCGATATCTCATTATATCCCTCAGGCACATCATCCACCTTAGGCAGTAAAACCACTATAAAATGTGACTCTGAATTGATACGGACAAACTCATATGCTGTATTCTGTGCTGCATCATATACAAAAAGCCCATTGCCGCTTTCCGACTGTAAATACACAAGCGTGATATCACCAAAGGTGCCATGAAGGGTATTGTATTCAAGTCCGTCAATCACTGTCTTTGAGTGCTCAAAGCCTTCAGGAACAACATCCTCCGGAATGTCATTTACCATAGTCCACTCTGTGCCATTTATATCGAACTTCTTCCAGTTATCCTGCTTATCTGCATTCTCCGGATCATCCTCGGCTCTTCTGGTAACAACTATATTGTATGTGCTTGTGCTGCCGTCCTCTGCTGTCACAACAACGCTGACCGTATTCTCTCCAACCTCAAGTGAATCATTGCCTGTGACGGATGTCACACTCGCCTTGGAATCAGCCGGATTTGCTGTAACCGCAAGGCTTGAACAGCTGTAATCTACTGTAGCTGTGTAATCCTTTGTCGCAGCAGAAAACTCAGGGGAAAGCATACCTGCTGAGATAACAAGCGAACCAAGAGATGCGTTTGAGGATTTCTTTTCCTCTTTGTTTTCATTATCTTTATTTGCATTGCTGTCATTGCCGGTATTGCTGCCGGAATTGTCCTTGTTATCCTTGTTGCTGTTTGAATCGTTGTTTGATGAAGCACTTGTTACGTTCACTGTTGCAGAACCCACTCCAATACTCGGAGTTCCACCACCCGCATCTGTAGTATCATCCAATCTTGGTATCGAAAAAGTACATGTACCTACAGATGTTGCCTTATATGAAAAACTCTTAACATCACCTACACCAGCTCCAATTGTAAAATACTCATCACTGCTTCCGCCAAGCACTCCTGAACTTTTTTGCAAAATTCCCTGAGCTCCATATCCGCTTGTAATCGACAACGTAACTGTTACAGTATCACCAACTTTAACATTCGACTTATTTACTGAAACACTAATATTGGCTGCCGCCAGTACCGGTACTCTACTAAATAATGTCGTCGTTAAAATCAACATCATTGTTAAAATAATACTACGAATTCTTCTCATCTCTATTAATTACTCCTATTGTGTTAATTTTGATTTACCTAAAATCGAATTATTTATTAGCATAATATCCTTTATAGTTACTTTTCCATCTTTATTTACATCTGCTGCCTCCAAATATTCTCCATTCAATGATATTTTTTTAAGAATATTTCTATTTGTAAGCATTATATCTTTAATGGTCACTTTTCCGTCACCATTTACATCACCAAATATAACAATATCAACTGTTTTTACCAAGTTTCCATTTGGATCATATACAGCTATTTTATTTCCAGTACCAACAATTCCATTATTTTCTACACCCGAACTGTTTAAAATTTTAATCGAACCTGCAGAAACAGAAATATTCTTCTTAATTACATCTGAACTAACATTAGGTTCTACGCCAGTAACATATGTATCTATTTTATACTTAGACGATGAGATACTAACAGATGAATTAATTGTATTGTTATTATTGTTTGTATTATTTGCTGCTGATGCCTGTCTATTTATATTAATAGTATAAGTTCTTGTGTCACCACTTTGTGACTTACAATTAATCTTGATTGCATTATTCCCAACAGTAAGTGAGTAACTTCCTGTGCCTGTTATTCCACTATTAGCTGATACAGGATTAGCGGAAACAACAACAGAACTAATTGAGTTAGAAACAACTGCTGAATAACTTGTTGTAGCTCCATTAAATGATGGAGTTAACGTAACTCCACTAATAGAAAGCGACTGTAAATAATTATTCGTATCGCCTGCTTTATTAAATCCAACTGCCGATGAAGGCATGTTATCGTATACTGGTATTCTAAATGTAAAAGCTTGATTTTTATCAGAGTATCCCTTAGCAACACTTTGTCCCTCAGTAAGCGCTGCCGTAACATTTGTCATATATTGATGTGAATAATATGGACAATTGTTTACAACATTAAATTTTTCAAAATATAACGTGTTTTGACCTTTATTTATATAATTTTTACCAATTTTTTCAGCTCCTCCCTGAATTGACTTTACTCTAGTATTCCATCCCTGTTGTTTAGCAAAATATAAACCATTTTTGTATATATCTTGCTTTGTTTTTCCATAAGCATTAAAATTGAAGAAATTATAATACCCTTTATATCCGGAATATGTTCCTGAAATAAGCGGACTAGTCCCATTTGTTCCTTGTTCTTGCTTAACTCGCGATGCTAAATGATATGCACTTACACCTGTATTTTTAGCTACATCTAAAAAAGTGTTCGCATAATTAATAGATTCAGTGGAATATTTTTTTGTTCCTTCCATAAATGTCCCTTTTAGAATCGCATTTACTCCTGATAAATTATCATTAGCTGAATATGCCAAGCTTTGGAATTGAAATATATTCGTTTCATCAAGAAAATTTCTCGGATCCATAATATATGCTATATATGCACTATTAGCTGATACCCAGCCTTTTTCATACTCCGTCCACGTGTTTGTAGCCCAATCATATGCTCCAACTGCAGTAGACTTTTTGGAATCATCTGCTGTCTTAGAAACGACATTTAATCCATTTCTACTTTCATTTTCAATCACCGTATCCCAATTCAAACCTGTATTTACAGCCTCAAATGTCCAGCTTGAATACTTATTGTGAAGAGCTGTAAGGTTTGGAATATAGCTGTCAGGAAAGCCTGCATTCTTCATAGCCGTGACAAAATCGGTATTGTCTCCGCTATTATTGTATGTCACCTTTATGTATGTACTGATAGTCCAGCCCGTAAATGCCTTGCCGTTTAAAGTACCCCTGACATTGTACCAGACCACACCGTTTACCCTGGTCTCTCCAATTATGTCAACCTGATGGTTCCAGTTGAGTGAGACAACCTTGGTAGTGCCGGATGTGCCTGCTGCATTGCGGACATACACATTGCCACCTGTAATCGTACCTGTAGCATATGCTCCCGATGCGGTTGCAATGGCAAGCTGCTCCTCATTATTCTGCTGTATGGCATCCGCATTGCCGGTGTCTGCCGAAGCATCCCCTGTCTGCGCATTGTCTGATGCAGCTGTACCTGCTGATACAAAATCAGACCTTATATAGCTGACACACTCCTCGTTATTTGCTGCCAGATTGTACTTTGCCTTGTACCACACCTTGCCGTCTGCACCTGTGGTCTGCTCAAGAATAGTAATATCCTTGCCGTTTGAAAGCTTGTGCTCCAGCTCATACTCTGTTCCCGGTCCGCTTCTCGCCGCTACCCAGTATCTCTCATCACACACAACCTTAGCCGCCTGATCCGCATAGACTGCTATGCTGCTGTATGGCGCCAGGTCACATGCAGCTAATGACAATGTAACGACAGAGGCTGCCAGAAATTTATTTATCTTTATCATCAAATCCCATCTTTCTTATGTGCATTGTTTACATTAATCCATTATCCATTTAATTATAATAGAATATGACCTTTGTATCAATGTATTCGGCAGAAATTTATTATTTTTTTATTGATATGAGGGTCAAAAAGTATTTTGACCCTCATTTATGATTAATCGAATTGCATGCAAGCATGCATCGATGATACCTTTTGACCCTTTAATCATAATATAAAAACTCCCTTCAACGTGCAGCTCATGCTTACGTTTCAGGGAGTTGTCTGATTCATATTCTGCTTATTCTTACTGTCTCCTGTAGCTTTTCTAGCTGAACAGGGATTTTATCTTATCCCATAAATCCATGAAAAAGTTACCAATCTTTTCCCAGAAGCCCGGGTCATTTATCTTATCGCCAAGCTTTGATGCCCAGTCCTGTGCCTGGTTAATTACTGAATCCCAGTCGATATTGGCATCCTTAAGCTTCATAAGAAGCGATGTCAGCTTTGCAATATCATCATCAGAAAGCTTCAGGTCGTAATCCTTTGCAGCCTCCTTTATCGCATCCTTTATCTGGCTCTCATCCTTGAGCCTTCCATCGGCAAGCTGCTTCTTTAGGTCTGCAATCATTGCCTCTACATCCTGTGAATCGCCGTCAATGCTCTTGTTTAGCTCTCCTGTTGTGACAAGCTCATCCATCGCTGCGTCTGTCACCTTGTCGTCAAGCTTCTTGCCTGTCATCTCCTCGTATGCCTTTAGTGTGCCTACAAGTGCTGCCGTTCCGGAAATAGGGAAAGGTCCTGCGACTATGATTTTAGCATCAGCTATGCCTGCTGTGGCAAGCGCATTCTTGTACATTCCTACCGTACAGTAATTGATATTGTGTGTGGAAACACTAAGACCTGCACCCTTTTTATCCTCTGTAATGAGTACTGAGGAAAGTGACCTTGTGCCAATCTCGCTCTTGCTGATGTATGAATCGAGGTACTTGTGCTCCTCATCATTATTTACATAGACCACATCGTATTTGTCCAGATCAGTGAGCTCGATTCCCATAAATCCAAGCACTGTCGCTCTCTGATCCGGTGTGAGGTCTGCTCCAAGACTTAAGTATGGCTTATCATTTTTGCTGATGGTCACCTTGTCGTTTGCCTCACTGCCGGCTGTCGTTGTGCTGTCTGCATTACTGTCTGTGTTACTCTTATCAGCTGCGTCACTGCCTGATACATCAACACTTGAAACTGTATCCGTCTGCGTAGCTGTCTCTGTTGCAAATACAGCCGGATTCATCGTAAACAGTGTCACCGCAGCAAGCACGCTACATACAATACTCTTTGCTTTTTTCTTTATTAATCTAATCATTTTTCCTCCAATCTACTGCTCTATATCATACGAAATTGTAAAGCTGCTTCCGTCGAAGCTGACATCTGCCATGCTTCCGCATACCACAGGCATCATCGGCGACATATGACCTATATCCAGATCCATGATGATTGGCACATTAAACTCTCTAAGCAGTGATGAAAGCGCCTGTCTGTGGTCTATGCCAAACATTTCCTCTCCGAAGTGCGCCGGGCGTCCGATAAGAAAGCCCTTTACATTTGAAAACCATCCTGCATTTTTCATCTGCCACATAGCCCTTCTCATGCCCATCACATTAAGGTCACAAGCCTCAAGAAACCATATGATACCATCATCACTGTAGCGCTCATTAAATTCCCTTACATGGTCAAACGATGTACCAAGCAGATTGATAAGACAATCCATGCAGCCACCAAGCAGCCTGCCTCTCATGGTAAGCCTGCTTTCCTTTGCCACCGCAGGAATAGAGCTGATACACGACTTTTCAGTCAGGTTGTAGCCCACAAACGGAGCATTCTCATCCTTTATCGATTCCTTCTCCCACATAGGGTAATTGGTAAATGAAAGCTTCCTGCCACAAAGCAGATTAAATGCATCGGTAAGTGACTCATGCCACACCTCCATGCCAAAGCTGCCCGCACACGGCCCGTAAATACCTGCTGTATCTGCAATAGTAGCCTCCAAAAATGTGAAATTCGTGTTGTCGGAATAGCCCATGTACCATTTCGGCTTTGACTGCTTCACGCGCTCAAAATCGATATAAGGCACTACCTCGCACATCAGCTCGCCACCACCACAGGATATAAGCACATCACTGTCAGCAGAAGCATAGCTCTCGTTCAGCTCTTCTGCGCACTTCTTAGGTGTATTGCTGATACCTATACCACTGTCGCACCTGCAGTTAGGTCCCTCTATCGTCTTATAACCCATGCTGTGAAACCTTTTAATGGCATTGTCAAAGGCACTCCTGTACGGCTCTGTTGTACAGCCCATCGAAGGCGCCACAAAGCCTATTGTTCCTCTATCCTTTAGAAATTCAGGGTATCTCATGTTTCTATCATCCTATCACTATTATTTACATATCTAAGCTTCTGTCTGAAGTAAAATATGTAGGATTTTATCATTTCTGTCCAGGTCATTTTACTGTCATAATTAAATGTCGTCGTGTACTGCAAATGCTGTCTGTTGCACCAGTTGTATATATCATGCAGACTTATCGAATCAACATGCTTTATATTGTTCATAAACACCTTAACCTTTGAAAGCTCATCCTCACTGTCAATGTATAGATGAAAGATAGTATTCGGACATTCAATTATTATCTGCTGTTCTCCTATATTTTTCATCAATGTATCCTCTATTGAATAATGTATCCTGTGTGATTAAAAACATTATCGTCTGTCACACCGGGATGTGAGTAATAACAAAATATCGTAACTGTTCAGTACCTTCACAGCTAAAAAATATCACATAACCATAGTACTACACCGGTGTCACAAAATCCAGTCATTTTTGCCTGCCAATTCTTACTATTTTATTAAGAAAAACGGTAAATATCATACCCCCTCACAGTCAAATGCCGGAATGAAGCTGTCCTTTGCCACGTCCCCCTCCTGTATAAATGCATTCGTGATTCCTATTTCGAGGGCATAGTTAACAAGTCTTTCATACTCTCTCTTTGTCACTGTGCGGTTTATCTCAGGATAATCCTTTAATGCAATCGGCGTAAACTGGCTCATCATGCTTATATATACGTGATCATGATATGTATCATACAGGTACTTAAGTACAGCCTTTGCATCATTCACATGTCCCGGCAGTAGAAGCTGTCGCACAATAACTCCCTTTTGTATGAGTCCTGTCGCATCGTCAATCACGACATCCGGCTGCTGCCTGACCATCTCTGAAAGCGCCTGCTTTGCGACAAACGGATAATCTTTTGCCCTTGAATACATTGCCGAAAGCGTACTGTCCATATATTTAAAATCCGGAAGATACACATCCACTATGCCCTCAAGCAGTTTTAGCTCTGTCACATTTTCATATCCGCTCGTATTGTATATAATAGGAAGCTTCATGCCGCGGCTTTTTGCATCGTTTACCGCCCACACTATATCAGGGATATACTGCCCCGGTGTGACCAGATTGATATTATTTGCGCCTTTGTCAGCAAGTTCTATGAAGATATCACTCAGCCTCTCTTTACTGATCACCTTTCCCTCTTTTCCGTCAGAAATCTCCCTGTTCTGGCAGAACACGCAGTGCAGGCTGCAGCCTGAGAAAAAAACTGCCCCACTTCCTCTTTTTCCTGATATGCACGGCTCCTCCCAATAATGAAGCGCTGCTCGCGCCACCTTTATTTCAGATGAAACGCCACATACGCCTGTTTGTCCGGTGCTTCTGTTTATGCCACATTTTCTGGGACACAATAAGCAATTTTCGTATTTATTCATATTTTTCATTTTAACCCTTGCTAAAAATAATGTTTGATACTACAATCTATATGATTATGCGGTGCATATGCCATGCGCCTTCAGTAGTCATTTTCAAATTATATCATAACTATTCTTACAGAAGAGAATAGTTAAAATACACAATAAGGAGATTACAATGAATCAGTCAAACTGTATCGTCGCCCAGTCAGGCGGCCCAACTGTTGCAATCAACGCAAGCCTTGCAGGAGTCATCGCAGGAGTAAAAAGCTCTGAGAAATACGATATCTGCTATGGCGCCGTAAACGGAATACTCGGCATATTAAATGAGAATTATCTCAATCTGTCAGATATTTTTGCAGATGATGCTAATCTTGAAAAGCTCAAGACCACACCTGCCATGTATCTTGGCTCATGCCGTCACAAGCTCCCTGATTACAAGGATGATGATTCACCATATGTATACATCTTCCACCAGTTTGATAAGCTCTCCGTAAAGGCTTTCTTTTACATCGGTGGAAATGATTCGATGGATACCGTATTAAAGTTATCCGATTATGCAAAAAAAATCAACAGTGATGTGAAAATTATAGGGATTCCAAAAACCATCGACAATGATCTGTGCATGACAGACCACACTCCGGGCTTTGGCTCTGCCGCCAAATATATAGCATCAAGCATGCTCGAGATAGCCCATGATACCTTTATCTATGCTGTTAAAAGTGTGACAATCGTTGAAATCATGGGACGTGACGCAGGATGGCTCACTGCCGCTTCCGCTCTCGCACGTAATGAGTACAATACAGCTCCTCAGTTCATCTATCTGCCTGAGGTGGATTTCGACAAGGACAAATTTGTTGCCGATATAAAAGAAGCCCTTACGCACACTAACAATGTGATAGTTGCCGTATCCGAAGGAATACATGACGCAGACGGCTCATACATTACATCATCAAATGCCTCATGCGACCAGTTCGGACACCAGCAGCTAAGCGGTGCCGGAAAGGCTCTTGAGTTCATTGTTAAAGAAAACATCGGTGTCAAGGTTCGCTCAGTAGAGGTAAACGTGCTCCAGCGCTGTGCCTCACATCTTGCATCATTAACCGATATCGAGGAATCTTTTGCTCAGGGTAAAAAGGGTGTCACTATTGCAGCAGAGGGTGTGACCGCATCAATGGTATGCTTAAAGCGCATCTCAAATAATCCTTATCAGGTGGAATACACATATTCTGCTATCAAGGATATCGCAAACGAGGCCAAGTCTGTGCCACGAGAGTGGATCAATGATGCTGGCAATGATGTGAAGCCTGAGCTTATCGAATACTTAAAGCCACTTATTCAGGGAGAAACCGCTGTAGTCTACAAGAATGGTCTGCCTGACTATATGGATGTGTCACATCTTCACAAATGTAACTGATTTTAGCTGCCGCCTACACCCCGGTGTGGGCAGCAACAGCATATCTCCAAGGAGGTCGATTTACATGAAGAAAAAAGTATTTATAACCTGCGCCGTTGTGCTTGGCGTGATTTTGGCTGTTTATCTTGGCTTTGCCTTTTATTTTAGCAGCCACTATCTGTTCAACACAAAGATTAACTCTGTAAAATACGCAGGTAAAACTGCAAAAGAGGCATTAGAAAAAAATACAGCCCTAAGCCGCGACTATCTGCTCACAATCACTGATAGAAAAGGCAACAGCTTTTCACTTAAGGGACCTGATTTTTCCTATGAATATGTCTCAAACGGTGACGAGGAGCAAATTCTAAAAAGCCAGAATGCTTTTACATGGCCTGTCAGTCTCTTCAAAGCTCAAAACTATACTCTAAAGGGTTCGTCCAAATATGACGATGCCGCTTTGGCGGAAAAGCTCAAGGCTCTTGATATTTTCAGTGATGACTACATTGAGAATCCGGAGGATGCCCACATCGAGATAAAAGACGGCAAATACAATGTGATTGAAGAGAAAAATGGCTGCAAGCCGATATATGACCTGTCTCTTATACACATCTGACGCTGCCGACGAACTCTAGGG
>ENA-OZBF01000678-OZBF01000678.1-human-gut-metagenome-genome-assembly--contig:-NODE-678-length-14412-cov-7.369506_pt1 | contig 14412 bp, 15 predicted proteins | sample MGYA00243980_ERZ653522 | MGnify/ENA primary metagenome ERZ653522 (study PRJEB26926, sample SAMN06165106) | human gut metagenome | biome: ENVO:00009003; feature: ENVO:2100002; material: ENVO:00002003...
TCTACACCCTAGAGTTCGTCGGCAGCGTCAGATGTGTATAAGAGACAGCGACTATTATATGTCTAATAGCTATTGTCTTTATTCAATGTATATGGCTATATAATTCATATATATTTTTAAAGGGAGATTCTATAACTAAAACATCTAAAATGTTAGAACAAGCTGTTACGGAGGAAACGTTCTCTAGGCTACAACATTTACCAATTGGGACTAAGGTTAAAAGTAGGACAGAGGAAGATAAAGGAAGAAATCTTCCTGAGTTTACTTATATGCAAGAGTCTTTAGATTCATTAAATATGCCTATATCATTAGATTCTATCAATCGAATTTATACAACAATCCTAAATGGCAAAGAATTTCCAAGTAAATGTAAAATTTCAATATTTAAAGGGAATCAATTAATTCAATATTCCGGGAAAATTAAAAAATCTATTTTCAATATTAAGACATTAGCACTTCCTTTAAGAAAGGATTATTCATTAACAATACAAGCTGAAATATCAAATCCTAGTATGTTTTTTTTCAAAAAAATGGGTGCTCTACTCTTTTCTACTACGATTCTTATAATCATTGTTATTGGAGGTTTCTTTTATCAAAAACAAATTATAGAGCAATTTAATAATATATTTCGTGTTCGCGAAGATTTTTCCTACGCAATGGTGCATGACATGAAAACCCCGCTTACTACCATATTCACGGCATTGAGTTTTCTGCACAGCGGAAGGTTGGACGACAAGCCGGAAACAAAAGAGAAATTCTTCAATGTCGCCAAGGAAGAGGCGGACCGCCTGCTGACACTGACCAACAAGCTGCTCACCATATCGAAACTGGAGAGCAAGAAGATGAAGATGGAGTGTGAAAAGATTGCGCTGGAACCGATGCTCGTCAGGCTGGCTGACAAGTTCAAGGTGAAATCACACAAACCCGTATCATTCGAGTTTGATTTGCAAACACCGGAGATATACGCCGATACGGAATACATCGAAGAAGTGTTCAGTAACCTAATAGACAATTCCATCAAATATTCCAAAGAGCGTGTGGACATACGTATTTTATCGTCGAGAAACGACCTTTATTCCATTATCAAGATATACGATAACGGTCTTGGCATATCGGAAAAAGACCAACGCAGCATCTTCAACAAATACGAGCGTGCAGCGGCTGGAAGCAGGAGCCGCAGGAAAAAAGCGTCCGGTTTCGGTCTGGGTCTGAATTTCGTGCAACAGGTAATCGATGCGCATAAAGGAAAAATCTTTGTCAACAGCATAGAAGGTGAATTTACTGAATTTATTATCTATTTACCCTTAATGATCAAAGAACTATGATAAAGCTACTACTCGTTGAAGACGATGTGAACTTATGCTACATCGTACAGGCAGGTCTGCAGGATGTCATCGGCGGCTATGAAGTGATTACTGCCGGAAACGGACTAGAAGGTCTGCACGCTTGGGAGGAACACAAACCGGATATCATCATATCCGACATCGACATGCCCGAAATGGACGGGTTCGAGATGGTAAGGCGCATCCGTGAGACGGACGGAGAAACGCCCATCCTGTTCGCTTCCGCTATGACATCGCCCAAAGACGTGAAACACGGCTACGAACTGGGCGTGAACAACTACGTGAAGAAGCCGTTTGTCCCGGAAGAGATAGACGCACACATCCACGCCATCCTGAAAATGAAGGAAGGTGCCAGAAGCAGGTCGGTAGAGGGGCACTGCAGGTTCGGTCATTACACGCTCGACACCCTACATGCCACCCTACGTAATGAAAACACAGGTAAAATCCGTGTATTGACCACAACGGAAGCCAAAATCTTGCAGCTTCTCGCCGAAAACAAGAATGAGGTCATCCGCCGCGAAGCCATCCTGAGCCGTTGCTGGAATACGGAAGACGATTTTTTCGCATCCCGTAGCCTGGATGTATTTGTCACCAAACTCCGCAAGCTCTTTACCGATGATCCGGATGTGGAAATTAAGACCGCAAGAGGTGTCGGACTGATGCTGGTGGCAAAGTAACGTATCGGAATTACATAACCTTACGGGAAAGGATTCCATTCAGGTTTCCTTTTCCGTATTTTCCCTGTCCTTTAAATAGGAGTACAGGGTAGCTTTGCTTATGCCTGAAGCCTTGAGAATGTCAGACACGGTACACGCACGGGAATCATAAAGCTTCATGGCAAGTTCTATGCATCCTGCATCGGCTTTCGGTCTCCCACCCTTGCGCCCCCTTGCCCGTGCGGATTCCAGCCCTTCAAGGGTTCTTTCCCGGATAATGTCACGCTCAAACTGGCTCACGCCTGAAAATACGGCAAAAAGCAGTTTACCTTGCGGAGTGGTCGTGTCAAGCCAAGGCTCTTTAATCGAACGTAGATCCGCACCCGTTGCGCCAATACGTTCAGCCAGCATAAAAAGCTCCTTTACAGAACGCCCCAACCTGGTCAATTCGCATACGATGACTGTATCTCCTTCACGAAGCGCATCCAGCATCCTATCCAGTTCAGGTCTTAATTTTCCTGCACCAGACACTTTTTCCTGATAAATACGCTCGCATCCCTCTTTTTTCAACCGGTCTATCTGCCGGTCAAGGTTCTGGTCATTCTTCGAAACCCTTGCATATCCTATAATCATATCCTTGTCTGTAATATATCATACATACTATTTTTCATACTTTGATAAAAAGACCGGTTTCCAGACAAACAGGAACAGCATTTCCTGCACAACTTGGGAAGACCGGAACGTGTATGAAAAACCTTCGTTTTTTGAAATTCGCTATTCCGATTTCGTTTCGTTTTCAAACAAGCGGAGTTGACGCTTATCACTATCCTCCTTGTTTCTTTTCGCCAACCGTTCACGTTCAAATTCCAACATTCCTGACACCGTTTGCCTGAATAAAGCCCTTTGCATTTCATTGGTTTTGTGCGGAGCGAATTTATCTCCTTCTTCGCGAATCCAATCCGAATAAACGTCAATGAATGTACAAATGCGGCGTGCGGAGTTACCTTTGTGCCGGAAAATAGAAAAATCACATGCCCATTCCGAAACCTCTACTCTTTTTGGGCTTCTTCAGGAGTTCCAGATCTTCCTCCTGCTGTTTCTTTTTGGGAATAGGCTGCTCGATGTCCGGCGTTTTCTCCATCTGTTGAATTTTCGACTTCTCCGGCTCCTGCCGGGATTGAAGCTCCGCTTTGAGATTGTCCCATTTCTCCTTTCTGATGCGTTCCGCACGTTCCACCTGCCGGGCTATTTCCGCCGGGCTTCCGTTCTTGACGGCATTAAGATAGTCGAAGCTTTCCTCCGGTTCCCGGTCAAACCCCATGCACCGATCAAAAGAGCTTTCACACTTCCGGAAAAAATCCGTCCGGTCAAAACCTCCCTTCACGTTGCCGCAGTTCTTCTTTCCGGTGTGGTTCGTTTTAGGGCTTAACTTTTTGGTGTTGCTCCGGTCTTTCCGACTGACGATGATATGTGCGTGCATATCGCTGTCACTGTCACCGTCTCGGTTGAAATGGATCTTTGCGTAATATTCCACATCATCGCTTCTCAAGCCTTTTCCGAAACCCTCTGCATAGTTTCTCATCACGTCCTGCCGGATGTACCGCTGCAAGGCTTCCGCACGCTCCTGCGGAGTCCTGCCCATACAGCGCAGCTCCTTCTCTGAAGGGCTGACGGTGATAACATAGAACTTTGCGTCAGTCCGGCTTAACTTAGCCTTGTTGTTGTCTATCTTGAATGTGACCTCCCTTGCGCTCACGTAGTCCCGGAACTGGTTGAAGAACGGCTGCACTTCCTTCCCTTTCTTCATCCTCTCCAAATCCTCATGCTGGAGATAGTTCGTCACCGCAACACAACTGCCTGTATTGGCGTATGTGCCGTTACCGCCTCCCTGTATCTTCACGTTCATATTTTTTCCCTTTTGTTCTTCTCGTCCTTGTACAAGGCTTTTATATCATCGAAAAGCCCGGCTTTTCCTTTCGCATCGATGTAGCTTGCGATATAGGAGAAGATCTTCTCCTGCCTTTGCGTCACAGCGTCCAGCCTTGCATAAATGGCTTGTTGGTTCTTCAGAAGCATATCCCTCGACTGACCGACTGCCTTTTCCGTCCGGTCCAAAGCCTGCTCCCTTATCCCGGCAAGGCTTGCAAGATCACGCATGAATAGGTCATTGTCCTTTTGGTATTGGCTGAACTTTTTTTCCGTAAGTATCGAGTCCATGCTCATGGTCACTCTCATGCTTGTACTGCCCATGGCTTCACAAGCCGGACGCAAGAAATCCTGCTCCTGCTTTCTGATGAACGCTATCACCTGATCACAGCGTTTGATAAGTTTCTGCATTTCCTTTGCCGGGCTCTCATGCTCAACCGGGTTGATTCCGTACTTCTCGAAGTACTCCAGCGCACAGGAAAGGAAGTCTTTCTTTGATACATTATTGGACTTTGCCAGCCTGTCAAGCCGGGCAAACGTTTTTCGGTCAATGGTGACAGAAGTGGTGGTTTCCTTATCCATACAATTGCGGTTTTAATTGCTGATTATATTATTAAATCTCTGATTTACAAAGGTATGATTTTAATCACAATTTCAAAACAATTGTGATTAAAAAACTTAAATAGTTGATTTTCAGTAATAACCCCGTAGGGCAAGAGGAAAAACAGGGCAAAGCCCGGTTTCCTCTTGCTATTCTTTCGACTGCCGAGCAATCGACGAACACCCTCCCCTGCGGTACGGCGAAAGCTCGTACAAGGGGGACGGGGAGAAGTCGGAGCGAGGCACTAAGAAAGAACCTATCCCAAACACGTGCACACACACGAAACCGCATAACAGACCATGTCCAGAACACCCCAAAAAACTTATCGATCGAGGCACCTGTTTGGACGGTAGGTTCCGCCCCGACAGGTGCAGCCATTTGCCATGAAAATTAGTGTACGGCTTGCTTGGATATCCAATACAGCAGACTTAATCCCACCATGCGAACATCCTGTAAGTCCGGATAAGATTATACAGATGCCAAGCCTTATGTAGACGAAGACTTTCCTTATAGTTTATCTCCAAGGATTCATCCACATTCGAACTTGTAAAATCAAGTTTAATAAAACGAGCGGCGTTTCTTGTATTAACATACAGTTTTTTGTATGATATTATTTCGGGTGCACCCTCAAGTTTGTACATTTTACGACCGTTGTCATCCTTGAACGGCACGAGTTTAAGCGGACCCCGCTTTATATCCAAGTCATCCTTTTCCATAACTATATCCAGCAGCCGAAGGCATATCCTCAAATCCCGTCTTACGTATTCGATACCCACAAAGGTATCCTTTTCCTTGAAGTATTCTTCCATCTGACGGAGTTTCATGTACTCCATCTCAAGCATGAAGACATAATCCCAGTCCCTTTCTTTTGACAGAAATCGAACCCATCGATTGATTTTATTTCTAAGTTGTCCTGATTCGGAACGATCACGTTTTCTTTTCATTGAACATTATATTTTTTAGTTATTTTCCTATTTCAAGAACGACCAATAATTCTCCGGAGTAATAACTTCATAAGTCGAACTTGGATAAGAATTAGCAAATACTTTCGGTTGGCTGCTCCTTGCCTTTCCATTCCATTTGAACTCGAATGTATGCAACATACCGTCCTGTTCCTCAATCAAGTCGATTTCCTGCTGCTCATGGGTACGCCAAAAGAACAGTTGCGCATAGTTTCCGGAATAGGCATTTCGCTTTACACGTTCACTCACCATGAGGTTTTCCCATAACGCACCAACATCATTCCTTAGCTCCAACGGAGCGAAATTGGAGAGAACGGCATTTCTCACCCCATTATCATAGAAATAGACCTTCTTGCCTTTCTTTATCTCATTCCTAAGATTCCGGCTGAAAGAATCCAAACGAAAAACAACGAAGCACTTCTCCAACAGATTTATATACGTTTCAACTGTACCCCGATCAACTCCCAACAGATTGCTTAGCTCATTATAAGAAACTTCGCTGCCCAACTGTAAAGCCAATGCCCTTACCAGCTTTTGGATCAGTTCCGGTTTCTTTATGCCCTTGTAAGCAAACAAATCTTTGTAAAGGTAATTATTGGTAAGTGTCATCAACGTGCGTTTCGCATCACCCGGCTCCGTTACGACCTCCGGATAAAGCCCATAAATCATCCGGTTTTCCAACAATCTGTTTTCCTCCCTTTCCGAACTGTACAAAGCGAGTTCCGGCAGCGAGAATGGGAACAGGTTGTACTCGATAAGTCGCCCAGTCGCCGGCTCGTTTATCTCGTCTGCCATATCGAGCGATGAAGAACCTGTAACAACCACTTGTGTTTCCAACTTCAAATCGCCAATCATTTTCAATGTCAGCCCAACATTCTTCACCCGTTGCGCTTCATCTATGAAAACAAGTTCATAAGACGATAAAAGCTGCTTTAGCTCGGTGGTAGTCTTTCCCTCCAAAGCCAACACATCATCCACATTGTCACAATTCAATGAAAGTACCCTGTCTTTCCCCTCGCAAAGTTCAGAAAGAAGCGTAGTCTTACCGACCTGCCTCGCACCAAGTAAAACGATTACCTTTCTACGTTTGTAATCGCTTAAAATAGAACCCTTTATTATACGATTTATCATACCTGTTTTCTTGCAAAGATACAAAAAAAGGATTTGCAACCGCAAAATTTAGCCGAAATTATAGAATACAACCGCAAAATTTAGCCGAAATTATAGAATACAACCGCAAAAAAACATTATCTTTGCTACAAACAACCAATAAAAAATATATAATTATGGGAACAATAAAGACACAATGCTCCTGCGGTATGCTATGGCTAAGTGAAACACTTGGCGGTTATGATACCATTTGCGACCATGACGGAAAGATTTGCAGTGCGGTCAACTATCAAGATGGACAGTTCAAAATCATCCAGCCGGAAGAATGCAAGAGGTATAAAAGGGATATAATGGAAGAGTTCAAAGGAGCTTTGCAACAGGTTAAAGACCACATGGACGGAAAAATACAACTCAAATCGGCAGAAGCCTTGTTAGATGAACTTAGACAAGAACAACATTTATAGCACAAAACGGCTTTATAACAAATAGTTATAACAAAAAGACATACAAATCGCCCAGACTAATAATTTACAAAAATATCTATAACAATACATTTTTTAACACACCAAAAAATCTTCCTAATCCGTTGCACTTGGCTTTACCTGTTTCCACGCTCTCCCATTCTCCGGAAATTCGTCGTATCAAAAAACACGCTGAAAAGTGGAGCGAAGCGACCTCTATAAACCAAAAAAGAAACGCTCCATTACTTTACAGTAATTTTTAGTTTCTTTTTAGTTACTTTTTCGGCGCTTTTTTTTGCAGTGTAATACATTTATATTCAGTATATTACAAAATATTTTTTTTGAGAAAAACGAGAAATTTCCGAGAGAAAACGAGAAATTTCCGAGAGAAAACGAGAAATTTCCGTTTTTTTTTGAGAAAAACGAGAAAAAACCGCGAGAAACTTTTTTTTTTCTCGTTTTATATGTTTTAATTTGTAGAAAACATTCAGTGTATGGCAAAGAAAGACCAAAAGAAACGAGATATTATCTTATCGCAAGATAATGCACTCACAACCGCACGTTACAAGTTTGACCTTATCGAAAAACGTGCGTTATATTGCATCATCCGCAATATACGGGCAAATTATATCGAGCGAGAGGACGGACAAAGAACATTGTTTGAAAATCTTATAATCACAATCAAAGAAGAAGAACTTCAAAAATGCGGTGACAACACCAAAATGAAGAACATCTATGATGCGCTTAAACGGCTTAGAAATCGTGATATAGAGATTAACAACGAAAAGATGTGGCTAAGTATCGGTTTTGTCAATTACGTCAAGCATATCAAAAATAAATCGTATTTTGAAGTGGAAGTTTCCAAAGAGGTACTGCCCTATTACGTGGAACTCGCCCAAAACTTCACGAGTTACTCCATGACGGTGGCAATCGCACTCAAAAGCACATTCACCCAACGTTTCTATGAACTATGCTGCCAATATCAAAACAAAGGCTTCTTTTTCTATACAGTCAATGAGCTACGGGAAATGTTCATGTTGGAAAATAAATATCCACGTTCTTTCGATTTCAAGAAATGGGTGCTTGAAACGCCAGCTAAAGAATTAAAAAGCCTATATGATGCCGGACAATGTGATTTATATTTCGATTTCGACATAAGGGAAAAGAAAGGTAAAGAGGCACTCTCTTATAACTTTTTCATACACAGCCGTCAAACCGAACAACAAAAGCTATTGGAATACGAAAGCGCAAAACAGGCGATCATCTACATAACAACCACTATTTCGAGGTTCTCTAAAAGTGACAAAGGATATGTTAAGCGTGTAGTGAACGCCGTACAGTTACACCCGGAAATAGCCGTACAGGTGGCGCAAAAGATACAAAAGAAGTTTGAGCAATATATAGACAAGCCAGCCAAACAAATAGGGGCTATCATCCGGGTTTGCTTAATGGAAGATTTTGGTATAGAATAAAAAACATACAAGTATGAAAACAGGTGATAAAGTTATCGTACCAGCCGAAATTAACGGCTATGGCAGGGATTTACGGGCAATGGTTACAGAGATAGAGAAGTTCGCCGGGGTAATATTCGTAACAGTGATATTCACCGAACCATGTCCGGAAACCTGCGGAAGAAATGGGGGCGTTTACCATGATTTCCAACTCGATTTACTCTCGGAATAGAAGTATATTTTCGGGATATTCGGTATATTTGTAGCATAATTTAAAAAGTATGGAAAACTTACCGCAAACAATAGGAACAAAAGAAGTCGAAGCACGTGTTATCGAACTTCGGGGGCAAAAGGTCATACTTGACCGGGATGTTGCCGAACTCTATCAGACAGAAACCAGAGAAATAAACAAGGCTGTCAAAAACAATCCCGAAAAATTCCCGGACGGGTATTGCTTTACCCTACAGCCCTCTGAGAAACAGTATGTGGTGGAAAATTTCCACCGCATGGAAAGACTGAAAAAATCGACTGTCGAACCAAGAGCCTTTACCGAAAGAGGGCTGTATATGCTGGCTACCATAATGAAAAGCCCAAGAGCCACGCAAACCACCATTGCGATAATAGATTCGTTCACAAAACTGCGTGAACTGACACGAAATATCGAAGCGATACATAACGAACCGGACAACGCCAAGCAAAAAGGGCTTATCCAGCGTACAGGCGAGCTTCTCTCCGACCTGCTTGTAGATGATACGGACACGACCGAAACGGAATCCACTATCGAACTCAACCTTATGGCTGTCAAGTTCAAACATACAGTCAAACGAACAAAGAAGAACAAGCCGGACAAATAACGAGCATATAATCAAAGCACATAGCATACTTCAAGAATATCGAGCATATTATAAGCATATTTCCACCAATAAGTTAAGGCATGACAGATAAAGCAACCATACAACCCAAGAGCAAGCCGGAAAAGACAACCATTTCGATAAGCGGAGAAACGTCTGAACGGCTGGAGATATACTGCCGGGCAAACGGCATATTGCGGAAAGAGTTTGTTTCCCTCGCTTTGGACTATTTCGAGCGTACAGGCTTCGACCTGCAAAGTAACGCTCTCGATTATTCCCCATTGGAGAAGATTATCGGAGAACTGAAAGAGGTAAAAACAACCATGCAGACCAGCAACGAAGGAACGGAAACGGTGCGCCAGCTTCTCCAAGCTGTCCGGGAACAGACCACCAAACAACTCCCTGCGCCGGAACTGATCGCCCATGCTGCCGAAGAAAAAGCAAAGGCAGAAGCCAAAAGCGAAGAACAAGAAAGGGAGATTGCCCGGCTGCGCTCCGAAAACTCCGCTTTGCTGGAGTACAAAGAAAAGGCATACCGGGAACTATGCCGGATACGTGATGAACAAAAAACCATAGGGAAGATAAAAGTAAATATAGAGTTATAAAAGAACATTTATAAATAAAAAAATCATGAATAAAGAAATTTTATTTATCCTTTTGCCGGATTATGCAGCACATGAAGCTGTGTACTTTTCACAGGCTATTACAGCTGATGATTTTGCCATGAAAAAAAATCCAAAATATGTCAATAAGGTTGTCGCACCCACCTTAGAACCAATAAGTTCGATTGGTGGATTCCGCACATTACCCGATTATTCGTTTGACACAATGCCTGATGATTATGTAGCATTGGTATTAATTGGCGGTTTTGGTTGGAATACACCTGTTGCAGAAAAGGTTATGCCAATTATTAAAAGTGCTATTGAACAAGAAAAGGTTATAGGTGCGATTTGTAATGCAGCTTCATTCATGGCTAAGTGTGGTATTGACCGAGAAACAACATCAAAAACTTTGCAGAAGTCATCCGTAATACAGAAAATCTCAGTAACTTTGTCCTCGGTAATCATAGACAATTATTGTCTGTAAACTTTTGATATTTAACACTCTAAGATTACAACAATTTTTCGCTAATCACCATTTTTCAGGCACTTATATTTCGTCGAACTCACGTTAAATTATTTAATATACATACAATCTTGGATACTTGCTTAGACCTTATTGCTCTTCAATATACTTGCATGATTGTGATGGCCATGCTTGCATTTTTTGTGTTTGTGTCGCGCTACTATGTAACTTGCCGTAACAGACAGTTTGAGCAGTCGCGTTGGATGATTGTTGTGGCATTACTATTGTTTGTTGTACACTACATGTGTCAGATGCGGTTGGGGTGGCGACAACAGGGGAACGATGTGGGTGTTCTGTTTAATCTGCTGTTTTATTCGCCTTCGGCTATTTTGTTGTCATGGTCGCAGCTTAATATTCTGCGCGCTGGGCATAGACGTTGGAGTTTTATGCGCTATGGCGTTGTTGGATATGCTCTTATGGTATTGTGCATAGTCGCAGGTGTTATTTCAAATGGCAGTCTGCATATTGGTCCTATGCTATATGTTGCTGATGCTATTCATTTCTTTACTCTATTGTATTATACATGGGCACCGCTGAGGGAACTTGGTAATGTTCAACGTCGGCTCGACAGTGAACATGGTAATCCTGCAGATGCCTACCTGCGCACTATGCGCTTTGGTTTTTTTGTGGTGTGTGCTTTTGCTGTAATTTCGCCTCTTTATATATTGTCGCGGCCGCTGCTCTTTGTCTTTGGACCTTTGGGATTGATTTCGCTTTCGCTGTTTATTGTTAGTTTTACGGCGCTTGGATTTAGTATGTCCGAGGGAGTAACTGAGATTGTTACCGAGACTAACGACGAGATAGCCGCTGCTAAAGTCTTTAGGGAGATTGGGCCTGAGCGTATTGCCGAAATAGATATGGCGGTAAGCAAATGGCGAAGCGAGGGCGGTTTTAGAGATAGCAACTTGACATTATCCTCGTTTGCTCGTCGCATAATGGTTAATCGTACCGACGTTGCTTCGTATCTGACTTCCATATATGGTAAGAATTTCCGTACATGGCTTTCGGGTATTCGCGTGGAGGAGGCAAAGGCACTCATGGCTGCACACCCCGAATATAGTAACGAGGTTGTTTCTATGGAGTGCGGTTTCTCGTCGCGTGTGTATTTTCAGCGTCTGTTCAAGGAAAGGACGGGCTTGACTCCCGCCGAGTGGCGCCGTCAACGGTAATATACTGGTTATGTGTGCGTTTGCTACTGAATGTAAGGTGTAACTTTTGTACGAAGGTTACATAATAAGGCAAAGTATAACCTTTCTTACTGTGACGTATCCTTTCTATAAGAGTGACACACAAGTGATGTCTTTGAGGTTTTTGATGGTTGATGCTCCTGTATCTTTGCATGCATGAGGAAATTCAAACTATTCAAACATAAATTCTCAAAAACAATTCACTATGCAAAAAAACTATCTTTATTTAATGGTGTGTGTCATAGGGGCTATGTCTTTAGCTTCGTGTTCCGAAGATTCTATTTCTCCTGATGCTGGTGGCGATGGCGATGGCGACAGCACTACCGAAGTGCCTTTGGCACAAGTTGCAAAACCCAAACCTAACCCTTGGCTTGCACAGGAAGAGTATAGTATTACGCACTTCAATTCGGCTCAGACTGATGCTTTCTCGTCTGCTGTCAAGGATGGAACTTTCAATATCGATCTTTCCAAGTGTCAGATGACATGGAGCGGTCCTGTTAATTTGATGACTCTTGCTTCGACTTCGCCCAATTATATGTGGGGTATGAGTAGCGACCGCGTGTCGTATCTTGACATAAGCGACGGCAAACTTGAAAGGGTTGCCGAGGCTGGCTTGCCAGGGATTACAATGAAGACCCAGGAGCAACTGACACGTATAATTGCCGATCATGCTACTTACGACGAACTTTCCAAGACGGTTACCGATATATTGGGTCCGGCGCCACAAATGTCTATGGCCAACGGTAATTATGTCTTGTGCGACAAGGATAACTATGCTTACACCAATGCAGGTCAGGTAATGGCACGCTATCGCCTTGCCAATCCTAATAATCCCAAGGATGGTATCATGTTGGATCATCAGATAAGACTTACGAATTTTACCTTCGGCTCTTTTACACTCGTAGGCGCTACTATGACCTATGACGGACACCTTGTTGTGGCTGCTCAGAACGGACTTCTTGTGCTGAATCGTGCTCTTACTACAATCGAAGATTCATACCCTCTTCCATCAGACCAGATTCTCACCAACTCTATCTGCATCGACGAGAATGGCGGTGTTTACGTAGCAAGTAACAGCCGCACACCAGGCGGAAAAGGCCTTATGCAGAAACTCATCTGCAAGGACGGCAAAATCTCCACCTCCCAGGCTGATGGTGCATGGCAAGCCTATTACGACGGTGGTCCGCAAGCACCATGTATCAAACTCGGACATGGCACTGGTTCAACGCCTACACTTATGGGCTTTGGCCAAGACAAGGACAAGCTGGTAGTTATTACCGATGGCTCTAAGCGTATGAAACTGGTAGCTTTCTGGCGTGACGAAATCCCCTCAGACGCACAGCAAGTGGCAGGATACGACAAGCGTATAGCCGGAGTGCACGAGGTTACATGTGGTCTTGGAACATCAACAGAGTGGATACAGTCTGAGCAGTCTGTTGTAGTAGGCGGCTATGACGCCTTTGTTGTAAACAATATTAATGTTACCAATCAGGAAATAAACGACAAGATTATTGGTGTAATCGCTATTGGTCCTATTGTCAAAGGCCCTCAAGGTGCCGAGTGTGTACGTTGGAATACAAAGGAGAAAAAGTGGGAGAGTAAGTGGACGCGCAGCGATGTAAGTTCTGTAAGTATGATTCCTGCCGTAAGTATCAAGTCAGAGATGGTATTTGTATGTGGCTGGAACGATGCTTCGGGCTGGGAAGTTACAGGACTTGACTGGAAGAGTGGTGCCACACGTCACCGCAGCATATTGGGCAAGAACAACCGAGCCAATGGTGCCTACGCCATCATTCAGTATCTTGCTAACGGCGACCTTTTATTCAACTCTGTTGCCGGACCAATCCGCGTAAAATATTGAGATAATTTAATCATCATATAACAGTTATGTCAATACTTCACTAAAAAATTACCGAAGTATTGTAATGACACACCCGAACATATTGAAATGTTCTATCAGTTCCATAAACAAGGCTTCTGTTCTTTATTCCTAGATACAGGTGATAAATAACAGATAAGAAACAGATTATAACAAGCCTCCGGCGGGGTTTTCGCCGGGGGCTTCTTGCATTTGCATATCTATCAAAAAGAAAGCGATATCGGAGCGTTACACCATAAAAACAGCTCGCTGGTTATTACAAAATGATATTGCGTGTCCGGCTGATCGGGGCGGGTCTCCCACCATGCGGACAAATCCCGGTAACAGAATGACAAAGCGGACACCCTACCCAAGAACAACATTTTTTTCTTTTTTCCTAAACACCTGCCAGCGAAGCACAGAGTATTTGTCAAGGGCGAAGGGTAAAAAATACCGCACGAGCGAAGCGAGCACAGGAGATTTTTTACCCGGAGAGTGAAACGCCCCTTTACAAATGCGGCGTGCGTAGCTACCTTCGTGCCGGAAAATAGAAAAAACGCACAACAAAGTATGGGGAGCCTAATACCCCGGCATACAGGAACCGGCAAGCCGGATAGATGCAAGACCTCCGACAAATAGACACTGATATAAATGTTTCCCTAACGTTTTTGTACGTACAAAAACATACCTTGCATATCATTAGAAAAAGATGTGCATAGGTCTTTGCATACCGAAAAAACAACCATAATAAACAATAATACAGTCACTTACAGAAAATCAGTATACCAAAAGTATACTTTTTGCATACATACATGATTCTAATCTATTAAAAATCTGTCTCTTATACACATCTGACGCTGCCGACGAACTCTAGGGTGTAG
>ENA-OZBF01000697-OZBF01000697.1-human-gut-metagenome-genome-assembly--contig:-NODE-697-length-14251-cov-6.089039_pt1 | contig 14251 bp, 8 predicted proteins | sample MGYA00243980_ERZ653522 | MGnify/ENA primary metagenome ERZ653522 (study PRJEB26926, sample SAMN06165106) | human gut metagenome | biome: ENVO:00009003; feature: ENVO:2100002; material: ENVO:00002003...
CGTGGGCTCGGAGATGTGTATAAGAGACAGCGATGCACGCGCCGATACTGTCGGAGAGCAGGTCCGTGCTGCGGCGCAGGCGGGAGAGCATACGGTAATAGGCCATATTGCAGCCGCCCTCGTCCAGCGCCACAGCGAACAGCAGACGGCGGCCGGCCAGGTCCTCCAGCCCGTCATCGGGGTCGCGGATATCGCTGCCCGGGGGCAGCAGGGGCACCAGCAGGTCCCGCAGGGCGGGGCTGCGGTCGTTTTCGGGGAGCAGAACGGTGAGCATGGCGGATACCTCCGTTATTCTATGGCGTTCAGCTTGGCGCGGGTGTCGTCGATACGCTTTTGCAGGGCAGGCGGCAGGGTCAGCGCCTCCGTCTCGATGCCGGCGGGGGTCAGACGATTGCGGCATCCCATGAACACCTGGCCGTCGTAGACGGAGGAATAATGCCACTGCCCCCGCAGCAGGGCCAGCAGGCTCAGCGCGCCGGAGGACAGGGCCGGGGCCACATAGGGCTTGTAGCCCAGCTTACGCATCTCCAGATTGGCGTGGGCCACCTTCTCCGTCAACTCACGGGAGAGGGCGTCGTCGTAGTGCGCAATGGAGTTGGCCAGCACCAGGTCCTCGCCGTGGGGGCCGAAGGCGCGGCCCTCGGTAAGGTAGGACGCGAAGCGGGGGTCCCTCCGGGCGTAGTACAGGGCGCGGGCGTGCATAACGCCCAGGCCGAAGCCCCGGACCTGGGCCGGGGACAGGCCGCTTTCACACAGGACGGCACGGCAGAGTGGGTCCACCGGATCGCTGACCACGCAGAACAGGCCCCTGTACCGCCTGTCCCGGGCCATACGGGCGTAGACGGACACCAGCTCCCGGTTCAGGCCGTACTGGGCCATGCGGACATCCCCCGCCGTAACGGAGGTATCCGGGATCATCCGGGAGGCGCAGAACAGGAACACGTCGCCGTCGAACAGCTGCTCCGGCGCGATGATGTCCACCGGGGGCAGCGCCGCACCGTCCGGGGACTGTATCTGGTTCAGCTCGAACTCCCAGCGGTCGGAGACGCCGGGGCGCACGTCGCAGATGCCGATGGAGCCTATCACGTCGCCGCCCATGAGCCGCAGGCCCATCAACAGCGTGCTGCCCACATCGCCCAGGGCCAGCAGCGTGACGCGGCACTTAGACGGGATGCGCGGCAGGGCGGTATCGTTGAGATCGATCATAGTAGCTTCTCCTGTTTCTATCTTTTTGCCTCCGGCGGGGTGCTGACGCGCAAATTTCACGCCAAGGCAGGCCCCCTGAGGAGCAGAGAATGTGCCGGATCTTGCGTCCTGCGATAGCGGGACGGCACACGTCATGCCCGTAAAAGCGATGGATTTTGCGTCCTGCCGATGACGAGGCGACGCCGCACAGTCTTGATAAAGGTTCAGATTTTGTGTCAAGACGAGGCGCGGAGGCGCAGGCCCCCCCTTGAGGAATAGAGAATGTGCCGGATTTTGCGTCCTGCCGATGGCAAACCGACGAAGGCGTACCGTGTGTACGTCGAGGAGATTTGACGATGGCAGGGCGGAAAAGACGGTGCATTATCTCGCGGGGCGCATGCGTTTGAGAAGCTCTATATCTCCCTCAAGATACGTGCTGGCGGCGCGGGAGAGATCGTAGGTCATGCAGCCGCCCTTGTCGGGACAGAGGGGCAGGATGACCGCTTCGCCGAGACGGCTGAGGGTGAGGTTGCGGGCGTAGAGGGAACGGAACTCGGTCTCGAGGGCCAGAAGAATGTCGCGGGCGTTTTCGAGGCAGCAGAGGGAGAGCTCCCAGGCGGTCTCGTCGTCCATGCCGGTGTACTCGGGGGCGGCGTAGGGCAGGATGCGGTTGACGGCGGGCTGAAGGCCGCCGGGCAGGGCCTCGCTGCGGCGGACGGTGTCGCCGCCGATGAAGGGATAGAGCGTGGACTCGACGAAGCGCAGGCGCAGGTTGGGCAGGTAGTAGATGGCGTCTACGTCGTAGCCCAGCTGCTCCATCAGATCGCGGCCCATGCCGGTGAGGTAGCCCACCAGCACCTGGTCCACGGGGGTGTTCGTCTCGGCGAGCAGCGGGGCCAGGCGGCGGATACGCTTGCCGTCGTGGAGCATATCGTCCACGAGAATGACGGGGCGGGCAAAGGCGTGGATGGTGCGGACCTGGTCGGGCAGGGGCGAGTAGTCCGGGTAGGCTTCGATGGAATAGGTGCTGAGGTCCGGCTCGTAGACCTTGTCGGTACGCAGGGTCTTGGTGACGGTGTTGGGCACGGCCACGCCGCGGAGGATCTTGCCGTAGGGGACGCAGATATCCGGGCCGAGGACGCGGGGCGTGGTGGGCTCCGCGGGGACGCCGTTGCGGCCGGTGATACGCTGGAGCAGCCGGTGGTAGATGACGCCGGCGGACAGGCTGAGCACCAGAGATCCGGGCTGCAGCTTTGTCAGCGCCGCCTGCAGGCGGCGGTGGGCGGCGGCGATGGCGGCAAGCACACGGGGCGAGGAGCTGAAGGGCGCCTTCACCGCGGTGTCCACGTTGCGGCTGAGGACGATGGGGCAGCGCATATCCACGGCCAGGGCGTCCGTGCTGTCACCAGCCGGGACGAAGCCCTGGAGCGTCAGCAGCTGGCGGCCGTAGCCGGAGACGGCGCCCTCCAGGGGAAGGTAGAGGGCATAGGTGAACTCACGGCTGAGGGCCAGGGTCAGCACCTCGGTGATGAGCAGCTGGCAGAGGTCGCTCTGGCGCTCGCCCCGGGGCACGAACAGCCCGCTGATGAGCAGGGTGCGGCCGCCGGCGTTCTGGCGGACCAGACCGGAGAGGGCCGGGTCGCCCAGGCGGGCGAAGAGGCGGGCGGAGTCCAGGCAGGCGTAGCTGGCCGCGCCCAGAATGGTGCCGTCGGTGTCCCGGCAGACCATCACGTCGTCGCCGCGGCTCTCGATCTGCGTCCGCAGCGCCGCGGCGGTGGGCACGGAGAGCATGGTGCGGAGGAATTTCTCCGCCGTCTCCGGCGAGGCGGGCAGGAAGCTCAGGTCCTCGGTGCGGAGAACGGGCTTGTCCTGGGGCTCGCGGAGGTACAGGCCGCGGCGATAGATGAACTCCTGCACCGTGGGATCGATGAGGTTGGAGATGTCGCGGTTGGCATCCACCGCCTCGCGGATGCGGGTGGAGCTGATCTCCTCCAGCTGGGGCGGGAGCGTCAGCTCCAGCACCTTGCCGGTGATGCAGCTGTAATCCGCCGGCTCGGCATCCGGCTCGGTGCGGCGGAAGACCACGTGGTCGAAGGTGTGGATGGAGTCCGGCGTGACGGGCTTTTTGTAGGACGAGGCGTGGAGCACCACGTCGCTGCCCACCACGATGGACACACTGCGGCCCGGGAAGGCGGCGCGCAGCTCGTGGAGGTTCTCCGGGTTGGCGATGTTCACCGGGAAGTCCTCCGGGAAAATGCTGACGTGGAACACGTCGGCCACGGCCATGGCGGCGATGCGCCGGCGCAGGCGGTAGGGCTGGGTCTTTTTGGACCAGGAGAACTCGTCAATGGCCAGCAGGACCTCGAAGCCCTGGTCGCGGATGGCCCGGACGATGCCCTTGTGGGACAGGGTGAAGGGGTCGAAGGTACCGGGGAAGAAGGCCACGGGGCGGGGCGCGCCGAAGTCAAAGCCCTTGTGGAACAGGCGCTCCTCGGTGATGAAGCGGTAGAGCTTGCCCAGCATGGCGGCCCGGTAGTAGAACGTCAGGCCCTCGCCGGGGAATTCGTCCTGGGCGGAGAGCAGCTTGCGCTGGGTGAGCATAAAGGCGCGGCGCTTTTCGTGGCGGCCCAGCTCTCCGGAGCCGAAGACCCGGCGGCCCAACACGAACAGGGCCTCCTGCCGGGTGGCGCCGTCAATGCCGCTGAGGCCCCGCATCAGCAGGCCCAGCAGCCGTTCACGGCGGCGGCGGTAGGCGTCGTCCGTCTCCGGGAAGCGGGAGCGATAGGCATCGTACGCCTCATAGATGACACCCACGGTATCCAGCACGGAGGCGGTAACGCGGCTGTCGGAGGAGCTGAGGTTCACGCGAAGGTCATCCAGCACCTCATCCAGCTCCGCCGGGGGCAGCCACAGGGCAAAACGGCCCAGGTAGTCGGGGATATACTTGGTGAACTCCTGCTGGCCCAGCTCCAGGCCGCGGCACAGCTCCACCGCCACCTCGTTGCGCTGGTCGGCCGTCAGGCGGGGCGCCAGGGCCAGCAGGGCGTTGCCGGCGCTGTGGCGGACGGTGACGCGGTCGCTGACCTTGATGAGATTGGACAGGTGGGTAGCGATATGGAGGGCGGGGCTTTTGCCGCTGCGGGCAAAGTCCGTCAGCAGGCGCAGGTTGCCCTGCTTGGTGATCCACGGCGTGGCGGTCTTCAGGTTGTCCAGGAAGATCTCGGAGACCACGTCCTCCGGCAAAAGAAGGGGTGCGCCCTGAGAGAGCACATCCTGCTTGAGATAGCGCAGGGTGCCGCTGTCGCCGTCGGGGACGGCGGTCACGGCCTCCAGCGCGCGGCCGTCCTCCGGGTACAGGCGGGCGAGACGGTCCAGCAGCAGCACGGCGGCCATGCGGATGGTCAGGTCCTTACGCAGGGACAGGGCGGCGGCGAAGTCCATCATCTGCCGGGCGCGGCTGGCCGTATAGGCCGTATCCGGCAGGGCGGCGGCGGTATCCAGCAGCTGGAAGGCGGTGTAGTCGTCCAGATCCTCCGGCCTGCGGTAGTAGGCGAACACCGGGGTCAGGAAGCGCTCCTCCCGGCCGGGGCAGTGGCTCAGCAGGGAGCCGACAGCGAATTTCAGGGTATAGCCGATCCAGCGGCGGTGCTGGGGCATGAGCTTATGGTCGGGATACAGTATCTTGTCCAGATAGAGCCTCCACTGGTCCACGTCGGTGATGGCCCGGGGGCCCGGGCGGATGTCGGCGGGGCGCTCCTTGGCGTAGCCGGCGTGGAAACCAGCGATGATCTCGCCCAGCAGCGCCGCCGCCTGACGGCGGATATCGCCCTCGCGGTGCATCAGCAGCTCGTAGAGGAACGTCAGGGTCTGGACCTTCTGTGGGATATGCAGATAGAGGGAGTAGGACTCCATCACCGCCAGATAAGCGCGGAGACGGCGCCAATCCGTCTCGCCGCGGGCCTCCTCCAGCAGACGGGCGAAGCTGCGCTGATCGGTGAGGCGATGCATCAGCTCCATATTGTGGCCCACGCAGCGGAGCGTCAGGGCGCGGAGGGCCTCGTCGTCGGTCATAAGGGCGGTGTGCTTCTCCGGCAGCGGGGGCGTATCGCCGCCGGACATGGTGACATCCACGCCGCGGCTGACCATGAACTGCTCGAAGTCCTCCAGCCGGGCGTAGACCCGGGTATAGCGCTTCTGCTTCTCGCCGTCCACGTCATCCAGCTTATCCAGGATCACCTGAAAGGCCTGAGCCAGGGTGGAGATACGTGTGATCTCCCGGCCCTGCGCATCGTGGAGCTGCTTGACGCGGAAGTCGGCGTAGATCAGCAGCAGCGCCTCCACGGAGAGGTAGTCGGGCTCCAGGTCCCAGACGGAGTGGTTGGCGGCCACGTGGCCGATATCGGTCATCCGGCGGCGGCGGAACCACTGGTCGGTGTAGAAATAGTGCAGGTAGGGCACGCGCTCGCCGGGGCGGCAGCCGAACTTGCCCAGATCGTGGCCGGCGGCGGCGCCGGAGACCAGGGCCACGTCCACGGCCACGCCGCTTTTCCGCAGGGCGCGGGCGGCGGTGACGGCGAGGTGGTGGACACCGGCGATATGCTCAAGGGTGCGGTAGGGCGTGACCTCCAGGCCCAAACGCATCAGCTCATAGACGAACTCCCGCCTCCACAGGCGCAGGAAGCGCTGATAGGACGGGGCACAGGGACTGCCGGCCAGCTCATCATCGGTCAGGAAATCGAAGGTCCAGGCCGGGTCGTGGGGCAGCAGCTCCGCCTCGGCGGCGAACAGCACCTGCAGCACCGACAGCAGGAACACCGCACCGGGGGCGAAGGGCTCCGCATCGGTCTTTTCCGGGTAGAGCAGGCGGCGGGCATAGTCGTAGGCATAGGCCAGCCAGCCCTCGGACGGTTCGCCGGGGCACAGCGTCTCCAGCTCCGGGCGGCAGAGGGCCAGCACGTCGGCGCAGCGGAGGCGCGCGCCGCTGAACAGCCCGGTGAAGCGCTGCATATAGCCCTCGCTCTCGATGGTGCGGAGCAGGGCGTCCCCGGGGGCAAAATAGTCCGCGGCGGGACGGTCGGAAAGGCGGCGGCGCAGGGCCAGGTCCATCTGGCGGATACGTTTTTTGTTCATGGCAAAACCTCCTGCCGGTGGTATCGTACGCGGGCCGTGTCCGCCGAAAGGCGCCCGTACACCGGTAAGATGTCCGGGATGGACACGGCACACCATAATAATAGGACACTCCCCCGCACGCTGTCAATATTCCGCGGGGCGTTTTGCCACCGTTTTGATACGGAACCTTAGTAAGGTCTTAAGCGTGTGTTCACGATTTATTCACATTTTGAGGGCCAGGCGCATGATATGATATTGTCGGGGGCAGCGGCGGAACGGAATGACAATTTCTGCCGTCTAAGTAAATAGGCAAATCATCCCGCGGGTGCGCGGGAAGGAAAAAGGAGAACACGACATGAAAAAAGCGGCTTTTGTACTGGCGCTGGTGATGCTGCTGGGCTGTGTGTCCGGCTGCGGCGCAGCGGAGGGCGAGGCCTCCGTGCAGTCGGTGTCTATGATCTGCGGGCTGGGGTCCGTAGGTCTGGCGGACCGGTTCGCGGGCATCGTCAGCCCGCTGGGCGAGACGACCATCAAGAAAAACGACGCCATGACCATCGACACCATCAAGGTGAAGGTGGGCGACAGCGTGAAAAAGGGCGACGTGCTGCTGACCTATGACCTCAGCCAGATCCGCACCGACCTGGAGATGGCCCAGCTGGAGCTGGAGCAGCTGAACGCCACGCTGGAGGACCAGCAGGCGGAGCTGGAGCGTATACAGAAGCTGATGGACAGCACCTATGACGACGCCACCAAGCGGCAGTACGCCTTGGACCTGCGGGAGCAGAACGTAAAGGTGCTGGAGACGAAGGCCAACATCGCCACCAAGAAAAAGGACATTGAGAAGCTGAAGGCCAACACCGCCGACAGCACCGTCAAGTCCCCGGTGGACGGCGAGGTGCAGTCCCTGAACCCGGACGGCGGCACGGACAACTCCGGCAACGCCCTGCCGTTCATGACCATCGTGGAGACGGGCGGCTTCCGCATCAAGGGCTATGTGAATGAAAACAACGCCAGCGTGCTGACCGAGGGCACGGCGGTGGTCATCCGTTCCCGGGTCAGCGACCAGACGTGGAAGGGCAGCATCAGCTCCATCGACTGGAACAACGCCCAGCAGAGCCGCAGCGACTACGGCGACAGCGACACGGCCATGTCCAGCAAGTACCCCTTCTATGTGACGCTGGAGGGCGACGGCGAGGGCCTGCTGATGGGCCAGCACGTGTACATAGAGCCGGACTACGGTCAGGAGGACACCCAGGACGAAAGCCTGATCAACCTGCCCAGCTACTTCATCAACGACGCCGAGGGCAAGCCCTGGGTGTGGGCTCAGAACAGCAAGGGCAAGCTGGAGAAGCGGAGCATCACCCTGGGCGAGTACAACACGGAGACGGACACCTATCCCGTGACGGACGGCCTGACGGCGGAGGACTACATCGCCTATCCCGACGACAGCCTGAAGGCGGGCATGACGTGCATCACCTATGACGACGCCACCTTTGACCCCGGCGCCAGCGGCGGCGAGGTATACCCCGAGGGCGGCGGTGAAAAAATCGACGAAAACGTGCCCATGGACGGCATGGACGGCGGCGATATGCCCGCCGAGAACGACACCGTCACGGACGACGGCAGCTCTGTCACCAACAGCACCGTGACCGTGCTGCCCGGCGGCATGGCGGAGGCCACTGCGCCGGTGATCACACCGCCGATGGAGGGCTGAGCATGATTTTGGAAATGCGCGATATATGCAAGGACTACCCCATGGGGAAGTCCGTGGCACATATCCTGAAAAACGTGAACCTTGACGTGGAGGAGGGGGAATACCTGGCTATCATGGGTCCCTCCGGCAGCGGCAAGACCACGCTGATGAACCTGATCGGGTGTCTGGACGTGCCCACCAGCGGCAGCTATCTGCTGGGTGGGCGGGACGTGACCACCTGCAACAACAAGCAGCTGGCGGAGGTGCGGAACAAGGAGCTGGGCTTCGTGTTCCAGAGCTTTAATCTGCTGCCGAAGCTGACGGCGCTGGAAAACGTGGCGCTGCCCCTGCTGTACGGCGGGGTGAAGAAGGCGGAACGCCTGGAACGGGCCCGGGCCGCGCTGGAGACGGTGGGGCTTTCCGACCGGGTGGAGCACCGGCCGGACCAGCTGTCCGGCGGACAGTGCCAGCGGGTGGCCATCGCCCGGGCCATCGTGGGCAATCCGAAGCTGCTGCTGGCCGACGAGCCCACCGGCGCGCTGGACAGTGCCAGCGGCGCGGCGGTGATGGAGCTGTTTCAGCAGCTGCATGACGGCGGCTCCACCATCATCATGATCACCCACGACCATTCCATCGCCAACCACGCCGCCAAGGTCATGACCATACGGGACGGCGTACTGTCGGGAGGTGACGACTATGAGTGAGAAGCTGACGCTGCGGGAAAAGCTGCATATCGGCGAAAAGCGCCCCGACGGCGAGAAGCCGCGCATGAGCAAGAAGCTGAAAAAGGGCATTATCGCCGCCGCCTGCGTGGTGGGCGTGTGCGGCGCGGTGTGGGGCGGACTGACCATCGCCCGGAACGCCCAGCGGGGCGACGTGAACGTATACGCCGTCAACGAGTGCGCCATGACCGACTACTGGGGGGACACCTCCAACACCAGCGGCATGGTGACCACGGATAAATTGCAGAAGATCTACATCTCCCAGAGCCAGACGGTGAAGAAGGTGTGGGTCAAGGAGGGCGACAGCGTCAAGAAGGGCACGGTGCTGGTGAGCTATGACTCCACCCTGACACAGGCCACCGTGGAGCGCGCCAAGATCGACTATGACCGGCAGACGGAGAACCTGGAGGTCATGAAAAACGAGCTGGAGCTGCTGAAGAAGGCGAAGAACAAGGAGACGCTGGAGGCGGAGCGCAACGGGTATCAGAAACAGCGGGATGACATCATCAAAAAGATATACGATGATAAGGGGTTGGATAAAACGATAACCCACACCCATATACTTCTCTCCACCGACCCCAATGTGATCCCCAACGGTACGGAAAAAACACCGTACTACTATCAGTGGATCTCCAAAACGCCGCTGACACAGACAGACCTGATCGGTATGTTCACCAGCTACGGCAAATCCGGAGATGACCCCCTCTACGTGGTGCTGGTATACCGCACGGACGACAAGGTGGGCGGTCTTGTGGAGCGGTGCTGGGGGCTGAAGCTGACGGCTATCACCGAGACCGAGAGCACTGAGCCCGACCCCGGTGTTACTGTCACCGACCCTAACGAGCCTTCTACGCCGACCACAAAGAAGACCATTGTTTCCGTGAGTATGGAACCTGCCGATCTGGCGGACTATCAGGACGGGGCATTGGATTACGGCGACAAGAAAGAAGAAATCGCCAAGCTGGATAAGAAGATCGCCCAGGTGCAGGAGCTGCTGGATACCTCCATGACCCAGCTGGATCTGAACAAGGCCATTCTGGAGAAGGCTCAGGCGGTAAAGGAGCAGGAGGTCAACCTGAAGGTGGCGAAGCTGAAGCTGGACAAGAAGCTGGCGGAGCTGGGCGACGGCAACGTGTACGCGGAGTTCGACGGCACGGTGAAGGCCGTACGGGACCCGGACGAGGCCTATAACAACAGCGAGGCCGTGGTGGAGCTGTCCGGCGGCGGCGGATATTACGTCACCGGCACCCTCAGCGAGATGGATCTGGGCAGCGTGCAGGTGGGCGACAGCGTATCCATCAGCAGCTGGATGACCGGAGCGGCCTGCGAGGGCACCATCGTGTCCATCGACGACTATCCCACCAGCAACGGCAACAACTGGGGCGACGGCAACAGTAACGTGTCCTACTACCCCTTCAAGGTGTTTGTCACCGAGGACGCGAATTTGCAGCCCAATGACTATGTGGATATACAGTACCAGAAGGACACCAGCGCGGAAGAAAGCGGCAGCTCACTGTATCTGCAGAGTATGTTCATCCGGACCGACAACGGCAAGAGCTATGTGATGGCCCGGGGCGAGGACGGCAGACTGGAGCAGCGGTGGGTACAGACCGGCCGGGATCTGTGGGGCAGCTACACCCAGATACGGGGCGGGCTGACCGTAGACGACTACGTGGCGTTCCCCTACGGACGCGACGTGGTGGAGGGTGCCCACACCCAGGAGGCCACGACCGACCAGCTGTACAACTACGGCATATAAAGGAGGCGGGATAACCATATGTTGGAAAATATAAATCTCGCCTTTCAGGGCGTGTGGAGCCACAAGCTGCGGTCGTTTCTGACCATGCTGGGCATTATTATCGGTATCGCCGCGATCATCACCATCGTGTCCACCATTCAGGGCACCAACGAGCAGATCAAGCAGAACCTGATCGGCGCGGGCAACAACGTGGTGCGGGTGACCATCGGCGCCACGGACAGCCAAAACTATTTCGACCTGAACTACTCGGCGCTGCCGGAGGGTATCGACCCAGTGACCCGGGAGATGCGGGATGAGATGGAGAAGCTGGGCAGCGTGTCGCTGGTGAGTATGTACTACTCCCGGGATTGGTGCGACAACGTATACGTGGGCAATACGGCGTTCAGCGGGTCGCTGTACGGCGTGGACGACCACTATCTGACGGCCGTGGACTACGCGGTGAACTACGGACGCTCCTTCACGGCGGGGGACTATGAGAACCGGCGGAATGTGGCGCTGATCGACGCGAAGTCGGCAAAGTCGCTGTTCCAGGGCGAGAACCCCATCGGCGGCACCATCGAGATCAACGGGATGCCGTTCACCGTGGTGGGTGTGGTGTCCTCCCGGTCCAGCAGCGGACCGGTGATCAACAACTTTAAGGATTATCAGATGTACGCCGGCAGCACAGCGGGGACCATTTTCATCCCGGACGTGTGCTGGTCGGTGCCGTACCGGTATGATGAACCCCAGTACGCGGCGGTGCGGGCCACCAGCACCAACGACATGACCGCCGCCGGTGACAATGTGGCCAAGTACCTGAACGAGAACGCCATCCGCACCACGAAGTACAAGTACGAGTCCAAGGACCTTCTGCAGCAGGCCAGCGATCTGCAGAGCCTGTCGGAGTCCACCAACAAGCAGCTGATCTGGATCGCCGCCATCTCTCTGGTAGTGGGCGGCATCGGCGTGATGAACATCATGCTGGTGTCCGTCACCGAGCGCACCCGCGAGATCGGATTGAAGATCGCCATCGGCGCACAGCAGAGCCGCATCCTCTGGCAGTTCCTGACGGAGGCGGCGGTGCTGACCAGCATGGGCGGCATACTGGGCGTGGCCACGGGCATCGGCCTGGCGGAGATGATGTCCCACATCATGGGGACACCGGTGGCCATCAGCGTACCGGCGTGCATCATCGCCGTGGCCTTCTCCATGGTCATCGGCGTGGTGTTCGGCCTGGTGCCGGCCATGAAGGCATCGAAGCTGAACCCCATCGAAGCCCTGCGGAGAGAATGATACGCAGAAAGAAAAGACCGGCTTTCGCCGGTCTTTTTCTCTGTCTGCTCCCGGCGAAGACACAGCGAAAGCAGAAAACAGCCCCCGGCAGGGGGCTGTTTCTTTATTTACTGCGGCAGCTCGCCGGGGGCGACCAGGATGATCTTGTCGGCCCGGTCATAGTCGCTGTACGCCTCCTTGGTGCTGCGGAGGAGCGTACCGTCGCCGGCGTAGACGTTGCGGTAGGTCTGGACGGCGTAGCCGTTGTGGCCGTACTGCTCCACCTCGGTGGTGCCGGGGGCCACGGACTCGGACTCCTGATAGACCGTCTTGCGCTCGGAGTAGGAGAGGAACTGGTTGGTCATCTCCACATAGTGGTCGTCGGTCTTGGTGCCCAGCAGGGTGATGGTCAGCTGGTTGGTCTCGTCGTTGTAGCTGGTGGTGATCTTGATGGGGTAGTTGGTGCTGTTGCGGAAGGCAAAGTCCGGGCCGCCCCAGCTGACCGTGGCGTCACAGCCCGTGACGGGCATATAGCCGGGGTCGAACATATGGGCGTAGCGCAGGACGATCTGCAGGTCCGCCATGAGGGCGGAGTAGTACAGCGTGGAGGATACCTGGCAGATACCGCCGCCGATGGAGGTGACGGTCTTGCCGCCGGAGTAGGCGGCGGCGGGCTGGAAGCCCCGGGCCTCGGTGCGCTGGCCCACAGTGGCGTTGTACCAGAACTCCTCGCCGGGGTTATAGATACGGCCGTTGATGGCGGCGGAGGCCAGCTTGATGTTCTGGCGGCGGCCCCAGGGGCCGGCGCAGGTGGTGGTGCAGGTGCCGATCACGTCCCGGAACATGGCCTGCTCCAACTCCTCGGTGGCGGCGGGCGGGAACTGCACCTGGGCGTCAGCCAGGAATTCCTCGCCCGGCTGGGCGGCGTCCAGTTGCTTTTGCACTGTCTCCACATCGAACTGTACGCCCACGCGGGACTGGGTGGGCTTGCCGGTGGATTTGTCACAGATGGCGGCGGCCATGGTGCCGGCGATCTCGTCGTGGAGCGCCTGCACGTCCATGGGCGCGGCGGTGTGGGCCGCGAACACACATTCCACAGACCGGGCTGCCGCGGACAGGTCGCGGCTCTCGAAGCGCTGCGCCAACTCGGCGCGCAGCGCCGCCGCGTCCAGCTTCTCGCCGTCCTGCGGCTTGGTGATGTACAGGCCCTCCCCCTCCGCCAGCCGGTAGCCGCCGTCCGTTACGGTGCAGCCCACGGTGTCGGACAGCTGTTCACAGGCGGCGGTAAGCTTCGCCTCGTCCACGTCCAGCTGGGGCGTGACATCCACGGCCCTGAACCAGCTCTCGATAAAGCGCCAGCCGCCGCGGAGGAACGCGGTCACATCGCTGCCCCAGCCCCGGTCCTGCACGTCGCAGCCGGCAGCCTTGGAGACATAGACGGGCAGAACGGCGACGCCCAGGTCGGAAAGGGTGGTGCTGCCGAGCTCCTGTCCGTCACGGGTCAGGCGGATGGTCATGCCTTCCAGCAGGGCGCTCCCCTGCTCCGTCCAGCGCTGCTCGGCCTCCTGCGCCGACAGGCCGGACATATCCATGCCCAGCACCGAGGTGTTGGGAAACGCCGTGTGGGAATACAGCGCGTTGGCGGCCACACAGCAGCCCGCGTAGGCCAGCACCAGCACCGCCGCGGCGATGCCGATGATCAGTCCGGCTCTTTTGCCGGGGGTCTTGGGAGGCTTTTCTTCCGGGGCCGCGCGCTTGCCGGCCGTCTCCGGCGCGGGATCGGCGGTAACAGAGGACATATTCAACTCGTCGCTCATGGTGTCCCCTCCTTTGTATCATCAGGTTTGGGCAATACCGGCAAAATGCCGTGCCGTTACTGCATTGTATCACGGTTTGTCAAGGAATGGGTTACAAAAGCGTTACGACACATCTTTCTGCGGCTTTGCGCGGGGAATGGTGACGGTGAGGCAGATGGCGTCCTCCGTGTCCCGGCGGGAGACTTTGGCGCCGACGCCGGCGGTCTGCATGAGCCGGACGCCCCGGTCCACGCTGTTGAGGAACAGCCGGACGTCTTTTAGGATATAGGTGCTGCTGCGGCGGGGCTGCGTCGTCTGGTTTTGCGCGACCAGACGGTCTATATAACCTTCGGCATCGGCGACGTTCAGCTGGTTTTTGCCGATATGCTCGACGGCGGCAAGGCGCTGCTCCGGGTCCTCCAGACGCAGGAGGGCGCGGGCGTGGCGCTCGGTCAGGCCGTAGCGGTGCAGGGCGTCCGCCACCGGCTCCTCCAACCGGAGCAGACGCAGCTTGTTGGCCACGGCGGACTGGCTGCGGCCCAGCTTTTCCGCCGCCTGCTGCTGGCTGAGGCCGTAGCGGCGGAGCAGGCGGGCGATGGCGGCCGCCTCCTCCATATAATCCAGATCCCGGCGCTGGAGGTTCTCGATCAGGGCCAGCAGGGCGGCGTCCTCCTCATCCACCCGGGCCAGCAGACCTGTCTCTTATACACATCTCCGAGCCCACGAGACCGTACTA
>ENA-OZBF01000737-OZBF01000737.1-human-gut-metagenome-genome-assembly--contig:-NODE-737-length-13784-cov-6.584019_pt1 | contig 13784 bp, 10 predicted proteins | sample MGYA00243980_ERZ653522 | MGnify/ENA primary metagenome ERZ653522 (study PRJEB26926, sample SAMN06165106) | human gut metagenome | biome: ENVO:00009003; feature: ENVO:2100002; material: ENVO:00002003...
TGTAACGCAGCATTTATGCAATTCAAATTGAGATTTTCAAAAAATGCAACAACTTCGCTGGAAAAATTTTCCAGCTAAAATCGAAAAGCCATTATGTAAACTACTTTGACGCTGATAGCGGCCAAAAGCCGTTCATAATTCGGTTACAATTTATTCGGTGAAAGCGTTGTCTGTGTTTTTGTGCGTAAAAGGAGCTTCGCCGCCCCTGCGGCGCGGAGGCTGGCGCGGAGGCTTACGCGGCCGCTTGCCCCAGCCACGGTAGGGACGTTTTCTTCTCCCGGGCGGGCGATTATCAAATCGCGCCTATTGCCTGCACTTTTCTGAACACACCGGCGCAGAGACGTTGAACAGCGCGAAAAATTGGCTAAAAACGCGAATTATCCTTGAAAAACAGTTTGCAAAGTGGTATCGTACTATTTGGCCTTGCAGGGGGCTGCGGCATAGGGGTACACCGCACGGCAGGGGGGATCAACAAGGGGACACGAAGCCGAGGGGCTCGCTGCGCGGGAGAATGTACAGTGCACGAGCGCGCTTCGCAGGGGGCAAAGGCTCCCGAGAGACGGATATCCGTCCCCCGGGAGCTTTTTTCTGTGCAGCTTTTCGGTTCTCTTAAAAATTTCCTGCGGTTTTCTTGCTTTTATCGAAAAATATGGTATACTGATAGCACTTGTATTGCGCCGTATGGACCGAGCGCTGTCTGGACACACTATGTTTGGCGCTTTTGACGCCGGCACAGCGCCGCCGCATACAAGCACCGATGACTTGAAAAGAGGGAAACTGCCTTGAATAAATACATGATCCGCGGCGGACGAGAGCTTTTTGGTGAAGTGACCGTCAGCGGTGCGAAAAACGCCGCTGTAGCTATCATCCCTGCCGCCCTGCTGGTGGATGGCGTATGCCGTATCGAGAACATCCCCCAGATCAGCGATGTGACCCTGTTCTTCTCTATTCTGGAGGAGCTGGGCGCAAAGGTGCGCGTGCTGAACCAGCACGCCATTGAGATCGACTGCCACGCCATCCACTCCACCCGCCCGTCCTACGATCTTGCCCGCCGTATCCGCGCCAGCTACTACCTGCTGGGTGCGCTGCTGGGCCGCTTCGGCCAGGCCACCGTGGCCATGCCCGGCGGCTGCAACTTCGGCGTCCGGCCCATCGACCAGCATATCAAGGGCTTCACCACCATGGGCGCTGAGGTGTCCGTGGAGGGAGGCTTCATCCACACCGCCGCCAAAAACGGCCGTCTGGTGGGCGCGCCGGTATATCTGGACGTGGTGAGCGTGGGTGCCACCATGAATATTATGATGGCCGCGGCACTGGCCGAGGGTACCACCACGATCGAAAACGCCGCCAAGGAGCCGCACATCGTGGACCTGGCTAACTTCCTCAACTCCATGGGCGCCGACATCAAAGGCGCGGGCACGGATTCCATCAAGATCCGCGGCGTGAAGCGCCTGACCGGCGGCTCTTACGGCATTATTCCCGACCAAATCGAGGCGGGCACCTATATGGCCGCCGTGGCGGCCACCGGCGGCCAGCTGCTGCTGAAGAACGTCATCCCCAAGCACATGGAGTGCATCAGCGCCAAGCTGATGGAGATGGGCGTATCCGTCACAGAAGATGACGACTCCCTGCTGGTGCGGCGCAGCGGTCCGCTGACAAAGACCAACGTCAAAACGCTGCCCTATCCCGGTTTCCCCACGGATATGCAGCCCCAGATCACCGCGGTGCTGGCGCTGGCGGAGGGGACAAGCCTGGTGACCGAGGGCGTATACGGTGCCAACCGCTTCAAGTATGTGGATGAACTGAAGCGCCTGGGCGCACACATTCAGGTGGACGGCAAGGTGGCGGTTGTAGAGGGCGTGAAGCAGCTGGTGGGTGCCCCCATTCAGGCCTGCGATCTTCGCGCCGGCGCAGCACTGGTCATTGCCGGTCTTGCGGCGCAGGGCACCACCGAGCTGAGCCACATCAACTATATCGAGCGCGGCTACGAGAATCTGGTAGGCAAGCTCCGCGCGGTGGGCGCGGATATCTCCCTGGTGGACGTGCCCGATGAGGCTGACACCGAGACCCACGCAGGATAACACGAAGCCATCCAGCGCCCGCTGCGAGAGGCCGCAGCCAACTGCGGCTTGCCGCGGCGGGTGTTTTCGTTCAGAGAGGACATAGACCGTTGTTGACCGTACATATCTTAGCCAGTGGGTCTGAGGGTAACTGCCTGCTGGTCAGCGCCGGCGGGACCCACCTTCTGGTGGACGCCGGTATCTCCGCGCGGCGAATATGCGGCGCCCTGCAGGCGCTTGCCCTGTCCCCGTCGGACATCTCCGGCGTTTTGCTGACCCATGAGCACACGGACCACATTTGCGGCGTGGCGACGCTGACAAAGCAGCACCGTCTGCCGCTGTACGCCAGCCGTGGAACGGCGGAAGCCCTGTGCCGCAAGAGTTCCTGCGTGTCGGATGTACTGCGTGTCATTCCGAGGGCAGGCGCTTTCGACATCGGGAACGCCCGGATCACCGTATTCCCCACCAGCCATGACGCCACGGAGAGCATCGATTTTCGCGTGGACCACGGCGGAGCCGGCATCGGGATACTCACGGATACGGGCTTTGTCACACCGGAGGCTGAGCAGACGCTGGCAGGCGTTGACCTCATGGTGCTGGAGAGCAACCACGACGAGGAATGGCTGCTCTCCGGGCCGTATCCCTATTACCTGAAGCAGCGTATCCTGGGTGCGCGGGGCCACCTGTCCAACGCCGCAGCCGGCGCGTTTGCCCGGCGGCTGGCAGAAGGTGGGACGCGGCAGTTCGTGCTGGCCCATCTGAGCCGGGAAAACAATACCCCGGAGCGGGCACGGCAGACACTGGAACGGGCGTTGGCGGGACTGGACGCCGCCGTGACCGTGGCGCCGCGGTCGGAGCTCAGCGGGCCGTACACGGCGGAGGTGTGCGTATGCAGCGAGTGACCATTCTGTGCGTAGGCAAGCTGAAAGAGAAGTTCTACATCGACGCGGCGGCGGAGTACGTCAAGCGGCTGCAGCGATCCTGCAAGCTGGACATCGTGGAGCTGCCGGAATACCGCCTGCCGGAGGAGCCCTCCCCGGCGGAGATACAGAAGGCCCTGCAGGCCGAGGGCGCGGCCATCCGGGAGCGTCTGCCCAAGGGCGGCGCGGTGGTGGCCCTGTGCATCGAGGGCAAGCCCTGCTCCAGCGATGAGCTGAGCCGCCGGATGGCGGACTTCGGCGTGCAGGGAAAGACGCAGATCACCTTTCTCATCGGCGGCAGCGTGGGACTCAGCGAGGACGTGAAAAAGCTGGCCGACTGGCGGCTGTCCATGTCCCCCATGACCTTCCCGCACCACATGGCCCGCATTATGCTGCTGGAGCAGCTCTACCGGGCATACCAGATCGCCGCCGGGACAAAATACCACAAATAGGAGGCAGACTATGGACAACTGGAATTTCACCGGGAAGCCGGATGTGCCCGCCTGGCCCAAGGACGCGCAGGGACAGGACGAGAAGGCCGTGCTGCTGACGCAGACCTTCGATTCTCCCGCCGACACGGACATGATCATCTCCCTGCTGGCGGCCTACGGCATCCCCTGCTTCAAGTATTACGATCTGGACGGCGGCGCGGGGAAGGTCATCAACGGCTTTTCCGGCTACGGCGCCAGCCTGTATGTGCCCGAAGCGCAGCTGGAGGAGGCAAAGGACCTGCTGGCCTCCCGGCCGGTGGAGGACGAGGAAACGGAAGAACACGCCTGAAAGGAGTTTTTGAATATGCTGGACTATAAGAGGGAATACGAGCGTTGGCTGGCCAGCGACGCGCTGAACGCCGACGAAAAGGCCGAACTGCAGGCCATCGCCGGGGACGAGAAGGAGATCGAGAGCCGGTTCTACGGCCCGCTGGAATTCGGTACCGCCGGACTGCGGGGCACCATGAAGGTGGGCCTGCACCAGATGAACGTACACGTCATCCGCTGGGCCACCCAGGGCTTTGCCGACGTTATCGCCGCCGAGGGCGACGAGGCCAAACAAAAAGGTGTGGCCATCTGCATGGACTGCCGCGTGAACAGCATGGCTTTCGCCCGTGCCGCGGCGGAGGTCTGTGCCGCCAATGGCATCCGCGTGCGTATTTTCGAGTCCCTGCGCCCCACGCCGGAGCTGAGCTTCGCCGTGCGGTACTATGGCTGCCAGGCGGGCATCAACGTGACCGCCAGCCACAACCCCAAGGAGTACAACGGCTACAAGGTCTACTGGGCCGACGGTGCGCAGCTGCCGCCCCAGCACGCCGCCGCCATCGCCGCCCGGCTGGAGCAGATCGACATCTTCACCGGCGTGAAGCGCATGGCCTTTGACGACGCGGTGAAGGCCGGTCTTATCACCCTTTTGGGTGAGGAGACGGACAAGATGTTCATGTCCAACGTCATGGCTATGATCAATGACCGTGCCTCCGTCGCCCAGGTAGCCGACAGCTTCAAGGTGGTATACACCCCCTTCCACGGCTGCGGCTGGAAGCTGGTGCCGGAGGCCCTGCGCGGCCTGGGTGTGAAGAACCTGTACTGCGTAGAGCAGCAGATGGTGCTGGACGGCACGTTCCCCACGGTGGCCTCCCCCAACCCGGAGAACCCGGAGGGCTTCTATCTGGCCATCGAGCTGGCCGACAAGGTGGGTGCGGACTTCATTCTGGGCACCGACCCGGACAGCGATCGTGTGGGCATTATGGTCCGCGGTGCGGACGGCAAGTTCATCGCCGTCACCGGCAACCAGACCGGCGTGCTGCTGCTGGATTACCTGATCGGCGCCATGCGCCGGGCGGGTAAGATGCCGGAGCATCCCTATTTCCTCAAGACCATCGTCACCACCGAGATGGCCCGCAAGGTGGCCGAGAGCAACGATGTCACCTGCTGCGACACGTTCACCGGTTTCAAGTTCATGGCCGAGAAGAAGAACGCGCTGGAGGCCGCCGGCGAGGGTCACGTCATCATGTCCTATGAGGAGAGCTACGGCTATATGCTGGGCGACTACGTGCGGGATAAGGACGCCGTCACCGCGTCTCTGCTGATAACGGAGATGGCCGCTTGGTACGCCGCCAAGGGCATGACGCTGTATGACGCCCTGCAAGCACTGTACAAGAAGTACGGCTGGTATGGCGAAAAGACCCATAACCTGGTCATGCCCGGTCTGGATGGTCTGGAAAAGATGGCGGCGCTGATGGAGCGCCTGCGTACCGCACCCCCGGCCAACATCGCCGGTGTGGATGTGGTGGTCCGCAAGGATTATCAGGACGGCAGCGCCGTGGACTGCGCCACCGGGAATGTCGGTAAAATGGAGCTGTCCGGCAGCAACGTCCTGCGCTTTGAGCTGGCCGACGGCACCACCATCCTGGTGCGGCCCTCCGGTACCGAGCCGAAGATCAAGGTGTATATCCTCACCAAGGGCGTCGACGCCGCTGAACGCGACGCCAATATCGAGAAGTATTCCGCCTGGGTCAAAACCCTGACAGAGTAATAGAAAAGACCGCCGTACGGCGGTCTTTTTTGCGGTTGTCTACCCAGGTGGAGGAATAATTAAGCACAAAAAAGAAAGGCCCCGTAGGAAAGCAGCATTTACTATCCCTCCCGCGTTAGCGGGAGGGATAATTAAAGTCAAAAAAGAAGCCCCCGCAGAAAAACAATCTTTACTATTCCTCCCGCGGCAGCGGGAGGGATAATTAAACACAAAAAAAGAAAGGCCCAATAGGCCTTTCTCTTTTTTGAGTTTAATTAGAACTCCTTTTTCTTGCCGATGACGACGGCGGAGCCGGCGACGGAGGTCAGAGCCATACCGACGTACATAGCGATGCCAGCGTCAAAGGTCTTGGGGGACTTGTTGGTGTCGGTGGAAGGAGTGGTGGTCTTACCAGCCTCAACCAGATACAGAGTAGCATTGCTGCGCAGGATGTTCTTCAGCAGAATGCCATGCTCGTTAGCATAGGAAGCAACGGTAACAGGATCATAGGTGTAGAACTCGGACTTCAGATCACCAGTATCAACGGTGGGGCCGATGACATAGCGGTTGCCGCAAATAGCGCACTTGTACACATCAGACTTAGCGGTGCCATAGGTGGTACCGTCCTTGACCAGAACATGACCAGCCTTCAAGGCGTAATCAACCTCATTAGCGGCAGTGCCGGCAGCATAGTATGCAACAACATTGCTGGACTTGGTGCCGAAGAAATACTTGGTGTCAGGCTCAGCAATTTTATCAGCATCCTTAGTCTGCTTGGCATTGTAAGCAACAACGTCACTCACCAGGACATAAGAAGCGGTGCCAGCGACATTGCTGTACACATTGAACAGAGAACCAGCGTCAGTGCAGGTGGCGGCAACGGCGTTCTTGTCCAGAACCAGCTTGGTGGTCTTGTCGTAGCCAGCGTCAATAACGGCCTTCTCATTGTTGGTAATCTGGACAAACTTTGCCATGTCGGCGTTCCAGACATAATACAGGCCCTTGTCAACAGCGGTCCAATAGGTGCCACCGGTCAGGTTGGCAGGGGTGGTCTTCGTGGCAACCAGATCCTTCCCGGTGTTGTTCCAAGTCACATTGGCAGCCACAGTGTCACCGGTATCGGCGGTGGCAACATTTGCCTTGTCAGTTACTTCCACCGCGAAAGCGGTGGTGCACAGTGCCAGAGCCATGACCATGGCCAGCACAGTTGCAATGATCTTCTTCATGTTTGTTTCCTCCATAAAAATTTGTTTGTGTCCGGTTCGGCTTCATTCTCCGGAACAGCGATTTACAACGTAAACATCATTATGTTGTAAAAATTTTTACGGTTTTTATTGCCAGTTATTTCCGTTTTTGAGACAGCGCCGCCGCGCTGTTAAAAATCGCCCGGAAATGGAAATAATTTCCATTTCTTCCATAATTTACCAGTAATTTACGCAATTTATCTGAGCACCTGCAAAGCGTAATTCCTGTGTAACGCAGCATTTATGCAATCCAAACGGAGATTTTTAAAAAACGCAACAACTTAGCTGGAAAAATTTTCCAGTCAAAATCGAAAAGTCATTATGTAAACTATATAGCCCGAAATACATCCAAAATCCCGTTCATAATTCGGTTACAATTTACTCGGCGAAAGTGCTGTCTGTGTTTTGTGCGTAAAAGGAGCTTCGCCGCCCCGGCGGCGCGGAGGCTTACGCGGCCGCTTGCCCCAGCCACGGTAGGGACATTTTCTTCTCCCGGGCGGGCGATTATCAAATCACGCCAAAGCCGCCCGGAGGGCGGCTTTGGGAGGTGTACCCTGCGGGTGTGAAGGTGTATACCCATAAAATTAGCGTTAAGATAGTGTTAAGAAAGCAGGGCTTTCCTTGAAAATCCAAGCACAGAGTGCTACCATGAAACAACGTAGGGGGCGCGAGGTACAGGCCTCGCGCGACAGGAGGGGAGCTCCCGGGCGGCAGATATCATCTGTTGCCCGGGAGCCTTGTTTTGCTGTGCAGAGAAAAAAGCCGCCCGAGGGCGGCTTTTTATCCGTGAAGAAATACGTACAAAGCAGAAAGCCCCGGCTCTGCCGGGGCTTTCTGCCCTATGACCGGTTTCAGTTCTCCTCTTCCGCGCGAAGGTAGATCGTCAACAGAGACAACAGCTCTGAAACAGAAGGCTTCTCCGTCAAGTGTCGATGTGCGAGTTCTGACAGCTTCTCCGGCGCCGTGTTCCAGGCAATGTTTGCGGCGCGGCGCAGGCCGCGCTCCACACACTTCCAGTTTGTGTCAAAGCAGCGCGCCACGTCCGGATACACGTGCTTTGTGACCAGCAGAAGCCTGTCCGGCTCCCGCAGCGACAGCCGAAGCGCCTCTGCCATATAAAAATAGCAGACGCTGCTCGGCAACAACCCCAAGCCGCACAATGTGCGGCTCACATCCCCCTTATCCATGGATGCTACGCCACCTCTTTACCGTCTAATTTTTCTGTAATTTTGCGAAAGTCGTTCAGAAGCTCTGCCACCTCATCTTCCTTCAGTATGAGGAGCAGGGCCATCAATGCCGGGGCGGAAAAGCAGAATTTTCCACGTTCCAGGTCGCCGTAGGCCCGCGCCGTGATACGAAGCTTTTCGGCCATTTCTTCCTGTGTGAGCCCACGGCGCTGCCGCAGTTGGCACACATAGCTTGACAGATGCTCCCGCACCGCGTCCTTATACTCCTGCATGGCAAATACCTCCGTTTCCGCTTTATAAGAAGATGATAGCGCAGCGGGAAGTTTACTTCCACGAAGCATACTTCCATTTATTGGCTTTTTTGTCATGAAATAGCGAAAGCGGTACACGGTGCAGCGGGACAACGCAGGGTAAAAAGGGCAAAAACAGGCTGACAAAACTATTGCATTTTTGGAGAAATCGTTGTAAAATACAGATGACAATCCAAGATTGGTAGCTGTAAGGAAGTGCTTCGCGCACGGGCTGAAACTATCACTCGGCGGACGCTTGAGTGTTTCAAACCCTCGGAAACAGGGTTTGGGGCACTTTTTGTTTACCGGGGAGTAGAGCCATATTGGGGAGAACACACGAACACTATCGGAAACAAAGGAGGAATACACATGGTTCTGGTAACAAATGGACGGCTCATTACCCGCGACAGCGAGGGCAAGGGCTACTATGAGCACGGTGCGGTGGCCTACGAGGGCGCCAAGATCGTGGAGGTAGGTGAGGAAGCCGCTCTGCGGGCAAAATATGCCGATGCCGAGATCGTCGACGCCAAGGGCGGCGTCATCATGCCTGCCTTCATCAACGCACACACCCACATCTACTCCGCACTGGCCCGCGGCCTGAGCATCGTGGGCAACAACCCCACCAACTTCTACGAGGTGCTGGACGGCACCTGGTGGGCCATCGACCGCCACCTGATGATGGACGGTACCCGCGCTTCCGCCACCGCGCTGTACATCGACAGCATCAAGCAGGGCGTGACCACCATCTTTGACCACCACGCCAGCTATGGCGAGATCCCCGGTACCCTGTTTACCATCAGCGAGGAGAGCCGCCGCCTGGGTCTGCGCTCCTGCCTGTGCTACGAGGTCAGCGACCGCGACGGCGAGGAGAAGTGCCTGCAGGCCATCAAGGAGAACGCGGACTTCATCACCTACTGCCAGAAGCAGAACGACCCCATGCTGGCGGCCATGTTCGGCGGCCACGCGCTGTTCACCATCAGTGACAAGACCTTTGATCGCATGGTGGAGGCCAACAATGGCCGCACCGGTTATCACATCCACGTGTCCGAGGGTATGAACGACGTGTACGACAGCCTGCAGAACTACGGCCGCCGTCCGGTGCAGCGCCTGCAGGACCACGGCATCCTGGGTGAAAAGACCATTCTGGGCCACTGCATCCATGTGAACACCGCCGAAATGGATATCATCAAGGAGACGGGCACCATGGTGGTGAACAACCCTGAGTCCAACATGGGCAACGCCATCGGCATCTGCCCGGTGCTGCAGCTGTACAAGCGGGGCATCCTGCTGGGCATGGGCACCGATGCCTACACCAACGATATGCTGGAGTCTCTCAAGGTGGCCCTGTGCTCCCAGCGGAGCCAGAACTGCCTGCCCAACGTGGGTTGGTGCGAGGTCACGGATATGCTGTTCAAGAACAACGCCAAGATCGGCGCACGGTACTTCCCGGACCAGCTGGGTGTGCTGAAGGCCGGCGCGGCGGCGGACATTATCGTCATGGACTACAAACCGTTCACCCCGTTCAGCGACGAGAACATCGACGGCCACATGATCTTCGGCATGACCGGCCGCCAGTGCCAGACCACCATCGCCGCCGGCAAGGTCCTGATGAAGGACCGCGTGCTGGTGAACATCGACGAGGAGGCGGAGAACGCCCACATTCTCGAGGCCGCCAAGAAGCTGTGGGGCAACCTGAACCACCGGGTGTATTGATAAAACCAACGACAAGGAGGAATACCCATGTCTGAAAAAATGTATCCCATTCCCTTTAAGTCCCTGATGAACTGGGTGGTCACCGAATATGCCAACTCCGGCGAGATCTTCGGCGTCCGCAAGGCGTACCACGCCACGGGCAAGAGCCTGCCCATCTTCGGCGAGCGCATCGAGACGCCCTTCGGCCCCGCCGCCGGCCCCAACAGCCAGCTGGCCCAGAACATCATCGCCGCCTACATGGCTGGCGCACGCTTCTTCGAGGTCAAGACCGTCCAGAAGATGGACGGCGAGGAGCTGGCCGCCTGTGTGCCTCGCCCCTGCATCCTGGCCAATGACGAGGGCTATAACCAGGAGTGGTCCACCGAGCTGACCGTGCCCCAGGCCATGGACGAGTACATCAAGGCGTGGTGCGCCCTGAAGGTGCTCAGCAAGGTATATGGCTTCGGCGATCCCAACGGCTTCGTGTTCAATATGTCCGTGGGCTACGATCTGGAGGGCATCAAGGGCGACAAGGTCAACACCTATATCGAGGGCATGAAGGACGCCACCAAGACCGCCATCTTCGGCGAGTGCAAGGCCGTTCTCAAGGAGCTGTTCCCCGCCGAGAGCGACTATATCGACGTCATTGATTCCCGCGTCAGCCGCAGCGTGACCGTATCCACCCTGCACGGCTGTCCCCCGGATGAGATCGAGCGCATCGCCAGCTATCTCATCACCGAGAAGCGCCTGCACACCTTCGTGAAGTGCAACCCCACCATCCTGGGCTATGAGACGGCCCGCCGCATTCTGGACGGCATGGGCTATGACTATATTGTATTCGACGACCACCACTTCCGCGAGGATCTGCAGTGGGCCGACGCAGTGCCCATGTTCGAGCGTCTGCAGGCGCTGGCCGACAGCAAGGGTCTGGAGTTCGGTCTGAAACTCTCCAACACCTTCCCGGTGGACACCACCCGCGGTGAGCTGCCCAACAACGAGATGTATATGTCCGGCCGCAGCCTGTTCCCCCTGACCATTGAGATGTGCCACCGCATTTCCCGCCAGTTCAAGGGTAAGATGCGTATCTCCTTCGCCGGCGGCGCGGAGTATTTCAACTGCGACAAGCTGTTCGCGGCGGGCATCTGGCCCATCACCGTTGCGACCACCATCCTCAAGCCCGGCGGCTACAACCGCCTGCTCCAGATGGTGGAGAAGGTGGAGCCCATGCCCTACAAGCCCTTTGACGGCACCGACACCCAGGCCATCTGCGACATGAGCACCGCCTCTCACACCGACGTGCACCACGTCAAGCCTATCAAGCCCCTGCCCAGCCGCAAGAGTGAGAAGAACGTGCCCTGGATCGACTGCTTCACCGCGCCCTGCAAGGGCGGCTGCCCCATCGCGCAGGACATCCCCGAGTACATGGAGCTGTGCAATAAGGGCCTGTACGGTCCGGCGCTGAAGCTGATCACCGAGAAAAACCCCCTGCCGTTCCTGACCGGCACCATCTGCGCCCATCGCTGTCAGACCAAGTGCTCCCGCAACTTCTATGACGAGTCCGTCCGCATCCGCGACACCAAGCTGCTGGCCGCCCAGAAGGGCTACAACGCCCTGATGGCCTCCATCAAGCTGCCGGAGCGCGTGGCGGGCAAGAAGGTCGCCATCATCGGCGGCGGCCCCACTGGCATTGCTGCCGCCTATTTCTGCGGCCGCGCCGGTATCGAGACCACCATCTTCGAGCGCGAGAGCTGCCTGGGCGGCGTGCCCCGGCATGTGATCCCCAGCTTCCGTATCGCCAACGAGGCCATTGAGAAGGATATCGCCCTCATGGAGAAGTACGGCGTGGAGGTCAAGTGCGGTGCGCCCGCCCCCTCTGTGGACGAGCTGAAAAAGCAGGGCTACACCCACATTCTGCTGGCCGTGGGTGCCTGGAAGCCCGGCAAGCTGGACATCGCCGGCGATGTGGCCGGCGCCATCCAGTGGATGAAGGGCGTCAAGGCCGGCAACATCGCTGTGGCCGGCAATATCGTGGTCGTGGGCGGCGGCAACACCGCCATGGACGCGGCCCGTCTGGCCAAGCGCAGCGGCGCCGAGAGCGTGACCCTCGTGTACCGCCGTACCCGCAAGTATATGCCCGCCGACGAGCACGAGCTGGCGCTGGCGCTGGCCGACGGCGTGACCTTCGCCGAGCTGGCTGCCCCCGTCAAGCAGGCCGACGGTGTGCTGAAGTGTGAGAAGATGGTGCTGGGCGAGGCCGATGCCTCCGGCCGCCGCAGCCCCGTGGGCAGCGGTGAGTTCTTCACCGTCCCCTGCGACCTGGTGATCTCCGCTGTGGGTGAGCAGGTGGACGACGCACTCATGGCCGCCAACGGCATTGAGCTGGACAAGAAGGGCCGTCCCGCCTTCCAGACCAACGTGGATGGCGTCTACGCCGCCGGCGACGCCAAGCGCGGCCCCGCCACTGTTGTCGAAGGCATCGCCGACGCCGCGGCCTTTGCCGAGGCGGTTATCGGCAAGCCCTATACCTATGACATCCCCGAGCAGGCCTATGTCACTAAGGCGGACGCCGAGGCCAAGAAGGGTATTCTAAAGATGAGTGCGTGCATCTGCTGCGAGGGCGACCGCTGCCTGCAGTGCGCCACCGTCTGCGAAAACTGCGTGGACTCCTGCCCCAACCGCGCCAATGTGGCCATCCGCATGGCCGACGGCAGCCACCAGATCGTCCACGTGGACAAGATGTGCAACGAGTGCGGCAACTGCACCCAGTTCTGCCCGTACAGCTCCGAGCCCTGCCACGACAAGTTCACCCTGTTCCAGACCGCCGAGGACATGGTGGACAGCCACAATGCCGGTGTCCTGTTCCTGGGCGGCGACAAGGTCCGCGTCCGTACCTTCGGCGAGCCGAAGGACTATGACCTGTCCGGCAAAAACGACCTGCCCGTCGATCTGGAGAAACTGATCGTCACCCTGCGCGACAAGTACAGCTACCTGTATCTGTAACGTATATCCGCCCCGGTGTCAACCGGGAAATGCAAAAAAGAACCGCCCTCAAGAGCGTTGACATAGGAAAACAAGCAGAAACCCAGTAAAATCAACGTTTTTAAGGGCAGAGGGCAAACAGGTTAGCTCAAAAATTGAATAACCAAGCGTCAAAAGGGATGTTACCGCAAGGCAGCATCCCTTTTCGCATACGCCCACGCCGTAGATTTTGAGAAAAGTCTACGGCGTTTTTTTCTGCCCAAATCTGAGAGGAGGTGCAGCCACAATGTACTTTACGAACGGCAGCAGCCGTGCGTTTGAAATGCTCATGCGGGGAAAGCCCGGCTTTGACCGCTACGAAAACGGCGGCTGTGCCGACTGTGAGGATTGCAATACCTGTCACTTTTACCGTCCGCATTGGAAGTACCAGTTCTGTGTGTACGCGGAATGTCCGTATGAGCCGGGCAAGCTGACCGCCCTCCGGCGCGGCACGGCGAAGTGAGCGAAAGGAGCTGATAACCTATGGCAGTATTTCGGGTGGAGCGCAACAGCGGGTACACCGTCATGTCAAACCACCATCTGCGAAATAAGGAGCTGACCTTGAAAGCCAAGGGGCTGTTATCGCAAATGCTGTCCCTGCCGGAGGATTGGGACTATACCCTTGCAGGGCTGTCCCATATCAACCGTGAGAGCATCGACGCGATCCGCACCGCCGTATGGGAGCTTGAAAAAGCCGGATATATTCTGCGGCGGCAGGGGCGCGACGAAAAAGGCAAAATGACTGCTATCGAATACACCATCTATGAGCAGCCGCAGCCGGTGTTGGAAAATCCAATACCGGGTAAACCGATGTTGGAAAATCCGACAACGGATAATCCGACGTCGGAAAATCCAACGCAATTAAATA
>ENA-OZBF01000765-OZBF01000765.1-human-gut-metagenome-genome-assembly--contig:-NODE-765-length-13468-cov-4.340491_pt1 | contig 13468 bp, 3 predicted proteins | sample MGYA00243980_ERZ653522 | MGnify/ENA primary metagenome ERZ653522 (study PRJEB26926, sample SAMN06165106) | human gut metagenome | biome: ENVO:00009003; feature: ENVO:2100002; material: ENVO:00002003...
TTCGTCGGCAGCGTCAGATGTGTATAAGAGACAGTCCTCCGGCATGCGGATTTCCCACGGAATCTTTTCATTCACGAATACGCCGTTTAAAATGGTATTGAAGGAACCGTTGCGGCAAACACGGAACAGGTAGATTCCCCCCTTCCTGCACATGAACCTCTTATAAACCCCGGAACCCGCAAATCTGGAAACGCGCGTGCGCGCTTCCACCGGGAAGGAATACCACTGCTCCATGGCGGCGGTAAGAATTTTCCCCCATTTGTTCTGTTCCCCTATCGCGAGGTCTCCCACATTGTTGAACTGGAAGACGAGGGAGGAGGTGGAAGGATGCCTTCTGGCTTCCACCACGTAATCCCGCCTGGATTCATTGGAAAGATAACCGTTGGGATTATAGAAATACAGGGCTATTTCATGGACGCCCTCCGGCACTTCCACAACGGTCCAAATGTCGGGACCGTCCACAAAGCCCGGATACACTTCCCCGTGGTCGTCCCACTCCGCCTCCGTCCGCACGGAATCCGTGGGATCGAAAAGAATGTTGCGGTTATCATTCTCCTTGATGCTATGCACCCACCAGCGCAGGGCATCCCCCTTGTTGCGGTTGAGCCCCATCAATCCCTGGATCCAGTAAGAAGACACGGCCCCCTGGTATCCGGGATAACCCGGAACGGAGGAAAGGGTTCGGAACGACACGGTCTTGGCCTTAAACTCGGAATTGCTCATGGGGGCATTCGTGGCGCACAGCGTGGCGCGCGTCAGGCCGTACCTCCCGCACCAGTCCCCCTTCGTGGACCAGTCCTCCCCGCGGAACACAATGCTCTTCCCCGCATGCGCGCCCGCACCCAGCTTTTCCAGCCTCCTCAGGACTGCGGCAGAATCCTCCATCCGGGCCGGGGACGGGAACACGATTTCATCGTCCTGCTGCTTCCTGTCCAGTTGATAAGACAGGGAACCCTTTTTCAGACTGACAAAACCACGTCCATATGTGCCGGCCCATACGCTTCCATCCCCCAGTACCAGAAGAGAAGACACATCAACGTTTTCCAGTCCCTGCCTGATTCTCCGGCGCACCGTCATCCTTTCGGCATCCAGCACGTCCACTCCCTGCGTCCGGTAGCCGATGAAAATATCCTTTCCCTGCCGGAGGATGGAAGACACGAAGTCTTCCGACAGCATTTTGGCATTTCCCTCACCCGGAACGGCCGTCTTCCGTCCCGAGGAGCCATAAATGCCGGTGTTTTTCCGGGCATAATCGCACCCTCTCATATAGTGCCAGGAGCTGATGCCGTTGCTGTACGCCAGGCCGGACCAAGTGCCTACCAGCACCTGGTCTTTTTCCGTACAGGCCAGAACATTGCAGATATTGGAAGGCAGCCCGTCCCCATACGGCTGGTACGGCTGCCGGGCAAACTGCTTGCTGTCCCAGTACCACGGCGCCTGCACGTTCTTCCACTGCATGTACCCCGACTTGCGCGGTGAATACGAGATACCGCCGCAGGCATAGGCCAGCCACAGATTCCCCCTGGCGTCAAAGCCGGCGGAAGCCGCCTGGTCTTCCACCAGTCCCGTAGACCGGTCCAGCGCCTTCCATGAATCATTCCCGGGATCATAAACGGACACGCCTCCGGACGTGGCAACGGCCACCTCTCCGGAAACGGGAGAGACGGCCAGCGCATAAACATGCTCTCCGTTCAGGGCATTGCCGCGGTCATACGTCTTCCACTCCCTCCCGTTGAAAACGGCCACGCCGCTGTCGTCCGTGCCCACCCAGATGCGGCCCTGCCTGTCCTCCGCAATGCAGGTGAAATTCTTTCCTTTGGGAAAGCCGGAATAATAATCCATGTTGAGCCACGACTTCTCGTACGCCCTGTCGCCGACTTGAAGGCGGTAAACGCTTTCCCTCTCCCCCACGGCCCATATAGCTCCATCCTGCGCCACCAGGGTACCGCGGATGAAGCGCACCGGGCATTCCGGCAGTTGTTCCGGCACTTGGACAAAGGCAATTCCCCCCTCAGTCCACATCCCCATAACAATCAGCAGCATAGCGACAGCACTGCATAAATTTCCGAATATGACACTCATTATCCTTTTATGATATTTTCTGTATAATTGATGCATCATTCAAAGTCAACCAAATGGAAAGTTATTTTTTAATATCGGATTTCAGAAACTTACTTCATTCCTGCTTTCAGGGCCAATCTGCTACCTTGAAAAGGTCAGCGGACGCTCCGGCAATGAGACCAATAAGACTTCAAAGAATAAAAAAAGGGCCTCCGCATCCGCGGAGGCCCCCAGCTTACCCAAACAACAGAAAACTGCTGCATGCTTCTTTCAGGAATGCATGGCCAGGGCATGCCGGTATTCCACCGGGAAGACCTTGATGAATTTGCCGCGTTCCTCCGGCCAGTTGTTTAACAGGTCGCAGGCCCGGCGGCTTTTCGTAGCCATGTAGTGCTCGTAAATGAGCTGGAGCAGTTCCGCCTCGTCGGCGGAGTGCGGCATGACCGTTTCCAGGTCCACGCTGCCCAGGTTGCATTTCTGATCGAAGTCGTTGTCCGCATCGTACACGTAGGCCAGTCCGCCGGTCATTCCCGCGGCGAAGTTGACGCCCACCTTGCCGAGCACCGCCACACGGCCCCCGGTCATGTATTCGCAGCCGTGGTCGCCTATGCCTTCCACCACCATCTTGGCTCCGCTGTTGCGGATGGCGAAACGCTCCCCGGCCTGCCCGTGCAGGAAGATGCTGCCGGACGTGGCCCCGTAGCCGATGACGTTGCCGGCAATGACGTTGTCCGACGGAGCGTAGGAGATGTTTTCCGGAGGCCTCACGATGATTTTGCCCCCGGAAAGCCCCTTCCCTACGAAGTCGTTCGCCTCCCCGGCGAGTTCAAAGGTGATGCCCGGCGCCAGAAAGGCCCCGAAGCTCTGCCCCGCGCATCCGGTGAAGTGCACCGTGAGCGTATCCTCCGCCAGGCCGCGCAGTCCGAATTTCATCACCAGCTCTCCGGATAGCTCCGTGCCCACCGTCCGGTCCACATTGCGGACGTCGCGGAAGAGTTCGGTCTTTTCCCCTTTTTCCAGCAGGCCCTTCAAGTCCGGGAGCAGGCGGCGCCGGTCGTAGTTGTCCAGAGGTTCCTTTTCAAAGGAGGGGTCAAACCTGCATCCGTCCCCCTCCGCCGCATGCAGGATGGAGGAGAAGTCCAGATGCTGAGCCTTGTAGAAGTCAATGGCGCGGTTCACGGAGAGCAGGTCCGCCCTGCCGACGGCTTCGTCCAGGGAGCGGAGGCCCAAGGAAGCCAGGATTTCCCGCGTTTCCTGCGCCACGAAGCGAAGGTAGTTGATGACGTATTCCGGCTTGCCGCTGAACTTGGCTCTCAGGGCCGGGTCCTGCGTGGCAACGCCCACCGGGCACGTGTTTTCATGGCACCTGCGGAGCATGGCGCAGCCGATGGCGACCAGAACGGCAGTGCCGAAGCCGAATTCCTCCGCTCCCAGCAGGGCCGCCATGACGACGTCCCTCCCGGTGCGCAGCTGGCCGTCCACCTGGAGCCGGACGCGGGAGCGGAGCTTGTTGAGCACAAGCGTCTGCTGCGTTTCCGCCAGACCCAGTTCCCACGGCAGTCCGGCGTGCTTGACGCTGGTGAGCGGGGAGGCGCCCGTACCGCCGTCGTGGCCGCTGACCACAACCACGTCCGCGTGGGCCTTCACCACTCCGGCGGCCACCGCGCCGATGCCCACCTCGGAGACGAGCTTGACGGAGACGCGGGCGTCCGGGTTGGAGTTCCGCAGGTCGTAGATCAATTGGGCCAGGTCTTCAATGGAGTAGATGTCATGGTGCGGCGGGGGAGAGATGAGGCTGACGTTCGGCATGGAATGGCGCAGCCGGGCGATGTACGGGTCCACCTTGTGCGCCGGGAGCTGGCCGCCCTCTCCGGGCTTGGCGCCCTGGGCCATCTTGATCTGGAGCTCGGAGGCGTGGCGCAGATAGTTGATGGTCACGCCGAAGCGTCCGCTCGCCACCTGCTTGATCGCGCTGTAGCGCACCTCGCCCCTGGCGTTGGGTTCGTAGCGGGCTTCATCCTCGCCCCCTTCACCGGAGTTGCTTTTGGCTCCTATTTTATTCATCGCGATGGCGATGGTTTCATGGGCCTCCGGGCTGAGGGAACCCAGGGACATGGCCCCGGAGACGAAGCGGCGCAGGATGGAATCCGCGCTTTCCACTTCCTCCAGCGGGACGGTGTCCGCGGGAGCGAATTCAAACAGGCCGCGCAGGGTGCAGAGATGCTGCGCCTGGTGGTTGCTGTAGTCCGCAAATTCCCGGTATTTCCGTTCGTCATTGTCGCGAACGGCGGCGCGGAAGGCCTGGAGCGTCTGCGGGTTCCAGAGGTGGTTTTCTCCGCCCTTCCTGTACTTGTACTGGCCGCCCGCATCCAGCCCGCCTTCCTTCCCGGCGTTTTGCGCGGCGCGCTGGTTGCATTCCGCAGCTATTTCCTCCAGCCCGATGCCGCCCACGCGGCTGACGGTGCCGGGGAAGAATTCGTCAATCAGTTCCCGGTTCAGCCCCACGGCCTCGAACAATTGGGAGGAGCGGTAGCTGCGCAGGGTGGAAATGCCCATCTTGGACATGATTTTAAGCAGCCCCTTGTCAATGGCGTTGATGTAGTTACCGGAGGCCTTCACCACGTCCAGCGGGCAGTCCTGCGGCGCGGCCAGGGAGGTGACCGTCGCCAGAGCCAGGTACGGATTGACCGCCGTGGCCCCGAAACCCAGCAACAGGGCGAAGTGCATCGTTTCCCGCGCTTCCCCCGTTTCCAGGATCAGGCCCACGTCGGAACGCAGTCCGGCGGCCGCCAGGGCGCGGTGCACCACGGAGCAGGCCAGCAGGCTGGGAACGGGAAGGTAGCCGCGGCCTATGTTGCGGTCCGTCAGCACCAGGATGCGCACGCCGGACCTGACCAGCCCCACGGCGGATTCCGCCAGGCTGTCCAGCGTCTCCCGCAGAGCCTTTCCGTCCCCGCCTTCCGGGAACTGGAGGGAGAGCCTGGCGGAGGGGAAGCCGGCTTCCCGGATGTTGCAGAGGCGGTTGAGCTCCTCGTCCGTAATGACGGGGCGCGCCATCTTGATGAGCCGGGCGTGCTCCGGCGTTTCCTCCAGAATGTTGGGATGGTTGCCTATGTACGTGGTCAGGCTCATGACGAGTTCCTCCCGGATGGGGTCGATGGGCGGGTTGGTCACCTGCGCGAACAATTGCTTGAAGTAGTTGAACAGGAGCGGCGCCTTTCCGGAGAGAACGGCCAGCGGCGCGTCGTTCCCCATGGAGCCGAGGGGTTCCGCGCCCTTCATCATCATCGGGCGGAGGATGAGTTCCACATCCTCCTGCGTGAAGCCGAACTGGCGCTGATGAACCGCCAGGTCCGGCATTTCCGCGGAGGCGGAGACAGAGTCGAACAGGGAGCGGACGGAAATCTTGTTTTGTTCCACCCAGCGGCGGTAGGGCATGCGCCGGGCCATTTCATTCTTGGTTTCCGCATCGGACACCAGACGGTGGTTCACCAGGTCACAGTAGATCATCTCTCCGGGGCGCAGGCGGCCCTTGCGGGCCACTTTTTCCGCGGGAATGTCCGCTACGCCCGTTTCCGAGGCCAGGATGAAAATATCGTCCGTGGTCAGCGTGTAGCGGGCGGGGCGCAGGCCGTTGCGGTCCAGCATGGCGCCCGCGTTGACGCCGTCGGAGAAGACGACGGCGGTCGGGCCGTCCCACGGCTCCATCAGGGCGGAATGGTATTCAAAGAAGCCGCGCACGTCCGGCCCCAGATGGTAGTTGACGCCCCAGGCCTGCGGCATGAGCATGAGCATGGCGTGGCGCAGGTCGCGCCCGGCGGCGGCGAGCAGTTCCACCATGTTGTCCAGGCAGGCGGAATCGCTCTGTCCGGGAGGAATGAGGGGCAGGAGCTTCTGCAAGTCATCCCCCAGCAGGGCGGAGGACAGGTGCGGCTCCCGCACGCTCAGATGGTTCAGGTTTCCGCGCAGGGTGTTGATTTCCCCGTTGTGGGCCAGGTAGCGGAAGGGATGGGCCAGGCTCCACGTGGGGAAGGTGTTCGTGCTGTAGCGCTGGTGGACGAGGGCCAGCGGAGATTTGAAACGCTCATGGCGCAGGTCTTCGTAAAATCCGTCAATTTGCGTGCCGAGGAACAATCCCTTATACACGATGCTGCGGCTGGAACAACTGCACACGTAGCATCCTTCCACGCGCCGCTCCATTTCCCGGCGCATTACGAAGAGCTTGCGTTCCAGTGCCGCCTGGTCCGCAAAGCCGCTGCCGTCGATGAAGAGCTGGCGAATCAGGGGGCAGGTGCGCCGGGCGTTCTCGCCGATGCTGTCCCGGTCCACGGGAACCTCTCTCCAGGCAATCACCCTGCCGCCGTTTTCCGTGACGGCGGCCTCCAGTTCCTCTTCATGGCCGCAGCCGCCGAACATCATGGCGACTCCGTATTTGCCCCTGGCGGGAAGTTTGTTGGGAAGGAGCAGGCGGAAGAATTCATCCGGCAGGGCCAGCAGGATGCCCGCTCCGTCCCCGGTATCGGGATCGCTTCCCACGGCGCCGCGGTGCATCAGCCTCTTGAGAACGGTGACACCCATTTCAATGATTTTGTGGCTCGGTTCATTCTTCAGATCCGCCACCAGCCCCACGCCGCAGGCGTCCCTCTCCTGTTCAAAGTCATACAATCCCTGCGGCGCAGGAATGCCTGTCTCGAATTGATCACTATTCATCAGTTTGCTGTTTTATTTGAGTTAAGCTGATTTTCTTATAGCAAAAACCGTGCCAACATTATGCACTCCTTCCACCCTCCACGTTTTCCGAACGCCGCCGCCCCGGTTTTACATGATTTGACAGGCCTTCCGGCATGACAGAGGACCCACGGCGGCAAAGGACAATTCCCTCTCCCAAGCAGATATTTTTACATTTTCGTAATTACCCTTTTACCGTGATTTTACATTTTTGTAATTAATGCTTTCACCTTTTTCATCCCTCTTCTTTCCACGGCTTCCTTTTACAATTTCTGCAATATATTTATAGGCAACTTCTTAAAACACCATACCCACTCCGGCACAAGTTGATTCAAAAAGCTGGCACGGTTCTTGCTAAGAAAAAGACACAACAGTTAACCATGATGAGTGACTCGACAAGAACACAAGCCATCAGCGCCATCGCCTCCCTTCCCGTGAGCGGGGTGAGCGAGAGCGCTCCTGTCCGCATTGATTATTACGGCGCCGACGTTTTCAGTACGGAGGTGATGAAGAAGTACCTGCCCAAGGACACGGCGAAAACCCTCCTGTCCACCATCCAGGACGGCCTGCCGCTGAACGCGGACATTGCCGCGGACGTAGCCCACGCCATGAAGCAGTGGGCTCTGGAACGGGGAGCCACTCACTACACGCACTGGTTCCAGCCCATGACGGGTTCCACGGCGGAGAAGCATGATTCCTTCCTGGACCCCAAGGGCATGGAGCCGATCATGAGCTTTTCCGGCAAGAACCTGATCGTGAGCGAGCCGGACGCTTCCAGCTTCCCCTCCGGCGGCCTGCGCTGCACGTTTGAGGCCCGCGGCTACACCGCGTGGGACCCCACCAGCCCCGCCTTCATCAAGAGGCACGGGAACGGAGCCACCCTCTGCATTCCCACCGCCTATTGTTCCTATACGGGAGACGCGCTGGACAAGAAAACCCCTCTGCTCCGCTCCCGGCAGGCATTGGGCAACGCCGTCAAGAGGCTGATGAAGTGCTTCGGGCTGCCGGATGAACGCGTGACCATCACGCTGGGGCCGGAACAGGAGTATTTCCTGATTGACAAGAATTTCTATCTGAACCGCCCGGACCTGGTCCAGACGGGCCGAACCCTTTTCGGCGCGCCGCCCGCCAAGCACCAGCAGCTGGAAGACCATTATTTCGGCTCCATCAAGCCGCGCATCCTCAATTTCATGAATGATGTGGAAAAGGAACTCTGGCGGCTGGGCATTCCGGCCAAGACGCGCCACAATGAAGTGGCCCCGGCCCAGTTTGAACTGGCCCCCTTGTTTGAGGACGTGAACCTGGCGATCGACCACAATATGCTGGTGATGGAAATCCTGCGCCAGCAGGCCAGCAGGCACGGGCTGGTGTGCCTGCTCCACGAGAAGCCCTTCGTGGGCGTCAACGGCTCCGGCAAGCACAACAACTGGTCCATTTCCTACGGGGACAAGAATCTGCTGGATCCCGGCACGGACCCGCAGCAGAACGCCATTTTCCTGACCGTGCTGGCCGCCATCATCGAGGCTGTGGACAAGCACAGCGACCTGCTGCGCAATTCCGTAGCCAGCGCCGGGAACGACCACCGCCTGGGCGCGAACGAGGCCCCTCCCGCCATTATCTCCATTTTCCTGGGCGACCAGCTCAATGAAGTGATCGAGAATATCATCAACGGGGAATCCGGCCGCGGCAGGCGCAACGACACGCTCCAGATCGGCGTGGATACGCTGCCCGTCCTTCCCCGGGACGCGACGGACCGCAACCGCACCAGCCCGTTCGCCTTCACCGGCAACAAGTTCGAGTTCCGCGCCCCCGGCTCCGCCCAGTCCTGCGCGGGCCCCATGATGACCCTGAACACCATTGTGGCGGAGGCCTTCGATTCCCTGGCGGAGGAGCTTTCCTCCTTCGCTCCGGAGACCTTCCTGGCCCAGCTCCAGGAGACGCTCAAGCGCAGGATTTCCGAACACAAGAGAATCATCTTCAACGGAGACAATTATTCGGAGGAATGGGTGAAGGAAGCGGAACGCCGCGGCCTTCCCAACCTGAAAAACACGATGACCGCCCTCCACACCCTGGTGAATGAGAAGAATGTGGCCCTGTTCGAGAAGTACGGGGTGTTCTCCCGCAGGGAACTGGAATCCCGGTTTGAGATTTTCCTGGAGGAATACCACAGGCGCATCCGCATTGAAGGGCGCCTGTCCTGGGAAATGGCGGCCACCATCATCCTCCCTGCCCTGCGCAACGAATACAAGCAAACCGTTTCCGCGCTCTCCAGGGCGCTGGACGCCAAGCGGACCAACGGGACCGCCGCCCTGCAAAAGCTGGCGGACAAGCTGGGCGGCGCCCTGGATTCCGTCGTGTCCGACCTGGATACCCTGGAAACCGCGCTCACGAGCTGCCATGAGGACATCCTTGCCGCGATGTCCCGATTGAGAACCAGCGTCGATGCCGCAGAAACCCTGGTGAACGACCGGTCCTGGCCTCTCCCCAAGTACCGGGAAATGCTGTTCATCTATTAGGGTGCACCGACGAGCTCCGGAGCTTTGCCGGCCCCCTTGCGGGGCAAGCCTCTGCCCGCAGAGGGAAAGGCACGGCTCCGGGGCCTTGGCGCGCCCTGTCCCGGCCGCCCTTTTTCCCACTGTTTTCCACCGACCACCAACCCCTGAAAAATCCGCGTCATTGGCCGTAAAAAAACTTTCCTCCGGAGCCCTGCGGGCACTTAATTCCCCCGGCGGAAATCCACGGTCCAGAACCACAGGATTCTTCCATCGCCATTATGCCTAAAGATACCTCCATCAAAAAGATTCTCGTGATCGGCTCCGGCCCGATCGTCATCGGCCAGGGCTGCGAATTCGACTACTCCGGCACCCAGGCCTGCAAGGCCCTCCGGGAAGAAGGTTATGAAGTAGTGCTGGTCAACTCCAATCCCGCCACCATCATGACGGACCCAGAGACCGCCCCGCGCACCTACATTGAACCGATCACCCCGGAGTTCGTGGAGAAAATCATCGTCCGGGAAAAGCCGGACGCCCTGCTCCCCACCCTGGGCGGCCAGACGGCCCTGAACTGCGCCATGGAGCTCCACCGCAGCGGCGTGCTGGAGAGGGAGAACGTGCGCATGATCGGCGCCCATGCGGACGCCATTGACCGCGGGGAGGACCGCAACCTGTTCAAGGAGGCCATGATCCGCATCGGCCTGGACGTGCCGCGCTCCGGCATCGCCCACACGATGGAGGAGGCGCGCCGGGTAGCCGGGGACATAGGCACCTTTCCCCTGATTATCCGCCCCGCCTTCACGCTGGGCGGCATGGGCGGCGGCGTGGCGTACAACAAGACGGAGTTTGAGGAAATCTGCGCCCGCGGGCTGGACCTCTCCCCCGTTTCCGAAATCCTGATTGAGGAATCCCTCATCGGCTGGAAGGAGTTTGAAATGGAAGTGATGAGAGACCGCGCGGACAATTGCGTGGTGATCTGCTCCATTGAGAACATTGACGCGATGGGCGTGCATACCGGGGATTCCATCACCGTGGCTCCCATCCAGACCCTGACGGACAGGGAATACCAGGTCATGCGGGACGCCTCCTTCGCCGTCATCCGGGAGATCGGCGTGGAAACGGGCGGTTCCAACATCCAGTTCGCCATCAATCCGGCCAACGGCCGCATGATCGTCATTGAGATGAACCCCCGCGTTTCACGTTCTTCCGCTCTGGCTTCCAAGGCCACGGGGTTCCCCATCGCCAAGCTGGCCGCCAAGCTGGCCGTGGGCTGCACGCTGGACGAACTGCGCAACGACATCACGAGGGAAACGCCCGCCTGCTTTGAACCCACCATTGACTACGTGGTGACCAAGGTCCCCCGCTTCACGTTTGAAAAGTTCAAGCAGGCGGACGAGCACCTGACCACCTCCATGAAATCCGTGGGGGAAGCCATGGCCATAGGCCGCACGTTCAAGGAATCCCTGCAAAAGGCCCTGCGCTCCCTGGAAACGGGCCGCTGGGGCTGGGGTTTCGACGCGAAGGCGCCGCAGAAGCCCACCGCGGAGGAAATCACGCGGAAGCTGGCCGTCCCCACGGCGGAACGCATTTTCTGGATTCAGACGGCGTTCAGCAGCGGCTTTTCCCTGGACGAGGTGCACCAGCTCACCCAGATTGACCCCTGGTTCCTGGCCCAGATGCGGGACCTGGCGAAGGCGGGCGACCGCCTGGACGCGCTGGACCTGCGGGAAGCCAAGAAGCTGGGCTTTTCCGACAGGCAGATCGCCCTGGCCCGCGGAACTACGGAGGAAAGCATCCGCAAGGAACGCCGCGAACAGGGCATCGTGCCCGGCTACCGCCTGGTGGACACCTGCGCCGCGGAGTTTGAGGCATACACGCCTTACTTTTATTCCACGTACGGGGATGAAAACGAGGCGCGCGACACGGGCCGGAAGAAGATCCTCATCCTGGGAGGCGGCCCGAACCGCATCGGCCAGGGCATCGAGTTCGACTACTGCTGCGTGCACGCCTCCATGGCCCTGCGGGAAATGGGGTATGAAACCATCATCGTGAATTCCAACCCTGAGACCGTCTCCACGGACTACGATTCCTCCGACAAGCTTTTCTTTGAACCCCTGACGCTGGAAGACGTGCTCCACATCTGCGAGCAGGAGAAGCCGGACGGCGTCATCGTCCAGTTCGGCGGCCAGACGCCGCTGAACCTGGCCAACGCCCTGGAAGCCCACGGCGTGCCCGTCATCGGCACCAGCCCGAAGGCCATTGACCTGGCGGAAGACCGCGAACATTTCTCCGCCCTGCTGAGGGAGCTGGGGCTGAAGCAGGCGGACGCGGGGACGGCTACCAACGTGGAGGACGCCGCCGCTATTGCCGCCCGCATCGGCTATCCGGTGCTGCTGCGCCCCTCCTTCGTGCTGGGCGGCCGCGGCATGATCATCGTGTACGAGGAGCAGGAGCTGCGCCGGTACATGAACGAAGCCGTGGAGGCCTCCGAGGAACGCCCCGTGCTGATCGACCGCTTTCTGGAAAACGCCGTGGAGATTGACGTGGACGTCATCGCGGACCGGGAGCGGGCCGTCATCGGCGCCATCATGCAGCACGTGGAGCCCGCGGGCATCCACTCCGGGGATTCCGCCAGCATGATTCCCGCCATGGGCATTTCCATGAAAATGCACAAGGAAATCACGCGCGCCTCCAAGGAGCTGGCACGGCGGCTGAACGTCTGCGGGCTGATGAACATCCAGTTCGCCGTGAAGGACGAACAGCTTTACGTCATTGAAGTGAATCCGCGCGCCTCCCGCACCGTTCCGTTCGTCTCCAAGGCCATCGGCAGGCCCCTCGCCAAGCTGGCCGCGCAGGTCATGGCCGGCAAGACGCTGGAGGAGCTGGGCTTTACCCGGGAAATCACGCCGGAATACCACTGCGTGAAGGAGGCCGTCTTCCCCTGGGGCCGCTTCCCGGGCATCGACGTGGTGCTGGGGCCGGAGATGAAATCCACCGGGGAGGTGATGGGCATCGACCCGGACCCGGACATCGCCTTCGCCAAATCCCAGATCAGCGCATTCAATCCCCTGCCGACGGAAGGCAAGGTTTTCATCTCCGTGAATGACCGGGACAAGGAGCGCGTGCTCCACATGGCCCGCCAGCTGGCGGACATGGGCTTCACGCTGTGCGCCACGCGCGGCACGATGATCCACCTGCTCCAGCACGACATCGAATGCGAACGCGCGTACAAGGTGAACGAGGCGCGCCGCCCGAACATCGTGGACCACATCAAGAACGGGGACATCGATTTCATCATCAACACGCCCGGCTCCCACGACGCGCGGGCGGACGACATCATCATCCGTTCCTCCGCCATCGCCGCCAAAACCTCCTACTGCACGAACCTGGCCTCCGCACAGGCCTGCGTGAACGCCATTGAGGCGCTGAAGAACAGGAACCTCCAGGTGTGCACCATCCAGGAATACCATGCCCAGACCGTTTAACCCCATACCAAACAGCATTTTTATATCATCATGAGAGCCATTCTCGCACTGGAAGACGGAAGCGTCTTCATCGGTTCGCACTTCGGAGCCACGGGCACGGAAGTGGGGGAAGCCTGCTTCAACACGTCCATGACCGGCTACCAGGAAGTCCTGACGGACCCGTCCTACAGCGGCCAGATTGTCACGATGACCTACCCCCTGATCGGCAATTACGGCGTCAACCCGGAAGATTACGAGTCCGGCAAGGCGCAGGTCAGCGGCTTCGTGGTGGCGGAGCTGGCGAAGGTTCCTTCCAACTGGCGCGCCACGGAAGCCCTGGGCCCGTGGCTGGAAAAGCAGGGCGTGATCGGCATTGAAGGGGTGGACACCCGCAAGATCGCCAAGCACCTGCGCTCCGCGGGCGCCATGCGCGCCTGCCTCACCACGGAGCTGACGCCGGAGGAAGCCGTGGAAGCCGCCAGAAAGGCCCCCTCCATGGAAGGCTGCAACATCGTAGACAAGATCGGCTCCCATCCCATGACCCCGGAGGAAGTGGACGCGCTGGTGACGGAAGGGGTACTGCCCCCCACGGAGTACGACATCGTGGCCTTCGACTTCGGCATCAAGTACAACATCCTGCGCCAACTGAGGGAAAACGGCTTCCGTGTGACCGTGGTTCCCGCCCACACGACGGCGGAGGAAGTGCTTGGCATGAAGCCGGAC